>Ga0137369_10004204_pt1 | contig 14674 bp, 15 predicted proteins | sample SagtaG_12_FD_104918 | JGI IMG/M metagenome (GOLD analysis project Ga0137369, IMG submission 104918) | Vadose zone soil microbial communities from Sagehorn Ranch, Mendocino, California, USA - Sage1_L_113_16 metaG | ecosystem: Environmental > Terrestrial > Soil > Vadose zone | place: USA... | reverse complement strand
GGCTCGCTGCTAACCGGATTGGTGAGTTCATGCGGGAAGGTCGCGGAAGTCGCACTGCCGAACAGAACGCGCTCTTCCGCGCGCTCGAGTCGACACGTCCCGAGAGCAGACGGCTTTTCGAGGACCATCTTGATCGGACCTTCCTGACGTGGCTGCTCACACTTGTGGCCCGGCTCGGGGTCGTTCCCGGCCTTCGGGAGCTTGTGCCTTGGCTCATCGACAGCCGGTGGCCAGGAGTACGTTCGTCCGTGGTCGCGCGCACCAGGCTTATCGACGATGCGATCGCGGCCTCCCTTGGAGAGCACCTAGAACAGTTCGTCATTCTTGGTGCCGGGTTCGACACCCGAGCGTACCGCTTGCCGTGCTTGCGTGGTATCACCGTCTTCGAAGTCGACCATCCAGATACGCAGACAACCAAGCGGAAGGTGTTGGAACGCGCGCTCTCCGTCCCGCCGGAGCACGTTCGGTTCGTCGCCCTCGACTTCAACCGGCGTGATCTGGCGTCGGTGATGGCGGCTGCCGGCTACCGCGAGTCGGTGCGCACTTTCATGCTCTGGGAAGGCGTTACGAACTACCTTACGGACGCCGCCGTCGATACCACCCTGCGGTGGTGTTCACGCGCGTCGCCCGGCAGCCTACTCCTCTTCACGTACGTTCACCGCGACGTGCTGACGGCGCCAGACGCATTCATCGGCGCGAAGAATCTCTTCGCTTCCCTCGAGAGGGCCGGCGAAAAGCTGACATTCGGGATCGAACCGAGCGAGCTGGCGGAGTTCCTTGCCGAACGCGGCCTGTCCCTCGAGAGCGACCTCGGCGCGGCGGAGTACCGGCGGTGCTACTTCGGCGATGCGGCACGCAAGATGCGCGGGCATGAGTTCTATCGAGTTGCGCTGGCCAGCGTTGGCGGGCGGGCAGCCTAACTCGCGATTAGAGCAGCCGGGCTTCGCCCGCTGTTCGATCGCGCGTCAGTCAGACAGGGTTGATTGGAATGCAAGACAGTGTCCGAAACGAAGGTGCCGGGGAAGAGGGCGGGTCGACGCCGAGGAGGGCGATGCATGTCGAACGCGGGGCAGATCGGTTCGGTGGTTTCGTTGTGGAGGTACCCCATCAAGGCCATGATGGGCGAGGAGCTGATCCGGGCATCTTGCGCACAGCGGCCCAACACAACCACGCCAATGTCGGTGTGTATGCCGGCGTGGTGGAGGGTGGCGCCATTCGCCGTGGTGATCTGGTCAGAATCGAGTAGGCAGAGGGTCACGGCCGCGAGTCGCCTGGACCGAGAGCCGAGGGCGAAGCGGGATGCTGACGATTGTCGCCCGGCACGGTCAATGTCCACCTTGCCACGCGAGAGTATACTCGCGCCAGCGTCCCGGGCTCTGTCGCCGATGGGTCGGTGAACGTGGTCCTGGGCCGGAATTGAACGAGCCTCGAAGGAGGTGACACGTGCGATTTCTGCTGAAGGTCACGATTCCGGTAGAGGCGGGGAATGCGGCGTCGAGAGCGGGCAAGCTCGGCACGACGATTCAGTCCATCCTGGCCGATTTGAAGCCCGAGGCAGTCTATTTCACGGACCATGACGGCCAGCGCGCCGGCTACATCTTCCTCGAGATGCAGGACGCCTCCGAGATTCCCGCCATCGCCGAGCCGTGGTTCCTGGCCTTCAACGCCGCCATCGAGATCCATCCGGTCATGCGACCCGAGGACCTGGCCAGAGCCGGTGGCGCGATCGACAAGGCCGTGAAGAAGTACGGCTCGGGCCGTTAGGGCATGCCCGCGGTCTTCGTGCATGGTGTTCCGGACACCCGGCAGGTGTGGGATGCGGTCATCGCCCGGCTCGTGCGCAAGGACGTGGTCACGCTCGCGCTGCCGGGCTTCGGCTGCTCGCTCCCGCCGGGCTTCAGCGCGACCAAAGAAGCCTATGTCGACTGGCTCCTTGCCGAGCTGGCCGAGCTGGCGGGGCCCATCTATCTCGTGGGGCACGACTGGGGTGGTCTCCTCGTGGCGCGCGCCGTGTCGGTGCAGCCGGGCGCGGTACGGAGCTGGGCGGCGGGCGCCGCGCCGCTCGACCGCGAGTACGTGTGGCATCAGGCCGCGCAGGCCTGGCAGACTCCCGGCAAGGGCGAGAAGGTGATGGCGGCCACGACCGGAGAGACGATGCAGGCCGCGCTGGTTGCGGTGGGCGTGCCGGCCGCGGACGCGGCGAAGGCGGGGGCCAGGCTCGACGCCACCATGAAGCACTGCATCCTCGCTCTGTACCGATCGGCCGTGCACGCCGGGTCGGAGTGGGAGGACGATCTGCGGCGCGTGTCGGCGCCCGGCCTCGTCCTGTGGGGCGAGAAGGATCCCTTCGCGTCCGTCGAATTCGGCGCGCGGCTCGCCGGGAAGACTCACGCACGCTTCGTCTCATTCCCCGGCTGCTCGCACTGGTGGCCGCTCGAGCGCCCCGCCGAGGTCGCGGCCGAGCTCGAGCGCTTCTGGTCCGCGCCGGAGCGAGGCTAGGCGAAGCGGGGCATCACCTTTTCGCCGAAGAGCTTCAACGACCGGCGCACTTTCTCGTGGGAGAGGCCGCCGCGTGAGAAGGCGTCCATCATGAAAGTCGATGCCGAGCGCCTCCTGGTGCTGGCGGATCTTGTCGGCGACCTCCTCGGGGTCCCCGGCGATGGCCGCCTGTTCGAGCGCTTTGTCCTCGCTGAGCGAGAGCAGGTTCTCACGGACGCGCCGGTAGAACTTGTACTGCTCGGGGGGAATGCCGCTCTCGTTCGCGATGAGTCCCGCCTGCGTCTGGAAGAACCACCGGAGGGGCTCACGCAGGTCGTCGCGCGCCTCCTTCGACGACTCCGCCACGTGGATGATCTTGTTGAGGCAGATGTCCGCGCCCTGATCCGTGCCCTGCGACTCACGCCAGGCCTCGCGGTAGGCGTCGTAATTCTTGCGCAGGATGTCGAAGGGCGTGAACGCCGGCGAGGTCAGGATCTTGAGCCCGCGTTTCCCGGCGAGGGCGTAGGTGTCGGGGGAGATGGCGGCCGTCCAGAGCGGCGGGTGCGACTTCTACACAGGCTTGGGGAGCACGCAGAGATCACGCACCTGGAAGAACTCGCCCTTGAAGGAGCAGCGCTCCTCCCACGCCGCACGCTAAGCCGGAGGCGGGTCCAAGTCAATCAGCCACGGGGCGGCGCTCGAAGAGAAGGCTCGCCACGCCGGCATCGAGGCTTCGCTCGCGGATCAGCGTAAAGCGAGCGATGAGATCGAGCATGCGCGCGTTGTCGGCGAGCACGTAGGCGCGAAAGCGGCGGATACCCCGTGCGTGCCCTGCGTCGAGAAGGTGGTGGAGGAGAAGCACGCCGAGCCCGCGCCCCTGGAAGCCGTCCTGCACGACGAAGGCGACCTCCGCCGTTTCCGGCTCGTCGGTGGGCTCGTAACGAGCCACCGCGACCAGCTCGGGCGCGGCGGCGGGCCCGGCTTCAGCCACGATGGCCAGTCTGCGCTGGTAGTCGACGGTGGCCAGGAGTCGCGCCCAGTCCGGCGGCAGACGTTTCATGATCGTGAAGAAGCGCTGATAGGCAGTGTGCTGGCTGAGGCGGTCGTAAAAGTCGATGAGTCGCGGCGCATCCTCGGGGCGGATCGGACGAAGGCGAAGACGCGTTCCCTCCTTGAGGATGACGTCACGCTCGAGCTCGCCCGGATACAGCGGGTCTCCCACGGCGCATGATTCTAACCTGACGCGCCGCCACCGATGAGCCTGGTCGACTTGGCCGCGACCTGGCCGCGACCCGGCCCCGACCAGACCAATAGCGGGTATCATTGAGGCGCGACGGCCCCACTTCAAGGGATGCCGAGCGACAGGGGCCCCGATCAACCGGCGGAATCTTTTGACTATGACACCTGGCATTCTCGTTGCTCCTGACCCAAGCGAGAGAGGCTCGAAGCCTCCGAGAGGGCGGGCCATGGCCATCGACATCCAGGGACTGGAGAGGAACAATGCGCTGCGCGCCCGCGCCGTGAAGCTGGTCGGGGAGGCGCTCGCGCCTATCAGGCTCGCGCCGGTGCGGGCCAAGATCACGTTTTTCGACGACAACGGCCCCAAGGGGGGGCTCGGCACGCGCTGCGCGCTCGACGTGCGCCTGCCCTTCCGTCCCGCCATCCGTGTCGAGCAGGTCGCGGAGACGAGCCGGCTCGCCTTCGACGGCGCCTTCGCCGCCCTCGAGCGACGGCTGGAGCGCTATCGCGAGCGCGATCGCGACATCAAGCGGCGTCCCAAGAAGTATTTTGTCGCCAAGCGTCTCCTGACCGGCGGCCTCGAACGTCCGGGAAAGCCCAAGCGCGCCCGGCGACGGAAGGAGGGATAGCGACAGCAACTCCGCGGGGTCGGGCAGGCTTCCTCCCGGGGCTTCGCTTCGTGCTCGTGCGACCTCCCCACCTCGCCTGCCACAACACCCTCACGCTCGCCCTGAGCCCCCCGAAGGCCTCTGCCGCCTGAGGCCGAACGTCGGAGACTAAAGGAGGTCCTCGAGCGGGAGGGGCTTCTCGCCGACCGCAGCGGCCACGGCCGGATACACGACGCGGCCACGCCAGAGATTGACCCCGCGAGCCAGCTCGGCGCTTTCGCGCACGGCTCGGGCCGGACCTCTCCGTGCGAGATCGAGCGCGTAGGGGAGCGTGGCGTTGGTCAGCGCGTAGGTCGAGGTGCGCGGCACGAGCGCAGGCATATTAGTCACGCCGTAGTGCAGCACCCCGTGAAGGGTGTAGACGGGCTCGAGGAGCGTGGTGGGGCGTATGGTTTCGACGCATCCGCCCTGGTCCACGGCCACGTCCACGATGACGGCGCCGGGCTTCATCCGTTGGACGAGAGCTTCGCCGACGAGCCGCGGGGCTCTCGCCCCGGCCACGAGCACGCCTCCCACGAGCAGATCGGCGCGTCGCGCGGCCTGCTCGATATTGAAGGCGTTGGAGGCGATGGTGATCACGCGTCCGCCGAAGACATCGTCGGCGTGACGCAGCCGATCCAGGTTGACGTCGAGCAGTGACACGTCCGCGCCCAAGCCCAGCGCGGCCTTCGCGGCGTTGAGCCCTACGGTGCCCGCGCCCAGGATCGCGACATTGCCGTGGGGGACGCCCGGCACACCCGAGAGCAGGATTCCCCGACCGCCGTAGGCGCGACCAAGATAATGGGCGCCCTCCTGGACGGCCAACCGCCCCGCGACCTCGCTCATCGGTGTGAGCAGGGGAAGGCTGCCGTCGGCCCGCTCGACCGTCTCGTAGGCGATGGCAATGACGCCGCGAGCCTGGAGCGCTCGGACGAGGTCCGGCATGGGCGCGAGGTGCAGGTAGGTGAAGAGCGTTTGCCCTTCGCGAATGCGAGAAACCTCTTCGCCGAGCGGCTCCTTGACCTTGAGCACGAGCTCGGCCTTGTCCCACACCCCGGCCATGTCGGTGATCTCGGCCCCCGCCGCCACGTATTCTTCATCGCGGAAGCCGCTGCCCGCGCCGCCGCCCGCCTCAACCAGCACACGGTGCCCTTCGTCGGAGAACGCCCGGGCGCCCGCGGGAGTGAGGGCGATTCGCTGCTCGGCAACCTTGATCTCCGTCGGTACGCCGACGATCATGGCGCCACTATGCCCTCCGGCACATCGGCGAGCAAGCCACGTCGCCTCCCTGGGGCGGGCTCGCCACAGTACGGCCGTGGCCGCCCCTACCGCGCCTCGCGGGCGCGACACAAGCTACCGATAAGATTCGCGTCACGGTCTGGCACCGCCGTTGCTTGTGAGATGGAGCAGAGGCCCTCGCCTCGACCGACTCTCAGTAAACGGAGTGCGTGGGAAGGAGGAGCGTATGAGATCGCTGATGCCGTGGACGGGGATGCCGAGCCTCAAGCACGAGATGGAGAGGCTGTTCGACCGCTTCGCCGACTTCAAGCTGGACGAGTTCCCGGCAACGGGCGAGTGGGCACCAAGCATGGACGTGTCCGAGACGAAGGACGCCGTGATGGTCAAGGCGGAAGTTCCTGGCATGGACCCGAAGGACATTCAGATCTCGCTCCAGGAGCAGCTCCTGACCATCAAGGGCGAGAAGCAGATGGAGAAGGAGGAGAAGGAGGAGCGTTATTACCGCGTGGAGCGGACCTACGGAGCCTTCACGCGGAGTGTCCGTCTGCCCGTGGCGGTGGATGGCGCCAAGGTTACCGCATCCTTCAAGAACGGGCTGCTGACCGTGAACCTGCCCAAGACCCCGGCCGCCAAGGGCACGACGATTCCGATCAAGGCCGAGTAGGAGTCCGAGCGTTTCCGCCGTCTCGGAGGGGTCTGGTGAGCGGGATCGAGCGCGAGGACCCTCCTCTTCGAGACGGCGGCATTTTCCGAGAGAGGGACGGCCATGACAGCCCACAAGGAACTAGGGATCGACCCGGACAAGACGAGTGAGTTTCGCGCGGTGCTGCTCGAGGCACGGCAGCGGCTGCTTCGTACCGTGGCCACGACAGACGGAGAGATCGCTTCACTGTCGACGCACGAGCCCGGAGGGCTGTTCGAGGATTCCGCTCGTCGCGCCGTGGAAGGTTTCCTCGGCCGTCTCGAGGGACGCGAGCGGCACGAGCTCGACGAGATTCAGGCGGCGCAGGCGCGCCTCGAGTCGGGGTCCTTTGGCACCTGTGAAGCCTGCCGTCGTCCCGTTCCTCTCTCCCGGCTGCGGGCGCTGCCGTGGACGCGTCACTGCCTCGGCTGCCAGACCAAGGAGGAGAGACGGTGAAGGCATGAGCGCCTTCCGCCGCATCCTCCACTCGACCGACTTCTCGCCGGCGTCCGCCCCTGCCTTTCGGCGCGCGGTAGGGTTGGCCAAGGCGTGCCGCGCGCCCCTGGTTCTGGTGCACGTCATGACGCCGCCGTCGCCGTTCATCGGGGAGGGCACTCCGCCTCGGACATACGCCGATCTCCTCCTCATCGCGCGGCGCTCGGCCGCGAAGCGGCTCGCCGCCCTCCTCACGCGCGCCCGGCGGAACGGCATTCGGCCCAGACACTGTTCGTCGAGGGTCTGCCGGCCGACGAGATCCTGCGGGCGGCGCGGCGCGCTCGCGCCGATCTGGTCGTGATGGGCACCCACGGTCGTCGTGGCGTGTCGCGGCTCTTCATGGGCAGCGTGGCCGAGCGGGTCGTGCGCGAGTCGCGCGTCCCCGTGTTGACCGTGCGCGCGCCTACTCGCTGACCCGCCCGCGGACGCCGACTGGGGCAGCGGCGCCCCGGGTGGGCGGCCACGCCACAGCGGAGACCTCGGCCCACGCTCATTCGCGCCGAGCGACCGAAGAGAAGTTTCCGCTACTTGCCGATCATTCATGGTTCCGGGGACGGTGGCATTCGTCTTGCTCTTCTCTCCGGACATGAAGATGAAAGAGATCCTGTTGCCGACCGACTTCTCGGCCGTGTCCGAAGCGGCCATGAAGGTGGCAAGGGCCTTGGCGCGCGAAACGGGAGCGCGACTGCACCTCGTGCACGTCGTCCCTCCCGCCACCGACCCGTCGCTGGGCTCGGAGCAGCTCACGCGGTTAGGGCGCCTCTGCGGCAAGGATCTCGTCCTCGAGACGGCCCTTCTCTCGGGCCGCGCGGCACGTGAGATTTCGAAATACGCTCGCGACAAGAGCATCGACCTCATCGTGATCAGCACCCACGGGCGCACGGGCGTCAGCCGAGCCCTCCTCGGCAGCGTGGCCGAAGCGGTGGTGCGTCTCTCACCGTGCTTGGTGCTGACCGTGCCGTCGACCCTCGGCGTGGCCGGCCTGGATGAGGGCGCCCCGGCCGGGAGTGCTGTCCTCGCTTCGGGGTGCATCGTCTGCGCCACCGAGTCGAGCGACCTCGTGTGTGAGACGTGCCGCACCCGCATCCGGGCCGAGGCCCTCGAGCACAAGATCGGCACCGAGCGGCCCGGGCGCCGCGGTTCGCCCGTCTGACGGCGGACTCTGGACGTTCACCGCGACACGATTCCAGGACAGAGGAGAGCGCGCGCGCATGAACGAACGCCTCGAACGCTTCGTCTACGACGATGAGATCGTCCGCATGTTCCTGCTCGTCACGGTGCTGTGGGGCCTCGTCGGCATGCTCGTGGGGCTGGTCATCGCGCTCCAGCTCGTCCTGCCCGTCCTCAATTTCCAAACCTCATGGCTGTCCTTCGGCCGGCTGCGCCCGCTCCATACCAACGCGGTGATCTTCGCCTTCGCGGGCAACGCGATCTTCGCCGGCGTCTACTACTCGTCCCAGCGCCTCCTCAAGGCCCGCATGTGGAGCGACGCGCTGAGCCGGCTGCACTTCTGGGGATGGCAGGCCATCATCGTGGCCGCGGCGGTGACCCTGCCCCTCGGCTACAGCCAGTCGAAGGAGTACGCGGAGCTCGAGTGGCCGATCGACATCGCCATCGCCGTCATCTGGGTGGTGTTCGCCGCCAACTTCTTCGGCACGCTGGCCCGGCGGCGCGAGCGGCACCTCTACGTGGCGCTCTGGTTCTACATCGCCACCATCGTCGCCATCGCCGTGCTGCACATCTTCAACAATCTCGTGGTGGTGGCGGGACCGCTCAAGAGCTATTCGATCTACGCGGGTGTGCAGGACGCCTTCATGCAGTGGTGGTACGGACACAATGCGGTCGCCTTCTTCCTGACCACGCCGTTCCTCGGCATGATGTACTACTTCCTGCCCAAGGCCGCGGAGCGGCCCGTGTACTCCTACCGCCTCTCCATCCTCCATTTCTGGAGTCTCGTCTTCATCTATATCTGGGCGGGGCCGCATCACCTCCACTACACGGCCCTGCCCGCGTGGGCCTCGACGCTCGGCATGCTCTTCTCGGTCATGCTCTGGATGCCGTCCTGGGGCGGCATGATCAACGGCCTCCTCACGCTCCGGGGCGCATGGTCGAAGGTGACCGAAGATGCCGTGCTCAAGTTCTTCGTGGTGGCCATCACCTTCTACGGCATGTCCACCTTCGAGGGACCGCTCCTGTCCATCAAGAGCGTCAACGCGCTCTCGCACTACACGGACTGGACGATCGCCCACGTGCACGCGGGCGCGCTCGGCTGGGTCGGCTTCATGATCTTCGGGATGATCTACTGGCTGCTCCCGCGCCTGTTCCAGACCGAGCTGTGGAGCAAGAAGCTGGCGGAGCTGCACTTCTGGATCGCCACCATCGGGATTCTCCTCTATATCGTGGCCATCTACGCGGCCGGCCTGACCCAGGGCCTCATGTTCCGCGCCTTCGACGAGAGCGGTCGGCTCGCCTATCCGGACTTCATCGAGACCACCGTGCGGCTCATCCCCATGTATTGGGTGCGCGTGCTGGGCGGAAGCCTCTACATCGCCGGCATGGTGCTCTGCGCGTGGAACGTGCTGATGACCTGGCGCCGCGCTCCCGCCAGCTACGCGGAGCCCGGGCACGAGGCGCCCGCGCTTGCCCACGCGTATCCCGCGGAGGCCGCCGGCGGCGGATTCAAGCACGCGGCCTGGCACCGGCGCTGGGAAGGGATGCCGCTCACGTTCTCCATCTGGGTGGTGGTGGCGGTGGCGAGCGCCTCGCTCTTCGAGATCGTGCCCATGTTCCTCATCCGCTCGAACGTGCCCACCATCGCCGCCGTCAAGCCCTACACGCCGCTGGAGCTGCACGGGCGCGATGTCTACATCTCGGAGGGGTGCAACAACTGCCACTCGCAGATGATCCGGCCCATCCGCTCGGAGACGGTGCGCTACGGCGAATACAGCAAGCCGGGTGAGTTCGTCTACGACCATCCATTCCTGTGGGGCTCGCGCCGCATCGGGCCCGATCTCCAGCGCATCGGCGGCAAGTACCCGAACCTCTGGCACGTACGCCACATGGACGACCCGCGCTCCACGACGCCGCAATCCATCATGCCCCCGTACCCGTGGCTGGCCAAGCGGCCCATCGACTTCCGGGCGCTCGCGGGTGGCGTGGCGGCGCAGGCGACGCTCGGCGTGCCCTACACGGCCGACGAGGTCAAGGGCGCAGCGCAGCTTGCGCGCGAGCAGGGGCGGCAGATCGCGCAGTCGATTGCCGAGCAGGGCGGGCCCAAGGGGCTCGACGAAACGCGGCTGGTGGCGCTCATCGCGTACCTCCAGCGTCTCGGCACCGACATCAACAAGTCCTCGGCGGTGGCCGGCACCGACGGACGCCGGGCCGACGCCGGGCGCGCACCGGCGGAGAGGCGCTGACATGAGCCTCAGCGACGTGATGAGCGCCTTCGCGCTGCAGGTGTTCCCCGAGGTCGGCTTCGTGCTGTTCGGAGCCGCCTTCCTGGTGATCGCGGTGACCATGTTCCTCCGGCGGAACCGGACCTATTTCGAGCGCGCCCGCTTCCTCCCGCTCGAGGAGGATGGGGGCGCGCGGCAGGGAAGCGAGGCGACGGGCCATGAGTGACCCCGACCGCGACCGGCTGATGTCGCACGGCTACGACGGCATCCGGGAGTTCGACAATCCGCTGCCCGGATGGTGGGTCTGGATCTTCTGGGCCACCTTCGTGTTCTCGCTCGGCTACTGGGCCTACTACCAGATCGGCCCCGGACCGTCGGTGGTCGCCGTCTACGAGGCCGAGATGCGCGAGGCCGCCGCGCGCCAGCCGTCGGCGGGAGGCTCGGGCGCCGTATCCGATCAGGCGCTGCTCGCGCTTCAGAAGAATGCCGGCGCCATGGCGAAGGGCAAGGAGATCTTCGTCGGCCGGTGCGTGCCCTGTCACGGCGATGGCGGCCAGGGCATCGTGGGACCGAACCTGACCGACGACTTCTGGCTCCACGGCGGTCGGCCGAGCGAGATCTACCGCACCATCACCGAAGGCGTGCCCGAGAAGGGTATGGTGCCCTGGAAGACCCAGCTCTCTCCAGAGGAGATCGCCGCCGTCACCGCCTATGTCGGCACGCTCCACGGGACTCACCCCCCCAACCCGAAGCCGCCGGAGGGCCAGAAGGTCGCGGCAGACGGCGCGCCCCTCCGTTGAGAGGCTCCGTGACCGCCGCGCCATCGTCGCCCCCCGAAAGCCAGGAGCGCGTGCTTCCCACGCTCAACCTGGACGGCACGCGGCGCTGGATGCGCCCGAAGGTCTTCGAGGGACGCTTCCTCCGGCGCCGGCGGGCCCTGGCCTGGGCGCTGATCGGGCTCTTTAGCGTGATTCCGTATCTCAGGATGGGCGGCAGGCCCATCATCCAGCTCGATGTCGTGAGCCGGCGCTTCGTGCTCTTCGGCGCCACCTTTCTGCCGACCGACACGATGCTGCTCATGCTCCTCCTCGTGGGCCTCTTCCTCGGCATCTTCCTCCTGACCGCGGTCTACGGCCGGGTCTGGTGCGGCTGGGCCTGCCCCCAGACCGTGTACATGGAGTTCCTCTACCGTCCCATCGAGCGGCTCATCGAAGGCGGACCGCGGGCGCAACGCGATCTCGACGGCCGGCTTTTCGCGCCCCGGCGTCTCCTCAAGTACGCGGTCTTCGGCGCGCTCAGCATGTTTCTCGCCCACACCTTCCTCGCCTACTTCGTCGGCATCGAGGCCCTCCGTCACTGGATCACCCGCTCGCCCTTCGAGCACCCGGGCGCCTTCCTCGTGATGGCGGGCACTACCGCGCTGATGTTCCTGGACTTTGGCTGGTTCCGCGAGCAGGTCTGCATGGTGGCGTGCCCCTATGGCCGCCTCCAGTCCGTGCTCCTCGACCGGCGCTCTCTCATCGTGGGCTACGACTACCGCCGTGGCGAGCCACGCGGGCATCTGGCGCGCCGCTCGGGCGGCGGCCACGACGCGGCGTCGCACACGCAGGGCGATTGCATCGACTGCGGCGCCTGCGTCGTGACGTGTCCGACGGGGATCGACATCCGCGACGGGCTGCAGATGGAGTGCATCCACTGCACGCAGTGCATGGACGCGTGCGACTCGGTCATGGACCGCATCGGCCGGCCGCGCGGACTCATCCGCTACAGTTCGCGCGACGAGCTGGGCGGGGCGCCCCGGCGCATCCTCCGGCCGCGCCTCGTCCTCTACCCGATGCTGCTGCTGGCGGTGTGGGGCATGCTCGGCTGGTCGCTCGCGCACCGGCAGAGCGCCGACGTCACCGTGCTGCGTGGCGTCGGCAGTCCCTTCACCCTCCTGCCCTCGGGGGAGGTGTCGAACCAGATCCGGATCAAGATCGTCAACCGGGCCGCCGGCGACCGCCGCTATCTGATCGAGCTGGTCGACGGTGAGAGTCTCCACCTCATCGCTCCCGACAATCCCGTCGCCGTCGGCATGGGACATGCGGTCACGGCGACGGTCTTCGTGACTGCGCCTCGCATTGCGTTCCGGGCGGGGGCGCGCGAGATCCGCTTCAGAGTCAGTGACGGACTGGACTTCGCCGATTCCATGCCTTATCGCCTGCTTGGGCCCGAGGCGGCGCAGCCATGAGGCGCCGGGGCTGGTACTGGCCGGTGGGCCTCGCGGTCCTCCTCGCGGCCTCGGCGGGCGCCAATATCGCGCTCGTAGTGATTACCTCGCGCGACACTTCCTTCGCCGTCGAGCCGAACTACTACGCGAAGGCGCTGGCATGGGACCAGACCATGGCCCAGCAGGCGCGCAACGATGCTCTCGGCTGGTCTCTCGGCCTTCGCGTCGATCCCTCAGACGCGCGCGGCAGGATGACGGTGACGGTGCGCCTCGTCGACAGGGCAGGGGCTCCCATCGAGGGCGCTCAGATCGCCGTCGAGGCCTTCCACAACGCGCGCGCGAGCCACATTCTCTCGGCGGCGCTCCGTCCCGACGGGCAGGAATATGCCGCCGGCATGCCGCTCGACCGGCCAGGACTCTGGGAGTTCCGGCTGCGTGTCACGCGGGGGCCGGAGGTCTTTGTCACGTCGGTGACGCGGGACGTGGCGGCCGGGCGATGACCGCGCTGGCCTTGACCGTGCTCGGCGCCAGCCTCGTGGGCAGCCTCCACTGCGCCGGAATGTGTGGCGGCTTCGTGGCCTTCTATGCCGGCGCGGGCGACGGCCGGGCGGGCGTCAGCCATGCCGCGTACAACCTGGGCCGGCTTGCCGCCTATGCCGTGCTCGGCGCCATGGCGGGTGCGCTCGGTCTCGCCCTCGACCTGGCGGCGGCGCCCATCGGCATTCAACGCGCGGCGGCCGTGCTGGCCGGGCTCTTCATCACGGTGTGGGGGGCGCGCATGCTTCTCGAGGTGTCCGGCGTGCGCATGGCAAGCCTCCGGCCGCCGTCCGTGCTCGGCGCTGCCGTGGCGCGAGGGGTGGCCGTGGTGGCGCGGCAGCCGGCAACGACGCGCGCCCTCGTGGTCGGCTTGCTCACCGGTCTCCTGCCGTGCGGCTGGCTCTACGCCTTCGTCGTGACGGCAGCCGGCACCGGGGATCCGCTGCGCGGCGCCGGACTGATGGCGGTGTTCTGGGTCGGGACACTACCGGTCATGACGGGTCTCGGCGTGGCCGTTCGGGCCATGGCGGGCACCGTCCGCCGCTGGATACCTGCCGCCTGTGCCATCGCCATGATCGTCGTCGGCCTTCTCGCCGTGGCTGGGCGGGCGAGGATCTTCGAGCCAACTCCTGTCTCGCATTCTCACGCGGTCGCGCCGCATGAGCATCGCTGAAAGCCCGGCCGCGCCTCCGCGCGCCGCGGGCTTCGCCTGCGCGCACTGCGGGCTCGAGGTGCCGCCGGGGCTCGTCGAGGAGAGCGCGGAGCGGCAGTTCTGCTGTCACGGCTGTCGCGCTGTGTATGCGGTGATTCACGAGCACGGTCTCGAGCGCTACTACGCCTACCGCAGCGAGGCGGAGGACGAGCCGCAGCCTGCCCGTCCCACGGGTCGGTCCTACGCCGAGCTCGACGACCCCGGCTTTCAGGCCCGCGCCTGCTGGACCACCTCCGACGGTCTCGCGGCGACCGAGCTCTTTCTCGAGGGCGTCCACTGCGCAGCGTGCGTCTGGCTCGTGGAGCGGCTGCCGAGCCTCCTGCCCGGGGTGGCGGAGGTGCGCCTCGACCTGCCGCGCTCGCGTGTGCTCGTGCGCTGGAACGCGCGGGCCGCGACGCTCTCCGCTGCCGCGCGTCAGCTCGACGCGCTCGGCTACCGCGCGCACCCGAGCCGGGGCCTGGAAGCGCACGCGCTCCGCCGCGGCGAGGACCGCAGGATGCTGGCGCGGATCGGCCTCGCGGGCGCGGCGGCCGCCAATGTCATGGCCATCGCCTTCGCGCTCTACGGAGGCTTCTTTCACGGCATGGAGCCCGAGTACGCCTCCCTCTTCCGCTGGGCGAGCTTCGCCGTGACGGTGCCGGCCATGGTCTGGGGTGGCGGTGTCTTCTTCCGCGGTGCGTGGGCGGCCCTCCGGGTGCGCGCCCTCCACATGGATCTGCCGATCAGCGTGGGCCTCCTCGCGGGGTTCCTCCACGGCGCCGTCAACACCATGCGCGGGGCGGGGGATGTCTACTTCGACTCCGTCACCGCCCTGATCTTCCTGCTCCTGGCCGGCCGCTACGTCCAGCGTCGCCAGCAGCGTGTAGCCGCGGACTCGGCCGAACTGCTCGCTTCGCTGGCGCCCAGCGCGGCGCGGCTCATCGAGGCGGGAGATGTCCGGGAAGTCCCCATGGAGGCTTTGCTGACCGGTTCCCGCGTCGAGGTGCGTGCGGGCGATACCGTGCCGGCCGACGGCGTGATCTCCGCGGGCCGCTCCGCTCT
>Ga0137369_10004203_pt1 | contig 14677 bp, 19 predicted proteins | sample SagtaG_12_FD_104918 | JGI IMG/M metagenome (GOLD analysis project Ga0137369, IMG submission 104918) | Vadose zone soil microbial communities from Sagehorn Ranch, Mendocino, California, USA - Sage1_L_113_16 metaG | ecosystem: Environmental > Terrestrial > Soil > Vadose zone | place: USA... | reverse complement strand
GGTTCCCCCGCGCTGAAGAGCCTCTTTCAGGCTCAGCTCGAGGCGTCGGAGATCAGCCGCGCGTCTGCCGCGTAGCCAGTAAGGAGGGGGCTCGCGGGGGAACGATGGGTTCCCCCGCGCTGAAGAGCCTCTTTCAGGCTCAGCTCGAGGCGTCGGAGATCAGCCGCGCGTCTGCCGCGTAGCCAGTAAGGAGGGGGCTCGCGGGGGAACCATGGGTTTCCCCGCGCTGAAGAGCCTCTTTCAGGCTCAGCTCGAGGCGTCGGAGATCAGCCGCGCGTCTGCCGCGTAAACAGGACTAGCGGCCGGGACTAGCGGGCAGCGGCGCGCTTCCGGCCCGTGGACGCCTTCTTCTTTGGCTTGGCCGCCGGGGGCTTGTCCTTGCCCTTCTGAGCCTGCGCGACGCTCTGCTTGAGAGCGTCCATGAGATCGATCACGGGCGCCTCGGGTGCCGGCTCGGGGCGGGTGATCTCCTGGCCGGCCAGCTTGGCCTCGAGCATCGCTCGGAGCTCGTTGCGATATTCGTTCTTGTACGCCTCAGGATCGAAGTCCCCGACGAGGCTCTCGACGAGCTGCCGGGCCATCGCCAGCTCGGGATCCTTCACGTCGGTCTCTTCGACGGCCTCGTCGATCTCGGCGCGCGGGCGAATGTCTTCGGCGAAATAGAGGGTCTCGAGCACCAAAGACTCGCCGAGCGGCCGGATGAGGCACAGGTTCTCCTTACCCCACAGGACAAACTTGCCGACGGCCGCCATCCCAGCGTCCTGCATCGCGCGGAGCAAGAGAACATAGGGACGTCGTTGCGCCTCTGGCCCCGCCGGAGACAGGTAGTAGGCGCGATCGAAGTAGATCGGATCAACTTGGTCAACGGGCACGAAGCGGACGATGTCGACCGACTGGGAGCGCTGGAGCGCTACAGCCTCCAGGTCGGACTCCTCCACGAGCACGAACTGCCCCTTGGCGAACTCCCAGCCCTTGACGAGCTCGTCTGCCTCGACGTCTCGCTCGTGCACGGGGCAGTAGCGTTTCTGCTTGATCGGCGTTCCGCATTCACGATGCAGCGTGCGGAAGGCCGTGTCCTTGCGCTGCTGCGCAACGGCCAGCCCGATCGGGATGTTGACCAGGCCGAAGTTGATGGATCCGTTCCAGATAGTCCGCATAGGCCGCTAACAGTAGCTGAAGACCGCATAGTTTCTGGCTTTGTGCCCGAATCCCTTTATCAATTCGAAGCGTTAAGACATTAGGTACTCGATTAGGTACAGAGGGGTTGAGTTTTGACGAGGCAGGCTTCGCACGTCGATCTGAAGCTCGACGCTACGCCGACGGCCACGCGAGAGCTTCGCGCAGCCGTGGAGCGCGTCGCGGAGGAGTGCGGGCTCGACCAGGGCGAGCGTTTCGACCTCAAGCTCGCGGCCACCGAAGCGGTCACGAATGCGCTCAAGGGGACGCCTGAGAGTCACACGGTCGAAGTCAGCGTGGCCGGGCACGAAGACATTGTGGACGTCGAGGTCGTCGACCAAGGTGTGTTCTCCCCCGTTCGGGCGGCACTGCACCGGGGCCCAGATTCCGAGAGTGGACGCGGGATCCCGATCATCCTCGCTCTCGTCGACGAGGTGGAGTTCGCCCAGACGAGCAGGGGGACCCGCGTGCGGATGAGCAAGCGGGGCCACGCCGCTGGGCGAAGGGGCCGTCGTCCTTAGGGACCAGTGACTCGTCGTTCGGCTAAACGAGCTCTAATAGCGTCGGGCGCCGACGTACGTTGACGAGTACCAGCCGGTGAGCGCCGAGATCTTCACGACGTCGCCCGTGTGCGGCGCGTGAATCATCTGATTACCGCCGATGTAGATCCCCACGTGCCCGAGGCCGTTGAAGAAGACCAGATCGCCGGGCGCGAGGAACTCACGGCCAACCGGACTGCCCATCCCGAACTGCATCGCGGCGTTGTGTGGAAGCGAGATCCCCACCTGCGCGAAGACGTACATCGTGAAGCCTGAGCAGTCGAAGCCGCTCGGAGACGCTCCGCCCCAGACGTACGGAACGCCGAGGTAGCGCATCGCGATGCCGACGACGCCGCCGGCGTGGCCGGCGGGATTTCCGCCGCCGGAATATGTTCCGCCGAGCCTCGAGCGAGCCTGCGATTCGAGTTGCGCCTGCTGGGCAGCCTCTTCGCGCTTGAGCCGCTCGACCTCGCTCTTGATCGAAGAAAGCAGACGCTGGCGCTCGGCGAGCTGGCGCTCGATCGATGACTTCTTGTCCGCCTGCTCGGCGACGACACGCTCCTGGTCGGCCCTGGCACGCTCGAGCTGGCCCTCGCGCTTCTTGATCTCGGCCCGGAACGACTTCACCTCGCCCACGATCCGCGTGTCCTGGTCGGAGACGCGGCTGACAGTGTCCATCCGGTCGAGCAGGTCGTCGAGGCTCGACGACCCAAGAAGGACTTCGAGGGCGGACTCGTCGTGCGAGGTGTAGAGGGCGACCAGGCGTTCCTGCAGGAAGGTCTGCGCGCGCTTGTAGTTCGCCCGCGCGATCTCGAGGCGGCGCTCGTTGACTTGTTGCTCGGCCTTGATCCCGTCGAGCTTGATCTGCGAGGCGTTGTAGGCCTCGACGACTTGCTCCAGGCTCGCGTCGATGGACTGGATCTGCGCCAGAACCTGTTGAGCCTGCGCCTGCTTCGAGGTAACAGGCGAGGGGCGCGCAGCGGCGGTGAAGAGCGACGCCGCGAGCAGAGTGAAGAGAGCTACAAGGGCCGCTTGTCGCTTCGTCGCTCGGATCAGAACCCCCCGGCAGGGACCATGGCAGGCGCGGACTGGGAAGGCGGCGCCGTCACCCGCGGCACCCTAACAGGGCTTTCTGACAACGCGCAACGATGACGCTCATTCGGAGACCCCTGTTAGGGTGTCGGGCTCGTGCGAGCGAGTTGTCCATCGCGTCCGGCTCGCGTCGCGCTCGCCGGGCTCGCTGTTGTGATTTCGCTCCTGGCCTCAGGGGGAGCCCGCGCCGACGATCCGGCGAGCCAGGCCGATGCACTGCGGGCGAACAACACTAGCCTTGCGGCGAAATCTCACCAGGTTCTGCTGCGGCTCTACTCGCTCCAGAGCCGACTGGCGCAGTCCGCGCAGCGGCTCGAGGCGCTGGAGAAACGCAGCGCGAGGCTCGAGCAGGCGCAGGCCTCGGCAAAGCGCCAGCTCACCGTCGCGCGCGAGAGCATGACCGCGGCGCACAGCCAGCTCGGAGAGCGGCTGCGGCAGCTCTACATCGAGGGTGACGTCGATCCGCTCGCTGTCCTGCTCGGCGCAGAGTCCCTGGACGACGCCCTCGCCGCCCTCGACGGGCTGAACCGGCTCGCAGAGCAGGACCAGGACATCATCGAAGAGCTGACGAAGGCCCGTGAGGCTCTGCGGACGGCCATCACCCGCCTCGCCGCGCGCCGCGCCGAGCTGCGGGCGACGCTCGACCAGGCCGAGGCGGCTCACACCTCTCTCGCGCGGGCCCAGGTCCAGCAGAATGCCTACCTGGTCAGCCTTCGCCGCCAGCAGGATCTCAATCGCTCGCAGATCTCGAAGCTGTCCGCCCAGGCGGCGTCCAGCGAGCAGCGCTCGGAGGAGATTTCCTCCGGCGGAGGCGGCGGAGGAGGGGCACCGCCCCCAGGCCCGCCGCCCAAGAGCGGCAGCAAGGTAACCGTCTCGTCGACCGGCTACTGCCTGCGTGGGACTACGGCGACGGGGATCCCGGTGGGTTGGGGCGTGATCGCAGTCGACCCTTCCTTCATCCCCCTGGGGACGCGCATGTTCGTCCCGGGCTACGGCGAGGGAGTCGCCGCGGACACGGGCTCTGCCGTGAAGGGCGCGATCATCGACCTCTGGTTCCCGACATGCGCCCAGGCGCTCCAATGGGGCTGGCGCACGGTGACGATCACACTCCACTAGACTTTTTTCCAAGGACAAACACCCTCCGCCCGGGGGTCTTTTGAGCAGCACGCCAACGGATGAAAGGCAGGCCGAGAAGGCGCTCGAGGCTCGCGTCATCGTCGTCGACGACCACGACCTCTTCCGGACGGGACTCCGGAACCTCCTGGAGGAGCAGGGCGTGAACGTCGTCGGCGAGGCGGCGAACGGCCAGACGGCGATCCAGCTGGCCGGCGAGCTCGCACCCGACGTCGTGATCATGGACCTGAACATGCCAGGGCTCACCGGGGTCGAGACGACCCGGAAGCTTGCGGGCGTCGCTCCGCTCACGAGAGTCGTCGTCCTGACGATCTCCGCCGACGACGACGACGTCATGGCCGCGGTCATGGCGGGCGCCTGCGGCTACCTGTTGAAGGACTCCTCGATCCAGGACCTCATCGTCGGTATCCGCGCGGCCGCAGCCGGCGAGTCGCTGATCTCGCCGCAAATCGCAGGGAAGTTGCTCCAGCGGCTGCGCTCGCAGAGCACGAGCGAGGACGCGGCCGCGACCATTCGCGCGGAGCTCTCCGACCGGGAGATCGAGGTACTGAAGCTGATCGCCAACGGCAAGGACAACGCCCAGATCGCCCGTGACCTCTTCATCAGCCCGAAAACGGTCAAGAACCACATCTCGAACATCCTGATGAAGCTCCAGATCGAGAACCGCATCCAGGCCGCGGTCTACGCCGTGCGCAGCGGGATCGTCTAGTAGGAGGGCTAGATCAGAAGTGCTACGCCGCGGCGCGGGCAGCTTCCACACGCCGCTGCAGCGGCGCGAGGGCGTCGCGTAGGCTCGCAAGGTCGTCGTCCGCGCTGCGTAGACGCTCAGCTAGGTCGCGGAGTTCGCCGGCCTGCTCCGGTCCGTCGAGGCGATGAGCGAGGTCTCCGATCCGCCGCTCGAGACGCAGGCGCTCGCCTTCGAGCTCGAGGGCTCGCGCGTATCCGTCGGTCAGCGTATTCTCCATCGCAGTGAGGAGAGGCATCGTGGGGTCGGCTCCGCGCTGCTCGAGCAGGGTGCGGATGCGCTGGACGAGAGAGGCCAGGTCGTGGCTCATCGGCATGTCTGATTATCGAGAAGCGCTGCCTGGGTTACATGGGCCGGGAGGCCCATCATCTGGACGCAGCAGGCCCAGAGCCGGAAGCCGTATTTCGGCCGTTCTGGCGGGCCTTGCTGTCGCGCTTGTCCTCGCGGCTCCCTCCGGCGCGGAGCTGCGGGACGCTCTTTCCCGCGCGCTCGTGACCCAGGGGGTCTCGTCTTCGGCCACCGGGGCGTTTGCGTTCGATCTTTCGCGCAGCTCGATTGTCTACCGCCATAACCAGCTCGTGGCGTATCGCCCCGCCTCGAACGAGAAGCTCACGGTGGCGGTGACCGCACTCGACCGGCTCGGGCCCCGGTTCCGGATCCCGACTGAAGTCCTGGGCGTAGGGGCGCTCGACGCCGCGGGGGTCTGGCAGGGGCGCCTGATCCTCAAGGGCTACGGCGATCCGGGGCTGACAAGGCGCCGGCTCGCCGGGCTGGCGGCCCAGGTACGGGCGGCGGGAATCGTCAAGGTCACAGGCCGCATCCTCGGAGACGAGAGCTACTACGACTCCGTGCGCGTCGGGCCCGGCTGGAAGCCGAGCTACTACAAGGAGGAGTCGCCCCCCCTCTCCGCGCTCGTCGTCAACCGCGCCCACGTCGGCAGCTACATGGTCGACGAGCCCGCTCGTGCGGCCGCGCGATTCTTCAGGGCAGCCCTGCAAGCGGCGGGCGTCGCCGTGCCCGGAACGTCCGGTAAGGGCCTCGCCGGCACCGGCGCCGTTCTCGTCGCGCGCAGCCGCTCCCGGCTTCTGAGCGCGCTCGTGGGGCGGATGGATCGCGTCAGCGACAACTTCTTCGCCGAGATGTTGCTGAAGCAGCTGGGCGCCCGGATCCGGGGGAGCGGGACGACGGCGGCCGGAGCGCGGGTCGTGCGCTCCGAGCTTCGGCAGCGGGGCGTGAACATGACGGGCGTCCGCATCGCCGACGGGTCAGGGCTTTCCCGCTACGACCGGCTGACCGCCAGGGCGATCGGCGAGCTTCTCATCTCAGCCGTGAGTGACACCGCGATCAGCAGCGCCTTCGTCGCCTCGCTCCCGGTCGCAGGCGTGAGCGGGTCCCTGAAGGACCGGATGACGAGGTTGCCGGCCTACCGCCACGTCTTCGCAAAGACGGGCACGACCAACGTGGCATCCGCCCTCTCCGGTTACGTCACCACACGCTACGTCTTCTCGATCCTTCAGAACGGGAACCCGATTCCCTGGTGGTATGCCCGCGCGGCGCAGGACCGCTTCGCCCAGGTATTAGCGGGCGCCGCCTAGCAGCTTCGCGAGCGCCTTTTCGTCCATCAGGTCGACGCCGAGGCGCTGGGCCTTCGAGAGCTTCGAGGCACCGGGCTCCTCACCCACCACGAGCGCCGTCGTCTTGGCCGAGACCGAGTTCGTCACCTTGGCGCCGGCAGCCTCGAGAGCCGCCGCGGCCTGCTCGCGCGACCAGCGCTCGAGCGTGCCGGTGATCACGTAGGTCTTCCCGGTCAGCGGCCCCTCCTTCGGCCGTTCCTCCTCGCCGATCTCGAACCGCAGGCCGAGCTCCCGTAATTCGGCGACCAGAGCCCGATTCTGCTCGTCCGCGACCCATTCGGCGATGGACTCGGCCCGGTCGGGGCCGATGCCGTCCACCTCCTGGATCTCCTCCGGGGCGGCGTCGAGCAAGCGGTCGATCGTCTCGAAGTGGCGAGCGAGATTGACCGCCGTGACCCAGCCGACGTCGGGGATGTTCAGGCCGAAGAGGACCCGGGAGAAGGGCTGCGACTTCGAGAGCTCGATCGCCTGGAGCGCGTTCTGGGCCGAGACTTCCCCATAGCCGTCCAGCTGGACGAGCTGCTCGACCGTCAGCCGGTAGAGATCGGGCATCGAGCGGAGCATCCCTTCGTCCCAGAGGCGGCGGACGAACTGCTCGCCGACGCCCTCGATGTCCATCGCCGCGCTGACCCAGTTGATGAGCGTCTCGAGCCCCCGCGAGGGGCAGGCCTTGTTCGGGCAGCGGTGCATCACCTCGCCCTCGGGCTTGACCACCTCGGTCCCGCAGAGGGGGCACTTCTTGGGCATCCGGAACGGCTTCGTGCCCGGCCGGTGCGCCCCCGCAGGGCCGACGATCTGCGGGATGACGTCGCCGGCGCGCTGGACGATCACGATGTCGCCTTCGCGGATCTCCTTGCGGTTGATGTCCTCCTCGTTGTGCAGCGTGGCGCGGGAGACCGTGACGCCGCCGACCTCGACGGGCTCCATCGTCGCCCATGGGTTGAGCGCGCCCGTCCGCCCGACGCGGATGTGGATCTTCAGGAGCTTCGTCTGCGCCGTCATGGGCGCCCACTTGAATGCCCGCGCCCAGCGCGGGCGCCCGTGCAGGGATCCGAGCCGTTCCTGCTGGGCGAGAGAGTCCACCTTGATCACGATCCCGTCGATCTCGTAGTCGAGCTCGACTCGGCGCTTCTCCCACCCGCGGCAGGCCTCGGCCACCTCCTCGATGGTCTCGAGGCGCTCGGCGAAGGGGTTCGTGCGGAATCCGCGCTCGCGCAGCCACTCGAGGGTCTCCCACTGCGATTGGAGCTCGAGCCCGTCCCGCTGCCCCGTCCCATAGACCCAGATGGAAAGGGGCCGCGCGGCCGTGATGTTCGGATCGAGCTGGCGGAGCGAGCCGGCTGCCGCGTTGCGCGGGTTCGGCGCGGGCTTCTTGTCCTGGGCGACCTGCTGCTCGTTGAAGCGCCGGAAGCCGGAGAGGGGGAAATAGACCTCGCCGCGGACCTCGAGGACGGGCGGGGTATCGTCGGCGTCCCGCAGCACAAGCGGAACTGCTGCGATCGTGCGCAGGTTGGGCGTGACGTCTTCGCCGCGCATGCCGTCTCCACGCGTCGCGCCGCGGACGAAGCGGCCGGCATCGTAGGTCAGCGAGACGGCCGAGCCGTCGATCTTCGGCTCGATCACGTAGGCCACCGGCTCATCCGTTCCTAGCCGCTTGCGCACGTCGTCCGCCCACTTGACGAGCGCCTCGTCGGTCGTGACCTTGTCCAGCGAGCCCATCGGCGCGATGTGTTCCACCTTCCCGAAGCGCTCCGAAGGCGGGGCTCCGACACGCTGAGTCGGAGAATCCGGCGTAACGAGCTCGGGGTTCTCCTCCTCGAGCCGCTTGAGCTCGTCGAAGAGCCGGTCGTAAACCGCGTCCTCGACCTCAGGGTCGTCGAGCACGTGGTAGCGGTAGTTATGCTCGTCGATCTCCTTACGGAGCTCGCGAATGCGCCGCTCAACGTCTTTCCTAGAGGACATCGAGCAGCTCCTTCGGACTGTGGACGAGGACATCGGCACCGGCCTCGAGCAGTCGCTCTTCCGGATGGATCTTCCCCCACGACACGGCGACGGTGAAGACTCCCGCCGCCTTTCCGGCGGCGATGTCGTAGGGCGAATCGCCGACGAACGCGGCGTCCGCCGGCTCGCTCTCCAGGAGCTCGAGTGCCTTCAGAACGGGAGCCGGATCGGGCTTGTGGCGGTCGGTCATGTCGGCGGTGACGACTGCCTCGAAGTAACGCTCGAGGGACAGGACCGCAAAGGCGAGATCGACGGTCTGACGACCCTTGGCGGTCACAATCCCGAGCTTGCGGCCCTGCCCGGACAGCGTTTCCATGAGCCCCTCGACGCCTTCGAAGGCCTCGAGCTCGTCATGGAGCGGTCGATTGTGCTCGCGGTAGACCCGGACGAGCTCGTCCACGTGGGCGGGCGAAAGGACGCGCATCTGATCGTGGAGGTTGGAGCCGCCGACCAGCGCGGCGATCTGCTCCTCCTCGACGTCGCGGGCGAGAACGGTGCGCGCCGCGTGCTTGAAGGACGCCAGGATGATGGCGCCGGAATCGACGAGGGTCCCGTCTAGGTCGAAGAGCACGGTCGGGTACCTGATCAATAGTCCACTCGCTCCAGGTAGAGACCCCATGGCGGCGCGGTCGTGCCCGCTTCGTCACGCGGACGCCCTTCGAGGAGCCGCGCAACCGCCGTCGGGTCCTGCTCGAGCATCGTACCGACGAGCGTTCGCACCATGTGTCGCAGAAAGCTGTCGGCTGTGATCGTGAATTCGAGGGCGTCCGGCCCGCCTTCCCACGCAGCGGCGCTCACGGCCCGGACGAAGGATCCGTGGTGCGTCTCCGTCGGAGTGAAGGCTCGAAAGTCGTGCTCGCCGAGGAGCAGGCCGGCCGACTCCACCAGGCGTCCCTTATCGAGTGGACGCGGCCACCAGAGCGAGCGGCGACGCTCGAACGGCGAGGGGGTCTGGCGCCGCCAGATTCGATAGCGGTAGGAACGTGCGCGGGCGGAGAAACGTGCGCTGAAGCCGTCCGCCGCTGCTTCCGCGGCCAGCACGGCGACATCGCCGGGAAGGACAGCGTTCAGGGCAGCCGCCGCCTTGTCGAGCGGCGGTCCGCCGTGTGAGGAAAAGCTCGCGACTTGGGCGTGGGCGTGGACGCCCGCGTCCGTGCGTCCCGCGACGGCGAGGCCGCCCCAAGAGCCGTATACACGGTCGAGCGCCGCGCGGAGCTCGCCTTCCACGGTTCGAAGTCCCGGCTGCGCGGCCCAGCCGGCGAACTCCGTTCCGTCGTATGCGAAGGTCAGCTTGACAACGCTCATCGTAAGTGTATGCTTACGGTAAGTTATGGCTTACGGAGAAGCGATAGCCGCGCTGGCCGATCCTACGCGGCGCACCGTCTTCGAGCGCCTCCGCGGAGGCCCACGACCAGTCGTCGAGATCGCTCGGGGCCTCCCCGTCTCGCGCCCAGCGGTTTCGCAGCACCTCCGCGTCCTCAAGGAAGCCGGGCTCGTCCGCGAGCGCCGCGAGGGGACGCGCAACTTCTACAGCGTCGAGGGCGACGCCCTCGCGGAGCTGCGGGAGTACTTCGAGAACTTCTGGGAGGAGGCGCTCGCGGCTTTCAAAGAAGCGGCAGAGAAAGGAGCGACGGATGAGTCAGCGGACGAGTGAGCTCGTGATCGAGAAGTCGGTGACGGTCTCCGTACCGGCGGAGGAGGCTTTTCGCGTCTTCACCAAGGGGATCGGCGCCTGGTGGCCCTCCGAGAGGTACTCGGTCGATCCCGAGAACAGGCAAACGGTCATTCTCGAAGGATGGGAAGGTGGGCGGATCATCGAGCGGACGACTACCGGCGAAGAACATGTGTGGGGCACCCTGCAGGCATGGGAGCCGCCCCACCGCTTCGTCAGCACCTGGCATCCGGGCCGGGACGCGCAAACTGCCCAAGAGGTCGAGGTCACGTTCGTCTCGATTGGAGACGCGACCCGCGTGAACCTGCGCCACCGGGGCTGGGAAAACGTCGTCGACGACCGTGACGAGCGGATGGCGAACTACCAGGAAGGGTGGGACTTCGTCCTAGGCCGCTACGCGCAGGCCTCGGAGAGGAGCTAGCCGGGACGGGGCGCCTAGCCCGCCGCAGGCCGCTCGCCGGCCGCGACGGCCACAGGCGTGCGCTGCGGAACGTAGTCCACGAGCTCGAGGTAGACCATGCGCGCCGCATCCCCCTGGCGAGGGCCGATCTTGACGATGCGCGTGTAGCCGCCCGGGCGCTCGGCGAATCGGGGAGCGACGTCGGCGAACAGCCGTTGCGTGATCTCCTTGGAGCGGAGAAAAGCGACCGCGTGGCGGTGAGCAGCGACATCGCCCCGCTTTCCGAGCGTGATCATCTCCTCGACGATCGGGCGTACTTCCTTTGCCTTCGCCTCGGTCGTCCTAATACGCCCGTGCTCGATCAGCGCGGAGGCTAGGTTGGAGTAGAGCGCGCGTCGCTGTGCGGCGTCGCGCCCCAGCTTCCGTCCGGACTTGCGGTGGCGCAAGGCGTTACTCCTCGCGGAGCGTGAGCCCGTGCGCGGCGAGCGTCTCGCGCACTTCCTCGATCGACTTCTTGCCGAAGTTCGGAATCGCCGCGAGCTCGGTCTCCGTCTTCGTGACGAGGTCGCCGATCGTCTCGATGCCGACGCGCTTCAGGCAGTTGTAGCTGCGGACACCGAGCTCGAGCTCCTCGATGGGGAAGTTCTCCATCCCGTGTGCCTGCGGCGCCTCTGTCTCAGCCTCGCCGACCGTCTCACCGAAGCCCTCGATGCGCTCGAGGTCGGTGAAGATGGCGAGCTGGCGGATGAGGATCTCCGCGGCCTGGCCGATCGCGTCACGGGGCGGCAACGAGCCGTCCGTGCTGACGTCAAGCGTCAGCTTGTCGTAGTCGGTGCGCTGCCCGACGCGGGCCGCTTCCACCTCGTACGACACACGCCGGACCGGCGAGAAGATCGAATCCACCGGGATGACGCCGATCGTGTGCTCGGGCCCCCGGTTGAGCTCGGCCGGGACGTAGCCGCGGCCGCGCCCGATTGTGAGCGTGACCTCGAGCCGCCCCTTGTCCGAGAGGTTGGCAACCTCGAGATCGGGATTGAGGATCTCGAGATCGGCCGGAGCCTCGATGTCCGAGGCCTTGACCATGCCTGGGCCCTTCTTGTCGAGGCGAACCTCGATCTCAGGGGAGTCACCGTGCAGCCGGCAGATCAGGTTCTTGAGGTTGAGGATGAGGTCGGTCACGTCCTCGCGCACGCCCTTGAGCGTCGCGAACTCGTGAGCGATTCCCTCGATCTTCACCGAGGTGACCGCGGCGCCCTCGAGAGACGAAAGCAGCACGCGGCGGAGCGAGTTTCCGAACGTGTAGCCGAAGCCACGATCGAGAGGCTCGATGACGAAGACGCCGCGGTCCTCGTTGACCTCTTCGTGGGTGATCCTCGGCACCTGAAAGTCCATGAGAGAAGTTCGTGTAGCCAATCCGTTTCCTTCCTTCGTTACGACGGGCGGGGCATGCCCCGCCCCTACTTCGAGTAGAGCTCGACGATGAGCGATTCCTGCACCGGCGTATCGATGTCGGCGCGCTCGGGCATCTTCAGAACCTTGCCCGTCAGGTTGTCGTGGTCGGCCTGCAGCCAGGGCGAAACCGAGGCTGTCAGGTCTGTGGCGTCGCGGACGACCTGCTCGATCGGGCTGCCGGCCTTGAGCGACACGATGTCGTTCGGCTTGACCTGGAAGCTCGGGATGTTCACCCGCCGGCCGTTCACCTGGAAGTGGCCGTGGCGGATGATCTGGCGCGCCTGAGAGCGCGAGGCAGCGAAGCCGAGACGGTAGACGACGTTGTCGAGACGCGTCTCGAGCATCCGCAGAAGCTCCTCGCCCGTGATTCCCGAGCGCTTGGCGGCCTTGTCGTAGTAGTTGCGGAACTGCTTCTCGAGAATCCCGTAGTAGCGACGCGCCTTCTGCTTCTCACGCAGCTGGAGGAGGTACTCCGACTGCTTGATGCGCCCGCGCCCGTGCTCTCCCGGCGGGTAGCTGCGCCGCTCGACCGCGCACTTCTCGGTCAGGCAGCGCTCACCCTTGAGGAAAAGCTTCATGCCCTCGCGGCGGCAGAGCTTGCACTTGGGTCCCAGGGCGCGGGCCATTAGACGCGCCTTCGCTTCTTGGGCCGAACGCCATTGTGGGCCTGCGGGGAGACGTCCTTGACTCCAAGGATCTCGAGGCCGGCGGCTTGCAGCGAGCGAATCGCCGTCTCGCGACCCGAACCGGGTCCCTTCACGAAGACCTCGACCTTCTGGAGACCGTGCTCCATGCCCTTCTTCGCGCAGGAATCGGCCGTCACCTGGGCGGCGAAGGGCGTGGACTTGCGTGAGCCCTTGAAGCCGGCGGAGCCGGCGCTCTCCCAGGCGATGACGGCCCCGTCCTTGTCGGTCAGGGTGACGATCGTGTTGTTGAACGACGTCTTGATGTGCGCCTGGCCGATGGCGATGTTCTTCTTCACGCGACGGCGCGTGCGGCCCTTGGAGGCGGGTTGCTTGCGAGGAGGGGCCATTAGGTCTTCGTGGGTGCTTTCTTGCCGCGGCCCACGGTCTTCTTCGGCCCCTTGCGCGTGCGTGCGTTGGTCTTAGTGCGCTGGCCGTTCACGGGCAGCCCGCGCCGGTGGCGGACGCCGCGGTACGCGCCGATTTCCTGCAGGCGCTTGATCGCCTGGGAGCGCTCGCGGCGCAAGTCACCCTCCACCTGGAGGTCCGAGTCGATGTAGTTGCGGAGCTTCGTGATCTCCTCGTCCGTGAGGTCCCGGACCTTCTCGTCGCACGAGAGGCCGAGCTCGGCGCAGACCTTGCGCGCAGTCGAGGGGCCGATGCCGAAGATGTAAGTGAGACCCACCTCGAGCCGCTTCTCACGCGGAAGATTTACTCCTGCAATTCGTGCCATCAGCAATCACCTTTCGAGCAGATCGTGCTTCCCGGCCGCGAGAAGCGATACGCATTCGCGTTCGGCATGACACAAAAGTTCGTGTAACTCAACGCGGACGCGTATACGGGCGCGACCGAGGACGCCGCGAGGCGACGCTTCGCAGCGGTTTGGGGAGTGTGAGATGTGAAAAAGGGGGTTGCCAAAAATCTCCTTAGCCCTGTCTCTGCTTGTGTCTCGGATTCGTGCAAATGACCAGCACTTTTCCGTGCCGCTTGATCACGCGGCAACGGTCACACATGGGTTTCACGGACGCTCTGACTTTCATAAGAAGAGGCGGCAAGCCACAGCAAAGCGCGGCTCGGCCGCGACGTTCTATCGTAGCAAAAGAGCCTAAACCGGGACTCCGGCGAGCGTGAGTATGCGCGGCTCGGCGTCCGTGACCGCCACCGTGTGTTCGAAATGGGCCGAGAGCGAGTCGTCTTCCGTGGAGATCGACCAGCGGTCGTCTGCGACCACGACGTCGGCGGAGCCCGCGTTGATCATGGGCTCGATGGCCAGCGTCATCCCGGGCGCGAGCAGGGGCCCGCGGCCGGGCTCGCCCCAGTTGGGGATCTGCGGCTCCTCGTGCATCGTGCGGCCGATCCCGTGCCCGACCAGCGATTTGACGACGGAGAATCCCGCCTCCTCGGTCGTCTTCTGCACCGCCGCGGAGATGTCGCCGATGTGCTTGCCCGCCCGAGCCTCGGCGATCCCGGCTTCGAGGGCCGTCTGGCCGACCTCCAGCAACCGTTGAGTCTCTTCGTCGATCTCGCCCACGGCGAACGTATAGGCCGAGTCGGCGACGAAGCCCTCCAAGGTCACACCCACGTCGACCGAGATCAGGTCGCCCTCCTCGATCCTGTAGCCACCCGGGATTCCGTGCACGACCATCGAGTTGGGAGATGTACAGATGGACGCGGGGAAGCCGTGATAGCCCTTGAACGTCGGAGCACCGCCCTGGGAGCGGATGTACTCCTCAGCGATCTCGTCGAGCTCCTGCGTCGTGACGCCGAAACGCATGCTCTCGCCCAGGAGAGCAAGCGTCTCCGCGACCACGCGTCCCGCGCGCGCCATCGCCTCGATCTCCTGCCCTGACTTCCTGATGATCATCTCGCTGCTGCAGCTTGCAGAACCTGCTGCACCTCGGCGAAGACCTCTTCGATCGTCCGTTCGGCGTGGATGCCTACGAGAATCCCCTTCACCCGGTAGTACTCGACGAGCTCCTCCGGTATGCGCATCGTCTCCATCCGGCGATGGATGATTTCCGGCGTGTCATCCTGTCGCCCCTGCTCCAGCGCACGCTTGAGGAGGCGCTGTTCCGCCACCTCGTCCGAGAGCTGGAAATGGAGGACGACTGAAAGCTCGCGGTCTGATTCCGCGAGGATCTCGTCCAGG
>Ga0137369_10004193_pt1 | contig 14692 bp, 8 predicted proteins | sample SagtaG_12_FD_104918 | JGI IMG/M metagenome (GOLD analysis project Ga0137369, IMG submission 104918) | Vadose zone soil microbial communities from Sagehorn Ranch, Mendocino, California, USA - Sage1_L_113_16 metaG | ecosystem: Environmental > Terrestrial > Soil > Vadose zone | place: USA... | reverse complement strand
TCGTGTTCGTCGGCGTCTTCGTGTTCGTCGGCGTGTGCGTAGGTGTGTTCGTGTTCGTCGGTGTGTTCGTCGGTGTATTCGTGTTCGTCGGTGTGTTCGTCGGCGTGCTCGTTGGTGTGTTCGTTAATGCGGTAGCACCGTAGCCGACGTTGAAGCTATGATTGCCTGCTCCAACACTGACAAGTGCCATCTGTCTGCCTGATACGGTGAAGAGGGTATAGGACGTTGCGGTACTATCAACCAACACGGAGTTGAGGTTCTGGTTGCCGAAGGTCACTGGTAGTAGCACGCTCAACGTGTTGCTGTTCGACGACGCGCTCATGTTGAAGCTGAGCTGGCCGCTGGCAGCGTTCCAGGCGATGTTCTGGAAGTTGGCGTCGTGGCGGGTCTCGGTGAAGCTGAGCCATCGATCGGCGTTCCAAATCGGCACGCCCTTGCTGGTCGCGTAGTCGAGCGTCCCTTCGGCCCAGGGCTGCCCGCCCAGTCCATAATAGTCCACGTGGAACTGGGTCATTAGTGCAGCATAGTCTCCCGCCAGGCTCGCATCGATCAGCTGCTGCGACACGGCGGTCGCCTGCGCAGGGGTCAGATTTTCGTCGCTCGCTCCGGAAGCGATGCCAGCAAGTAATTGCTCATCCACGAGCTCGGTCAGCTGCTGGTAGAGCGGCAGCACGGTGCCGTCGGCGCGCACGAACTTCATCGGCTGCCCGCTGCCGGTGAGGTAGCCGTGCGGCCAGCTGTTGTCGCTCTTCTTCAGCCACGGCCCCCAGTGGTAGAAGTTCGCGTCCAGTGCAATGTTGTGCGCGACCTCGAGGTCGGCCGCGTCGGTCCAGCCTTTCCACGCCACCTGGTGAGTGCGCACCGTCCGTGACTTCGGGCTACTGAAGCGGGTCGTCCACCAGCCGGAGTTGCCATCGCTGCCCGAGTAGACGTCGAACCCCTGCGCCAGGCTCGTGATGTTGTAGGGAGGGTAGGTGTCGGGCTTGTTGGCATACGGGTGGATACCAAACTCGTGGCCGTCAGCGCGCCAGCTCTGTACCGAGGAGTCCGGCGGGTCGCCGGCGATCGATAGGTAGAACGTCATCTTGCCATGGTGCGCGTCGATGCTATTGATCTCGGTCTGGAAGTAACTGGCCGGGTTGCCGTGCGCGTCGCCGGTCAAAACCAGCATCGTCTTCGCGGTACTAGGAAAATACCACAACTGCGGCAGCGGCGTCACCCCATCGAGCAACTGTTGAACGAGCCGCGCGAAGAGCCGCTGCTGCACGTCCGCCTGCGGAATCGGGATTTTGTTGCGATCGACCCACGGCGCGCCCCCACCGCTCGTCTGGAACAGATCCACGGTTCGCACTACCCCATCGCCGTCCACATCTACGTCGGCATTCGCCGGGTTACCCTGGCGCAGATATACGACATTCTTCGCCAGATCATACGCGAACGCCGCGGTCTGACCGCTGCCGACGCTGGCCGTCACGACTGCGGGGTTGGCGGTCGCCGTGCTCGCGTCGCTGTAGAGCGTAGCGATCGGCGTCGCGCCGTTCAATGTATAGCGATCGGAGGCGCCGTGGATCTGCAGCGTGGCGCCGGGCAGCCCCTGACCAGCCAGCTGGCCGGCGTTGATCGCCAGATAGCCGTCGGTTTGGGTCGTCCCCAGCGACGTGAGGCCGAAGAGCGACGCGATCTGGGTGGTGGGACGCAGCGCCAGCAATCGCCCACCACCGTTCACATAGTTGGTGAACAGCGTGACTTGCGTGCTGGTCAGCGATGTCTCGGCCAGCACAGCCACCTTATGTTGCGTGAGATCGCTGCTGGTGACGCTGCTCACTTGCGCGACATCGAAGGCGTTCAGCCCCTCGGCGCGCAAGATTTCGCCGACGTAGCCGCCGAAATGATTGGCCGCCGCGTCGTTCACCACCAGTAGGATCGGTGCCGGAGTTGGCGCGGCGACGATATTACGCACGCCGATGCCGCTCAACACAAACGCACCTGCCAACAGTAGGACAATCATCAGGCGGATGTGACGATCAACACGCAGTACTCGATTCCTCATACCCATTCCTCCTCACACCAAGTGGTATCTGAAGCGGCAGCCAGCCGTTAATTACGTCGGCGATGGCGAACTACGATCGCACGGGCGCCGACGACCAGGCCCAGCAGCCCGATTACCGGCAGTGCAGTGATTCCTAGCGTCAAAACTCCTGGGCTTTCCCAGGCAAGTGACCGATCGATCGGCGGCGCGTCGACGATGCCCGGCGCCAGCGTCGGAGTCGGTGCGGGTGTGGCGGTCGCGGTTGCCACGACCGGCGCTGCGCTCGGCAGCGGTGTGAACAGCGGCAGCGGCGCAACCGCGGGCGCGTCAAGTTGTTTGACGCTATACCACACCTGATAGTGAGAGTTATCACTATCGAAAAGATCACCACCGCTACGTGTGAACCAGGTCAGGTGCAGCTTGTTGCCGCCGATCACCGCGCGCGGCCACTCCGGGTACAACTCGATCTCCTTGCATTTCAGCAGCGCGGCTTTCGCCTTGTCAGTGCGCGCCTGCGCGGATTCCGGGTCGATCTGGTCACAGGCGGCGACCGCCGCGGCCGACCAGCCGGGGTAGCGATCCTCGGCGACAATCACTTCCGGCGCCGACCAGGATCGCCCATCCCAGATCAAATGCAGTAGTCGCGGCCGGTTGCGCGGGTCGGTCTTGCGCAGATCGAGGCTCGGATCGGTATCCTCGATCGTGAAACCGGAAAGAATCAGATGCACATTCCCGGCACCATCGGTAGCCATGGTATAGCTGTCCCAAGGGGTATCATTGAGGTCGCGCGCACGCACGCCGGGCAAAGCGGTCGCCTTGTGCCATGTTGCCCCGCCATCTTCCGAAAACTGATAATAGACGATGTCAGTTTCAGTCGAGCGGTAGACCACGACCGGCAAGCGGTTCTGGAACAGGCCGAGCGCGATCTGCTGCGGCGCGTCGGGTAGCGGCGAGTCGCCGGGTTCCTTCCCAGGGACATCCGGCAGCGTAAAGCGCACCGGCGGATCCCATTTCGTCCCGCCATCGCGCGAACGCCGGTACATCGCGGCAACCGGATCACCTTTACCGACGATCGTATCTTTACCTTCATCCCACACGACATGAACCTGATTGTCCTTATCGATCTTGGCTTGTGGCTTAGCGCTGCCCTCAGGGGTATTTGAAAGATTGATCGGCGATGACCACGTTTTACCCGCGTCGGACGAGCGCCGATAAAACAGATCTGAGCAGTCCGGACACTCTTTACGCGGTTTTTCCGGGTCGTCAGGCACCGACTCATTCCAGAAGGAATGCAGCCCGCCCACGCTATCCATCGCCAGCACCGGGTAGTATGGCGGACTTAAACCGTTGATCTTACGCGCCGCACTCCACGCTCGCACCGAAGCAGCCTGATCCCAGGGGGCGTGCAGATAATCGATTCGCAACTGGCTGCGCACCAGCATATGCAGTAAACCATCGCGCCCCATGACGATGCTGTTGCGGGACGCAAAACCGCCGGTTCCCGGGTTGACGATGTCGTTAGGCTTCGACCAGTGTCCGTCCTTGAGCACATTGTAGAGCAGCAGATCGATCTGATTCTGCGCCTCTTCGCCATGTGCGATGCCGCTAGCCCAAACGATGTGGACGCTTTCATCCGGGCCTAGTGCGATATCAGGGAACCATGAGGAATCGGTTGTTCCCGAAATCTGTGCCGGGTTTGCCCAGCCGCCGCTCTGAGCCGTCGCGCTCCCCAACGGCACAGCAACCGCCAGCGCGATGACGGCGCCAATAGCGGCGAATATCACAGCACGTTTCAATTTCATGGTGTTTGGATACCCATCGTGGGTTGCGCTTGAGATCGTATAATCCAGCGAAGGCTGATCAGAGTGCCGAGGAACAGCCAACTATAGACCGTGTATTTGTACCCACCGACGCCCTGGTTGTAGGCGAACGGTAGCACCCAATCGCCGAGAAACATCGATGCCTGCGCGCCGATCCATCCGGCGGTCGCGATAATCGCCATCGTCCGCAAAAACCCCGGCGGCGCCCGCAGCGTGAGCCGCCAGCCCTCGTAGACGCCGGCCAGCGCCAACCAGATCCATGCGAGCATCCCACTGAAGCCGAACTGCGCCAGGATATCCAGGTAGTTGTTATGGGTCGAGCGCGCGTCGTCACGGTAATAGGTCATGTAGTACAGCGCGTAGCCGGCCGGGCCGGTGCCGAACAGCCAGTGGGCGCGCACGACGCGCCAGTTCTGCTCCCAGAGGCTGAGGCGCTGGAGGCTGCCATCGTCGATGTTGTCGCTGGCAACCTGGGTGAAGAAGTCGCTCGCGCCATAAGCCACAATCACAGCCACGATCAGCAGCGCCACGAACGCCTTTTTCGAGTGCAGAAAGGTGGCGGCGAAGAGCGCGACGATCGTTGGCGCCCAACCGGAAACCCAGTCGGCGTTGACGACTGCGGTCTGGTACAGCGTCAAGCCGATCACGCCGATCAGCAGCACGCGCCAGTACCAGCGCAGCTTCGGCTGGGCGATCAGCAGGCCATAAGCCGGGATGACGGTCCACAACCCCCAGAGTCCGCGATCGTTGAGGAAGGGCTGGTTGATATGGAGCAGGTCCGTGATCGCAATGAGCGTCCGACAGCCGATAAAGACACCGACGATATATTTGAGTCGCGCCTCCGTTCGCACATAGTTGCCGATCAGCAGCGTAGCGCCGATCGAGACCAGGATGGTCAGCAGCGAGGCGACCTGGACAAACATGAACTTCGGCGCGTCGATCAGGATCGGGTCGCGCCAGATGATGCCCCAGGCCAGCGAGATACAGCAGATAGCGGAGAAAATAAAGGCTGGCCAGTTCAGCAATGATGGCGCAATATCACGACGGCGGCGGATGACCATCGAGGTCAGCCAGATGCCCCACAGCCCGAGTGCGAGCAGCAGCGCCGTCGGCAGCCGTGTTTCCGTGCCGGTCGGCACATCATAGGGCACCGCCAGCGCCGCGATCGGGAGCGCCAGCACGACCATCTCGAACCAGCGAATGGTGACCACAAAACCGAGCACCACGGCCGGGACAGCGGCGAACAGCAGCGTCAGTGCGCCGCGCTCATTCCCCGCGAGGATGCCGGCCGCCAGGCTCAACGCCAGCATGATAATTAACACTCCGCCGACGAGCAGGATTGGGCGCCATGGCAAGCGCCGCGCTTGTGTGGTAATGTGAGCAGTCATATAGGTCTCGGAAAGATATAAACCGGCGGGGCACAACGATAAAATGTGAAGCATGAAGCGTGATTCGTAGAACGAGTTCACGTTTCAAGTGTGATGATCTAAAATCCACGTTCCGGCTATTTGCGCCTGAATAGGACATACGGTCCGGCACGCTGTTCCTCGACGTAGTCACGCGCCAGCACCTCGGGCGAGTAGATCCCGGTGTAGCCGCCGAAGCCGCCGACGACGACATAGGCCGGCGCATCACGCAGCCCGTCGTAGGCCACCGGCGGCCCACCCAGCCATTGATGGCGCACCGCCGTGTCGAGCAGTGCGATCGGCGGGTAATGATAGTGATGGTCGGTCAGCAGCCCCAACTCCGGCTCCCAGGTCTCTACAATCGCGGCGCGCGGCACCTTCGCGTCCAGGTAGACGGCGATCCGCTGCGCGCTGTCGTCGGGATGCGCGATCACGTTCGCCGAGAGCGCCAGCGGCGTCGCGATTATCAGCGCCATGTAGGCGCCGACGACGAACACGAGGCGGCGCTGAATCAGTGTGCCGTGCCACAGCCACCTTATCAAGTCGGCTAGCGCGCGCGCCACGACCAGCGCGCCGAACGCGACCGCCGGGAAGGCATAGCGTGGCCAGCCCAGCGACGCCCCCACATACCAGACCAGCCACAGCCCGATGATCAGCACTATTAACGCTTCGGCCAACCCCCGCGCGTCGCGTTGGCGCGCCCGCCAGGCGGCATAGGCAAGCGACGGGATCAGCAGCCCGCCGTACAGATCGGGCCGAAGCAGGTAATAGCCCGCCCGCAGTGTCGCGCGCATATCGAAGACGAAGATCGCGCCACCGGCGGCCTGGTGGGTCTGGCGCATGTTCTCGATAAAGCTGCCGGGGCCGAGAAACTGGAACTGCGCAAGCGTCCAGATACCGAAGCAAGTGCAGGCGATGATCAACGGAACCAACCGCAGCCCCCAGCTTCCAGCACGGTAGTAGCGCCAGTCGAGCAGCCCGATCAGCAGGAGTACTGGCGGGATGATCAAGACGAACTGGTTCTTCGTCACCAACGCCATGCCGAAGCCCAGGCCCGATAGAACGACGAACGACCCGCGCTGCCCCCCGCCCTTTATCAGGGCTGCCAGCCATGCCAGCGTCCCAAGCAGCAGGAAGGCCAGCCCAGGGATCTCGCCCAGCACCTGCCGGCCGTATTCGATCAGCCCATCGTAGCTGAATGTGCGCGAGGCCAGCAGCAGTGTCAGCGCCAACAGGGCCACCAGTGATCCGTGCTTCCGCCGGCCGATCGCATAGAACGCCGCGAGCGCGACGAACAGATACGCGACGATCACCAGGCGCCCCTGGAGCAGGCCGACGCCGAAGAGCTTGAAGACTAGCGCGATCGGCAGCATCACCGTCGGGCCGACGCCGACCGTCGGGCCGTAGTAGCGGTAGCCCTCGCTGCTGATGTCGGCGTAGACGCCGTGCTGCACGAGCGTCTTGGGAACATGCAGGTGCGATCCCTCATCGAACCATGTACGTGGAGCATACGGCAGATTGACGAGCGCCAGTAAGAGCGCAACAGCGATCAACGCCGCCAGACAGGCGCGCTCCAACCCACGTTGCGAGATCCTTGCACGCGCTGGCGCTACTGTTTGCGCTTTGGGTGCCATCATTGTAGTTCCCGAATATCGTGTAAGCGTTTGGCGAAATCGATCATTTATGACGGATCATTCCCCTGATTCGTAAACCAGATCGTCGAGTATCTTGCTGCCCCAGGCCGATCGACCTTTTGAGCAAGAAGAGTTGTTGTTACGCTAATCGGCTGGCGCAGGACCCTGCAGATCGCGCCAGCTGATCGGCGGGCCGGCGCGGGCGCCTCGCACCACCGCGAGCAGTGCCAGGATGAACCATTTACAGCGCAGCACCGACACGAAAGCCGCACGTAGGATCGCGGCGGCCAGCGGGCCGTGATGCTTGCGGAAGAAACGCACTTTGCTGCGGTACAGCGCCTGAATCATTGCGTGGCGAACCTGCCGCGTGCTCTGGCCGCCATAGTGGACGATCTGCGCATCCGGCGTGTACCAAGTCTCCCAGCCGGCGCGCCGCATATTCAGGCACCAATCTGTCTCTTCGCTATACATGAAATAATGTTCGTCGAGCAAGCCCGCCTGCTCGATCGCCGCCCGCCGCGCCAGCATACAGGCCCCCTGAACGTAATCCACACGGCGGACGCGCTGGCTCCGGCGCGGCCCATAGTTCGGGTACCAGCGGCCGAACAGCCGCGCCCCCAGACCGGTCGCGCTCAACAGCTCGCTGTGGAGCGATGGAAAATCGGCGAATGATGCCTGGAACGAGCCGTCGGGGTTGAGCAGCATCGCGCCGACCACACCCACCGCCGGCCGTGCATCGGCGAAGCACACCAGCCGCTCGATCGAGCCGGGCAGCGCGACGGTGTCACTGTTCAGCAGGAGTACATAGCGGCCCGCGCTGGCGACGATCGCCTGGTTGTTGGCGGCCGCGAAGCCGACGTTCCGCTCGTTCTGGATGACATGCGCATCCTGGTGCTGTAACCGTACCGCCTCGATACTGCCATCGGTCGAGCCGTTATCCACGACCCACATGTCGGCGCGTAAGCCGCCGACCGCGGTGGGCAGCGCGGCGAGGCAGCCCAGCAGCAGATCGCGAGTGTTCCAGCTCACCAGCACGATCGAAACGTCAATTGGCGCCGTCGGCATGCCCGTATCCTTTATGTAGCGCCGTTTCGAGTACGAGATCGTTCAGCCGCCCACCGATCGTGCGCCAATCATAACGCTCGCGAACCGCCTCACGACCATCTGCCGACAGACGTGCACGCAGCGCCGGCTGGCCGAGCAGGCGTTCGGTCGCCGCCGCGAAATCGGCGGCTGAGTCGGCGACGAGGACGTGCCGGCCGTCCTCTAGTTCCAGCCCCTCGATCCCTTTCGAGGTCGAGACGACCGGCGTGCCGAGCGCCAGCGCCTCCAGCACCTTGAGCCGCGTGCCGCCGCCCTTCCGCAGTGGCACCACCTCGGCCCACGCACGTGCGACAGCCGGGCGCACATCGTCCAGGTAGCCGGTGAAATCGACCCCATTGGCGGATGGCAGCGCGGCGATCTGAGCCGGTGTGACCCGCCCGGTAACTCGCAGCCGGACATCTGGGCGTCTGGCCTGGATGCGCGGCAGGATCGCGCTGAGAAAGTGCGCCACCGCGTCGAAGTTCGCGTCATAGGAGAGCGCGCCGGGATAGATCAGCGTGTCGGCCTCGGGAGCACCGAAGCTTTCCGCGCAGGCGGTGGTATCCACACCGTTTGGCACGACGGTCAGGCGGAGGTGCGCCGGCGCGAGCGGCTGTAGCAGCATCCGCTCACGTTCCGATACGACGGTCACGCTGGCGAAATGCCGCAGCAGCGAAGCTACGTACCGGCAGGTCTTCCACCACGTCAGGCCGTAGCGTATGCGCGAAAACAGCCGCGTCTGCGCCAGATACTGTTCGCGCAGAACCGCCAGCTCGACCTCCTCAAGCAGTCGCGGCGTCTCCGGCAGCAGCATGGCGTAAGGTGCCATATGCAGCGCGGACGCGATCACCAGATCGTAACCGCAGCCGGATCGCGCGCGCACCGCCGCCGCCATCGCTGGGCTGTGGTTCGCCACGACCGAGCGCGGCGTCGTCGAGAGCAGCCCACGCAGCCGCCCGCCCGCGCGCCCCGCAAAGGGCGTCTCAGGCAGCAGCTCGACGGTCGTGCAGAGCGCCCGCAGCTCGCGTAGCGCATCCGCGCCCGGTGATTCCGGCGCGAACGCCAGCAGATCAACGTCGTGCCGACGTGCAAGCTCACGGAGCAGGTGCGCGATCCGCAGCTTCGAGCCATTATCGGCCGGCAGCGGACACCATGCGGAGAGAAATAAGATCTGCGCCATAACCTCGAGCCTCTCGTCGAACCCACACACTCAAACTGTAGCAGGCCGCGATGAACGACGACTGACAGCCTGACAGCGGCCAGATGAGCAACTTGTTATACCTCTGGGATTGGGTCTGCTTAACGGCGGACCAGGGGAAGCGAGATTCTGTAACCAGGCAGGAACAAGGCCGTGTAGGTTCCGCCGCCCGCCGGCACCACCAGCGTCTGCGCGCGGCTCTTACCATTCGACCAGTACGCGAATGTGAAGATTTTGCCGCCGAGCTGCTGGGGCGAGGGCGCTTCGATCGGGATATTCATTCCCACCACGCGCGCCACGGTGAGCGGGGCGGGGTACGAGCGATTTTCAAGCATCACCACGCCGCCCGCAGGATCGGTCGCAAGTCTCAGCGAAGTCGTGATCGGTGGCAGTTCGCGCAGGATCGTCGTCGTCTGGCCCTGCGCGTCGGTAATATTGAGTGTGAGGCGATACGAGACCTGCGGATCTGTCTCGCCGACCGCTGGGATGGTAAATTGCCCACTCCGACCTTGCGCGGCGAAGAACGGATGGAAGTGATTGCGGTGATGTAATTCGATTGCCCAGGAAGTAATCAGATTTTGTTCCGGCGTCTGGTCGTCGCTGAGGCTGGTCGCGCCGAATTGCCAGAGATCGCCGGCGTAATAGTGAACGCCCCTACTGAGATCGGTCACGTTCGTCAGCGTAATCGTACCGCTGGGCGGCTCATTGCCGGGGTAAACCGAGATCGTAGCTGGGGCCGATGTCGCCGGCGGGATGCCGTCATCGGTGACGGTGAGCGTCGCGGTTCTGGCCGCCGCAATCGTATAAATGTGAGTGAGGGTGAGCGCGGTAGTGTTGGTGATCGCGCCATCGCCAAAATTCCAGTGATAGGTCAGCGCCCCGTTTTCCGGGTCGGCTGAGCCAGCCGCCGAGAACGTCACGGTCAGCGGCAGCGGCCCGTTGATCGGCGCGGCGCCGATCCGCGCGATCGGCGGCTGATTGACGCCGGCCTGGTAGCGAATGCGGTGGATCTTGCTGTCAAAATCCGAAGCGATCTCCAGGTAGTACAAGTTGGTATCCAGCCCGCTACGGACGCCGATGATCGCTTCACCACCCGACGCGAAGTCCAGTGCGTTCCAGCTATTGGATGCACTATCGTACACCAGGCGCTTGATCCAACCGCGCACATAGTCCGCGAAGAACAGGTTATTCCGGTACGCGGCAGGGTAGCTTCCACCGATGTAGAAATCACCGCCGATGACCGCCGCGTCATCACCCAGCGCACCCGTGTGGGAGTAGTCATAGATCGGATTGATATATGGTGGGGCAGCCGGCTCGTCCGGCGGACAAAAAACACCGGCCGGGCAATGTCCCTCGCGAATCGGGTAGCCATAATTCCCGCCGTTGATCACCCGATCTATCTCCTCCCAGGCGCCCCCGCCGACATCGCCGACGAACGGAACGCCGGAGCCAGGCTGAATCGTAAATCGAAATGGGTTGCGGAACCCATAGGCGAAGATCTCCGCGCATGGTTCGATCCCCGCTGGCGGCGGTGTGTCGCCGCAGCGCCGCGCGCCAGCCACATTCGCGAAGGGGTTGTCGGCCGGGATTGTATAACCGCCATCGGATGTCGGGTGGATCCGTAGTATCTTTCCCCCCAGGGACGCGGTATTCTGGCCATTCGACGTATCGTACCCGCCATCGCCGGCGCTAATGTACAGGTCGCCGCCGGTGCCGAAATGTAAATCGCCCGCGTTATGGATACCCGAGTCGGACGGCATATTGTCGACCAGCACGCGCTCGTCGCCAGCCACATCGCCGACCATTGTGACGCGCGAGATGCGGTTGTGCGGGCGGCTCGCGCCCGGCGCATAGCCGCAGGGTGGGTTGGTATCCGCCTGATGCGTATAGTAGACGTAGATATAGCCGTTGGAGCTGAAGTCGGGATCGAGCGCGATCCCCAGGAAGCCGCGTTCGCCGTCCCCGCAGACATCGAACGCGATCGCGCGCGTCGGCAACAGCGCGCCGTTCTTGAAGCCCCGGATGCTGGCGAAGTTGATTTCCTGACTGGTGGCACTGCCACGCTCGGCGATGAAGATTCGCCCATCCGGTGCGAATACGAAGGCGCGCGGATTGAGCAGACCGCCGACAACCGTCTCATCGACGAAATCCGGCGGCAGCGTAAGTGGGCCGGCGCCGCGAACAGTCGCTTGAGGCCCGATCGCGGCCGCCAGTGCGGCAAACAGCGCCAAGAGCAACATAAAGGCCGGACGAATACGTGGAGATCGCTTCATAATGTTTTAGGATGATGTGTCGCCCGGCTTTAGAACGGCCCCGGCCCCCAACGGTGGCGCAGAAAATCGATCGTTCCACGCCACATCGCATTCCGGTGTTCACGCGCCGATCGCCATTTCGGCTTGATCGTCCAGCTTGTGAGTGTACGTGCGATTTGCGCCCATGTCACGATCCAGGTACTCAACGGCGCGTGATGCTTCATCAGCATCAGAAATCGGTTACGGGTGTTGTAATACGTTACCGAAGGTTTGGGGCGATAGTCGCGACGCACCCCCTTGTGCCAGAGCTTCGCCTGGGGCGCATGCAGAATGCGCCACCCCGCTTTCGTAGCGCGGATGCACCACTCGGTTTCTTCCCAGTAGTAAAAAAATCGCTCATCCACCATCCCAACCCGCTCAATCACCGCGCGACGCACCAGAATAGCGCAACCGGAGACCCAATCGACGGCGCGAGGATGCAAAAACTGCTGTTGATCAGGCTCATTCTGGGCAATATGCCACGATTCCCAGTAACGACTCAGTACACCGCCGGCGGATTGGATGATCGTCGGTTCGTCGTGATGGTAGACAATCGGCCCGACAATACCGGTCTTTGTATCGCTTTCGCCTATATTAATGAGTTGGTCAAGGCAGACCGGGTCTAAGATCGTATCCTCGTTCAACACAAACACCCAATCCGCACCCTGCGCCATCGCGGCTTTGATACCGACGTTGTTATTGCCGGCGTAGCCGAGATTTTCGGTCAACGCAATAATTTGAACTGCCGGAAACGCCGATCGAATCGCTGGAACCGATCCATCACTGGATGCGTTATCTAGAACAATAATGTGATGATCCCGGTACGTATTTCGCCCCAGCGAAGCCAGACAGGCCAGCGTATCTTCGCGGCGATTCGTGTTTAATATGACAGTGATGATATATGGTTGTGGCATTACCGCTGTCCCTCTTGAATTACCGCTATTCAACGAACTGATCGGTGTTTCACGTCAACCAGGCTCGCGGGAAGTTCTTCGTCACCTCGACGCCCTCGAATTTTTTGCTCGTCCGCGCGCCGTGCTGCTTCACCCAGTCAGCCATTCTGTGCAGTCCCTCATCCAGGCTCTGCGCCTTTCGCTCGCCAAACACTCGCAAAATTTTCTCATGCGACGAATAAGCATTCAAAACCTCGTTGCGCGCCGGCATATGCGCGATATCAGGCGCAACACCCATCGCATGCGCGATCGCCTCGGCAAGCTCGTTCACGCTATAAGGCTGATCGGCGCCGATATTGAAGACCTGATTGTAGGCCGCCGGTGTATCGATTGCCTCGGCCATGATAGGCGCCATGTCGCCGATATAGCTGAACGCGCGGGTCTGCGTGCCGTCGCCGAAGAGCGTCATCGGCTTATTCTGCAAAATCTGGTTCATAAAGATGCCGACGACGTTACGATATTTGTCGCCGATGTTTTGCCGCTCGCCATAGACGTTATGCGGCCGAAAAATGATATAATCCAGGCCAAACATCTCTTTGCAGGCTGTTAACTCTTGCTCGACGGCTAGTTTGGCAATGCCATACGAATCTTCCGGATGTGCCGGCGTTTGCTCGGTCATGGGCAATTCCGGGCTACTGCCATACACCGCGATCGATGAGGTGAACACAAAACATTTTACGCCCGTGTTGATTGCCGCATTGATCAGATTGACACTGCCGATCAAATTATTGTTGTAGTTGAAACGCTTAATGAAATGACTCAGCCCTTCCGCCGCATACGCCGCCAGATGGTAGATATATTCAAATCGCGCCTGCTCAAACAACTTATTCACCAGATCAACATCGTTGATACTGCCGTGAATGAATTTTGTGCCTTCAATCAGGTTTTCGGTGAACCCGCCACTCAAATCATCCAGCACTGTCACCGTATGACCGCGCCCTACCAGGGCATCCGTTACGTGTGAACCGATAAACCCCGCTCCGCCGGTAACCAGGATATTGCTCATGTAGTCCTCCTGATGATCTGCTTCATGTCCAGAGTTGGCCCGCCCACGACTGCTCGACACGCCCGATATCAGCTCGCGGACTCCTGAAGCGCCACCGCAGGCCATGCTGCGAGCGCCTGGTAGATCGCCGTCAACTGCCGCATTTCGTCGTCGATGCCGCGCGGCATCGTAACACCAGATCGCAACCTCGGCAACAGCTCCGGCTCGTCGACCAGGCGTTGGAGCCGGCGCGCGAGGTCGGCGCTGCTGGCGGCGTCGAAGTGCAGACCGTCCACACCATCGCGCACCAGCTCGGCCATGCCACCCAGCGCGGCGGTCACGACCGGCGTGCCAGCGGCGTGCGCTTCCATAATCGCCAGCGGGCTATTCTCATACCAGAGCGACGGCACAACCGCAACATCCAGCCCGGCCAGGATCGCAGCGGCGCGGCTGTTCTCGAATCGGCCATGAAAGTGGATGCGCGGGTCGCCAGCGGTCAGCCGGCGCAGGCGCGCTACGTAGTCAGGGCGCGCATCCAGGCCGCCGTAAATATGCAGCTCAAGCGGGCGGTCACGCGCCTGGAGCGCGCGAAAAGCGCCAACCAGCACGTGCACGCCCTTGTGCGGCGCGATCTGGCCGGTGAAGCCGATCCGTAATGTTCCATCGGGCGGTGGGTGGCGCTGCTCCGCGAACGGCGTCAGATCCAGCCCGTAGCGCGAGACATGCAGCCGATCGGGCGCGACAAACGGCGCGTAACGCTCGGCCAGGAAGCGCGATGGTGCGATCACCGCGTCGGGCAGGGCCAGCGCCGGAAGCAGTCGCGCGCGCCGATCGCCGATCTCCCGACGGCCGGCGCTGAGGGCGACCGATTGAGCGGCTCGTCCGACCAGCCCCCCGCTGATCTGATCCGGCAGGCGGTAGCGGCGGCTCTCCAGGCGCATGCACCAGGCGCAGCCGGCCGGGTCATCGGGAATCGCTTCACAGAGCGATCCATCGCCACGTTGCAATGTGATGCGCGGGCAAAGGTACCAGTAGTCGTGCAGCGTCAGCGCGGTCGGGATTCCGGCATCCTGCGCTGCGGCGAGCGGCGCCACGCCGATCAGGTAGCCAGCCTGGCAGTGGACGATGTCCGGACGCGTTTGCCGTAGGTAGGCCGCGAACCAGGTCTTGAGCAGCGGGTGGTCGTAGCTCCAGGAATAGCTCTCGGCGTGCGCCATGTTGAAGGCCAGCCGCCGCACGGCGATCCCCTCGTAGGTATCCACCGTCGCCCGCAGCTCGCCGGCCGCGCCCTGG
>Ga0137369_10004180_pt1 | contig 14712 bp, 10 predicted proteins | sample SagtaG_12_FD_104918 | JGI IMG/M metagenome (GOLD analysis project Ga0137369, IMG submission 104918) | Vadose zone soil microbial communities from Sagehorn Ranch, Mendocino, California, USA - Sage1_L_113_16 metaG | ecosystem: Environmental > Terrestrial > Soil > Vadose zone | place: USA... | reverse complement strand
CGAAGCGACCGCTGGTGAGCAATTGCTCGAGGTCGAGCAGTACGGTCTGGCCGGGGGCCACGCCGCGGGCGAACTCGCGACCGCTCAGCGATGGCTGGAGGCTGGCCAACTTCAGGCGTTCCACGCCGACGATTTCGTCGACCACGAGGCTAGCACGAAGACCGGCCGATCAGATCGAAGTCGCCCGATGGTGGCGTGAGCGACTCGGCGCCGACCGGAGTGGGTCCGACTTGAAGGCGAAGTGCGCGGGTTTTAGCTCTGGACGCCGGCGACGCCAAGCATTGCGGGCAGCACGCTGCCGAACAAGTAGCCGGCGACGCCCGCGAACACACCCAGCGCCGTGATCTCGGCGCCGCTGGGCAGCCAGTGGCGGCGCGTCCAGCGGCTCTTGATCACGCCCATGCCGAAGAGCGCGACGACGGTCAGCAGGACTGATACGTAGTGCGCCCCGCTGGCCGGCACGAACAGGAACGGCAGAATCGGCACGAGCGAGGCGGTGCCGAACGACGCGCCCATCACCAGCGCGCCGCGCAGCGGGCTGCCTTCATCGCGCGTCAGCCCCAACTCCTTCTCGACCATCGTCTTGAGCAGCACCGACTTGGACGAGGCGATCTCACTGGCCACGCGCAGTGCGCGCTCACGATCGAGCCCTTCCTCCTGCAGCATGAATGCGACCTCGGCCTCGGCCTCGGCCGGGCGCTCCTCGACCTCCTCTTCCTCGGAGGCGATCTGGGCGTCGAAGATCTCGCGCTGGCTCTTACTGGACATGTATTCGCCGGCACTCATGCTGAAAATGCCCGCCAGCGCGGACGCAAAGCCCGCGACCAGGACGGGAAACGCCTCATGCGTGGCGGCCGCGACGGTCAGGACTACGGCCAGCGTCGAGATCAGCCCATCCTGCGCCCCGAACACCGCCTCACGGATTTCGCCGAGCAGCCCCGCGGTCCGACGCTCCTCGTCGATGTGTCCGCGTAGCCAGGCCGGATCGAAATCGCGTGCCCGCCGCCACTTGGGCTTCCTCAACGTTGTTGCCATGTCCTTACTCAGGAGGACATTGTGCCTGTGTACACGCGTCCCGCGTTCGAGTTGCCCGTCACATACGGGTTGGCAAGCGGGCGCATCCCGACGCCGTACATTCGGCGGGGTCTGTGTGCAGTACCGTGAGCGTGGGCCATGCTCATCGTGCCGGCGCTGTGCAGTGGGCTCAGCTTCGGCTTTGCTGCGCTCCTGGTGAGTCGATTCGTACGGCGCGGGCGGCCGCATTACGCGTTGTGGTGCCTGGCGTTGATCTGGTTCGGCGTGAGCACGGCCATGCAGTTTCTCGGCGCAGCCTTTGGTTGGAGCGAACTGGCCTACCGCTGGTGGTATCTGACGGGCGGCATTGGCGCGGCCGCGTACCTTGGGATGGGCAGTGCCTTCCTGCACCGCGGTCGAGCCTTCGGCTGGCTGCTGGTCGGTGCGCTGCTGCTCGGGGCGCTCCTGGCGCAGAGTCCCGCGGGTGTGATTGCGCTGGCAGTTTTCGCCACGGTGCTGATTGCCCGCCCGACCGGGTGGCCACACGCCCTGCTCGCATTGCTGCTCGCGGGCACCGTACTGGTGGCTCTGCGCACGCTGACTGCGCCCGTCGACAACGCGCTACTGCCATTGCCCAGCGACCAGGCGACTGGCCAGGCCTTCGATCCGAGCGTTCGCGCCATCACGCCGTTGTTCAACCTGCCCGGCGCCGTCGCGCTGTTGGCCGGTGCTCTCGTCAGTGTGCGCGCGCGAAGCCATGTCGTCTCGAACCTTCTCATCGCCATTGGCGCGCTCGTGCCAAGTCTGGCGAGTGGGCTGGCGCGTTTTGGCTTGACGTCGACGTTCTACGTTGCGCAGCTCGTGGGCCTTTTGTGCATCCTGGGCGGGTTCCTCATGCGCGATCGGACACGCGCGCGACCCACGCCGGATCCATCCGCTTGAGGCGATCCTTCTTCAAGTTCTCGCGCGCCAGCCAGGCGACGTCGCGATCCTCCGAGCGCAGCCACTTTTCGAGCAATGGTTTGCCCTGTTCCGGCAGCGCGGCGACGGCCACGCTCCAGCCGTAGGCGAGCGCCTGACGCAGCACCTTGAATTCGTCCTTGCGCCGATGGGTCTCGGCCGCCAGGCTGGCGGTGATCTCGTCCAGGATCGCCAGTGTTGCTTCGGCGGCCGCTGGCTCGCGCAGTAACGGCGGCTCGCACAGCGCCGCCACCACCGCCCGCCGTTCGAGCAACGTGCCCGATTGCCACTGACGCATCGACTCGAGCAGCGCTGTCATGTCGCGCGCGCCGAGCCGCTGCAGCCCCATTGCCACGCCTTCGCGTACCCGCCACCGCGCATCGTCGGCGCGTTCACGAAGTTCCTCCAGGAGGTCGCGTTGGCCGTCGGCGATGAACCTGCCAAGTCCGACGGCGCCGCACGCGCACAGATACTCCGAATCGCTGGCGAGCCACTGTCTGAATTGCTCGAGCGAGCCTTCATCGGCCGCGGCTTGCAGCAGTTCGAGATTTGCGCGTGGCCCGGGCAGGCCCGACTGCGCCTGCAGGTAGTCGTCCCAGTCACCTGCGAGTCCCCGCAGCGCGCGCTTGTAGTCGTCGCCGCGGGCCACCGTTTACGTGCGAGCGATAGATGACGATCGGCGCGGGGTCACGCACTCGCCGACGGGTGTATCCAGACTGGCAGCCACTCAGGGGTGCGCACCACCGCCAGGTTATCGTAGGCGGGTGATTGCAACGGATCTGAAGGGTCGCGTCGCTCGCACCGTCGACGCGCATGCCACCGAGCTCGAGGCGCTGGCACGGCAGATCTTTGCTGCGCCCGAGCTGGGCTTCAAAGAGCACGCCACCGCGCGGATCGTGCACGAATGGTTCGATCGGCTCGGCCTGGCACACCAGGACGGGATCGGGATCACCGGTACCCGCGCCGTGCTCAATGGCGGCTCGTCGGGCCCGACCGTCGCGATCCTGGGCGAGCTCGATTCGCTGTTGTGCTGGGAGCACCCGGACCGTGACGCGCAGACCGGCGGCGTTCACGCCTGCGGCCACAACGCGCAGTTGGCGATGATGCTCGGCGCTGGCCTCGCCTTGCGTGACGTGGCTTCCGACCTGGCTGGACGGGTCGTGCTCATGGCCGTGCCGGCCGAGGAGTACGTGGAGCTCGAGGAGCGCCTGGCGATGCGCGACGCGGGCAAGCTGGAGTTTCTGGGCGGCAAAGCCGAGATGGTGCGGCTAGGCGCCTTTGACGACGTCGACATTGCGATGATGGTCCACACCACCGCCCGTCCCGAAGACGGCGACATCGCGGTCGGCGGTACCAACAACGGCATGGTCGCCAAGTTCGTCCGCTTCATTGGGCACACGAGTCATGCGGGCGGCGCGCCCGACCAGGGAATAAACGCCTTGTCCGCGGCGCGAGTGGCGTTGGCGGGGATCGATGCGATCCGCGAGACGTTCCGCGACGAGGACCACGTGCGGGTGCACCCGATCGTGACCCGTGGCGGTGACGTGGTCAATGCGATTCCCGCCGATGTGCGGCTGGAGATGTTCTGTCGCGGCGGGACGATTGAGGCAATCGAGCGCGCGCACGCGAAGGTCGATCGTGCGCTGAAAGCCGGCGCGCTGGCGGTGGGCGCCTCCGTCGAGATCACGACGCTGCCGGGCTACTTACCGCTGGTCCACGATCCTGCGCTGGTCTCCCTGTTCCGTTCCAACGCGATTGACGTGGTCGGCTCCGAGAACGTGCGTGACAAAGGTCATGGCGGCGGCTCCACCGACATGGGCGACATCTCGCACATCCTGCCCTCGATCCACCCCTACGCCGGCGGCGCCACCGGCGCCGGCCATGGAGCCGACTACCGTATCACCGACCACACGCGGGCCGTGGTCAACCCCGCCAAAGCCCTGGCAATGACCGCGATCGACCTCCTGGTCGACGATGCCCATGCCGCCCGCCGCGTCATCTCAGAGTTCAAACCCAGAATGAGCAGAGCAGACTACCTGGCCTACCAACGCCGCCTGAGCTCCACCATAACCTGGCGCGCCGAAGATCACGATTGAGAGGCCAGTTGCTTAGCCAGTCGTCTGGAGCCCCGCGGCGATGCCGTTGATGCTGTGGTGGATCGCGTCTAGCAGCAGGTGGCGGTCGTCTTCAGCACCGTCGGGTGGCAGCGTCCGGAAGCGGCGGAGCAGCGCCACCTGGGCTACGTGCAAAGCGTCAACGTACGGGTTGCGCAGCTTGATGGACCGCGCCAAGACGGGGGAGTGTTCCAACAATTCCCGCTGGCAGGTCACACGCAAGACGCCCGAGACGGTCCGGTCGAACTCAGCCATGATGGCCTCGAACATCGGCCACAGCGACCGGTCAGCCAGCGCCGCGTAGCGGCGGACGGTTGGCGGATCGGCCGTGCCCAGGCTCAGCTGGGCATTGTCCAGCGCGCTGGCGAAGAACGGCCATGAGCGATACATCGCTTGCAACAGCTCCAGGCCGCCAGCACCAACCTCAAAAGCCAGCGCAGTGCCCAAGCCGAACCACCCCGGCAGATTGGCTCGCGCCTGCGTCCACGAGAAAACCCATGGGATCGCCCGCAAATCTTCCAGGCCGGGCAAAGCATCGTGCCCAGCCCGAGACACGGGCCGCGAGGCCAGATTCAGCGTCGCCAGCTCGGGGAACGGTGTCGCCGAGTGGAAGAAGGCCATGAAGTCGGGCGCGTCCTTGACCAGGCCTTCATAGGCACTGCGCGAGCGCTCGGCGAGCCGCTCCATGACCGCCACCCACTCGGCCGGGGCCAACCCCGAAGAACCAGCGGGCCGCACTGATGACAGCAGCAGGGCATGGACGACCTGCTCAATGTGTCGTTCGGCAATCGGCAGGCTGCCGTAGCGGGCGAAGATGACCTCGCCCTGTTCGGTCAGCTTGAACACCGGGCTGGCGGCACGCGCCGGCCGGGCCATGATCGCGCGGCCCATCGGTCCGCCACCGCGGCCAACGGCGCCGCCGCGCCCATGGAAAACGGTCAGCTCGACCCCACAGGCTGAGGTCGCCTCGGCCAGCTCCTGCTGGGCGCGATACGTCGCCCATGTGGCAGCGAGATAGCCGCCGTCCTTGTTGCTGTCCGAGTAGCCGACCATCACTTGCTGGTGATCACCGCGCGCGCGGACCGCCGCGCGATAGGCCGGACTGGCCAGCATCTGCGACACGACGTGGCCGCAGTCGCGCAGCTCGGTAATGGTCTCGAACAGTGGCACCACGTCCAGCCGCGAGCGCGAGCGATCGACCAGTCCAGCTTCGCGCGCCAGAAGCAGCACGGTCAGGGCATCGCTCGCCGACCTGCTCATCGACACGACGCAGGTTTGCGACGCGCGCTCGCCATTTAGCCGCTGCACATCGGCCATCGCGTGGAACGTGTCGATGATCTCGCGGGTCGATGCCGACAGCGCTTCGGTGGGAAATGCGAACGGTCCGTCAGTGCCGAGATGCTCCTCCAACACGCGCATCCGCTCCGGCTCGTCCATGGCGACGAAACCAGGCACGCCCGCCAGGCCCAGGAGCTCGGCGGCGGCTGCGGTGTGCCGCTGCGCATGCTGGCGAATCTCGAGCTCGGCCAGGTAGAAGCCGAACGTCTCCACGCGACGTCGCAGGTCGAGCAGCCCGCCGTGGGCGATGCGCTGTGCGCCATGCGCTATCAGGCTCGAGATGACCAGGTCCAGGTCGACGAGCAGCGCCTCGCTGGTGGCGTAGCCGCCGGCGCCGCCCGCGTCGGTGCGCCGCAGGCGCTCGCCGATCAAGCCGAGCTTGCGTCGGTACGGCTCGTCTTTCCACTGCGGCACCGCTTGCACCTCGAGCTCGCGGCGGTCGCTCTCAATCGACTCGAGCAGTTCGGGCGCGCAGCCGAGCAGACGCCCTGAGATGCTGAGGTCGCGGCCCAGCCACTGGACGTCCTCGCGGTACCGCCGCATGACAGCACCGCGCGCTAAACGAGCGGCGGCACGGGTCACGTCAGGGGTGACGTTTGGGTTGCCGTCGCGGTCGCCGCCGACCCATGAGCCAAAGCGCAGCAGGTCGGGGCCGGCGCCAGGAATGGCGCGGTAGACCAGTGGCAGGACGTCGTACACGGTGCCCGCGAGTGCGTACAGCACGCTCTGCACTTCGTCGAGCACGCTGGGTCGTTCGACGCGCGCCTCCGCGGTCTGCCAGATGAGGGTAATGCGCGCGCGCAGTGCGTCCAGGATGCTGGCGCGCTCGGCGGGCGTGCCGCGCTCGTCGTCGAGACGCTCGATCAGGCGGGCCGCGGCTTCGAGGTGGTGCAGCAGCGTGCGTCGGCGCGCCTCCGAGGGGTGCGCGGTCAGCACCGGGTGCACGCGCACCTGGCGCAAGACGGTCTGCACCTGGTCCATGCCGATGCCGTGGCTGGTGAGCTCGTTGATGCCAGCGGCGACAGACTCGTGCAGCGGCTCCGCGCTGGCGCGCTGGCGATCGCGCAGGGTGCGCACGCGATGATGCTGCTCGGCGAGATTGATCAGGTGGAAGTAGACGCTGAAAGCGCGCACGAGCTGCAGCAGCCGCGCTGTGGATTGCTGTTCCGTCCAGCTGACGAGTGCCTCGTCGGAAGCCGCGCGGTTGCGCAGCTCGATGGTCGCGGTACGCACATGCTCGACCGCCGCGAACAGGTCGGGCCCGCCCTGCTCGCGCAACACACCGCCCACAAGCTCGCCCAGCAGCCGCACGTCATCGCGCAGCTGGTCGATCGGTTCGGCACGGACTGCCATCGATGACAGTATCGGACTTCAGAGGACCAGCAGCGCGAACACGACCCCGGCCAGCGCCAGGCCAGCCACGAACGCCACCAGGCCGTATGTCACGTAGCGATCCAGCGCCTGCAGGCGCTCGGCGCGGAACTCGACAAAGCTCTCGCTGGTCACTCGCCCGAGGCGGGGCCGCAGGCCGAGCGCGAAGATGGCCAGCGCCACCAGGAACAACACCGGTGGCACCACGCTCACCAAACTGACGACAGAATCGCTGAGCTTTTCAGCGCCCAGATATGTGAGTACCGCGAAATAGACGGGCACGGCAGCCGAAGATGCGGTCAGCATGGTCTTGGCAAAGTCGAGTGCCGATGCACGTGACGTTTTGATCCACTCGGCCAAATCAGCGACTTCAGGCGGCCGGGCCGTGGCGACTGCAGACGCGGCGGCCGAAGTAGCGAGGCCGAGGAACTCCTCGTTATTGGCCAGCTCGAGCGTACGCATGAACGGCAAGCCGTGCACGGGACACCGCAAGCCAATCTCGACGGCGCTCCCGCCACCAAAAACCAACGTGCCGGCCGACTTGACCCGCACCGCGAAGTCGTGCCGCTGGTGACACTGTGGACAATCGTCCACCGCGAGCTGGCGCAGGTGCTCGGCGGTAACAGCCATTCCGAGGGGCTCTATAGTAGCGCCACCTGATTGGCTATGAGCACAGAGCTCGTTTTCGGCGGCTCCACCACGACCCCATTTGGCGGCACTGCGCCGGGCCAGGCGGCGCCCTGGTTCCAGGTGCTCGAACAAGCCTTCTTCCAGCTCACCGCCACGCCCGAAGGTCGCGCGCAATACGGAGATCCAAGCAAAGGCGCAACCCTGGCCCAGGCCTGGCGAACGGCGCAGCTCCTCGGCGTGCCGCCACGCGTGTGCCTGCTCGCGGCAGGCCAGCCGCGCGCATCCGCGGACGGCATCGCCAGGGTCATCACCATGTCGCCAGCCGATCTCGTGGCAACCCTCAACGTGCTCTTCAGCCGCGAGGCGCGCATCGCCACGCAGATCTTCACCTTCGATGGCCGCACCGGCCATTCAGTCACGCTGCTACATGCAGACGCGAGCGGCTTTACCTTCCACGATCCGTGGCCAGGCGACTCATTGCTGAGCAAGCACCAGAACGCCGCCGGCATCCACGCGCAGCACGATGGCCAGCGTTGGCGCCTCACGTCCGCCGAGCTCGAGACCGTCATCGTCGCGGCATTCGTGCCGCCGCTGGCATGGGCCGAGCTCATCGGGCAGGCTGGCCGCGTGCGCTACCAGGATCTGCAGGCGAGCGACTTCTGGAGGTTCTTCCACATTCGCGAGACGGGCCGCGCTGAGGCCGAGCCCGGCGTGCCCGTCGTGCAGTTGAGGACAGGCGGCTTCGCCGAGCACCTCAGCCTGATCGTGCGCCTCAGCAAACAGGACTCTATCGATGCAGCGGAGCTGCGTATTCGCGGAGCATGGCTCGCCGGCGCCGGGGCGCCCCTCGCGGCCGACCTGGCGGGCAACTTCCTGAAGGCGATGGCCCCCTCAGTCGACCGCGCGCAGGTCGAGCCGATCGCTCGAGCCATCCTCGAGCACCTGCACCCCGCCGGGAGTGAAGTGCGCCAGCCCATGGCCGGTTCCATTGTCAGCATCGACACCGCGATGCTTGACGGAGCACCCTGGCGCTCACTGCGGATCGACTGCCTGTGAGCCTAGACGTGCGTGGCCGCGTGGCGCTCATCACGGGCGGCGGCACCGGCATGGGGAGCGAGATCGCGCAGGCGCTCGCCGAGCGCGGTGCGGACATCGCGCTTGGGTATTCGCGCTCTCGCGACGACGCCGAGTCGACCGCGGAGCGTCTGCGGGGTCTCAAGATCCGCGCCAGCACGCATCAGGCCGATGTTGCGCGCGTGGCCGAGTGCGACGCCCTCGTGCACAGTGTGCTCGACACGTATGGCCGGCTCGACATCCTGGTCAACGGCGCGGGTACTACGCACTTCATCGACTACGCCAATCTGCAAGCAGTCACCGAAGAAGTCTGGGACGAGATCTTCGACGTGAACCTCAAAGGCGCATTCTTCGTGTCCCGCGCGGCTGGTCTGTGGATGCGCGAGCACGGTGACGGCCACGCGGTAATCGTCAACATCGCCTCGGTGTCCGCGTTTGCTCCACGTGGCAGCAGCATTCCGTACAGCGTGTCGAAGGCGGCGCTGGTGCACGCGACGAAAGGTCTGGCCTCGGCGCTGGCGCCCGCCGTGCGCGTGAATGCCGTCGCCCCTGGCCTGGTCCTGACGCGCTGGTGGGCGCGCCGTGGTGAGGACGAAATCGCACGCCAGGTCGCGGCGACGGCATTCAAGCGCGACGTCTCTGTCCAGGATGTGGTCGATGCGACCGTGCTGCTGGTCCAGAACGAGAGCATGAGCGGTCAAACGATCGCCGTCGACGCCGCCAACATCATGCACTGAGCCTCCCGCGACCGCTTCTCAACCGAAGGCCAATGCACGTTGACGGTCGAGTCAATGGCACTTCGGTACGCTGCCCGCGACGTGGGCCCGCACGCTGCGTTTCCTCTTGCCTGTGGTTGAGCTGACCGGAACTCTGGACGGTATTGGTCTGCCGGCCATCGTGCGCTTGCTCGGCGAGCTGCGCGAAACTGGCGTGCTGCGTATCACGTCGGGTACGTGGCGCGGCGAGCTCGCGTTCGCCAGTGGTCAGCTGGTCTCGGCGCAGTTCGGTCAGGACCGCGGACTCGATGCGCTCGATGCCTGCGTGGTCATGCTCGCCCAGGGCGACTTTACCTTCGTCGAAGGCGAGGTGACGCCCGAACCACATCTTGACGTCAGCGCCGACGTGCTGCGCCAGCACCTCGATCAGCGTTCGGAGGAACATTTGGGACCGACCGCTGGGTTGCCCTCGCTCGACGCGGTGCCGCACCTGGCCGGTGAACCCGCTCCGTCCGCGGACCAGCTCGTGCTCGATCGCATGGCCGTGCAGGTGCTGCTGCTCGTCGATGGCCAACGATCCGTACGCGACATCATCGGCGAGCGACCGGTCATGCCTGTTTTGCGCAACCTGGAGCTGCTGGCGCAGCAGGGCCTGATCGTGCTCCCCACAGAGGTGCGACCAACGCCTGTCACGCCGAGCAAGCGCCTCTCACCGCGTGCTCGCACGGCGACTGTCATACCCGAGCCATCGATCACCATCCCCACGCCCGCGCTTGCGCCCGTCGAAGACGGCATGCTCGGCGTGTGTCCAAAACTCGGCTTCGCCGACGATCCGCCGCGCCACTACTCGCGCCCGACGGCACTGCATCGCTGCTACGCGACCGAGACGGGGAGCCTGGTATCGAGCCAGGAGCAGCGCGACTTGTGCCTGGGCGGGCGCTTTGCCGCGTGTCCGCGCTTCCAGCTCGCGTTGGCGCCCGCGCCGACCGTCCCGCCGGGCGTCGCCGCGCGCCTCGCGCTGGCCAGCACCATGAGCGTTGCCGGCGGCGACGCCCCGGAATTGGTCAGCCGGGACGAAGATCTGCCATCGAGCGCCCCCAGGCGCCGCTCGATCACGCGCGGACCGCTGCTCATTGCCGGTGGCGCCGTGGTTGGCCTGCTCGTCATCATCGGCGCCTTGATGGCGCTGCCCCTGCTCGAGACCCGGCTCGTTCCCGCGCCGGCCACGGCGGTGCCCGCATTTGCCCCGGTCGCGTCGCCACAGGCTGCCCGCACCAGCACGCCGCTTGCCATCGCGACGCTCGCTGCGCCGCCCACCGCGTTACCTACACAGGCGCCGCACTCGCCCACCCTGACTGCGCCCCGACTCCCCAGCAATGTGCTCCTGGACGCTCGCTTTGCCGGCGGCGCGCAACAGGATTGGCTCGACAATCAGCCTATTGCCGGTTGGCGTGATGGCGCGTATCGGCTGGCCGCGCGCCAGGGCACGAACTTCGTGGCGGTCGCCGCGCCTGTGTCCGTGCCCGACGACGTGGTCGTCTCGGCCACACTGCGCAAGACCGCCGGACCGCCCGGAGGTGGGTATGGCGTGATCGTGCGCAATCAGCAGGCCGAGGCGCTCAACGGCATCAATCAGTCGTTCGATGCGTACGTGCTCGAGGCGGGCGACCTGGGAGAATTCGGAGTGTGGCGCCGCGAAGGCGATCGTTGGGTCGACCTGGTGCCGTGGACGCGCTCGCAGGCAGTCCGTCAGGGCGGCTCGCCGAACGAGTTGACGGTCCGCGTTGCGGCAGGCCAGCTACTATTGACCATCAACGGCATCGAAGTGGCGCGGGTCGACGACGACAACCTCGCCCATGGTGGCGTGGGCGTGTTCGCCGGGGGCGATAACAACGAAGTCGCGCTCGATCGTTTCACTGTCCAGGTCCCTAACTAACGCGGACCAATCGGGGGAGCGCGCGTGGTCCAGCCGCTGAGCCGTCGGGCATTCTTGGGCGTGGGCGCCGGGCTGATCGGTGCCTTGGCAGGCGTGGCCAGCATCACGGTCGGCGTCTCGCGTGCCCGACCGAACAACCAGACCCACGTGCTCGGCGAGCTGATGCTGCTTGCGCAGTCCGATCCGTGGCGACTGTCGTTGTTGGGCCCCGACGGTAGCGTCCTCTGGGAAGAGTCGCTCGATCAGACGCTGTCGTATCGGACGGCTGACGGTCAGACCTTCCGTGCTCGCCGCATGGCTTCGTGCACGGGTATTGGCGGCGGTGCCATTCAGATGGTTGCCGAGACCGACGATCCACTGGGTGGCGCGATCGCGCTCGAGATCCGGCCGCTCGGGCCACGCGCCTTTCGTCTGTTGATCACGCCCGATACGCAGCGCACCGTCGCCGGAGTGGGCGGCGCCTTCGAGACCACTGCTGACGAACGCTTCGTCGGCTTTGGCGAACGCTTCGACAGAGTCGAGCAGCGTGGCCGGGCCGTGGACATGTGGGCTGAAGACCGACGTGTCGCGAACTATGGCGAGAGCACGTATGCGCCCATACCGCTCGTCATGTCCAGCCGCGGCTACAGCATGAGCCTGGAGCGCTTCGAACGCTCGCGTTTCGACCTGGCCGCGGCACGGCAGGACCGTTGGGTCTGGCAGCAGGATGCGCCAGCGGCAAGCATCGTCGTGAGCTATGGCCCAACGTTGAGGGATCTGGTGCGGCGCAATGCGGAACTGTCGGGGTTGCCACCGCTCCCGCCGCGCTGGCTGTTTGGCGTATGGAAGACCTCGGTCGGCGGGGCTGACGCGGTCATTGCCGAGATGCGTCGCCTGCGCGACGCGAAAGTTCCCGTCTCGGCCGTGTTTTCGTTCGATGCGGTCGATTCGGACGCCAACCTGGGCTGGCCGGACGTGACGTTTGCCGGTCGACAAGCCGGGCCGTACCCGGACCCAGCCGCGTTCACGAATGCCTTGCACGGTCTCGGCCTCAAGGTGCTCAACTACATGACCGCTGATTTCCACACCGATCGCGCCAACTACAACGAGCCGGCGATGCACGGCTTCCTGGTCAAACGCACCGATGGCCGGGTCTATGTCCACGAGGGCTTCCAGGTCGCGTGGCTGGATTTGTCCGATCCCGACGCGGTCATGTGGTGGGGCGCCGCGTGGCGTCGAGCGCTGGCCGACCTTGGGTATGACGGCGGCATGTTGGACCTCGGCGAGTTGATTCCTGCCGACAGCGTGCTCGGCGAGGGCATACCCGGTATCCAGGGCCACAACCGTTATCCACTGCTCTATGCGCGAGCCGCCTGGCAGAACGCCCAGGCCGTGCGCCGCGATGGCGACTTTGCGCTGCTGGTGCGCTCGGGTGCGCTTGGGGCGCAGCGCTATCAGAGTGCGCAGTGGAACGGCGACGCGGTGATGCGCTGGGAGGGTCCGGACGGCCTCAGGTCGATGATTCCGGCAGCGCTGTCGATGGGTTTGAGCGGCTTTCCGTACTGGCACACCGAGGTCGCCGGCTACGTGCAGGCGGATCTGAGTCGCGAGCAGGAGCGCGAGCTGTGGTTGCGCTGGCTGCAGATGGCGACGTGGACGTCGATGCTGCGCGATCACCTGGGTGACTTCCCGCGCGGCGGGACCGAAGTGTGGACCGACGAGGGCACGCTGAACGCGTTCCGCCAGGCTGCCCGCGTCCACTCGTCGCTGGTCCCCTATGTCTACGGCCTCGCTGCTGAGGCCGCTGCGACGGGCTTACCGCTCATGCGTTTTCCTGGGCTGGAAGTGCCCGAGGACCCGCGCGCATGGCAAGACCAGCAGATGTATTTCCTCGGCCCATCGTTCCTGGTAGCGCCCGTGGTCGAGCCCGGCGCCACGTCGCGCACGGTGTATCTGCCCGCGGGCGAGTGGGTCGACTACTGGCGCAGCACGCTCTATCAGGGCGGCCGCGAAGTAACGGTCCCCGCGCCGCTCGACGGCAGCGGCCCGCCGGTCTTCGTCCGCGCTGGCGCGCTCATACCCTTAGCGCCTGACTACGACACGCTTGTCGCGGCCGCCACGCCGGACATCCGCACGTACAACGAAGACCTGATCGTGCGCATAATGCCCGGCCAGCCGAGCGCGCCACCTACCTTCACGCTGGCCGACGGCACCGTCCTGACCTGGACGGGCAGCACCTTACAGATCGATAGCAACCCCGTGGCCCGCTCGATCGAGCTGCGCCTATCCGACGGCACGAACAGCCAACAACGCGTCGCCCCCGGCTCCAGCACCGTCGCCACCGGCTAGCCCATGTCGATAGCCCAGCCTTCCACGCTTGTGTCTGCTTCTCTTAAGTGAAGGAAAATAGTCCCGCCCCGGCGCAGCGCCGAAAACAACCGTTTCTCAACGTCGTTACCCGATTGGCTAAACGGCGGCTAAACAAGCCGCCCGCACACTACGCGGGTGCTAGGTCCTCGCTTGGCACTGCTGGCGTTGGGCGTTCTGACCGTTGCGTCGTCCGCCTGTGCAAACCGGTCGCCAGGCGAAGCGTCGATGAACCTGGCGCCGCTGCCCATCGGGCGGCCGATGTACCAGATGGACGCCCAGCATTCCGGGCGCAGCCCGCACATCGGACCGCGCAACGTGACGCTCCTGCGCACGTTCAACACCTCGCGCATCGAGGTCCCCGATCCAGTTTTCGGCACGGCTGATATCCAGAGCTCGGCCGCGATCGCGCCCGACGGTACGGCCTATATCGGCCTCCACCGTGGGACGGTTTTCGCGCTCCGAGACCCAGCCGGCGCCGGCAACCAACTGGCGGCCAGGTGGAGCTTCCACCCAACGGGCGGCTCGTCGTGGCACGCCACACCGGCCATCGGCCGCGACGGCACGGTGTACGTCGGCTTCAGCACCAACAACGGGTCGCCTGACGCGCAGGGCACTCTGTACGCGCTTCAGGCACCCCAGGCGGGTATCGAGCCGCAGGTGCTGTGGTCAGTGGACATTGGCCCAGGGCGACAGACGTCGTCGCCTGTGCTAGGCCCCGACGGCACGATCTACGCCCTCGGCGGCAATGGTCGATTGTCGGCCATCGCACCCGACGGCTACCTGAAGTGGACCGCCCAGACCGGCCCCGTCCTGAAAAGCTCGATAGCGCTGGGCATGGGCGGCACCGCCTACGTGCCGAGCATGAACGGCAAGTTGTACGCCGTGGCGCCGCCACCAGGTGCGAGCTCGAAGCAAGGCAGCATCCGCTGGACGTTCAGGTTCGCCGAGTATCCCGGCCGCAAGGCGCCGATCGTCAGTCATTCGCCGCCGGCCGGCGCCGACGGTATCGGCTCGGGCGCTTCGCCGACGATTGGTCCCGACGGGACCATTTACATCGGCGCGAACAACAGTGTCTTTTACGCGATCACACCCGATGGCCAACTCGAGTGGCTCTTCGAAGCCGAACGCGAAATTGCCGGCATCTGGTCGACCGCGGCGCTGAGCGCAGATAGCTCGACGCTGTACTTCGGAGCTAACCGAGGCGGCATCT
>Ga0137369_10004162_pt1 | contig 14747 bp, 19 predicted proteins | sample SagtaG_12_FD_104918 | JGI IMG/M metagenome (GOLD analysis project Ga0137369, IMG submission 104918) | Vadose zone soil microbial communities from Sagehorn Ranch, Mendocino, California, USA - Sage1_L_113_16 metaG | ecosystem: Environmental > Terrestrial > Soil > Vadose zone | place: USA... | reverse complement strand
TTACCGCCGCCTCTTCTTGGTCGCGACCGGCCAGCATCAGTACCCGACTCCGCTCGGCCGCTTCGGGATCGTGGTCAAGTGGAAGAACCCGTGGTGGTATCCGCCGGACTCGCCGTGGGCGAGTGGGCAGGATCCGATTCCGCCTGGGCCCGGCAATCCGCTCGGTACGCGGTGGATGGGGCTCTCGGCGCCGGGTGTCGGCATACACGGCACGCCCTCGGACGGCTCGATCGGCTATTCGGTCTCGCACGGGTGCATCCGGATGCACATCCCGCAGGCCGAGTGGTTGTTCAACCACGTCGAGGTCGGGACGACGGTCTTCATCGTCGCGTCCTGATGACGCGGCCGGCCAGGCTCGCTGCTCAGGGGCTGGCGGTCGCGCTCGTCGTAGGGTTGCTCGCGTTGCTCGTCTGGCGCGTGGCCAACGACAACAGCAAAGGCGTGGCGCAGGCGCTCAAGGACGGCGAACATCCAACCGCCCCGGAGTTCCACCTGCCCCGGCTCGACGGCCGCGGACGCATCGACCTCGCGTCGCTACGCGGGAGAAAGGCCATCGTCCTTGACTTCTGGGCGTCGTGGTGCGTCCCGTGCATCCACGAGTCGAAGCGGCTCGAGGCCGCGCGGAAGGAATATGGCGACCGGGTTGCCTTCATCGGCGTCGACACGAAGGACTTCTCGAGCGACGCCCGGCAATGGCAGAAGAAGCACGGCATCACTTACCCGAGCGTGCACGACGGCAGCGGCAGCGTCTTGACGAAGTGGGGCGGCCTGCCGATCCCGCGCATCTTCTTCGTCGCACGGAGTGGCAAGGTCGTCGGTGAGTTGATCGTCGAAGAAGACCTGCCGCGCTACCTGCGACAGATCGCCGCGTCGTGAAGCGTCTCTTCCTGTTCGTGCTGGTCGCGCTCGCCCTCGTTCCGGCGGCCCGCGCGAGTGAGCAGCACCCCTCGCTCGCCGAGCTGGAAGGCGAGGTCATGTGTCCCGTGTGCGAGACGACGCTCGACCAGTCGAGCTCGCCGGCGGCACAGCAGATCAAGCGCGTGATCGCGAACCGGATCGCCGCCGGCGACACGAAGACCGAGATCAAGGACAGGCTCGTCGCCGAGTACGGGGATGCGATTCTCGCGGCGCCGCCGCGCGAGGGCTTCGGGCTAGTTGCGTGGTGGTTGCCGGTGGTCGGCATCCTGATAGCCGCGGTGGTGGTCGGAATCGGTGCCCGGCGGTGGGCTCGTGCGCGCGAGCCGGCGCCTGTCGGACCGCCGCTCGATCCGGCGTTGGAGCGGCGACTCGACGACGAGCTGCGGCGCTTCGAGGGCTGATGGAGAAGGCGGGCGGACTGTTTCTCCTTGGGTTCGCCTCGATCGCGTTCCCGTGCGTGCTGCCGCTCGTGCCGGGTTACCTCTCCGCGGTGTCGGCGGTCGAGGCGCAGCGACTCGGCGACCCCGGCGTGGGTCGACGCGTCGCAATCGCGAGCCTCCCGTTCATCGCCGGCTTCGCGATCGTGTTCGTAGTGTTGGGCGCTGCGGCAAACCTGATCTCGGGCGTGCTGAACGACCAGACGAGGCAGGCGGTCGCCGGCTTCATCCTCGTCGTCGCCGGCCTTGCCTTCATGGGTCTGCTGCCCTGGACCGACCGGCTCGTGGCGGGCGGGCTCATTCAAGGCGCGCGAAAGAGCGGCTCGCGCGTACTCCTCGGCGGCGCGTTCGCGGTTTGCGCCGCCCCGTGCGTCGGGCCCTTCCTCGCGGGGGCATTCGCCGCGGCCGGAAACTCCGACACCGTGATCCGCGGCTCCGCCTGGCTGGCCGCCTATTCGGCCGGTCTCGGTGCTGCATTCCTGCTGGTCGCCGTTTTCTTCGTGCGGGGCATGGCGCTGTTCCGCTGGATGCGCGACCACTACCGAGTGTTCTCGATTGTCGGCGGCACGATTCTTGTCGTGCTCGGGCTGCTCCTCTTCTTCGACGAGTTCTATCGCGTGCAGGTCTATACGCACCGTTTGCTCGAGGCAATCGGCCTCGGCGATCTTTAGAGCTGCGGCCGAGGCGCCGACTTGGCGGCGCCGCGTAGAGGTCGTGCGGGCTTTTGCCCGTGCGACCGTTTACGTCCTCGGCATCCGCTTCGAGTTTGGAACCGACGCGTGCGCTAGAGCAGAGGTCTAGGGAGGTCGAGCGAGCCCAGCTCGTGCAGCTCGCGGAGTTGGGCGAGTAGCGGTACGAGCTCGATGCCACGATGGGTGGGCGCGAACGGCTCGAGCCGGTGCAATGCCTTCGCGAGTTGCCGCTCGGTGCCGATCTCGCGTCCGCGCCCGGCCTGGTACCACGCCACCGCGACGTGCACGAGACCCTGGAAGAAGTCGCGCTCGTCGGCGGGCGCCGCGCGCCACGCGTCCTCGAGCTGCTCGTGCGCGGCGAAGTACTCGCCGGCCCGAATGAGCTCGACCCCTGTCCTATACGCGGACTCGAACTTCTCCGTCTTTCACCCAGGCGCGACAGTACCAAGGGCTTGAGTCGGGCCGCCTGCGCGCGATACCCTCCAGCAGTGGCGACGATCCTGCTGTGTGGGGTCGATGTCTACTTTCGGGGCAAGCTCGAAGCCTTGCTCCCTGGACATCATTTCGTCACGACCGACAGCGCGGACTGGCCCGATCTGGTGATTGCGGACATCAGCCGCGTCGATCCGGTCGACGTCGCCGACTCGTATCCGGAGATACCAATCCTCGGCTTCGGGGGGCACACCGACACGGCGGGGCTGCGGCGCGCCCATGAGGCGGGCTTCGACCAGGTGCTCGTGAAGAACGCACTGCAGGAGCGCGCAGCTCAGGTCGTTGATGAGCTGATTGCTTGAGTAAAGTGGGTCGTCGCCAGTGACTTACATCATCGCCGAGCCCTGCATCGACATCAAAGACAAGTCCTGCGTGGACGTCTGCCCGGTCGACTGCATCCACGAGGCCGAACGCATCCTCGTGATCGACCCTGAGGAGTGCATCGATTGCGGTGCCTGCGAGCCGGAATGCCCGGTGGAGGCGATCTTTCCGGAGGACGCGTTGCCGGACAAATGGGAGCCCTTCGTGAAGATCAACTACGCCTACGGCGAGGGCTTCGACGTCGTGAACAAGCTCACGGACGAGTACGCGACCGAGCACAACGTCCAGAATCCACCCCTGGAGTAACCCTCGCGAAAGCGGGTACAGGGCGCTCGTCGTCCACACGAGGGGGTTCGAGACATGCCACAGGGAGCCTGGAGCGACAAGCGCGAGCGTCAGTACAAGCACATCAAGGAAGCGGAGAAGAAGCAAGGCCGCTCGACGAAGCGCGCGAAGGAGATAGCTGCGCGCACGGTCAACAAGGAGCGGGCGCGATCCGGCGAGACGAAGGGACAGGCGTCGAAGACGTCAACGCGTGACATCTCTTCCGGCCGTCGCGGTGGGCTCCGCTCCGGCACGAGCCGGCCGAAAGGGCGTACGAAAGAGCAGCTCTACAACGAAGCCAAGCGCCTCGACGTGCCCGGACGTTCGCAGATGAACAAGCAGCAGCTACAGCGCGCTGTCGATGGCCGCAAGCGGTAGGTCGTAGACCGGTACCGCGCAGGTACGCTGGCGACGTGAAGCCCAAGACCCTGGATCACGTCGCCTTCTGGGTCGCCGATCGCGAGCCGATCGTCGACTTCCTGACGCAGCACGTCGGGATGCACGTCATCGACCGGCAGGATGCGTTCACCTTGGTCGGCTCCGATGCGCGGCGCGGAAAGCTGACGCTCTTCACTGCTGAAGGCCCGCGCGAGAAAGGTGCGTTCAAGCACGTCGCGCTGCGCGTGTCGGATCTGAATCGTGCGCGCGCCGCGCTTCCCGACGGTGTGGAAGTCGAGCTCGGCGAGGGCGTGCGCGTCCGGCTCGTGGAGGCGCCGACGGACGTGGAATACGACCTCGACCACGTCGCGCTGTACTCGGTCGACCCCGAGCAGACGGCGCAGGACTACATGACGCTTGGTTTCAATGCTGCCGAGCGTTCCGATGAGGGTCATCCGCGCGTCGAGATCGGCGGCGCGTACGTGGAGTTCCATTCTGGTGACCCGGGAAATTCCGACAAGCCCTTGCTGAACCATGTCGCCGTGCTCGTCGACGAGGTCGATCCGGTGATTGCAGAGGCGGAGAAGCGCGACATCGTCGACAACGTCGTCGACGCTGCGAACACGCGCGCGGTCTTCGTCTGGGGCCCGGAGCGCGTGCGCATCGAGTACGTCGAGCACAAACCGGGATTCGCGCTGAAGTAGTGTCCCTGCTGGCAGGGACACTCCTCATAGCGGGTGCGGGGATGGCGGGGCTGTGCGCCGCCGCACGCGCACTCGAGCTCGGGGCAACGCCGCTGGTCCACGAGAAGGGAACGCGGCCAGGTGGATCGATGCTGCTGTCGAGCTGTGTCATCTGGCGCTTCCGGGAGTGGGACGACTTTCGCGTGGAGTGTCCGACCGGCGACGAGGGGCTGCAGCGCGTTGTGTGGGAACGGCTCGACGACGGGATCGCGTGGCTCGAGTCGCTCGGCGCGCCGGTGGTGGCGCACGAGACGGGGAATCCGCGCACGATCGGAAAGCGGTTCGACCCGCGCGGATTGACCGACACACTGGTTCGAATTGCGGGGGGCGTCCGCCTCGGGGAGTCGGCGGCCGAGCCGACGATCCTTGCGACGGGCGGCTTCCAGGGGAATGGTGAACTCGTCGCGGCGCACATCCACCCGGCCGGCTCGCTCAGGCTGCGCGCGAATCCTTGGAGCAGCGGTGACGGCATGCGTTACGCGCTCGAGCGAGGCGCGGAGCTCTCCGCAGGGCTGGAGGAGTTCTACGGGCGCAACATGCCCGACACGGACTTCTCGGAGGAACAGTTCGTCCCGCTCGCGCAGCTATACGGCCGAGTTGCCCGCGTCTACAACGAACGCGGCGAGGAGTTCTTCGAGGGCGAGGTGTCGTGGTCCGAGAACGACCTCGTGCAGGCGACCGCCCAGCAGCCGGGCGCACGCGCGTGGTACGTCCTGGACGACAACGCACTCGCTCAGCCGGTGCGTGACCGCACGGTGTCGGACATCGTCGCGCTCGCGCCGACGCGGGTAGATCCGGCGGAGCTGCCGTTTCCTGTGCCGCCTGGTGCGCGCGTGGCGGTCCGCGTCTCGCCGGGGATCACGCACACGATCGGCGGCATCCGGATCGACGAGCAAGCGCGGGTCGCGGGCACGGACGGCCTGTTCGCCGCGGGCGCCGACGTGGGCGGCATCTCGACGGGTGGTTACGCGAGCGGTCTTGCCGCCGCGCTCGTCTTCGGGCGAATCAGCGCCGAGAGTGCCATAGGCCGCTCGTAGCCGAACCGTGACGCGCACGTCACGCGCGCGTACCCGTGCCTGGCACCGGTACGCCCTCCGGGTTGCGGCACCGCGTGCGGGCTCGCTGAGTGTCGTGACGCTTCGTCATGCGTTTCGTACCGGTGCCTGGCACCGGTACGTTCATCAGACGACGGCCCCTCGCCGAGCTCAGACAGCTTGGAGATACGCGCAGGGCCGAGGATCGTTCGGCAGCGGCGAAGGGCCGATCTTGACCACCTGCTCCTCGCGGTCGTCGACCTCGACGAGTGAGCCCACCGCCGGTACGTCGCCGTCAGCCTCACGCAGCTCGTAGCCGCTGGGCTTCCAGACGAAGAGGAGATGCTTGCCAGCGCGGTCGTCCATCGGCCGCGCATCCTATCCGGCGATGTGTCAGGCACGTGACGTGGCCTAACGGGACGATGCATACGGCGGGAGTACGAGGCGGACGGTCGTCCCGGCGTCCTCTCCCTGGTCCACCGTCAGGACGCCGTTCAGCGTCCGCGCCCGCTCCTCCAGTTCTTCGAGGCTGCGGCGGCGGCGCTCGCCGGGCGCGTCGTCCGCGATCGCCGTCTCGATGCCACCGTCGGGCGTCTGCCGCATAGTCACCGACAATGTCTGCGGCCCGCGATGCACCGCCTGGTCGAGAGCCTCGCGGATGATCTGGTAGATCGCCGCCTGCGTCTTGTCGGCGAGTTGCTCGGCGGCCTCGACGTCGACTTCGACACGCACGTTGTGCGCGAGTTCGATCTGATCCGTCAGAGCGCGCACCGCAGGCGCGAACCCCTGGTCGCGCAGCACCACCGGCTCGAGGTTGAAGGAGAGGCTGCGCAACTGGCCGATCGTCGCGCGATGGCGCTCGAGTGCGCGGCCGATGATCTCCTGCGCCTCCTGGCCCCGACCTTCCTCGATCGAGTTCAGCCCTGCATCGAGCATCAGCGCGACTCCCGAGAGCGACTGCACGGCGCCGTCGTGCAGCTCATTCGCAAGGCGCCGCCGCTCATCCTGCTCCGCGGTGATGAGTTGATCCGACAGCCGCGAGCGCTCCGCTTCGCGCACACGCGCGTCGCCCAACAGCTGGGCGTTCTCGTGCTCGCGCGCAGCGAAGTCCGCCAGAACGGTTGCACGCACGACGTCGTCCCGGTCGAACGGACGCTGGCGCGTCAACCGCAGTGCGCCGATCTCCTCGTCATGCGCACGCAACGGAATCACGATTGCGTTCTCTGCGGGCGCCTGCCGCGGCCGCTCGCCCGGTTCGAGCAACAACACGCGCGCCTCGAACAGCCGCTCCGCCTCCTGGCGAGTCCGCTCCAATACTTCGGGGCCGCCCGCGATCGATCCCATCGTCTCTACGAGCGACTCGAGGAACCGAGCTTCGCTCGTAAGCACCCGCTCTGCGGCCTCGTGTCGCCGGCGCTCGGTCACGATCAGGAACCCCGCGACGACTCCCGCGAGCGCGATCGTCAGCGCGAGGCCGGCGAGGGCCAGCGGATGACTGTTCGCCGACAGTGAGACGACCGCCAGTAGGGCCGCCGCGGCAAAAGCCAGAACGAGCAGTCCGGCTCTAGTCGATGATCGCTTCGCGAAGCGCAATCGCAACCGCTTGCGTCCGCGTGTCCGCCTCGAGCTTGGCGAGGATGTGACGGACATGGCTCTTCACGGTCTCCTGACTGATGAAGAGCTTCGCAGCGACGTCCTGATTGGACATGCCGTCCGCGAGCAGCTGCAGGATCTCCCGCTCGCGCCCGGTCAGCATCTCGTCCTTGTCCTTGCCGGTCAGGAACGCGGGCATCATCGCCGTGTCGACGTAACCCTCGCCACCCGCAACCTTCTCGATCGCCCGCAACAGCGTCTGGTGCGGCGCCTCTTTGAGGATGTAGCCCTTCGCGCCCGACTCGAGCCCCCGCCCGAGTAGCGACCGCTCGCTGTACGCCGTGAAGATCAGCACGGCCGACTCAGGAACCCTCTCAGTCAGGATCTTCGTCGCCTCGAGCCCGTCCATACCGGGCATGCGCACGTCCATGATCACGACGTCGGGCTTGCGGCGCTCCGCCAGGGCCACGGCGCTGGCACCGTCGGACGCTTCGCCGATGACGCGGATGTGCGGGGCACGCGAGAGCGACAAGCGCAGCCCTTCTCTGACGACCTCGTGGTCGTCGACGATGAGACAGGTGATCTCGGAGGGGGTGGAGGGGGTGGACACCCGTCCGGATGATATTCGGCTAGACGGTCATTGAAAGCTGCTCGGGCTCAGGGGGAGGGGCGAGCTTGAGCGCCCGCCGGTCCCGGATCCCGTAGTCCCGTGCCAGCTTGGAGATCTCGTCACGCAGCGGATTTCGCTCCGCGGCGCCGAGGTAGGCGCGCCGGCGGGCGTAGAGCCGCTCGTAGAGCGGCAGCTGCTCGGGCCAGTCCTCGGCGAGATGCTCGAGGAAGTGCTCCCGTGTGCCGGGGCGCAGGAAGAGGAGGTTCGCCCAGATCCCGGTCGCCCCGACCTCTCGGGCTGCGCGGACGACCTCCCGCAATTGCTCGGGCCGGTCGGAGATGCCGGGCAGGATCGGCGCCATGCCGACGCGCGCCTTCACCCCCGCGTCGACGAGCGCCTTCACCGCCTTGAGCCGCTGGCGCGGATGCGCGGTCGACGGCTCGGTTCGCTTCCACACGTCGTCGTCAAGCGTCGGGATCGAGAACGTCACGCTCACGTCGGCGCGCTGAGCCGCCTGGACGAGCACGTCGAGGTCGCGCACGATCATCGGCCCGCGCGTGATGATCCCGAACGGATTTGCAGCGTCGCGGAACACCTCGAGGCACGCGCGCGTGAGCTTGTACTTCCCCTCGACCGGCTGGTAGGGGTCGGTCGCGGCGCCGACGGTTACCTGCTCGTACTGCCAGGTCGCGCGCGCGAGCTCGGTCCGCAACACGTCGGCCACGTTGGTCTTCACTCGGATCGACGTCCCGTAACGATCGTCCGAGGGCCGGTCCGATCGCTGCTCGAAGGCACGCACGTAGCAGAACGTGCAGCGGTGGACGCAGCCCATGTACGGGTTCAGGGACCACTTGAAGCCCATGCCCTTGACCGCGTTGAGGGCGCTCTTGCAGGGCTCTTCGCGATACTCGATCCGCATGTCCTCAACAGGCAGTATAGAACACACGTTCGTACAGCTCGAAGACGATATTCAGCGGCTGACGCTGCCACTTCCGACCGGGCCCAAGCACGTCCACTCCTACGTGGCGCACGGCACGCTCTTCGACACCGGCCTCGGGCTCGGACACGCCCCGTGGGAGGCCGTGGATGTCGAGCGCATCGCGATCACCCACTTCCACCCCGATCACGTGGGCGGGGCCGAAGCGGCGGCGCGCGCTACCGGCGCCCCCGTCTCCCAGGGCGGACTCGACTACGCACAGTGCGAGCGGGTCTGGGGAAGCGACGACTGGCCCGAGCGAATGGCGGCGTGGTTCGTGCGACACGGCGTGCCCGTCAATGTCGCCGAAGATCTCATCGTCCAGGGGCACGCCTTCGCGCCGTTCATCCGGTATGCGATCGACCCCGACCTGCTCTACGAAGGTAGCGAGGTCGGCGGCTGGAAGGTCCTCGAGCTTCCCGGTCACGCCGACGGGCACCTAGGTTTCCTCCGCGACGGCGTGCTGATTGCGGGCGACCACCTGCTGCGGCGGATCACGCCGGCCGTCGGCCTCTATCCCGAGAGCCGCCCGGATCCGCTCGGCGACTACCTTGCCTCGCTCCAGCGCACGATCGAGCTCGCGCCGCGCGTCGTCTACCCAGGGCATGGCGAGCCGATCCTCGACGCGGCCGCCCGGGCCGGCGAGTTGATCGACCACCACCGGAGGAGGCTCGACGACCACGCAGCGGCGCTCTCCACGCAGCCGCGAACCGCCTACGAGATCTCCCTCGACGTGTTCGGGCGTGAGCTGTCGCCCACCCAGCGCCGGTTCGCGGTCGCCGAGACCCTGTCCCACCTGGAACGGCTTGTCCATGAGTATCGGACCAAGCGAATCGTCGGCGACAAGCGTGTTTCCTATACTGGTCCTTAGTTGGACGACGAAATCCCGCCTAGTACCAGCGCCCACGGGGTCGGGGCGTGACGATCCTTCTGCAGAGCGTCGCGGTCATTCTGATCGTGCTCGGCAATGCGTTCTTCGTCGCAGCGGAGTACGCGCTTGTGACCGCTCGGCGCTCGGTGCTCAACGAGCTCGCGAAGCGAGGCGTCCTCCGTGCCCGGATCGCCCTAAGAATCATGGACAGTCCGGTTCGGTTCATCGGGACGGTGCAGCTCGGTATAACCGCCTTTTCGATCCTCCTCGGGGCCATCGGCGAACCGCTCGTCGAGAACTGGTTCGAACCTGCGGTAGCGACCGGTATTTCCTTCGCGATCGCGTACGTGATTGTCACCTACCTTCATGTGACGCTTGGCGAGCTTGTGCCGAAAGCCTTCGCGCTTCACGGTGCCGAGAGGGTTGCGATGTGGGTCGCGCTCCCGGTCGAGGCGGTTTACATCGCGAGCTATCCACTCGTCTGGTTCCTCCAGGCCTCGGCGAACGCATTCACGCGACTCTTCGGCGTGGAACCTGCGCCGGCGGGAGTCGTCGTACACTCGGAGGAGGAGATTCGGATGATCGTCGCCGCCGCCGAGGACACCGGCGTCATCAAAGAGGCGGAGGAGGAGATGCTCTACAAGGTCTTCGACTTCGCCGACAAGGAGGCTTCGGACGTGATGGTGCCGCGTCCTGAGGTCGTCGCATTGTCGATTGACCTTCCGCCGGAGCAATGTCTCGAAGCGGTAATGGACTCCCCTTACACACGCTATCCCGTCTACCGGGAGAGTCTCGACAATGTCGTCGGCATTCTCCATGTGCGTGACCTCTTTAGCGCGCTCCGTGATCGTGGGATGCACGAGGTCAAGATCGAGGACATCATTCGGCCGGCGCACATCGTTCCCGAGACGAAGGATCTCGCGGCCCTGCTTGCCGAGTTTCGTCGCGCGAATCAGCACATGGCGATCGTCGTCGACGAGTACGGCGACATGGAGGGAATCGTCACGCTCGAGGATCTGCTCGAGGAGATCGTCGGCGACATCGAGGACGAGTTCGACCTACCCGACGAGTCGATCGAGCAGATCGACGACGACACGGTGATTGTGGACGGGACGTTCCCGATCGACGACTTCAACGAGCGCTTCCACACCGCGCTGCCGGTCGAGGACTACCACACCATGGCCGGCTTCGTCTTCGGCCTGCTCGGGCGCCAACCTGAGGCAGGTGACACGATCACGCACGACGGCATGCGCTTCGACGTGCTCGAGGTCGAGGGCTCGCGCATCCTCAAGCTCGCGGTGACGTTCGAACAGCGGCGGGAGCAGCGGGACCGTGACGATGTCGAGCGCGAGGCGCTCGAAGCCGAGTTGTTCGACGCCGAGAACTAGCCCGACTCTGGCCGTGTCGCGGCTACGATGTCCCGCGAAATCGTCGACCGAGGAAGGAGCCTCATGAATCGCATCACGCTTGCGCTCGGGGTCGCGCTGGCGGCTCTCGTGGCGGCCGCTCCCATTGCGGCTCGGCCGTCTGCGGTGGCGGCGACCACCGTCACCGTGACGATGAAGGAGTTCAAGTTCACGTTGTCCAAGGCGAAAGTGCCGCACGGCAAGGTCACCTTCAAGCTCGTCAACAAGGGCAGTGTCGCGCACGACTTCAAGATCGCCGGCAAGAAAAGCCCGCTGGTTCAACCGAAGAAGACCAAGCTGTTCGTGGTGACGCTCACCAAGAAGGGCAAGATCGCCTACCTCTGCACCGTGGCCGGACATGCGGCCGCCGGTATGAAGGGCAAGCTCACCGTCACCTAGCCAAAACCGCACGAGGCTCCTTCGCGTAAGCACGTTGCGTAAGGCCATCTACGCGAAGGAGCTTCATGTTTCGACTGGCACTTTCATCGCTCGTCGCCGCCGCGCTCGCGGCGGCCCTCTTTCTGGTTCCGGCCTGGGCGAAGAGCGCTGGATTCGTCGGAGAAGTCGGCCCCGGGTACTCGATCGAGGTCAAGAAGGGCGGTAAGGATCTCAAGACGATCAAGGCCGGCACCTACCGGATCAAGATCGAGGACAAGTCTGCGATTCACAACTTCCACCTGATCGGCCCCGGTCTGAACAAGAAGACCGGCATCGGCTTCAAGGGCGAGACGACCTGGACGATCAAGCTGAAGGTCGGCCGCTACACGTACCAGTGCGACCCACATGCCGCGAGGGGCATGAAGGGCCACTTCCGCGTCACCGCCTAAGCGGAATGTCTTCGATCTGGCCGCCTTCGATCCGGAAGGCGGCCAGATCGTCCTTCTGGATCGAGTAGACGAGGTAGGGCTTCCCTGCCCACAGGCCGATGTTCTCGACATCGGTACGCGACGGACGCGCGGGCGCGGAGATGTGCGAATGGAAAACAGCGAGCTCGTAGCCGTCGTCCTCGGCGAACCAGATCTCCGGGTCGTCGAACTCCAGCTCGAAGCGGTAGGAAGAGGAAGCGGCGTTGCGACCCGGCTCGTAGCGCTCCGCTCGGCCGTCCCGCAGAAGGACGAGCCCGCACGCCTCGTTCGGCGCCTCGCGTTCGGCGTGCGCAACGATCGCTGCGCGCACGTCGTCCGGGATCACCACCAGACGATGCGCTCCATTGCCCGCTCCACGTCCTCCGCGTCCCAGAAATCCGCCGAGAGGTACTTCCAGCCGGCATCGGCGAGGATCGCCACGACGACACCTTCGTCGAGCTCCTCCGCGAGCTTGCGCGCGACGTGGCCGACAGCCCCCGCAGATACGCCGGCAAAGATCCCCTCCAAGTCGAGCAGCCGGCGCACCTCGCGCACGGACTCCTCGTTCGAGACGAGGACCTTGCGGTCGAGCTTGGACACGTCGAGGATCGGCGGCACGTAACCGTCGTCGAGCGACCGCAATCCCATCACCGGATCGCCGGGCAGCGGCTCCGCCGCGGCGACGACGACGTCGGGAAACGACTCACGCAGGCGGTCGCCCGTCCCCATCAGCGTTCCACCGGTTCCGAGCCCGGCAACGAGCACGTCGACACGGTCGAGCGCCTCGGCGATCTCGGCACCGGTGCCTTCGTAGTGCGCGCGTGGATTCGCCTCGTTCGCATACTGGAAGGGCATGAAGTACCGCGGCTCGCGCTCAGCGAGTTCCAGCGCGAGGCGCACCGCACCGTTCGATCCTTCGTCGCCGGGTGAGTAGACGATGTTGGCGCCGTAGAGCCGCAGCAAGCGCGTGCGCTCCTCCGTTGCGTTCTCGGGCATCACGCAAGTGAGGGGATATCCCTTCAGCTTGGCAACGAGCGCAAGCGAGATGCCAGTGTTGCCGCTCGTCGGCTCGAGGAGCTCACGCCCCGGCTCCAGCTCACCGGAAGCCTCCGCCGCCTCGATCATCGCCTTGGCGATGCGGTCCTTGATCGAGCCCGTCGGGTTCTGGCCCTCGAGCTTCGCGTAGATCTGCACGTCGCCGACGGGCGTCAGCTCGACGAGCGGGGTGTTACCGACGAGCTCGAGTACATTCTTTGCCGTTCTCAACTTCATCGAGCGAAGCGAGGATCTAATCCCGAACCCGTCGAAAGTGCGACGGCACTTTCGACGGAATTAGCCACCGGCCATGGCCGGTAGCAGGATCACGGTCGAGCCAGGAGTGACTTCGGTCTCGAGGCCGTCGAGCGTGCGCACGTCCTCGCCCTCGACGTAGACGTTGACGAACGGCGCGATGTCCCCGTCTTCGACGAGTTGCGTGCGCAGCCCGGGAAAACGCCCCATCAGATCCTCGAGCAGCTCGCGAACCGTGTCGCCCTCTGCGGCGAGCTCGCGCTGACCGCCTGCTTGTTCACGCAGCGTCGGTGGGATCCTGACTTTGCTCATGCTGGCTCTCGGGTCCCGGCGCAGAACTGGACGTAATCGATGTACTCGGTGATCGTCGGATGCTCTCCGCACACCGGGCACTCCGGGTCGCGCCGCAGCTTCACTTCGTCGAACGTCGCGGCGAGCGCGTCGAAGAGAAGCAACCGGCCAATGAGCGGCTCGCCGATCCCGAGCGCGAGCTTCAGCGCCTCACTTGCCTGCAGGGAGCCGATCACGCCGGGCAGCACGCCCAGCACGCCGCCCTCTGCGCACGACGGCGCGAGCTCCGGCGGCGGTGGCGTGGGGAAGAGGCACCGGTAACAGGGACCTTCGTACGGTTTGAAGACCGTCACCTGCCCCTCGAAGCGGTAGATCGACCCGTGGACGACGGGGATCTTGTGCCAGATGGAGGCGTCGTTGACGAGGTACCGCGTGGGGAAGTTGTCGGCGCCGTCCACGATCACGTCCCAGCCGTCGGCCAGGATGCGCTCGATGTTCTCCGAGGTGAGGCGCTCCTTGTAAGCGACCACCTCGACATCGGGATTGAGCGCTTCGACCGAACGCTTTGCCGACTCGACCTTCGGCTCGCCGAGTGACTCGGTCGAGTGGACGATCTGCCGCTGCAGATTCGATTCGTCGACGACGTCCGCATCGACGATCCCGATGCGGCCGACACCGGCTGCGGCGAGGTAGAGCGAAGCGGGAGAGCCGAGGCCGCCGGCGCCGATGAGCAAGACCTTCGAGTCGAGCAGCTTCAGCTGCCCTTCCTCACCGACTTCCGGGATCAGGAGGTGGCGGCTGTAGCGCGCGCGACGCGGAGCGTCCAGGCCGGCCTGGAGCTGCACGGGGAACCCGTTGCGCTTCCAGTCGGTGAAGCCGCCCGCGAGCGACACGACGTCCTCGTAGCCGAGCTCCGTCAGCGTCTTGGCGGCGAAGGCCGAGCGGTTCCCGGCCGAGCAGTAGACGACCACGGGGCGGGCGGTGTCCGGGGCCAAGCGCTCGATCCGTGACTCGAGATGACCGCGCGGGACGTGGACGGCTCCAGGGATGTGGCCCTCGTCCCACTCGTCCTGCTCGCGGACGTCGACGACGACCGGCTCGCCCGACTCGATCCGGCCACGGCCTTCGCCGGCGTCGATCTCCGAGATCTCGGACCGCACCTGCTGCAGGAGCTCTCGATAGTTAGGCATCGCTATAGGAAATATAGCTTTGCACCGTTCGCTAGCGTCGCCTGGGATGAGCGCGCGTGCCAGGGTCTGGATCATCGTCGCGCTCGCCGCCGGCGCCGCTGTGGGAATCGTCGTCGGAGTCACGCTCGCCACGCGGAGCGACGTCCAGCGGCAGTCGAGCAAGCCGCCGCCCTACGCTCCCGATCCGACGGCCCGGCCCGAGGTGGCGCAACAGGTGCGCGAAGCGCTGCAGGCGTGGCCGTCAGGCACGGCTCGCCGGCTGCGGATTCTCGCCGCGCGCTACCCACACAGCGCCCTCGTCCAGCTCGAGCTCGGCCTTGCGCTCGCGCTGTCGGG
>Ga0137369_10004159_pt1 | contig 14752 bp, 15 predicted proteins | sample SagtaG_12_FD_104918 | JGI IMG/M metagenome (GOLD analysis project Ga0137369, IMG submission 104918) | Vadose zone soil microbial communities from Sagehorn Ranch, Mendocino, California, USA - Sage1_L_113_16 metaG | ecosystem: Environmental > Terrestrial > Soil > Vadose zone | place: USA... | reverse complement strand
GTGGCAGCGCTGCTGCTCCTGGCCGCGGTGATGGTCCTCGCGGTGATCGGCGGCGCTCTTGGCGCCGATTCCCGCGACGGGGCCGATTGGTCCCCGCCCCCGCACGGTCGGTGAGCGCCGAGTTCCGGCGGGACCCATGAGGGGCGGCGCAGCGCGCCGCCCCTCTTATTTCGACCTAGAGACCGGCTTCGACCCGCCGCCGCGGTCCCGGACGACCTGGTGGCCCTTCGTGGCTGGTGTTCATGCCGGCGCGGATGGCTCCCAGCGGTCGTGGTGGGCGTAGCGGGGCTGCCAGATCCGCCGGCAGATCACCCGCAGCGGCGGCGGGAGCCCCGCCAGGAGCGCCTTGACCTGCTGGGGGGAGGCCTCGTCCAGCAGCCAGGGGAATACCTGGGCGCCGCCGCGGATGCCGATGCGGCGGCGCTGGTCGTTGCGGAACGCCCGCCACTCGGCCTGGGTGAGGGACCGGTCGATCAGCGGCAGCGCGTCGCGCTCCTCGTGGCGAAGATGCCCGTGCAGTGCGCTGGCCAGGGCATCGGCGGTGTCGGCGAGGCGCTGGTGGCCGCCGTCGCGGTCGGCAAACGCGCCGTCGACGGCGGCCAGCAGGGGGTCGAGGCGGGCGTGCTCCTTTGGGGCGGGGAGCCAGCTCTACGCTGCCTCCCGCATGCCAGATCATACGATGATCATATCACATGAGTTTCGTAACAATCGCTGCTTGGCGCAACCCAGCCGCGCCGCTTCCCGCGCTCCCACACCCGGCTGATGTCGGTGACGGGTGACGGTTGACCAAACTTTGAAGTTGGTCATACTGTAGGTGCAACGGCGCAATGAGACGCAATGAGAGGTGAGCCTCATGAGCAACCAGACAGTGTTGATCTCCGGAGCCGGCATCGCCGGGCCGACGCTGGCGTACCGGCTGGCACGGCATGGATTCCATCCCACCGTGGTCGAACGCGCGGGGGCGCTGCGGTCCAGCGGAAGCCCGGTGGACGTGAGAGGGCGGGCCGTGGACGTGGCCGAACAGATGGGCGTCATGGCGCGCATCCGCGACGCCGCCACCGACGTGACCGCCACGAGCTTCGTCAACGCCACCGGCCGGCGCGTCGGCAGGGTCAACCTGCGGGCCCTGCAACAAGCGGCCGGCAGCCGCGAGGTTGAGCTGCCGCGCGGCGACCTGGCGTCGATCCTGTACCAGGCCAGTCGCGACGACGCCGAGTTCCTGTTCGACGACGCCATCGTTACCCTGAGCCAGGACGAGCACGGGGTGAGCGTCACCTTCGACCGCGCCCACCCCCGCCGTTTCGACCTGGTGATCGGCGCCGACGGGCTGCACTCGGCGGTGCGTCGGTTGGCGGTGGGGCCGGAATCCGGCTTCGTCCACCACATGGGCCTGTACGTCGCGACCATGCGGCTGGATGGGCTGGACGGTCTGATCGAACGGGGGCGGGAGGTGGTCATGTACAACACGCCCGGCAGGGCGGTCGCCATCCATCCCTCGCGCGGCGACGCCCTGGCGTTCTTCGCGTTCCGAAGCCCGGCGGTGCCGGACTTCGACCCCCACGACACCGCCCAGCACAAGCGGCTGCTGGCCGCCGCGTTCGCGGACGGCTCCTGGCGGGTGCCCGAGCTGCTTGACCGCATGCGCGCCGCCGATGACCTCTACTTCGACTCCGTGAGCCAGGTGCGCCTGCGCCCCTGGTGGCACGGCCGGGTCGCGCTCGTTGGTGACGCCGCGTCCTGCGTCTCGCTGTTCGGGGACGGCTCCAGCCTGGCCATGGCGGGGGCGTTCACCCTCGCCGAGGAGCTGGGGGCCAGTCCCGGCGACCACCAGTTGGCCTTCCGCCGCTACGAGGCCAGCCACCGGACCCTGGTGGACCCCAAGCAGCGCAACATCGCGCGGGGCGCCTCGCTGCTCATCCCGGCGACGCGGCGCGGCATCGTGGTCCGCAACCTGGCCACCCGGCTGTGGCCGCTGGGAGCCGCCGCCGGATGGGTGCGGCGCCGTCTTGCCCCGTGAGTTGACGAAAACTCCAAACTGGTCATATGGTGGGTGTATGAACGCAGCCGTCGACCGGCTCCGAGACCCGCGGCAGCGACAGGAACGTGCCAAGCGGATCCTCGATGTGGCGGCGGCGTTGCTGCTGCGCCACGGCTACCGGCGGGTGACCGTTGATGACGTCGCCGCCGGCGCCGACATCGGCAAGGGCACCGTCTACCTGCACTGGAAGAGCCGCGAGGAGCTGTTCACCGCGGTCTTCGAGCGGGAGGTGCTCCACACGATCGGCGAGCTGCTGCAGGCGCTGCGCCAGGATCCGCAGGCGTGCCTGCCGCACCGCTTCGCACGCGCGTACTTCCTGGCGATCATGAACCGGCCGCTCCTGCGAGGGTTCATCATGGGCGACGCCGAGCTGCTGGGCAAGCTGGCCACGCCGCGCGACAGTGCTCGCGACGACCGGCACCGCCTGATGTCGCGCAGCTACTTCGAGCTGCTCGCCGCCCACGGCCTGCTGCGCGACGATCTGGACGTCGACGCGATCGCCTATGCGTTCCAGGCCACGTTTGAAGGGTTCCTGAAGGCGGAGGCGGCCGCCGCAGGGCCGACGACCGCCGGCCAACCCGCGGCCGGCCTGGACCAGCGCGCGGACCTGCTCGCACGGACCGTCCAGCGGGCGTTCGAGAGCAGCCGCACGATCCCTCGCCGCGCCCAGCAGTCGCTCGCGACCGCCGTCATCGAGCTGCTCACCGACCTCAGCGACGCCGACCGCGCCGACCTCGGCATCGTCGAAGCCTGACAGGGCGGGCCGGCCGGCCGCGTGAGGTCGTCGAACCGGCCAGCGCAACTCAGTTGTCATCGGCGCTCGGCTGCCAGGCGGACGCCGAAGGCGACCAGCACGCATCCGGTGATGGCTTCCAGGCTACGGCGAACCCGCGGGCGCGACAGGAGCTCGCGGATCATCCCGATCGCGTAGCTGTAGGCAGCAAGCCATGTGAAGGTCAGGAGGCAGAACACCATCCCCAACAGCAAGAACCGTACGAACGCGGGTCGACCGTCGGGGATGAACTGGGGCAGCAGGCTGATGAAGAACGCCGCCATCTTCGGGTTGGCCAGGTCGTTGAGCAGGCCTTGGCGCATGGCCCGCGCAGGGGTGAGCCGCCGGGCGGACCGCGTGAGCTGCTCGGCATGTCCTCGCTGGGTCAACGCGGCCCACAGCGACTGGGCGCCGAGCAAGACGAGATAGCCGACGCCGATGGCCTTGACGGCCAGGAACGCCGGTTCCGACGCGCGCAGCAGGCCAGCGACGCCCGCACCGGCCGCGACGGTCCAGATGCTCTGGCCGAGGGCCACGCCCGCGGCTGTCCACACGCCAGTTCGGCGCCCGCCGGCCAGCGCGTTGCGCACGGTCAACGCGGTGTCTGGTCCCGGCGTGCAGATCACTGCTACCGAGACCATCAGGAACGCTGCGAGCTGGGCGAGCACGCACGCAGTCTTCACCTCTCCTGATGCGGCGCGCAAGCGTGCCCGCGGAGCCGTGCCCCCTGGCGTGGACGCTTGTATGTCTTGTCAACTGGTGGCCGTGGCAGCAGGTGGAAAGAGCCCACGGGCCACGTAGCGCATCCTCGATGGCCGCGGCCATACTGGCGGGCATGGTTGGCGGGACCACGAGGCAGGAGTTCGAGGTTGGATTCCACACTTGGGCTTCGTCACCCACCCGGAGGCGTTCGTTGCGCTGGTGCGCCAATACGCCCGGGGCGGCGAAGGGGTGGTGCATGACCGCCGACGCTGCTGGCGCTGGTGCCGCTTGCGACGCTGCTGCTGGCGGTGGTGTGGCGCCAGGAGCGCCTGCGCGTCGCAGCCGTGGTCGGAACCCTCCTCGCTCTGGTCGGGGTCGCTTGGATCTCGCGTGCGCCGGTGCGGGAGCCGGTGCCGCTGCTGTCCCTGCTGGCCGCGCTGGGGACCGCGTTGTGCTTTGCGCAGGCGACGGTGCTGGTGCGCCGGTTCCCCCGCCTCCATCCGGTCACCATGAACGCCGTGGGCATGACCACAGGCGCGGCACTGCTGCTTGCCGGGTCGGCGCTCGCACGCGAGCCGCTGGTGCTGCCACGGCATGCCGCGACGTGGGTTGCGCTGGGCTATCTGGTGTTGGTCGGGTCGGTCCTGGTGTTCGTGCTCTACCTGGTCGTGCTCCGATATTGGACCGCGTCGCGCGCGGCGTACGTGTTCGTGCTGATCCCGTTCGTGACCGTGGTGCTGTCAGCGTGGCTGGACCACGAGCCAGTTGGCACCCGACTCGTGCTCGGGGGCCTGCTGGTCCTGGCTGGGGTCTACGTCGGCGCGCTCCGTCCCGCGAGAGTGCCGCCGGCGCCACCGGCGGTCCCGCTGCCGGCCGAGGACACCGCCGCAGGCGGCCGCGGAGACCGCTAGCCCGGCTCCATGTGTGGGGCGTGGCTCAAGACCCGCTCAGTCATGGAATCGCCGGCCTCACGGCTTCTCTGCAACGCGCAGGACGATCTTGCCGCGGCGGTTGCCCCCCAGGCTTCGCTCGAACGCCTGACGAGCTTCCCCCAGCGGGAAGACCGCGTCGATCGTCGGCCGCAACTCGCCGTGGTCGGCAAGCCGCGCAAGCTCCACCAGCTGCTCGCGATTGGGTTCGACGACAAAATAGACGGCGCTGACGCCGCGCTCCGCCGCTTCCTCCCGCGGGGGCTCGGAGGCCACCGAGACGAGTCTCCCACCTGCTGCCAGGACGGAGACCGAGCGTTGGAGCCGAGCTCCGCCGACGGTGTCGAAGACGAGGTCGACTTGACCCACGACGTCCTCGAACCGCGTGGTCGTGTGATCGATCACCTCGTCGGCGCCGAGCTCGCGGGCGGTCTGGACATTGCCGGTCGAGGCGGTGGCGATCACATGGGCGCCCAATGCGTGCGCGAGCTGCACCGCGAAGCCGCCGACCCCGCCGGCGGCCCCGTGGACCAGCACCCGCTCACCTTCCCGCAGGTGCCCGTGATCCAGCAGGCCCTGCCGGGCACTGAGCCCCGCCAGGGGGATGGCTGCGCTCTGGACGTGACCGAGCGTCCGCGGCTTGGGAGCAAGGAACTGCTGCGGGACGACGACGTACTCGGCCGCGGCGCCGTCGCGATCAAAGCCGCTGAGCGCATAGACCGCCTCGCCGGCGGCGGTGCGATCGACGTCCCGGCCGATCGTGGCGACGACGCCCGAGAACTCATACGACGGGGTCGCCGGGAGCCGGTCGGCGGGCCACTCGAGCTCGTCGCGCGTGATCGCGGCCGCGTGGACGCGAACCAGCACCTCGCCCCGACCCGGCCTGGGCGTCTCGACCTGTTGGCAGTCGAGCGCGGCGGGGTCGCCGGGCGCCTGGAGCCGAATCGCGCCCATCGTGGCAGGAATGTTCGCAGTCGCTGGACGCGCTCTGGCCATCTGCCCGCTCCCTTCCGTGGTGACGCTCATGCCGGCTCCTCGCTTGCGAGCAGGCGTTTCATATGCTCCACTCTTGCCGAGGACTGGCGCTATGAAAAGAGCCAGAAGACGATCAGTCGATGAGGCCAGTTGGCTGCGGCTCGACCCACTCCCCGGCGAGACGCTGCGCCGCGCGCTCGAACGCACCCTGCGCAACGCCATCCGCGAAGGGGCGCTGCGCGCCGGGGTGCGCCTTCCTTCCTCGCGCGAGCTGGCAGCGCAGATCGGTGCGTCCCGCGGGGTGGCCAGCGACGTCTACGCGCAGCTGGAGGCGCAGGGTTTCGTTGTCATGCGGCCACGCTCGGCACCGCTCGTCGCTGCCGTCCCGACACCAGCCCTGCGCCGACCTTCCTCTGAGGAGACGCCAGCCCGAGTCCCGCGGTTCGATCTGACCTCGACCACCCCGGACGTGACCCTCTTTCCGATGCGGCACTGGCTGGCGGCCGTCAGGCACGCCGCATATCACGCACCCACGCGCGCTCTGGACTACGGCGACCCGCGCGGCGATCCCGCGCTTCGCGAAACCCTCGCCGACCACCTCGGACGGACGCGCGGCGTCGTCGCCGACCCGGCGCACATCGTCGTCGTCCAGGGCGTCGCCCAGGGGCTCGACCTCCTGCTGCGCATCCTCGCCCGCCGCGGCGGGTCACGCGTGGCGGTGGAGGACCCGTCGCTCGAGGGGCAGCTTCGCCGCATCCAGGCCTCGGGCCTGGACATCGTGGCCTGCAGCGTCGACGAGCGCGGAATCGTCATCGATGACGTGCGCGCCGACGCGGCGATCGTCACTCCGGCCCACCAGTTCCCGACTGGGACCGTCTTGCGTGGCGAACGCCGCCGCGCCCTGCTGTCCTGGGCGTCCGCGGGAGGCCGACTGGTGATCGAGGACGACTACGACGCCGAGTTTCGCTATGACCGTGAGCCGGTCAGGGCGCTGCAGGGCCTCGACCCTGACCGTGTCGCCTATGTGGGCTCGGTGTCCAAGACGCTGGCACCGGCGCTTCGCCTCGGCTGGCTGGTGGTGCCCGCCGATCTCGCCGGCGAGGCGGCCAGCACCAAGCGACTGCTCGACTTCTGCACTCCCGTCCTTGACCAGCTCGCCCTGAGGCGCTTTGTGGAGGTCGGCGACTACGACCGCCACGTTCGCCACATGCGGGCGATCTACCGCGCGCGACGAGACGGACTGATCGGAGCGCTCGCCGAGCACCTCCCGGAGATGACGGTCAAGGGCGTCGCGGCCGGGCTGCACATGCTCCTGCAGCTGCAACCTGGCGCTGATGACACCCGCATCGCGGAACAGGCTACCCGCGAGGGCATCCACGTCGAGCCGCTGTCCAGGTACGCGATCGACCGACCAGAGCTACCCGCCCTGGTCATCGGCTACGGCCGCATCGGCGGGACCGCACTCGCGCCGGCGGCTTCGGCGCTGGCCTCGGCCATCAGCCGTGCCGCCACCCTTGCTTGAGCGCGCGAGGCGGCACGATCCGAACCTGCGCATCCCCGACTGCCAGGAGCGTGTCGACAACCTCCAGGAAGTGGGGAACGTCCAGCGGCTTGGTCAGGTACTCGGCGGCGCCGGCGGCCAGCAGCCGCTCCCTGTTCCCAGAGCGGGTGACTTCGGCGCTGACCACCACGACCGGCGGGCCGGCGGTGTGCGGGTCGGCCTGCAGGCGCCGCAGGACCTCCTCGCCGTCGATGCCGGGCAGGTGCAGGTCGAGCAGGACCAGATCGGGTCGGTGCTGGCGCACCAGGTCTCCGACGATCGCACCCCGCGAGGTGGCGAGCAGCCGCACGCCGCCCCGATGGCCCAGGATGCGCTCGACCAACTGCAGGTTGGACGGGTTGTCGTCAACGTACAGCGCGGTGGCCGCTGGGGTCCTGCCTGGGGCTGGGAGGCGTCGGCGGGTCATGGTCGTGGCGCTCCAGCAGATCCTCCGCGACGGGCAGCTCGAGGGTGAAGGTGGTCCCCTGGCCCTGGACGCTGTGCGCGGTGAGGCTGCCGCCCATTGCCTCCACCAGCCCCTTGGACAACGCCAGGCCCAAGCCGGTGCCCTGCACGTCGGTCTGCTCGGCGCCCAGACGATCAAACGGCAGGAACAGCCGCTCCAGCTTGTCGGCGGGGATGCCCGGACCGGTGTCGGCCACGATGATCCCGACCCGCCCTTGGGAGGTGGCGTGGCAGGCCAGGCGGATGCTGCCGCCGTGGTGGTTGTACTTGACCGCATTGGAGGCCAGGTTCAGCAGCACCTGCTCGAGGCGCTGGCGGTCGGCGTGGACGGTCCAGGAGCAGGCCTCGCGGGAAGGGGGCTGGATGCTGATCTGCCGTTCGGCGGCCAGGGGCCCGATGAGGTCGGCGGTCTCGGTGACGACCTCCGAGAGGTTCACGCCTCCACTGACAGCGCCAGGCTGTCGCTCTCGATACGGGAGATATCGAGCACCTCGTTGATGAGCATGAGCAGGTGCCGCCCGCCCCGCATCATCTGGTTGACGCTGTCGTGTTGCTCCGCGGTCAGGTCATCTGTCTGCAGCAACTGGCCGAACCCCAGGATGGCGTTGAGTGGGGTGCGCAGCTCGTGGCTGATGCGGGAGAGGAACTCGTCTTTCAGCCGGGACGCATCGCGAGCCTGGTCCCCAGCGACCTCCAGCGCAGCCTCGACACGCCACTGGCGCCGCTGGAGCCAGACGAGCAGGACGATCCCACAGCACACGATCACGCCCAACGGGACCGCGATCGCGAGCATGGTGGTCCGGGTCGATTCCACGCCGCGGAACGCCTGGGCGCGGGGGACCGCGGCGAACACCGTCCAGCCGAGCGGGTCGACCCGCTGGTGGACCACCAGCATGGCCTCACCGCGAACGTCGAGGTCGGCGAGCTGCCCGGCGCGATGCGACGCTGCCTGCCCGATCGGCTCACCGGTGACCGGCCTGAGGCCAGGCGGGCGGCCTCCGGGCGCCGCCAGCAGCCTGCCCCGCTGGTCAGCGACCCACAGGCTCACACCCTGTACCGTGGCGACGCTGTCGGCGAGCGGCTGGACCGCGTTGAGCTCGACGCCCAGCAGCAGGATCGCGAGGGGCTTGCCGGGCGTGCGACCGTCCGGGCTCGGGGCACGGACGTAGGTCGAGATCGTCACCACCAGGGGATGGCCTACCTACGTGTCCGACTCAAACGCCTCGGACACGTAGGTATGACCCGCGGCGAGCAGCCCCCTTTAGTAGTCGCGCCCGCTGAAGTCCCTGCCGACCAGCTCCGGCGCCACCGGCGAGCCACGCAGGACGCCATCGAGGTCGACCAGGCCCGAGCCGGCAAGTCCACCCCGCGATGCCATCAGCGCTGTGAGCTGCCGCTGGATCTCGGCGTCGTCGAACCGGGTCGGGTCGCCGCCCGCGACCGCCCGCACCAGCCGCGGGCGCTTGGCCTCGGCCTCGGCCAGGATGACGAATCCTTCGAGCTGCTCGGCCAGCAACGCGGCCGAGAGCGCGGTCGTCACCCGCAGGCGCGTCGCGACCTCGTCGCGCACGGCATCCTGGGCATGCGCGATCGTCAACTTCGCCAGCAGCACCAGGGGAAGCAGACCCACCAGCGTGGCGACCAGGCCAAGCTGGATGCTCCGTCGCGCCAGTCCGGTCTTCGCCCGTGGCGTTGCTGCGCCTTGCCCCATACGTCGTCCCAACGGCGCGATCACATCCGATCAGGGGCGCCCATCCCGCTCGGCGTGGCTGCCAGGCACCTCCCCGTCTCAGGTTGTATCGGCCCGCCAGCTACCTTCCTGAATCGTCGCCACAAGGCCGGGCACGCCCGGCGGGCAGAAGAGGATGTGCCGGCGTTGGCGCAGGTAGGGTAGGGTCGAGGCAGCATGAGGGTGCCCGCGCCACGACCCGCCATCAGGGCCCTATTGACCCTGATGCTGCTGTTTGCGCCGCTGGGGGTGTGGACCGCGGCGCTCCCGGCGGACGCTGGCGGGCGGGCGGAGCGGGTTGTCGCCCAAGCAGTGGCGGCTGGCGAGCAGGCCGTCCAGCCTGATCGCCAGCCGCTGTCCGGGGCTGCGGTCGACCGGCGTGGTGACCACCGCGGAGCCCGATCGGTTCTGCTTGGCATCCTCGTCGGCACTGCGCTGCCCGGAGTCGTCTGGCGCTGGTGGGGTCGCGGGGGCCGCACCATCCAACACCCCCGGCGTGACACCGCGACGGGCTACGCTTCGCGCGCACCCCCTGGGCTTCGGACCGCCTGACACCCATCGCGATCCGAAGCGGGGATCTCCCATGTCACGCCATCTTGGATGGCGGCTGCTCGCCGTCATCGCGCTGCTCGGCACGGCCGCCGCGCTCGTGCTCACCCGCCCGGCCCCGCTCGGGCCGGCAGCGTCACGCCGGCTCGGGAGGCCGCCACCCCTGCGGCGTCCGCGCCGGCCGCCCGTCGCGACCCCGCGCGCCGGCTCCACGCCGCCGGCGTGGGCGACAGGGCAAGCGGAAGCGACGCCGATAGACGCCGATAAACGAGGAAGGAGCGGCAGTCAAGCCATGGACGTCAACGAGACCCCACTGCCAGGGGTGGGCCTGCGCTACGACTTCACCACCCGCTCCGGCCGGCAGATCGGCGTGGTATCGCACCGCAGCGGCCGCCGCGACCTGCTCGTCTACGACCGCAAGGACCCCGACACCTGCACCGAGGTCGTCCAGCTCACCGAGGAGGAGGCCGACACGCTGGCCGAGATCCTCGGCGCGGCGCGGATCGCCGGCCGGCTGGCCGAGCTGCAGCAGCGCATCGAGGGGCTGGCGATCGACTGGCTCGAGATCCAGCCCGGGTCGCCCTACGCGGGCCGGCCGCTGGGCGACACCCAGGCGCGCAGCCGCACCGGCACCTCGATCGTGGCGGTCCTGCGCGGCGACCAGGCGATCCCGGCCCCGGGCCCGGAGACGCCGCTGCTGGCGGGTGACACCGCGGTGGTGGTCGGCACCCCTGGAGGGATCGCCATGCTGGCCCGGCTGCTTGGCGGCTGAGCACCGTGCATGGTGCGGAGCTGCTGCTGGAGCTGGGCGGGATCATCCTGGGGCTCGGCGTCCTCGGCCGGGTCGCGGGCCGGCTGGGCCTGTCGCCGATCCCGCTGTACCTGCTCGCCGGGCTGGCGTTCGGCAGGGGCGGGCTGCTTCCCCTGGTGACCGCCACCGGGTTCATCCAGCCCGGCGCCGAGATCGGCGTGATCCTGCTGCTGCTCCTGTTGGGCATGGAGTACTCCGCCGAGGAGCTGACCGGAGCGCTGCGTCGCTCCGCTGCCGCTGGGGTGGTGGACCTGGCGCTCAACTTCACCCCCGGCCTGGTGGCCGGGCTGCTGCTGGGCTGGCCGCTGCTGGCGGCGGTGGTGCTCGGCGGGGTCACCTACGTGTCCTCGTCGGGGATCGCCGCCAAGCTGCTGGGCGACCTTGGCCGGCTCGGCAACCGCGAGACCCCGACCGTGCTGTCGGTCCTGGTGATGGAGGACCTGGCCATGGCCGCCTACCTGCCGATCCTGACCGGCCTGCTGGCCGCCGGCAGCGTGCTTGCCAAGGCGGTCCCGGTGGTGGTCGCGCTCGGGACCGTCGCGCTGGTGCTGGTTGTCACGCTGCGCTGGGGGACCGCGATCAGCCGGCTGGTGTTCACCCCCAACGACGAGGTGCTGCTGCTGGTGATCCTCGGCCTGGCGTTGCTGGTCGCCGGGCTGGCCCAGCAACTGCAGGTGTCCGCCGCGGTGGGGGCGTTCCTGGTCGGCATCGCGATCTCCGGCCCGGCCGCCGCCAGCGCCGGGCCGCTGCTTGCGCCGCTGCGGGATCTGTTCGCGGCGGTGTTCTTCGTCTTCTTCGGCTTGCAGACCGATCCTGCCCAGCTCCCCGGGGTCGTCCTGCCGGCCCTGGTCCTGGCGGTGGTGACCCTGCTCACCAAGGTCGCGGCGGGCTGGTGGGCCGCCCGACGCGCGGGCGTCGGGCGGCCCGGCCGGCTGCGGGCGGGCACGGTGCTGATCGCCCGCGGCGAGTTCTCCATCGTGATCGCCGGGCTGGCGGTCGCCGCCGGGATCCAGGCCCACCTGGGTCCGCTGGCCACTGCCTACGTGCTGACGCTGGCGGTGCTCGGCCCGCTTGCCACCCGCGCCGCCGACCCGCTGGCGGCCAGCCTGCGCCGACGGGCCCGGCCCGGCAACCCACCATCACGAGCCCAGGCGGCTGGCGCGGACGGGCAGATCCGACCAGACTGAGCCATGCGCCGCATCCGCACACTCCCGCTCACGGCACGCCACGCGTCGCCAGCGCCCCAGCGCGTGGCGGTCAACCGGCCCGCCGCCGGGGTGCTTGCCGCAGTCACGGTGGTGCTGGTCGCGCTCGCCTGCCCGGCGAGCACGCCGCTCCGGCCGGGGGCCGCCCACCAGCCCGTGCAGGCGGTGGTCAGCGGATCGCTGGCAGCGTTCCAGGTCGCGGTGCTACCGGGACGTGATCTGGATGGTGGGGTGGTCACCGCCGACCGGCCCAATTCCGCTCTCACCGCCGTCCATGCCCTGATGGCCTTCGCCCTGACCGCCAGCGGACACCGCCGGCAGCGCGGCCAGCCGCCCGCGTCGCGGCCGGCGCGGCGGCCCAGCCATCAAGCCGCGGGCGGTCCCAGGGCGCCACCAGCCTCACCCCGTCCCAGCTGAACAGGCGTCCCACGCGGGCCGCGCCGGCGCCGGGCACCGAGCGGATGCCAGGCTGCTGCGCCCCAAGGGCGCCGAGCACACAAGGGGTGTGGCATGAACGCACGGCTGGAGGACCGCGTGACCGAGCCGGACCTGGTGGTCACCGCGCTGGTGGTCGTGGCTGCCGCGCTGTACCTGGCCTTCGCCGGCTGGCCTTCGCCGGCTGGCTGATCGCGGCCGTGGTCGGCGCCGGCGGCGCCGACCACGTACCGATGGTGACCATCGACAACCAGACCCACCTGACGCTCGAGGTGGAGATCGCTGACCAGCACGGCGGACGGCTGACGCTTGGCGCCCACCAACCCGGACTGACCAGCCGCTCTGAGGTGGCCGACCTCGGACCGTCATGGACCTTCGAGACCTCCTACAGTGGCCGGCAGGTCGACCGGCAGACTCGACCGCGCCACCCTCGCCCGCCAGGGCTGGACCGTCCACATCCCCGCGACGGCTACCAGCGGCCTGGAACGCGCCGGCTACCGGTAAGATCGCCGCGACCCCTGGCCGGCGCCTTGTGCGCCACCTTGGCTGGCGTGGTCGGGCTCACCCACCGGCGCCCTATGCCCGCTCGGGTGCGGGCTGGAGGTCAGTGCGGCCACGAACGCGGTTGCGGCCAGCTCGCTTGGCCGCATACAGCGCGCGGTCGGCGGCCCGCAGCAACTCCTCGTCGCTGTCGGCGTCGCCTCGATACCAGGCCACGCCGATGCTGGCGGTGACCGTCAGCGTGGCGTCCCGGTACACGATCGGGCAGGCGGCGATCGCGGCCCGCAGGCGCTCGGCGGCCATGCGGGCGGCGTGCTCGTGGCTGTCGGGGAGCAGCACGCCGAACTCCTCCCCGCCGATCCTGGCGGGCAGGTCGACGGTGCGCAGTTGCTGCCGGAAGATCGCCGCGACCGCGACCAGCGCCACGTCCCCGGCCGGATGGCCGTGGCGGTCGTTGAGCGCCTTGAAATGGTCCAGGTCAATCATGAGCAGCGCGAACGGGCCGCCAGAGCGGCGGGCGCGCTCGGTCTCTTCGGCCAGGCGGGCCTGGAACGACCGTCGGTTGTGCAGGCCGGTCAGCGGGTCACTGATCGCCACCTCTGTGAGCGCGGCCTTCTGCGCGGCGATCCGGGCGGCCATGTCGTTGAACGCCACGGCCAGCTTGCCCAGCTCACCGCTGGTGCGGACCTGGGCGCGGACGTTGTCGTGGCCGGCGGCCAGCCCGCCGGCCGCCAGGGCGAGCCGGCGCAGGTCACCGACCAGGCCGCGGGCCAACAGGAGGGCGACCAGCAGTGCCAGGAGCAGCCCGCCGAGGCTGGCCGCCAGGATGAGCCGGCGGGTGCCCGCGCTGGCCGCCAGCAGCTCATGGTAGATCGGGGTGTACTCCATCACGACGGCACCCACGGTCCTGCCCCGGCCGGTGCGCAGCGGGATCACCATCTGCAGGATGCCCTGCGGGTAGTCGGCGCTGCGCTCGGTGAAGCTCCGCGGCCGCCCGTCGCGCATGGTGGCCGCGACTTCGCCGTGGGCATCGGCGGTGAACCGCTCGCCTTGGTTGGCGGGGATGGCGTCGGCCAGGATGCGCCGGTCAAGGCCGATGACCGCCATGTCCCGGCGCAGGTCGCGGTGGACGTCGCTGAGGAAGTCCTGCAGCCGGTCCGGCTGCTGGTACAGGTCGGTATGGTTGTCGTGGGGGTCGAGTTCGCTGCTCTGCGCGATGGTGTGGGCGATTGGTTCGGCGACGTGCTGCGCCTCGATCTGCGCCGCGCGCCGGCTGGCGGTGTACTGCTCGCGCACGGCGACCAGCCCGAGCAGCGGGATCAGCAGCGCGACGGCCAGGAAGGCGACCGGGAGGGTTCGAGCCCGCGCCAGCGGACCTGCCACCGGCGCGCGTGGTTGTGGCCGTGGCGGGGCAACGGTCGCATCGGCGGTGCGACCGGGCTGGGGCGTGGGCGGACCGACCTGACGGCCGAGGCACGACCACCAGGGGAAAGGCATGGTGCCTCCCAAGCGTGCACGTCGTGGAAGGCTGGCGCCTTCCGTTCGGCAGCCCGGCTGCCTGTCGCCGGCCGGTGGTGGCGGCCGGCGAGGTAGGCCCGTGGCGTTGCGTCCCCGGGTTTCCCCGGGTTTGCCCTTGTCGCGGAGCGTCACCTGTTGTATCGACCGCTCCCCACCCCACCTGCAGGAGGACACGCTGGAGCTCCAGTACGCACGCGTGCCTCTGCGCGCTCAACCGGAGCGGTATCGGATCGTGACGGTGCCCTCCGCCCTCTCATCGCGGCCTCACGGTCGACCCAGTTCTATTGACGTGACCAGATCCTGGAGATCCGCCCGGCCGGCCCGCCAGTTGGAGGCTGGTGGACGTTTCAACGAGGAAGCCGAGTATGGATGGCACCACCAGGCCGACCCGCTGGCGTGCCGGGCGCCGGGACCCTGCCCCGCGGGTGGCGGCCCTGCTCGCGCTCGCCGCGGGCGTGCTGAACCTCGGATCGGCGCTGCTGCCTGCCGAGCGCGTGCGGCTGGACCTGCTCGACCGGTTGGTGCCAGGGGCGCTGTCCCGGGCCGCGACGGTGGTGACGGCGGCTGCCGGGGTCGGGCTGCT
>Ga0137369_10004144_pt1 | contig 14779 bp, 8 predicted proteins | sample SagtaG_12_FD_104918 | JGI IMG/M metagenome (GOLD analysis project Ga0137369, IMG submission 104918) | Vadose zone soil microbial communities from Sagehorn Ranch, Mendocino, California, USA - Sage1_L_113_16 metaG | ecosystem: Environmental > Terrestrial > Soil > Vadose zone | place: USA... | reverse complement strand
GTAGGCGATGCCCACGATCACCGGGACGGCCAGGAGCTGGAGGGGGAGGCGGACCAGCAGCGGCGGCCGGCTGACCAGGGAGAACCCGACGGTGAACAGCACCAGCGTGACCACGAACAGGATGAGCAGGAAGTTCGTGCCGCAGCGGACGTGCAGGGTCGGGAAGCGGTCCACGTTGTCAGGGTCGAGCGGCAGGTCGGCCTCGTAGCAGTGGATCGCCTTGTGCTCGGCCCCGTGGTACTCGAAGACCCGCCGGATGTCGCGGAACCGGGAGATCAGCAGGATGTAGCCGAGGAAGAAGGCCAGCCGGGCCAAGCCCTCGATCAGGTTGAAGACCAGGTTGTCTGGCACCCGGGCGGAGAGCCAGTTGGTGCCGAGCGCGGGCAGCAGGATGAACACGAGCGAGAAGAACCCCGCGCCGAACGCGAGCGACCAGTTCATCTGCTTGTCGGTGAGCTGCTCGTCCTCGCCGAGGGCCTGGTTGCCGGAGATGGCCAGGGCGCGCACGCCGATGGCCAGGGAGTCGGCCAGCACCCCGATGCCCCGGAAGAACGGCAGCCGGAACAGCCGCACCCGCTTGGCAAGGGGCGAGAGCTGCCGCCGCTCGACGTAGATCTCGCCCTGGGGACGGCGTACCGCAACCGACCAGGCGTCCTGGCCGCGCATCATCACGCCCTCCAGCACCGCCTGGCCGCCGTAGTAGACCGGCTGGCCGCTCACGGCCTCGTCGGCCATTGCCGCGCTCCGCTCGCCGGCGCGGGCCTCAGGCCCGCGCCTCGGGGGTCTTGCGCTTGCCGTAGCGACGCTCGAACCGCTCCACCCGGCCACCGGCGTCGACCAGCTTCTGCTTGCCCGTGTAGAACGGGTGGCACTTCGAGCAGAGGTCGACCCGCAGGTCGGAGGCGGCGGACGTGGAGCGGGTCTGGAAGGTCTCGCCGCACGAGCAGTGCACGGTCGTGACCTTGTACTCAGGGTGGATGCCCTGCTTCATGGCGTTGACGCTCCTTGAAAGGAAAACCTCGAGTCCTCGTACGCGTTGCGCGGCCACATCCGCTGCCGAGCAGCGGACGGCCCCCCCGAGGCGAACCGACCGATCCTACTCTACCCGGCCGCGGCGATCTCGGTGCGCACACGTCTGCTGTAACGCCAGCCACGGCCCGCGCATTCCGGCACCCGCCGGGCCATGGCACAGGCGCTGTGAGGGAGCGTGTACTGGTGGACCCACGGATCCCCAGGAAGTTGGCACAGGCGCTCTTGGGGGGCCGTGGGGGGAGCGAGCTCCCCCCACATGGAACGAGGACGCCCGGGCAGTGCACGCTGCTGCGCCGGGCTCCGGCGACGGTTGCCGCCAGAGCGAGCTCCCCCCACATGGACAGAGGACCGCCGGCAGACACCCGGCCGGCGACCCCCACCGACCACCTGTTAGTTAGTTGATGTTCGCCCGCTGGATCACCCGCAAGAACTCGGCGTTCGTCTTGCTTGCGCGCATCTTGTCGACCACGAGCTCCAGGGCCTGGGCCGGGTCGAGGGCGCCGAGCACGCGGCGGAGCTTCCACGCCACCACCAGCTCCTCCTCGGTGAGCAGCAGCTCCTCCTTGCGGGTGGAGGAGGCGTCGACGTCCAGGGCCGGGAAGATGCGCCGTTCCGACAGCTTGCGGTCCAGCCGCACCTCCATGTTCCCGGTGCCCTTGAACTCCTCGAAGATGACCTCGTCCATGCGCGAGCCGGTGTCGACCAGCGCGGTGGCCAGGATCGTCAGCGAGCCGCCGTCCTCCAGGTTGCGGGCCGCCCCGAAGAACCGCTTGGGCGGGTAGAGGGCGGAGGAGTCCACGCCACCGGAGAGGATCTTGCCGCTGGCCGGGGTGGCCAGGTTGTAGGCGCGCGACAGGCGGGTGATCCCGTCGAGCAGGATCACCACGTCGCCGCCGTACTCGACCAGCCGCTTGGCCCGCTCGATGGTCAGCTCCGACACCTGGCAGTGGTCCTCGCTCGGCCGGTCGAAGGTCGAGTAGATGACCTGCGCCTTGGTCGAGCGCTGCATGTCGGTGACCTCCTCCGGCCGCTCGTCGACCAGGAGGATGATCAGGATGACCTCGGGGTTGTTGTCGGTGATCGCGTTGGCGATCTGCTTCATCAGCATCGTCTTGCCCGCCTTGGGGGGCGAGACGATCAGCCCGCGCTGGCCCTTGCCGATCGGGCACATCAGGTCCATGACCCGGGTCGAGATCTCGGTCGGGTTGTGCTCGAGGCGCAGCCGCTCCTGCGGGTAGAGCGGGGTCAGGTCCTTGAAGTCCACGCGGTTGCGGGCCTCCTCGGGGTCGCTGCCGTTGACCTTGTCCACCCGGGACAGGGCCGCGTACTTCTCGGAGTCGCGCGGCAGCTTGACGGTCCCCTCGATCTCGTCGCCGCGGCGCAGGCCGAGCCGGCGGATCATCGAAAGCGGCACGTAGACGTCGTCGGGGCCGGGCAGGTAGCTGCCCACCCGAAGGAAGCCGTAGCCGTCCTGGGAGCGGATGTCGAGGGTGCCGGTGCGGACCACCTCGGGGCGGTCGTCGCCGGCCTGGCCACCGCGGAGGTCGGGCCGCTCCATGACCGCCACGCCGCCCTGCTCGGCGAACTGGCGGTTGCGGCTGCGGTTCCGGTTGCGGTTGCGGCTCCGCCGGCCGCCGCCCTGCTGCTGGCCCTGCTCCCAGCGGTTGCCGCCCTGGCCCTGGTTGCCGCCCTGGCCCTGGTTGCCGCCCTGGCCCTGGTTGGGGTTCCAGTCCCGGCGCGGTCCCTGGTCGCCCCTGCCCTGCCCGTCGGGCTGCCCCTGGGCCGGCTGCCCCTGGGCCGGCTGCCCCTGGGCCGGCTGCCCCTGGGCCGGCTGCCCCTGGGCCGGCTGGCCCTGGCCGCCCCGGCCCTGACCGTCGCCAGCGGGCTGCTGCCCGTCGGCGGACGTGGGTCCCGACCGCGTCTCGGTCTCGGCCGGCTGGCCTTGGGCGCCGGGCTCCCGGCCCTGCCCGGCGGCGCTGCTGGTGTCAGCGGTCGTGGTGCCCAGGTCGCCCGGGGCGCGCGCAGCCTCGTCGAAGGGAACGCGCGAGGCCAGGACGGAGTCGGCGGGGGCAGGTACGGCCACCGGCCGGTCGCCGGCGTCCTGGCCGGCGGGCGCCACAGCCACTGCGCTGCCGTTCGGGCTGGCCGCCAGGGCCGGGGTGCCGCCCGGGGCGGTCTCGCCGGCCGGGCCGCCCTCGCCGTTGGCGGCCGGGTCGGCCAGCTGGGCGGCGTCCTCGCCCCGCCCGCGGCGGCGGCTGCGCCGCTGGCCGCCGTCGTCGCCCTGACCGGCAGGGCTGTCGTCGGCCTCGGGCAGCACGGGCTGGTCGCTTGCTGCCGTGCCGGTCAGCGTGGGCTCGGCCTCCGTGGCGCGCCGGGACCGGGTCGACGGGCGGTTGGACGGCTCGAACTCGACGCCCTGGGCCTTGGCGATGATGGCACCGATGAGGTCGGCCTTGCGGAGTCGCTGGTAGCCCTGGACTCCCATCGACGAGGCGATCGCCTGCAGCTCGGGCAGCACCTTTCCCTGGAGGACGTCGCGTTCGGTGGTTGCCATCTTCACCTTCCTGTGGTGGTTCGTGCCGGCGGCCGCACACCGCCGGGGTGACGCTCGGGCGCACGCCGCCCGTGTCGTCGATTGATCGAGGGAGCTAGAGGGCTCGGTGCCGCGGAGGGGCACCCCGGAGGAAGATCCCGCGTCTGCTCCTGTTCCTGCCACCAGGCTCCAGGCCCAACCAGCACGGAGCCCCGCGCAACATTGCGAAGTGTCGTCTACCGTCGTGCCGGAGACACCTTCAGCCGAAGAGCCAACCTCCGCCGAGGTGTGAAATCACGCGAGCTCGGCAGCTCATTCGATTAGGAACTGGCGATCTGTCGCCGCTGGCCGGCTGGACGTCCACCCCCAGGGACAATGACCACCCTGCCGGACACTCCCGACTATCGCAAAGACGATCTGCGCTTGTGGCTACAGGGTTCGCTCGAAGCGATGAGACGAGGTGGCGGGGGCGTCGACCGAAATGGCCAGCGACGGAGACCTCTCGCATTGTAGGGGCCGAGGGCACCACGCGCAACAGTCTCGCGGTCGGCGCCCGGTCACTCCTCCATGAGCACGCGGACGTTGCCCTCCTTCTCCAGCAGGGAGAAGCCGGTCGTCTCGCCCTGACGGCGAAAGACGACCGAGATCGTCGACTGCCCCACGCGCAGGTTGTGGAGCTCGACCATGTTGAGCCACGGCGGCAGCAGCGGCTTGTTGATGGTCACCTGGTTCTCGTGGGCCCGGGCCGAGATGCCGAGCATCGCCTGCAGGAGCAGGAACGGGGCGCCCGCCGCCCAGGCCTGGGGGGCGCAGGCCACCGGGTAGGCGACCGGCCGGTTGGGCGCCCGCCGGGTGAAGCCGCAGAACAGCTCGGGCAGGCGCATGTAGTCGACGTTCACCGCCATGTCGAACATGGCGGTGGCGACCCGGTTGGTCGCCTTGGAATGCCCGTAGCGCTTCAGCCCGGCCCCGATGAAGGCGTTGTCGTGCGGCCAGATGGAGCCGTTGTGATAGCTCATGGGGTTGTAGGCGCGCGCGGACTTGGACATGGTCCGGATGCCCCACCCGGAGAACATGTCCGGCGCGAGCAGCCGCCTGGCCATCGCGTTGGCCTTGTCAGGGTCGACGACGTCGCAGTACAGGCCGTGGGCCGGGTTGGAGGTCACCGTGGTCACCGGCCGCTTGGCGCCGTCCAGGGCCATGGCGAAGTACTGCTCCTCCTCGACCCAGAACCGCTCGTTGAAGCGGGCCTTCAGCTCGGTCGCCTCCCGCCGCAGGGCCGCGCCGCGCGGGGAGAAGCCGAGCGCGTCGTAGACCTCGGCCATCCGCCACTTGGCCAGATAGACGTAGGCCTGCACCTCGGCCAGGGCGATCGGGCCCTCGGCGAGCCGCCCGTCGGTGTGCACGACCGAGTTGTGGGAGTCCTTCCAGCCCTGGTTGGCCAGCCCGCGCGGGCTCGAGCGCTGGTACTCGAGGAAGCCGTCCCCGTCCCGGTCGCCGTGATGGTCGACCCAGGTCAGGGCGCGCTCGACGTGGGGCAGCATCTCCCGGCAGAAGTCGAGGTCGCCGGTCCACCGGTAGTAGGTCCCGAGCAGCAGCAGCCACAGCGGCGTGGAGTCGACCGAGCCGTAGTAGGGGCTGTGGGGGATGATGTGGGCGCCGGCCAGCTCCCCCTGGCGGAGCTCGTGCAGGATCTTGCCCGGCTCGGCGTCGCGCCACTCGTCGGCCTCGTCGGCCTGGTAGGCGGCCAGCACCTTGAGGGTCGTCTGGGCCAGCTCCGGGTTCAGCATGAGGGTCTGGTGGCAGGTCATCAGTGCGTCGCGGCCGAAGGGGGCCACGAACCAGGGGATGCCGGCCGCCACGATGTCGCCGGACCGGGTCGGTGTGCGCAGCGCCCGCAGGTCGCGCATGCCCCGGGTGAGTAGGGAGTTGTACAGCTCGTTGTCGGTCCAGATGCGGGTGCAGGACCGCTCCCAGGCCTCGTAGGACCGGCGTAGGTCCTGCACGGCGGTGTCGAACGGCTTGGGCGCCGGGTGGGCGCCGTCCACCCGCGGCTCGACGGTGATCGGGATGACCTCGAAGTCGTTGTGCTCGAGGCGCACCCGCCAGGAGGCGACCACCAGGTCGCCCTCCACCTCGATCTGGGTCGGGGGCAGCTCGAAGGCGATCCGGGTCTCGCGGAAGGCGCCGTCCTCGCCCTTGTAGGCGAACACGGCCGAGCCCTTGTCGGCCTTGGGCACCGCGAGCTTGCCCCGGGTGGTGCGCTTCAGGCCCCGGACCTCGAAGATGTCGGCGAAGTCGGTGCCGAAGGAGAGCTCGACGGTCAGGTCGACGGGCGTCTCGTTGTAGTTGCGGATGCGGATGCGCTCGTAGAGCCGCCCGTTGATGACCCGGGTGCGCCGGATGTTGACCGTGCCCTGCAGGGCGGTGACCTCGCCGTCGGCGCCTTCGTAGAGGTCCTGGTTGGCGACGTCGATGTGGCTCATGTAGGCGCGGTCGGCCGAGGTCGACAGCAGCAGCGGGTCGCGGCCGTCGACCTTCATCACGAAGTCGGAGAGGAAGCGGCAGTCCTTGTAGTAGAGGCCGGCGCCGATCGCCTTGTCCGGGTCGAGGTTCCCCTCGGCGTCGGCGAACAGGAACATGTCCCCTTCCTTGGTGGACCACAGCTGCTCGGTCCGGGCCCGCAGGACGGCGGTGACGCCCTTGACCAGGACGCGGTTGGCCGACTCGTCCGCCAGCACGAACTCCTCGCCCTCGGGCGAGGTCACCTTCTCTGGCGAGGTCGCGTTGGTCACGTCGTTGGTCACGTGGGCACGCTCCGCAGCGGTGCGATGCAGGGGAGGGAGTCCGCGGACCCCCTTCGGCGCAGGCTCCGAGGACTTGACGGAGTCTACGTGGGGCTACAGGGCGGCTCAATGGTCCTGCGTAACCTTGCTCAAGTCGTTGCCGTGGCCTCCGCGCCCGAACGGGAGACCTCGAGGGCCTCGACGCGCCAGCCGCTCCCCTCGACCGCCTCGCCGGCGAACGCGCGCAGCTCGCCGAGGCCCGGTCGCGGCGCCAGGACGAGCAGGGACGGACCAGCCCCGGACAGGAACGCGGCGTGGCCCCGGGCGCGCAGCAGCCCGAGCAGGGCCGCGGTCCCGGGGGCGCGGGCGAGCCGCGGCGGCTGGTGGAGCACGTCGTCGGTTGCCGGCAGGAGCAGGTCGAACTCGCCGGCAAGGGCGAGCGGCAACAGGGCCGCCCGGCTCGCGGTGTGGGCGGCGTCGGCGAAGGGCACCCGCTCGGGCAGCAGGCGGCGGGCCTCCCGGGTCGGCATCGCCTCCGGCGCGACCAGCGCGAGCGCGACCAGGTCGGGGTGGACCGCCACCCGCCGGGAGCGGACCAGCCCGCCTTCCCGCCAGCTCAGGGTCGCGCCACCGGCCAGGCAGGGGGCGACGTTGTCGGGATGGCCCTCCAGCTCGGTGGCCAGGTCGAGGACCTCGGCGACGGGCAGGCCGGGGGCGAGCAGGGCCCGCGCCGCGAGCAGGCCGAGCACGGCGGCGGCGGCGCTCGAGCCGAAGCCACGCCCGAGCGGGAACCCCTTGACCAGCGAGAGATGGACCTCGGGCAGGTCGGCGTCCACGCGCTCGGCAAGCCGGGCCATCGCCCGCCTGACCAGGTTGCCTGCCCCGGTGGGGATCAGCTCGGCCTGCTCCCCGGTCACCTGCATGGAGGTGAGCGCGGCCCCGGGCGCCGGGTCGAGGATCAGCTCGAGCCGGTCCCACCAGTCCAGCGCCAGACCGGCGGTGTCGAACCCGGGGCCGAGGTTGGCGCTGGTGGCGGGTGCCTGGACGTGGATGCGAGCGGTCATGGAGCCGGGAGCCTACCCGCCGGACGCCCCTCGTGCGCCCTCGTCGCGACCCCGGCCGGGCAGATCTTCCTTTGGGGAGTCACTGGCCCGGGATCGGCCGAGGACTACCGGGACCTAGCCTTCCAGGTCCAGCGCCCGGGCGGCCGCCCGAGGATCCACCGGCATCTGCAGCGGCGGCGGGGCGCCGTTCACCGCCCAGTCCGGGTCCTTCAGCCCGTTACCGGTGAGGGTGGCCACCACCAGGCTGCCCCGCTCGATCGAGCCCCCGGCGGCCAGAGCGAGCAGGCCGGCCACGGCAGCCGCCGACGCCATCTCCACGAAGACTCCCTCCTCGCGGGCGAGCAGGCGGTAGGCGGCCATGATCTGCCGGTCGGTCACCGCGGCCAGCCCGCCGCGCGACTCCGCCACCGCCTGCCTGGCCCCGGCGGCCGAGGCCGGCTTGCCGATGCGGATCGCGGTGGCGATCGTCGAGGGCCTCGGCACCGGCTGGCCGTGGACCAGCGGCGCCGCACCCGCCGCCTGGAACCCGCGCATGACCGGGCGCGCGGCTGCCAGCCCCAGCTCGGCCGCCTCCCGGTAGCCGAGCCAGGTGGCGGTGATGTTGCCCGCGTTCCCGACCGGGATGCAGTGCACGTCCGGGGCCCGGCCGAGTGCCTCGACGATCTCGAACGCGACCGTCTTCTGCCCCTGGATGCGGAACGGGTTGACCGAGTTCACCAGCGTCACCGGGTAGTGGTCGGCGAGGTCGCGGGCGAGCGTCAGGCAGTCGTCGAAGGAGCCGTCCACGGCCAGCACGGTGGCGCCGTGGACGAGCGCCTGGGCGAGCTTGCCCGCGGCGACCTTGCCATCTGGGACCAGCACGGCGCAGGTGAGGGCGGCCCGGGCCGCGTAGGCGGCCGCCGAGGCCGAGGTGTTCCCCGTGGAGGCGCACAGCACCGCCCGGCTGCCCTCCTCCACCGCCTTGGAGACCGCCACGGTCATGCCCCGGTCCTTGAACGAGCCGGTCGGGTTGGCGCCCTCGATCTTCAGGTGCACCTCGCAGCCGGTGCGGGCCGACAGCACGGGCGCCGGCAGCAGCGGGGTGCCGCCCTCGAGCAGGGTGACCACCGGTGTGCTCGGGCCGACCGGGAGGCGGTCGCGGTAGCGTTCGACCACCCCGGGCCACGCCCGGCGCGCGGTCATGTTCATCGGGGCACCCCCCTGATCCACCGGGGCACCCCCCCGGGGTTCCACGGGCCCCTGCTGATCCACCGGGGCACCCCCGCGGGGTTCCCCGGGCCCCTCCGCAGGTTCCACGGGCCTCTCCGGTTCATCGGAGCATCACCTCGTCCGCCTCCTCCCCTTCGACCCGCATGACGCTGGCGAGGCTGCTGACCACCGGGAGGTCGGCCAGCCGGGCCAGGGTGGCCCGCATGGCCCCCTCCTTGGCCAGGTGGGTGACCAGCACGAGCTGGGCCTGGTCGCCCTTGCCGCGCTGCAGGACCGACCGGATCGACACGCCGTGCGCGCCAAACACGGCCGCCACCTGCGCCAGCACGCCCGGCCGGTCGACCACGTCCAGGGCCAGGTAGTACTGGGTGTCGACGTCCTCCATGCCGCGCACCCGCCGCTGGTACAGGCAGGTGCAGCCCACCCCGCGGGCGCCCTGGGCACGGTTGCGGGCCACGTCGACCAGGTCGCCGAGCACGGCCGAGCCGGTCGGCAGCCCACCGGCCCCGCGCCCGTAGAACATGAGCTGGCCGATGGCGTCGCCCTCCACGAACACCGCGTTGTACGCCTCGGTCACGCCGGCGAGCGGGTGACCGTCCGGGACCATGGCCGGGTGCACGCGCACGCTCACCTCGTCGCCAACCTCCTCGGCGATGGCGAGCAGCTTGACCGTGTAGCCCATCCGGGCCGCCGCGGCGATGTCGGCGGCGGTGACGTCGGTGATGCCCTCCCGGTAGACGTCGCCCGCCACGACCCGCGTGTTGAAGGCCAGGCTGGCCAGGATCGCGCACTTGGCGGCGGCGTCGAACCCTTCGACGTCGGCGGACGGGTCCGGCTCGGCGTACCCGAGCTCGGTCGCCTCGGCCAGCGCCTCGGCGTAGCTCGCCCCGGTCGACGCCATGCGCCAGAGGATGTAGTTGGTGGTCCCGTTGACGATGCCGAGGACACGGCGCAGGCGGTCCCCGGCCAGCGACTCCTTGAGCGGGTGGATGATGGGGATCGCGCCGGCCACCGCCGCCTCGAACTTGAGGTCCACCCCGGCCGCGTCGGCGGCCTCGAAGAGCTGGCCGCCATGGGTGGCGAGCAGCTCCTTGTTGGCGGTGACCACCGGTTTGCCGAGCCGCAGGGCCTCGACGATGAGGCTGCGGGCGGGCTCGATGCCGCCCATGACCTCGACCACGACGTCCACGTCGGGGTCGGCGACCACCTCGGCTGCGTGGCCGGTGATCCGGGTCGGGTCGACCGCCGGGTCGCGCTTGCGGGTCACGTCGCGCACCGCGACGCGATGCAGGTGGATGGGTGCGCCGGCCCGGTCGGCGACCCGTACGGCATGGTCGACCAGGAGCCGGGCCACCCCGGTGCCGACCACGCCGCACCCCAGCATGCCGACCCTGACCGGCTCGCCCACGTGCTCCCGCCCTTTCGTCTTCATCCCGCGCCCCGGGCGGCGCCCGGACCTGGGACCCGGAGTCCCCTCTTGCAGAGGCCGGGCCCGGGCCCCCCGCGCGTCCACCCCGGGGCGAGGTCAGCCCCGGACCGTAGCGCCGCCCTGGGTCGACCCCAGCCTACGGCGCCAACAGGGGACCATCTTGCCCGACGGGAGCCCTCGGCGGCACCCCTGCCGCGTGTTGCGGCGGCCCGGCGCCGACGGCATCGGCGCCGAGTGTGCCGCAGCCGTCAAGGGGTGGTGGCCCGGTCACATGCGCTCGGGCACGTCCACCCCGATCAGGCCGAGGGTGTTGGCCAGCACCTGGCGGGTGGCCACGCACAACCACCAGCGGGCGCTCGACAGGGCCAGGTCGCCGGTGAGCACCCGGCACTCGCCGTAGAACCGGTGGAACACCGCAGCCAGGTCCTCCGCGTAGCGGGTCAGGCGGTGGGGGGCGCGCTGCCGGACGGCCACCGCGACCAGCTCCTCCAGCGCGGCGAGCTGACGGAGCAGGGCCGCCTCCATCGGGTGGACGAGCAGCCCGAGGTCGGCCTGCTCCACCGGCACGGGGGCGAACCTCTGCTCCCGGCCCTGGCGCAGCACGCTCGAGATGCGCGCGTGGGCGTACTGGACGTAGTAGACCGGGTTGTCCATCGACTGGCGCGTGACCACCTCGATGTCGAAGTCGATCGGGGCGTCTGGCGAGTAGCGCAGCATCGTGTAGCGCGCGGCGTCCTTGCCGACCTCCTCGATCAGCTCGTCGAAGAGGATGTAGTCGCCAGCGCGCTTGCTCATCCGTACCGGCTCGCCGCCCCGGAGCAGGTTCACGAACTGGAAGACGAGGAGCTCGATGGCCTCGTCCCCGTGACCGAGGGCCCTGACGATGGCCCGCATCCGGGGCCCGTACCCGTGGTGGTCGGCGCCCCAGACGTAGATCACGGTGTCGAATCCGCGCTGGAACTTGTCGCGGATGTAGGCGGCGTCGGCCCCGAAGTAGGTCGGGACCCCGTTGGAGCGGACCAGCGGCCGGTCCTTGTCGTCGCCGAACGCGGTCGTACGCAGGAACACCGCCCCGTCCCGGTCCTCGACCACCTCGAGCCGGCGCAGCTCCTCGATGGTGGTGAGGATGGCGCCCGACTCGTGCAGGGTGCGCTCGGAGAACCACACGTCGAAGTGGACGCCGAAGCGTTCGAGGGTCTCGCGGATGGCGACCAGCATCTGCCGGTACGACCAGTCGGTGATCAGCTCCCGGCGGACGCCGCTGTCGAGCTCGGCCAGGGAGTCACCCCGCCCGGCCTCGAGCGCCTTGGCCAGCTCCCCGATGTAGTCGCCCTTGTAGCCGTCCTCGGGCGGGTCGACCGAGCGCCCAAGCAGCGACAGGTAGGCAGCCTCGACGCTCTGCCCGAGCAGCTCGATCTGGCGGCCGGCGTCGTTGAAGTAGTACTCGCGCTCCACTTCGTAGCCGCCGGCGTCGAGCAGGCGGGCGAGCGAGTCGCCCAGGGCGGCGCCACGGGCATTGCCGACGTGCAGCGGCCCGGTGGGGTTGGCCGAGATGAACTCGACCTGGACCTTGCGGCCCTCGCCGATCGCGACCCGGCCGAAGCCGTCGCCGGCCGCGACCACGCGGCGCACCAGGTCGGCGAACCAGCCCTGGGCGAGCCGCACGTTCACAAAGCCGGGCCCGGCGACCTCGGCCCCGGCCACCCAGTCCGGGATCTCGAGGTGGGCGACCATCGCCTCGGCCACCTTGCGAGGTGGAGCCTTGGCCGCCTTGGCCAGCACCAGGGCGACGTTGGTGGCCCAGTCGCCGTGCTCGGCCTGGCGGGGCCGCTCGAGCACCGGCGTGCCGATCGCCTCCGGGTCGAGGTCGAGCTCCCCCGCCGCCGCGGCGCGGCGCAGGGCCACGGCGAACAGGTCGGACAGCTCCCGCTGGACGGGAAGCATCGCAGCCGGGCTCATTGCAGCCCCGGGCTCGCGCCGCGGTAGTTCCTGCGGGTCAACAGGTCCGCGACGAGGTCGAGCAGTTGGATCGGATCGAACGGCTTGGTCACGTACGCGGCCACCCCCAGCTCGCTGCCCCGTTTGACGTCGGTGTCCTGGGCCCGGGCGGACAGCAGGACGATCGGGACGGTCGGGCCACCGGGCGTGTCCTTGAGCCTGCGGGAGACCTCCCAGCCGTCCAGCTTCGGCATCATGATGTCGAGCAGCACCAGGTGCGGCTGGAACATCCCGAACGAGGTGAGCGCCTCCTCGCCGTCCGAGGCGACCTCGACCTCGTAGCCCTCGAGCTCGAGGTTCACCTTGAGCAGTTGCTGGATGACCCGATCGTCATCGACGACCAGGATACGAGCATTGGTCATAAAGGGGACCCAGAGTGCGCAGGCGGGAACATCGGGCGGCGACGCGGGGTGGGCGAGAGCATAGCACAGGGCCTCTACGCAGCAGCTTCCATGACATGGACACGATCATGTCCGGATTGGTAACCATACGCGCCACCCTGCGCCCGGCACCACCCGCAAAGGTGTCCACAGCCCTCGAACGAACATGTGTTCGGCATTGGTCGGAGTATCGCATGTCTCCGGGCTTCCCCAAGGGCCTCTGTCGAAGCTGTGGAAACCGTCCCTATCGGGTGGTCGACGGACTCCTGCCGCTCGATGCGGTAGACTCGGCCCCGCCAGCCCGCGTGGCGCAGCGGATAGCGCGTCTGCCTCCGGAGCAGAAGGTCGCAGGTTCGATTCCTGTCGCGGGCACCAAATCTGGACAGGTTCGAGCCTTCTCCCCATGCTCGGGAGGAGTTCGGGCGGCACTGGGGATTCGAGCATCGGGGCGGATGTCGTCTCGGCCCACACGCGCAGCACCTGGCATGACACTGCCTCGGGCGTGGTCTGACGCACCGAACCCGGGCTGTGGGCGGAGAATGTCGCCCCCTGTGCTTACTCTGATCAGCGCGTGCTGAGACGTAGAGGAGTTCTACGTGGCGAAGCTCACGTTGCCGCAGCTCGAGCGGCATCTCTTCGGGGCGGCGGACATCCTGCGCGGCAAGATGGATGCCTCGGAGTTCAAGGAGTACATCTTCGGGATGCTGTTCCTGAAGCGCTGCTCCGACCAGTTCGACGCGATCCGCGACAAGGTGATCGCCTCGCAGGTGAAGGCGGGCAAGCCGCGGGAGCAGGCCGTCCAGATCGCCGACATGCCCCACTTCTACCGGGACGACTTCTACGTCCCCGAGCAGGCTCAGTGGCGGTCGATCAAGAACGCTTCCCGGCGCAAGGGCGTCGGCGACATGCTCAACAAGGCGCTGGCAGCGCTGGAAGAGGCGAACACCCCGGCATTGACCGGCGTGCTGGAGCACATCGACTTCACCCGCAAGGTCGGCCAGACGACCTTGTCGGACCAGAAGCTGCAGCAGCTCGTCGACCACCTCGAGCGGTATCCCTTGCGCAACGAGGACTTCGAGTTCCCGGATCTGCTGGGCGCCGCGTACGAGTACCTGATCGGTGAGTTCGCCGACTCGGCCGGCAAGAAGGGCGGGGAGTTCTACACCCCGCGGGGCGTCGTGCGCATGATGGTGCGGCTGGTCGAGCCGCACGCCGGCATGCGGATCTACGACCCGTGCTCCGGGTCGGGCGGCATGCTGATCCACGCCAAGGAGTACGTCGAGGAGCACGGGGAGGACGCCCGCGACCTGGCCCTGTATGGGCAGGAGAACAACGGCGGCACGTGGGCGATCTCGAAGATGAACATGATCCTGCACGGGATCGCCGGCGCCGACCTCCGCAACGAGGACACCCTCGCCGCGCCCCAGCACCTCGACGACGACGGCGAGCTGCTGCGCTTCGACCGCGTGCTGACGAATCCGCCGTTCTCCCAGAACTATCACAAAGCCGATATGCGGTACCGGGAGCGGTTCGTCTACGGCTTCGTGCCCGAGACCGGCAAGAAGGCCGACCTCATGTTCGCTCAGCACGTGCTCGCCGTGCTCAAGTCGAACGGCACCGGTGCGACCGTCATGCCGCACGGTGTGCTGTTCCGCGGAGGTGCGGAGAAGGCGATCCGGGCGGCGATCATCAAGGCCGACCGGCTGGAGGCAGTGATCGGTCTGGCGCCCAACCTGTTCTACGGCACCGGCATCCCCGCCTGCATCCTCGTGCTACGCGGGACGACGCCGCGCCCCGCCGACCGCCAGGGAAAGGTGCTGTTCATCAACGCCGACCGGGAGTGCACCGCCGGGAGGGCGCAGAACTACCTCGACCCCCAGCATGCCGAGAAGATCGTCGCCGCGTGCAAGACGTACCGGGACATCCCCGGCTTCGCCCGGGTCGTCGACGTCGCCGAGCTGGAGGCCAACGACTACAACCTCAACATCCGCCGCTACGTCGACAACACCCCACCCCCCGAGCCGCAAGACGTTCGCGCCCACCTGCACGGCGGCGTTCCCAAGACCGAGGTGCGCGACAAGGAGGCCATGTTCGCGGCCTACGCCGTCGACGTGCATACGCTGTTTGCCGAACGGGATGCCGACTACTACGACTTCCTGCCCCAGGGATGGGAGCGCACGGCAGAGCGCCTCCCCGAGCTGACCAGACCGGCCGAGGAGCGGTTGGGCGATGCCTTCGACGACTGGTGGCGCCGGCACGCCAAGCGCCTCGTCGAGCTCCCAGACAGCAAGCGGGTAATGGATACCCGTGCCGAGCTGCTCGACTCGTTCGTCGCAGAACTTGAGCCG
>Ga0137369_10004118_pt1 | contig 14838 bp, 6 predicted proteins | sample SagtaG_12_FD_104918 | JGI IMG/M metagenome (GOLD analysis project Ga0137369, IMG submission 104918) | Vadose zone soil microbial communities from Sagehorn Ranch, Mendocino, California, USA - Sage1_L_113_16 metaG | ecosystem: Environmental > Terrestrial > Soil > Vadose zone | place: USA... | reverse complement strand
GCTACACCTCGACCGATTCGCAGACCAACTTCATCTTCGCCGACATCGGCAAGACAATGACGGCGGCCGCGTTCCGTGACGCGTGCGCCGCGAAGGGCGTGATGGTCGGCCGCGACTTCCCGCCGATGGAAAAACAGTGGGCGCGCATCTCGCTCGGCACGATGGACGAGATGCAGAAGGCCACCGACGTATTCCGCAGCGTGCTCAAGCCCTCGACGACCTCGTCGTCAGGGAAGGAGTAGGAGGAGCCATGGCACTGTCACGACGTCACTTCGTCCAGACCGCCGGGATTGGAGCGGGCGCGGCGCTCACCAGCAGCGTCTGGGGCCGCGGCCGTGAGCACGCCGTCTGGTCGGCCTTCGAAGCGGAGCTTCAAGCCGTCGAAAAAGGCATGATTTGCATCGCGAGCAACGAGAACCCGGTGGGACCGGGGAAGAAGGTGCTCGACACCCTGCGCTCGATCCTCGAGGGGGGCACGAAACCGGGCCGCTACTCGAACCAAACCGGCGAGCTCTCGGAGGCCATCGCGTCGCACTTCAAGGTGAAGACCGAGAACGTGTTGCTCAGCGAAGGGTCGACCGAAATCCTCCGCGCCGCGACGCAGGTGTTCACCGGGAAGACGGCGCCGCTCGTCGGCACCATCCCGACCTACGAGGAGTGCACGCAGGTTGCCGAGCTGATCGGCCATCCCGTGCGCGCGGTCAAGCTGAACTCGGAGTTCAAGATCGACCTCGACGTGATGCTCGCGGCGGCGAAGGGCGCCGGGTTGATCTTCTACTGCAACCCGAACAACCCGACGGCCACCTATGTCGGCGCCAAGGCGACGAAGGATTTCATCGCGAAGGTGAACAAATCGTCGCCCGAGACGACGATTCTGATCGACGAAGCGTACTTCGACTACGTCACCGATCCCGATCACGAGACGCACATTCCGCTCGCCGTCGACAACCCGCGCGTCGTCGTCGCGCGGACCTTCTCGAAGGCGTACGGGATGGCGGGGCTGCGACAGGGCTACGCAATCGGCCATCCCGACACGCTGCGAAAGATGCGGTCGTGGGTCGGCTCGAGCGGCACCGGTTCGCTCAACGTCTTCGGGATGGCGGCGGCGACCGCGGCCATCTCGCAGGACGCCGACGGCGCGTTCAGCAAGAACGAGCGCAACCGCAACAAGGCCGTGCGCGACTTCTCGATGAAGTGGTTCGCGGATCGCGGCATGAAGCCGACCGACTGCCAGGCCAACTTCATGTTCGTCAACATCGGCACGCCGGCACGGGCGTTCCGCGAGGCGTGCCGCGCCAAGGGCGTGATCGTCGCGCGCGACTTCCCGCCGTTCGAGAAGACGCACGCGCGGATCACCCTCGGCACGATGGAGGAGATGCAGAAGGCCGTGCAGGTGTTCGGCGACGTGCTCGGGAAGAAATCGACGGCAGCAGCGTAAGAGCTCACCGGGACGACGTTAAACGCAGAACCCGCAGAACACGCAGAAAGGATTGGCTCTGCGGGTTCAGCGGGTTCTGCGTTTTTCGTTGTGGGTTCATTTCAACAATCAGATGGAGAGAAGAACGATGTCGCGAACATTTCGACGTGCCGCGCCGGTACTTGTCGCGCTTGCGGTCGGCCTGGTCTGGGTGACCGCCCGGCTGTCGGGTCAGGCGTCGGGCATGCCGAGCACGACAAAGGGCGACTGGACGCATTACACGGCCGACGTGCGCGGCACGAAGTACTCGCCGCTCGACCAGGTGAACGCGGCGAACTTCAACAAGCTGGAAGTCGCCTGGCGGTTCAAAACCGACAACCTCGGCACGCGCCCCGAGTTCAAGCTGGAAGGCACTCCGCTGGCCATCAACGGCGTGCTCTACGTGACCGCGGGCACGCGCCGGTCCGTCGTCGCGCTCGATGGCCGCACGGGCGAGTTGATCTGGGCGCACAGCTACCGTGAGGGGAACCGCGCGGCGATTGCGCCGCGGCAGCTCTCCGGCCGTGGCGTGTCGTACTGGACCGACGGCAAGGGCGACGAGCGGATCCTCTACGTCACGACCGGCTATCGCCTGATCGCGCTGAACGCGAAGAACGGCGCGATGATCAGCTCGTTCGGCGAGAACGGCGTGGTCGATTTGAAAAAAGGCGCCGTGTTCGGGAAGGGTCAGCCGATCGACCTGGAGACGGGCGAGATCGGGCTTCACGCGACACCGACCGTCGTCAAGGACGTCGTCATCGTCGGGTCCTCGTTCAAGGAAGGCATGACAGTCCTGACGCACAACAACACGAAGGGTCTGGTCCGTGCATTCGACGTCAAGACCGGAAAGGTCCTGTGGACGTTCCAGACGATTCCGCGACCGGGCGAGCTCGGCAACGACACGTGGGAAAACGAGTCGTGGGCCGTGAACGGCAACACCGGCGTGTGGACGCAGATCACGGTGGACGAGGAGCTCGGGCTGGTGTATTTGCCGGTCGAGACGCCCACGTCCGATTTCTACGGCGGCCATCGTCCCGGCAACAACCTGTTCGGCGAGAGCCTGGTGTGCGTGGATCTGAAGACCGGCCAGCGCAAGTGGCACTTCCAGTACATCCACCACGGAATCTGGGACCACGACAACTCATCGGCCGCGATGCTGGTCGACATCAACAAGGACGGCAAGATCATCAAGGTCGTCGTGTCGCCGAGCAAGCAGGGCTACGTGTATGCGTTCGATCGCGTCACCGGCCAGCCGATCTGGCCGATCGTCGAGACGCCGATGCCGAAGAGCGACGTGCCGGGTGAGAAAGCCGCGGCGACGCAGCCGATTCCCATGGACGCGCATGGCAAACCGTTCGCGTACGTCCGACCGTTCGTCCACGTGCCGGACGACATCATCGACTTTACGCCGGCGCTCCGCGCGGAAGCGCTCGAGAACCTCAAACGCTATCGCCACGAGAACTCGCCGTACGTGCCGCTGATTCTGGGCGACGTCAACGGCCTGCTTGGCACCATCAACATCGGGAACACCGGCGGCGGGACGAACTGGCCGGGCGGCGGACTCGATCCGGAAACGCACATCTTCTACTCGCAGGCGAACAATTCCCAGGTGACGACCGGCTCGCTCGTGGAGCCGCCGCCTGAATTCAAGACGGATATCCGGTACGTGTCCGGCGTGAAGGGGCGCGAGTTCCGCGTCGCCGAGGGACCCGGGTTCGGCAGCGCGGCCGATGCGCCGCAGCGTGGCGGACGCACGGGCGGCGCAGGCGCGGCCGCTGAAGGCGGTGGCCGGGGCGGGCGCGGGGCCGAGGCTCCAGCGGCTGGCGGCGCGGCTCCGGCCGGCGCGGCGGCCGGTGGCGGCCGCGGCGGCTTCGGCGGTCCAGGGCCGCAGGGTCTCTCGCTCGTGAAGCCGCCGTACGGCGTCGTCGCGGCTGTCAATCTCGACAAAGGCGAGCTGATGTGGCAGACGCCGCACGGCGACACCCCGGACAACGTGCGCAATCATCCGCTGCTCAAAGGGTTGAACATTCCAAAGACCGGTCAGGGGGGCAGCGTCGGGATTCTCGTGACAAAGACACTCGTCATCGCCGGGGATCCCCAGGTGACGACGACGCCGGATCATCCGCGTGGCGCGATGATGCGCGCGTACGACAAGCAGACCGGGAAGGAAGTGGGCGCGGTGTGGATGCCCGCGGGGGTCAGCGGTTCGCCGATGACCTATAGGGGCCCCGACGGCCGGCAGTACATCGTGATTGCCGTCAGCGGCGGCAACTACTCGGGCGAGTACATCGCGTTCGCGTTACCGTCGAGCGAAATCAAGACGACGAGCCCAGCTCAGGAGCTCAGGAGCTCAGGAGCAGGGATTAGGGATTAGGGATTAGGGGTTAGGGATTAGGGTTAGGGATTAGGGTTAGGGATTAGCGTGATCGGACGGGGGCCCACGGCGTGTGGGCCCTTCTCATGTACGGCATAATAGTCGTCATGAAAGTTCATATCGCGGCGCTCGTTCTCATCCCGTTGGCGACCGTCTCCGTGCTTCGTTCGACGGTGCACGCGCAGCCGACCAAATCGGTCTGGGACGGCGTGTATACGGAAGAGCAGGCTAAGCGCGGTAGCCCGATGTATTCGGAATTCTGCGCCTCGTGCCACGGTCCCGAGCTGATGGGAGGCGAAATGGCACCGCCGCTCGCCAGCGGCGACTTTCTCTCGGGCTGGGACGGTCTGACCGTCGGCGACCTCTTCGAGCGGATTCGCATTTCGATGCCGCAGAACGCGCCGGGCACTCTGAGCGGTCAGCAGAACGCCGACATCCTCGCGTTCATGTTCAGCGCGAACAAATTCCCGGCCGGCACCACGGAGCTGTCGAACCAGGCGATGGTGCTCAAGGCGATCAAGTTCGAGGCGAAAAAGCCCGGTCATTAGAGTTCGCCAGGGGGGCCGACACATGAGTTGGCCCCCAACCCTTCCTGCGCCGGAAATCAGCATCCCAGTCCCAATCCGCTAACTCTTAATCTTGAAGCGTTAGCCTGTTGCACACCGGCAACAGTAGGCCTAGAATCCGACCTTTCAGATTCCGCACATCCGCTTCATCGCGAAGGCGCTCGCGAACGGACAAGTAGACCGTCGACACGTTTGGAGGGTGATCATGAGAGGCCTAGTCTGCAGGACCCTGTGCATGGTGCTTTTCCTCGCAGGAGCAGCTGCCGTCAGCGCACAACAGTTCACCGGTGGTGTGCGAGGGTTGGTACGTGACGTCAACGGCGTGATCCCAGGAGTCGCGGTCACGCTGACCAACGAGGCCACGAACATCTCGCGTGAAGTGACGACGAATGAAGTAGGGCAGTACAACTTTCCTGCCGTGCCGCCGGGCACCTACACGCTGAAGGTTCAACTCACCGGCTACAAGACGTACGAGTCAAAGGGACTCACCGTGGGAACCCAGCAGTTCATCACGCTCGACGTCACGCTCGAGCTCGGCAGATTGGAGGAATCAGTCACCGTAACCGGTCAGTCGCCACTCATCGATACGTCCACGGCATCAACGGGCGGGGTTCTCGACCGCGCGGCGCTGGAATCGCTACCGGCGCCCGGCCGCAACGCGTTTCTGATCGGCATCACGGTGCCGACGTTCACGCCTGTCGGCGATCCGCAGTTCAATCGTCAGCAGGATCAGACGAACGCCTCGCGCGTCTCGCTCGGGGGCGGCGGCATTCGAGCCAACAACTATTTGCTCGACGGCGTGCCGATTACCGAGCTTCGCGGCCGTGCCGTCCTCAACCCGACCATCGAAGCGGTCGAAGAAGTGAAGATTCAAGTACACACCTACGATTCAGAAATGGGTCGTACAGGCGGCGGAGTGTTCAACGTCACAGCGAAATCCGGGAGCAACAGGTATCACGGCAGCGGCTTTTACCAGACGCGTCCTGTCTGGGGCCAGGCTCAGAACTTCTTCGACGCGGTGCAGAACAAGACGAAGGAAGAGACGGGTCTTTCGGACGCCTATTACCGGTTGTACGGCGGCGGCGTCGGCGGTCCCGTCGTGAAAAACAGGACCTTCTTCTGGGCGGCCACAGAAGGGTACCGCTCGGGCACAACGCGCAATCTTTCCGAAATCTGGCCAACACTGAACCAGCGCAACGGCGACTTCTCACGTTCGACGAAGGATGGCGCGCCGGTCGTGCTCTACAACCCATGGTGCCGCGGCGGAGTCGCCAATGCCAGATGTCCGGCCAGCGGCACCGGGTCGGTCGCGACAAGCGGTTTGTTCACGAACGCCATCATCCCGCTCACGCACCCGGCCGTGAGCCAGGTCGGTCTCAACATTTTGAAGCTCTGGCCAACCGAGACGATCAACGGCCCAATGGCGTCGAACGAAAACAACGAGCCAAACGCGATCGGAACGGGGTTCCTGGTCGATAAGGCTCAGATGTATACGTTCAAAGGTGAGCACAAATTCACCGACAAATGGTCGTTGAGCGGGCTGTACATCTACAACAAGACCGACGAACCCGGCACGACGATCATGAAGGCCGACAAGCTGTTCATGGCGGATCAGGATCAATGGTTTGGCCCGTTGCGACGGCGACCACATGTGTTGGTGTTCAACAACACGAACATCATCAACGATACGACGGTCCTCACGCTGCGGTACGGCTGGACCACGTGGCAGGACTCCTGCGATAAACAAGCGTTCTCGCCGGGTCTTCAGTCCCTCGGGTTCAGTCCGACGTTTGTGAACGCTCTGGGTCCGGGCGGCAGTGAAATCTTCCCGTCGCTCACCTTCGACGAGGTCGAAGGCGTCGGCGGCTGGGGCCCTGGACCCGTCCGCTGGAAGGGCCCGTACGCGATCAACGGCGCGCTGACCAAGCTATGGGGGAACCACAGCGTCAAGGTCGGCGCTGACGTCCGACGGCTGGGAGTCGCCCTGGCCACGGAGACCGCGCTGGGCGGGAGCTTTGCGTTCGATCCGCTCTTCACGAGTCGAAGCGGCGTGGGCGGCCACGAGGTCGCGAGCTTGCTGCTGGGTCTGCCGTCGAGCGGATCGGCACCTCACGATCCGGCAGCCTTTGAATGGTTCACGCGCTACTGGGGCGGGTACGTTCAGGACGATTGGCGCGTAACCTCCAAATTCACGTTGAACTACGGCTTGCGCCTCGAACACGAGGACGGGTTGCGCGAGCGGGAGAACCGGCAGACGGTCGCGTTCGATCGAAACGCCACCAATCCGATTGACGCCCTGGTGCCGAAGGCCGGGACACTGCTAGCGGGCAAGACCCTGAAAGGTGGCCTCGTTTACGCCAATGTCGGCGGGGCACCAGAGGAGCAGGGCGATCCGAGGAAAATCAAACCCGCGCCGCGTGTCGGCGCGACGTACGCACTCAGTGCCAACACCGTCGTCCGTGGCGGATATGGGCTGTACTGGGCTCCGTGGAATTACAACACGACGCAGCATGGTCAGGTCGGCTTCTCGCGTACGACGCAGCTCAACCAGTCATCGCCTGAAGGCGAAGTACCGATCACGATTCTGGACAACCCGTTTCCAGCTGGATTGTTGGCGCCCATTGGCAGCTCTCTCGGACTGCTCACCAACGTCGGTAGCCAGGTCGACTTCATCGATCAAACGAAGGCGTCGCCGAGGGTGCACCAATACTCTGTCGACGTTCAACGGGAGCTACCGGGCCAGATGGCTGTGACGGTTGGCTATGTCGGTGCCACCGGGCGCGACATTGGCTTCTGCGGCACGAACGATTGCTCGATCAACATCAACCAGATCGACCCGGCCGTGGCCCGGCAACTATTTCCCGCCGCTGGGGGCGGATGGGACGCCGCGGCGCTGCGGCAGTCGATTGTCAACCCGTTCTTCGGCATTGCGGCCGCTGGCGAGCTTGGCGCACGTTCTACCATTCAGCGCGGACAACTGCTGCGGCCCTTCCCGGAATTCCAGGACGTCCTGATGCATGAAGCGACTGCGGGTTCAAAGCGGCAATACCATGCCGTGTCGTTTGAGCTCAACAAGCGAGCGAGCGGGCGCGGGTGGGGCGGCCGATACAGCTATACGTTCAGCCGCACTAGGGACAATCAGTTCGGTGAGAGCAATACGTACGCGTGGCGCACCGCGACGCCGCAGAACAACTACGACCTGAACGCCGAGTACGCCACGAGCATCTACGACTCACCGCACCGGATCATACTGGCGCCGATGGTGAATTTCCCGAGTCCGGCAAATCGCGGTAGCCTTGCCTACGCGTTGGCCGGTGGGTGGAACGTCTCGGCGATTGCGGAGCTCGTAAGCGGGGGACCACTGAATGCGGTACTCAGCGGCGGGACATCCGAAGCGAACCTCGGTCTCTTCGGCGGCCGCCAACGGCCGAACCTGATCGGCGATCCGAATACGTCCGGCAGCGATGAAGATCGTGTCGCCTCGGCCGACCATGCAACCGGGCGCTGGTTCAACAGCGCGGCCTATGCCAACCCAGGCGCCGGAGTTTACGGCAATGCGCCGCGAACGAATCCGGACGCGCGGTTCCAATTCCGCAAGAACGTCGATTTGGTGGTCGCGAAAGCGACGTCGTTTGCAGGCGGGCAAGTGGGGGAGATCCGATTTGAGATTCTCAACCTCACGAACACTGCGAAGTTCGGCAACCTTCCGACCAACAATGCCGTCAACACGGCAGCGTTCGGCCGAGTCGATATCCAGGCAGGCTTCATGAGGATTTGGCAACTGAGCTTCCGGTACCGCTTCTAACCACAAAGGACACAGGGGACACAAAGGACCTAACGTCAAGACTTTCGTCGCGTGCTGCGGCCCGCTCTCCCGGCGAGGGCGGGTCGTTTTTTTTCACGACGAGCGCGCCTTCGAATCACGAGCACCACGGCGATGGACACCGTGATGAGAAAGGATATGAGCAGGGCAGTCTTCGCTGGGCGCCGCGTCTCAGGCTTCTTCTCCTCGACCGCCGCGCGCAGTTCGGTCAGCTCCGGCACATCGCTATCGGCGTGCTCGAAATTCGCGAGTGCCTCACGATACCGCAGGTCGGCTGTATCCGCGTGGCCCACGAGCGCGGAGGCGCGCGCGAGTCCGATGACCGACAGCGTTCGATTCGCATTGCGCCGTAGAGCCCGTGCAAACCATTCAATCGCGTCGTTCGGTCTTCGCAGGTCCAGCAGCACCTCGCCCAACAGCTCCGGCGCGGGCTTGATCGGAATAGGTAAACCGAGCGGCGCGGGCAGATCGAGCTCGGCGTGAGCCGCCGCCTGAAGAATCGAAACTGCTTCATGCGACCGTCCGGCTGCGACCGCAATCAGGCCGGCCAGTTCACGCTCCATCACTGCGATGGCCGGTCGCAGATCTCCTTCTTCCTTTGCCTGCGCGCGATCGGCGAGCGCTTTGCGCGCCCTCTCGGCGACGCCGGCGTTGCCCACGCGTACCGCGCTCATCCCGATCGCGAAGAGGTCGTTGACGTTGCCGAAGTTCTGCTCTCCGGCCATCAGATTCCACCGACGAGTCTCGATCACGTAGCGCGCACGCATCGATGAAAGATCGCTCAATAGCGTCGCCTGGCCGCTGGCCGTCACGACTGGTTCCAGCTCACGGATCGTTTGCTGCGCCTCGCGATACCGACCGAGCTGAAGGAGTTCGTACTGCAGCCATGACAGCGCGTGATAGTTGCGCATTGCCGAGCCGAGGCTCTTTTTCGCGACCGACCGTTCGGAAGCGGCGAATGCCGCGCGGTCCGAGGCTTCCGCGTCGTGCCACATGCCGAGCTGCAGAAAGATGTGAGATGGCATGTGCAGGGCGTGACTCGATTCGGAGCCAATCTTCGCGTACGCGCGCGCGGCGCTCAGGGCCAGCCTTGCGTGCTCAGGATCATCGTAGTCATGCAGCAGATAGTGGAGCGCTCCGCGATGGTCAGGATGCGACTTCAGAACGCTCTCGAGGATCGCCGCGACGCGCACCTGGGTTTCGCTGCCCGCGAGCGCTCGATTGTGCCCTTCGTGAACGTCCTCCGACCCGATCAGGCTCCGCGACATCGTCCCGAGCAGCGCCAGCGCGTACAACGCGGCGATGTCGGGGTCGTCGGCGTGCCGCTCATGAACACGCGCCATCGCATCGGCGTAGTGACGACGACGGTCGGCGGCAGCGCCTGGACCGAAGAGAACTTCCACCGCTTCGAGCAGGTCACGTTCTTTCGGGGTTCGGCATTTTCGGGCGCGGGCGGAGCGCGTAGGACCCAGGCGAAGGAGTGCCTGTCGCGCGGCGTCGACGTTCTCGTGGCGCCACAGCGTCTGGTGATAGGTCATCGCCTCGCCCCAGAACGCCATCACCAGGCCGGCGTCGATGCTCTGAGCCCGCTTGAAGGCGTCGTTCGCCTCCTCGTACTCGAATTCGTGGAGCGACGTCAGACCTCGCAGCGACTCCTGCTGAGCGTCGACGGACTGCGCCACTGCGCGTGGCGGTGGCGAGAGCAGCGAATAGGCGATGAAGAGCCAGATCGGCGAATGGGCTCGAAGGTTTTGGACCAACGAATGGTTACGTGTCGCACTAGCATATCCGGGGACGCGTTGCCGGCCAAAGGAGGCAAGGGCGAGAGCGCAGTCACCTGATACAGAAAAATGGAGTTCCTCTCCGGCGCTCCATTCTGCGTCAAGAAGCCTGTTGCAAGCGCGGGCCCGCCACCCTAGAATCCATCCCAAACGCCCATTCTTCATCCAGTTCGTCTGGATTGGTGGGTCAACTCGTTTCCGGGCATGCTGTCCGGCAACACGTCGGAGGGGGGCTCTATGAGATTCCGGGCTGCGCTCGTGCTTGGAGCGTTGCTGGTCGTGGCGATGTCGGGGTCAGCGTTCGGGCAAGGGTTTCAAGGCGGCCTCCGCGGATCCATCAAGGACGCTGGCGGTGTGGTTCCCGGCGTCGAGGTGACGCTCACCAACGAACGCACGAACATCAGCCGGAACACGGTGACGAATGAACGCGGCGAATACGTGTTCACGAACGTCGACCCGGGCAGCTACGCCGTCAAAGCCGCGCTTACGGGGTACAAGACGATCGACCGCCGCGCCATTCCCATCGGCACGCAGCAGTTCATCACGCTCGATCTCATGATGGAGGTCGGCGCGATCGAAGAGAACATCACCGTCACGGGGCAATCGCCGATCATCGACACGTCGAACGCCTCGCAGGGCACGGTGATCGATTCGGCGGCGCTGCAGTCGCTCCCTGCCCCGGGCCGCAACGCCTTCATGATCGGCACGACGGTTCCGACCGTCGTCCCGTCCGGCGACACGCAGTTCAACCGGCAACAGGATCAGACCAACGCGTCGCTGCTGTCGCTCGGCGGCGGCACGCGCCGCGGCAATAACTACACGCTCGACGGCGTGCCGATTACGGATCTGCGCAACCGCGCGAGCGCGAACCCGACGATCGAGGCGCTCGAGGACGTGAAGGTCCAGGTGCACACCTACGATGCGGAAATGGGCCGCACGGGCGGCGGCGTGTTCAACACGACGCTGCGCTCTGGCACCAACCGCTATCAGGGCACGGCGTTCTACCAGACCCGCCCGATCGCATTGTCGAAGAACAACTTCTTCAGCGAGAAGGCGGGCGTCGAAAAGCCGAACAACCCGTATTACCTGGGTGGCTTCGGCTTCGGCGGGCCGATCAAGAAGGACCGGACGTTCTTCTGGGTTGCGGGCGAGGACTACACCGACGTCCAGACGCGAAATGCGAGCGAGCTCATGCCCACAGCCAGGGAACGGGCCGGCGACTTTTCGAGAACGACGAATTCGTCGGGCACGCCGGTCATCATCTACGACCCGCTGACGCGCCAGCCGTTTCCCGGCAACGTCATCCCCTCGAATCGGATCAACCCCGTTGCGGCCAACATGTTGAAGTACCTGCCGCTGCCCGACATCGACGTCGACAACGGCACGAGCAACTACAACCGCACCTCGTTGATCAAGTCCACCTGGACGCAGGAATACACGGGCAAGGTCGAACACAAGTTCACCGACAAGGTGTCGTTGACCGGCTTCTACCTGTACAACCGCTCTGACGAGCCCTGCGCAAACTACTTTGGGTCGGCCGATCAGAAGGAACCCAATCGTTTTGCGGATCCACTCGACTACATCCTGGTGCGACGGCCGAAGATCGTCGCGCTGAACAACACCTGGGTCCTGAACGACAGCTCGGTGATGGCGCTGCGCTTCGGCTGGACCGTGTTCCCGGACAACGACACCACGACTGTGGATTTCGATCCGGCGACGCTGGGCTTCTCGCAGACGTACCTCAGCCAGATCACGTTCAAGAAATTCCCGCAGGTTCGCATGCGCGGCGGCTACGACAACGAGGGGCGGACGCTCGGCGCCATCGAACCGACGGATCGCAACTGGAAGTCCATCAGCGCGAACGGTGCCTATTCGAAGTTCGTCGGCACGCATACGTTCAAAGCGGGCGCCGACTTCCGCAAGGTCGGCCTCGATTTCTTCGACTACGGCAACCCGGCCGGTTTCTTCGACTTTGACAGAGACACCACCTCCTCTGACGGCATTACCAACAGCAACCCGCTGAACGGCAATTCCGTCGCGTCGTTCCTCCTCGGGTTCCCATCGTCGCGCACAGACCGACAGAGCATCATCTCGCGGACCACGCCGGTGAACATCTTCACGTACTACTACGGTGGCTACGCGCAGGACGACTGGCGCGTCAGTCCGAAGGTCACGTTGAACTACGGGCTGCGCATCGAGCACGAAGACGGCATGCGCGAGAAGGACAATCACTTCGGCGTCGGGTTCGATCCGGCCGTCAAGAACGCGCTGTCCTCGGTCGTGATTCCTGCCGACGCGGTGGCGGGAACGGCGGCCCGAACCGTGTCAGGCGGGCTCATGTATGCCGGCGTCGACGGTAATAAGGTCACGCAGGGCAACCCACCGAAGGTGAAATGGTCGCCGCGCGTCGGCGTGGTGTACTCGCTCGATACCAAAACCGTGATCCGCGGCGGCTACGGCCTGTACTGGGCGCCGTACAACTACCCCGCGCCGAGCACCACCGCGAACAACTACGGACAGGTGGGATTTGCGAACAACACGATCGTTCCGCAATCGGCGGCTGGCACCGTGCCGACAGTGAGCCTCACGAACCCATTCCCGAACGGAGTGGTCCCGCCGCTCGGAAACCAGCTCGGCACGCTGACTGGTGCTGGGATCAACATCAGCTATGTCGACCAGAACAGCACAGCGCCGCGTGTGCAGCAGTACTCGGTGGACTTCCAACGGGAGCTGTCGGCCAACCAGTCGTTCACCGTCAGCTACGTCGGGTCGCGGGGAGCGCACCTCAGCCTCGGAGGCTCGAACGACATCGGCGTGAACATCAACCAGCTCGATCCGAAGTACATGGCGCTCGGAGCGGCGCTGAACGCGAGCCTCCCGAATCCGTTCCTCGGCAACACGAACGCGGGTCCGTTCGCGTCGGCCGCTACGCTCACACGCGCGCAATTGCTGCGGCCGTTCCCGCAATTCGGCAACATCCTCGCCCGACACGTGCTCGAAGGGAAGAGCTCGTACAACGCTGCAGTCGTGGAGTGGACCAAGCGGGCGTCGCACGGTATCGGCGGCCGTGTCAGTTACACCTACAGCATCCTCAAGGACAATCAGATCGGCGAGGGTAATTTCTACTCCGCCGGCGGATTCGCGCCGCTGAACAACTACAACTACATTCCCGGTTCGGCGTATTACAACCCGGATGCCGACTGGGCCACAGGACTCCTCGACGTTCCCCACCGAGTCATCATCGCGCCGATGGTCGAACTGCCGTTCGGCAAGGGCAAAAAGTGGGGCGGGAACAACAACGCGGCCGACTGGATCGTCGGGGGATGGGTGCTTACGGCGGCGATCAACCTGCAGGCGGGGTTCCCGCTCAGCGTTCAGCAGAGCGACAACACGGGCACCTTCAGCGGCGTGCAGCGGCCCACGATCGTGTCCGGCGCAGAGCTCGCCACGCCGGGAAGTTTCGAGGATCGACTCGAGACGGCGGATCACCCGGCGGCGGCCTGGTTGAACGCCGCGGCGTTCACCACCACGCCAAATTTCACCTATGGCAACGCGCCGCGGACGATCACGGATCTGCGGTCGCCGAATCAGTACAACGTCGACGGCGTCTTCGCGAAGAGCCTGCGGTTCGGCACGAAGACGGCGCAGATCAAGGTCGAGATGCTCAACCTGTTGAACCGCCCGGCGGTTCGAGCACTGAACGGTCGCAACACCATCGGCAACGCGAATTTTGGCCGCATCGGACAACAGGCCGGGTTCATGCGGATCACGCAGCTCATGTTCCGCTTCTCTTTCTGATGACACGACGTTGAACGCAGAACTCGCTGAACTCGCAGAGCCGAAATGCTCTCTGCGGGTTCTGCGGATTCTGCGGTGTTCGTTGTGGGTGGTGGCCGCGGATCTCCTGTTCGCGGCCATTCTTGTTTCTCAGGCTCCTTCGCTTGGCCGCATCTCTTTTCCCACGTCCGGGTCCGCGCAGGCGCAAGCTTCCTTCGTGCGTGGCGTCCTTCTTCTTCACAGCTTCGAGTACGACGACGCCATCGAGGCGTTCCGTCAGGCGCAGCGTGTGGAGCCGGGTTTCGCCATGGCCTACTGGGGCGAAGCGATGTGCTACAACCAGACGCTCTGGTACAACGAGAATCTGGAGAAGGCGCGCGCTGCGCTCGTCCGTCTGGGTCCGGCGCGCGATGCGCGGCAGGCCAAAGCGCCGACCGCGCGCGAAAAGGGCTATCTCGACGCAGTCGAGCGGCTCTTCGGCGACGGGAACAAAGCCGCGCGCGACCGATCGTACGCGGATCGCATGGCACAGCTCGTCGGCCAGTACCCCGATGATGACGAAGCCGCGGTGTTCTACGCGCTGGCGCTGCTCGCCACCATGCCGCCCAATCGGCACGATCCGGCGATTTCACTGAAGGCCGGCGGCATCGCCACGGCTGTCCTGAAAAAGAACGCGCAGCATCCAGGCGCAGCGCACTATGCCCTCCACGCGTTCGACGATGGGGAGCATGCGGCGATGGGGCTGGAGGCGGCCCGCACGTACGCGAGGATCGCGCCGGCGTCGAGCCACGCGCGACACATGCCGTCGCACGTCTTTCTGCCGCTCGGCATGTGGGACGAGGCGGTGGCGTCGGACGAGTCGGCGTTTGCGGCGTCGATCGACCGCGTCCGGCGGCTGGGGCTGTCGATGGCGCAGGCCGACTTTCATTCGCTCGGCTGGCTCCACTACGAGTACTTGCAGCAGGGACGCTTTGCGAAGGCGCGCGAGGCGATGAAGAGGGTGGAGCAGGCGCTCGCGTCTCCAGCCCTTCCCGCCCATCCAGCCCATGACGTCGAGAGCG
>Ga0137369_10004112_pt1 | contig 14849 bp, 15 predicted proteins | sample SagtaG_12_FD_104918 | JGI IMG/M metagenome (GOLD analysis project Ga0137369, IMG submission 104918) | Vadose zone soil microbial communities from Sagehorn Ranch, Mendocino, California, USA - Sage1_L_113_16 metaG | ecosystem: Environmental > Terrestrial > Soil > Vadose zone | place: USA... | reverse complement strand
GTGATGCAGAAAGCCGGGCTGCCGTTCGCCATCCTCGGCCCGCGCGAGTCGTGCTCCGGTGACCCGGCGCGGCGGATCGGCAACGAGTACCTGTTCCAGACGCTGGCCCAGCAGAACATCGAGACGCTCGGGGAACATCGGACGACCAAGATCGTCGCCAACTGCCCGCACTGCTTCAACACGCTGCGCAACGAATACCCGGACTTCGGGGGGGACTACGAGGTCCTCCACCACACGCAACTGCTCGCCGACCTGATGCGCGAGGGCCGGCTGGAGGCGACTGGGGAGGTGCGGGCGCTGCTGACCTACCACGACCCGTGCTACCTGGGCCGCCACAACGAGGTGTACGACCCGCCACGGGAGGTCCTGGAGCGGATCCCGGGACTCGACACCGTCGAGATGCACCGCCACCGGGAGCGCGGGTTCTGCTGCGGCGCGGGCGGCTCGCGGATGTGGATGGAGGAGCGGCTGGGCAAGCGCGTGAACATGGAGCGCACGGACGAGGCCGTGGCCACCGGGGCGGAGGCGATCGGCGTGGCCTGCCCCTACTGCCTGATCATGCTCGACGACGGCGTCAAGCAGAAGGGCTCGGAGGCGAAGGTCGTGGACGTGGCGCAGGTGGTGGCCGAGGCCGTCGGCGCCGGCGGGAACCTCTCCCGCCCCCTCCCCCAGGAGCCGGCCGCCGCCCCACCGCCGGCGGGCCCACAGGGCACCCCCCAGCCCGCCCAGGCCTGAGCGTCTCCCCGGCGTAGGCCGACCGGGCCACTCGGGTCGTTCCATGGCCTTCCGCCGATTGCCGCTTTTCCCGATTTCCCGGAACCGTCGCGATCTCTGAGTCACTTGCCCGGGGTCCCGGCTACGAGCGGAGCCGCGCGGCCGAATCGCCCGAGTCCCCCCGGCGCAATCGATCAGCGACTCGTTCCGCCCGGCCGGCGACTGACCCGCCCGCGCGCGCGGTTCCCGCGGGTTCGCCGTTGGCTACACTGGGGCCGTTCCGCGGGTGTGGTTCAATGGCAGAACACAAGCTTCCCAAGCTTGAGACGGGGGTTCGATTCCCCTCACCCGCTCCGCCCGCGGCGCCCCTGTAGCCGGTCCGCTCAGTGCTTCGGCTTCTTCGAGTGCCCGACCTTCTTCTGCGGCTTCGGTTGCTTCCCGTGTGGGGCGGCTTGCCCGTGGTTCGGCCCGGCGTCGATCGACGGGCCGTTCTTCCTCTGGCCGAGGTGCTTGCCGTTGTCGGTGTGCCCGGACGACGCGCCGACGTCCGGCGCCGGGCCCTGGGGCCCCTCTCCCGGCGCGGCGCCGGGACCGATGCCCCGCCGCAGCTCGGGGTCGCGGATCGGCCCGTCACCTCGGCGCAGCGGCCCGCCGGTCCCGAGGGATCGAGATACCGCAGATCCAAGGAGGGCGAGAGCTCGGAACTCGAAGCCGGGCCGCGCCGCCGCGGGCGCCACCGCGCCGGGGAGCGGGGGAACCGAGCCGGCGGCCCCCTGCGGCCCGGGGATCCAGCCCGGCGGCCCGCCGGAGGAGGGCACGCCGACGCCGGCGATCAGGACCGCCGCCAGGAGGGCCGCGCACAGGACGGACGCGAGCCAGCCCATGCCCCGCACCATGAGTCGATCGCCCAAATCGGCCCCCTCGGTCATCTATCGGCAAACGGGCACCCGGAACTTGAGGGGCAAACGGGGAATCACGGGGATGCCCCGAGCAGCGCCCGTTCTCACGCTCCCGCGCCACCCAGCACCGAGGGCGCCGTCGGGCACACTCCGGCCAGGGCGCAGTCCTCGCAGCGCGGGCGGCCGGGACGGCAGACGTCGCGGCCGAGGCGGATCAGCCCGACGTGCATCCGGATCCGGCTCCGGGCGGGCACGGCGCGCTCGATCAGGGCGTGCGCCGGGCCGGCGGCCGTTCGCGGGGGGACCAGGCCGAGCCGGACGGCTGCCCGGTGCACGTGCGTGTCGACCGGCAACGCCGGGCGGCGGAGCGAGAAGGCCAGGACGCAGGCGACGGTCTTCGGCCCGACGCCGGGGAGCGAGGACAGGTAGGCGGCCACGCGGGGCGTCGTCGATCGCTCCATCCAGGCCAGGTCGAACCCGCCCTCCCGCGCGCGGATCTCGCGCAGGATCGCCTGGATCCGCGGCGCCTTCGTGTTCGCCAGCCCGCCGACGCGGATCGCGTCGATCAGGTCGCCCTGCCGCGCCGCGGCCACCTCGTCCCAGGTGGGGAACCGCGCGCGCATCGCCGCCCAGGCCCGGTCGCGGTTCAGGTCGTTCGTGTTCTGCGACAGGACCGTCAGCACCAGCTCGTCGAGCGGGTCGCGCCGTGAAGGAGGGTCGAGCGGCCCGTAGCGGCGGGCCAGACGTTGCAGGATCCCCCGCACCCGCGCCGGCTCCGGAGGGCTCCAGGCCTCCGGCGCCGCGCTCACGTCACCCGGGCGAAGTTTCGGAACTGCGTCAGGTGCGGCAGGAACGTCAACTTGACCTCGCCGGTCGGCCCGTTGCGATGCTTGGCGACGATCAGGTTGGCGGTCCCCTTCTTCTCCTGGTCCTCGCCGTCGTCGCGGTGGATGAAGATCACGATGTCCGCATCCTGTTCCAGCGCACCCGATTCACGAAGGTCGGCGAGCTGCGGGCGCTTGTCCTGACGGCGCTCCGGGTCGCGGTTGAGCTGGGAGACGGCGATCACCGGGACGTCGAGCTCCTTCGCCAGCAGCTTCAGGGAGCGGCTGATGTCGGCGACCTCGGTCTGGCGGTTCTCGGGGCGACCGTGGGGGCTGGACATCAGCTGCAGGTAGTCGACGATGATGAGCCCCAGGCTCTGCGAGCTCGACTTCAGTCGCCGCGCCTTCGCCCGGATGTCGACGATCGTCATGCTCCCCGAGTCGACGATCGAGAGCGGCGCCTCGTGCAGCACCTCGGCCGCCTCGACGATGCGCAGCCAGTCCTCGGCGGCCACCCGCGCCGCGCGGACCTTGTCCCAGGGCACGCGCGCCTCCGCGCACAGCAGGCGCATCCCGATCTCCCAGCGCGACATCTCGAGCGAGAACATCGCCACGGCCTGGCTGGCGTTCACGGCCACGTTTCGGGCCAGGTTCGTGACGAACGAGGACTTGCCGACGCCGGGGCGGGCGGCGACCACGATCAGGTTCCCGCCCTGCAGCCCGGAGAGCATCTCGTCGAGGTCGGTGAAGCCGGTCGGGACACCGGCGAACGCGCTCTCGCGCTCGTGCAGCCGCTCGAGCTGCTCGATACTCTCGTCGACGAGCGTGCCGAGGGTGACCACCTCCTCCGCGGTCCCGTGCCGGGCAACGGCGTAGACCAGGGCCTCGGCGAGGTCAGCGGCCCGCTCCGGGTGCTCCGGGACCGCGTAGGCGAGGTCGATGATCCGCGACCCGGCGTCGATCAAGCGTCGCAGCAGCGCGTGGTCGGCGACGATCTTCGCGTAGTGCCGGGCGCTGGCCGGCGTGGGGACGGCCTGCACCAGCCGGTGGAGGTAGAGGGCTCCGCCGACGCCCTCCAGCTGGTCACGGCGACGCAGCTCCTCGACGACCGTAACCCCGTCCACCGGCTCGCCGCGAGCGTAGAGGTCGATCGCGGCCTGGAAGATCCGGCCGTGGGCCGAGCGGTAGAAGTCGTCGGCCCGAACCTCCTCGACCACGTCCGCCACCGCACCCGGGGAGAGCATCATCGCACCGAGGACGGACTCCTCGGCCTCCGGGTTGTGCGGCGGGACCCGCTCGGGCCCGAGCGGACGGACGTTATCGATCGTCGAGGCCATGGGGCCCTTTCGCGAGTGGGGCGGGCGAACCAGCGACCGTGGCACCGTAGAGAGAACGGCCTGTGGGGAACAAGGGGCACAGGCCTGTGGGCGAGGGGCGGGAAGCCTGTGGAAACCGCCTCCGACCTAGGCGTTCGGGCTGGGGAAACCGTTCCGCACTTGTCGCACTATCTGGTCCCGCTGGATCGAACACGGGTTCGATCGTACCCGATGGGTATGACAGAAAGGGGAGCGGGGTCTACTCGGCGACGACCTCGACGTTGACGGTGGCCGCGACCTCGGGGTGAACCTGGACCGAGACCTGGTGGGAGCCGAGGCTCCGGATGGGCTCCTCGAGGTGGATCCGGCGGCGGTCCACCGGCACCCGCGTGACCCGGGTGATCTCCTCCGCCAGGCGCTCCGGGGTGACCTGGCCGAACAGGCGGCCCTCCTCCCCGGCCCGCGCCGTGATCCGCACGATCACCGCCCCGAGCCTGCCCGCCGTCGCCTCGGCGTCGACGCGGGCCCGGCGGACGCGGTCCTCGTGCACCGACCGCAGGCGCTCGGCGTGGCGCACGGCGCCCTTGCTGGCCGGGATCGCCAGGCCCCGCGGCAAGAGGTAGTTGCGCGCGTAGCCGTCGGCGACCTCCACGAGGTCGCCCGGGGTCCCGAGCTTTCCGACCTCGCGCTGGAGGATGATCTTCACCGGCCCCGCCTCACCTGACGGTGTAGGGAAGGAGGGCCATCTCCCGCGCGTTCTTCACCGCCGCGGCCACGTCGCGCTGGTGCTGCGAGCAGGTGCCCGAGACCCGCCGCGCCCGGATCTTGCCCCGGTCGGAGACGAACTTGCGCAGGAGCTGGACGTCCTTGAAGTCGACGTAGGTCGCCTTGTCCCGGCAGAACACGCAGACCTTGCGCTTCTGCTTCTTCTGCCAGGCCTTGTCGTCCTTCTCCTTGCGGCGCGGCTTACCGCTCGGCTTGCCACCGCCCCCTCTGCCTCGTCCTGCCACGCAAACGCCTCCTGACGTCCCCTACTCGAGGGGCGATTCCTCCGCCGGGCCGCCGGCGCCGACCGCGACGTTCTCGCCCCAGTCGCCCCCGCCCGAGCGCTGCTTCTCCGGCTTGGCCTTCGCCCACTTCAGGCTGGGGCCCACCTCGTCGGCCTCGATCTCGATGGCCGACCGCTTGTCACCCTCGGGGGTCTCCCACGACCGCTGCCGCAGGCGGCCCACCACGATCACCCGATCGCCGCGGGACAGGGACTCGGCGACGTTCTCGCCGGTGGCGCGCCAGACGTTGACGCGGAAGAACGACGTATCGAGGTCCTTCCATTGGCCCGTCACCTCGTCCTTGCCCCGGCGGCTGACCGCCACCGAGAAGTTCGTCACCGCGGCGCCGTTCGGCGTGTACCGCAGCTCCGGGTCGTCGGTCAGGTTGCCGACGATCACGATCTGGTTCTCCGTCGCCATCAGGCCTCACCCCTCACCCGTTGCTGCCGGCGGGGGCCGATGGCCGCCCCTCGCCGGGGGGAAGTCCCTGTCATGCGGCGGCTCGCCGCACGACCTTGAACCGAACCACCTCGTCGGCCAGCCGCAGCACGCGCTCGAGCTCGGCCACCGAGTCCGGGCCGGCCGTGAAGTCCACGACCACGTAATAGCCCTCGGTGCGCTTGTCGAGGGGGTAGGCAAGCCTCCGCTTGCCCCACCGATCGATGTTCGAGATCGAGCCGCCGGCGGCGGACACGACGCCGGTGATCCGATCGGCGACGCCCGAGACGACGGACTCGTCGGCCTCGGGGTCGAGGATGAACATGACCTCGTACTCCCGCATCCCACCTCCTGTGGACTGGACGGCCCCCGAAGGAGCAGGGGTGGTGGACGCGCCGATCATAGCAGTCGCCTCAGGGCCACGACCGGGCGACCATAGCACCCGCCACCGACACGCCCGGCGAGCCCGGAGCGCTCTTGCGCGCCTACAGTTGGCTTCGTGCCGGAGGTTCCCGAGGTGCAGGCGCTCGCCGAGCGGCTCGACGCGCTCCTGGCCGGCGCGCCCCTCGACTCGGCCACCACGCTGCAGTTCTCCGGGCTGAAGACCTACGACCCACCCCCCGAATCGCTGTACGGCGCGACCCTCGAGCGCGTCGCGCGCCGCGGGAAGTACGTGCTGCTGAACTTCGGCGGCCCGCGCATCGCCTTCCACCTCTCCCAGGGCGGCCGGGTGGACGTCGAGGATCCTCCGAAGACCACCCGGCCGAAGTTCGCCGTGGTGCGGTTCGGGTTCGAGGGGCGCCCCTCGATCCTGGTCAAGGAGTTCGGGACCGAGCGGAAGGCCGGGTGGTGGGTGCTGGCGGACGGCGACGACGGGCCGCTGGCCAGGCTCGGGCCGGAGCCCGACTCCCCGGAGTTCGAGCGGCTGGTCCTCGAGGGCACCGACCGCCGCCGGGTCCACACCATCCTGCGCGACCAGCGCACGGTCGCCGGGATCGGGCGCGGATACTCGGACGACGCGCTGCACCGCGCGCGGCTGCATCCGTTCGCCTCGCTCTCGTCGCTGTCGCGGCGGGAGCGCGCGGCGCTGCTGGCCGCCGTGCGCGACACGCTGACGGAGGCGACCGAGGTCGAACGCCGCAGGACCGGCGGGCTGCCGACGAAGATCGGCGACCACTTCGCCGTGCACGGCCGTTACGGGACGCCGTGCCCACGCTGCGGCCAGGACCTCCGCCGGGTCTCGTACGAGTCCTGCGAGGTCACGTACTGCCCGAACTGCCAGACCGGCGGCAGGATCCTCGCCGACCGCCGGCTGTCGCGATTGGTCAAGTAGCGGCGGTCGCCTTCTCCTTGAGCTTGTCGATCGACTTCATCCCGCCGTACTTGGCGATGATCTCGTCGTCGTAGCGGTCCGAGGTCCCGGTGACGGCGAAGACCGACGCCTTCAGCTCCTCCGGGTCGCACGTGGACCCGACGATGGTGTGCTCGAAGAACACGTCGTCCTCGCTGTCGAGGCCGAACGCGCCGAAGCGGAACTTGTCGTTCTCCCGCAGGAGGTAGTGCATCAGGTCCGGGGTGGCCTCGACGTCGTGCACCACCCACGAGCGGACCGTGATCGTCGCGTCGTCGCTCCCCCACGAGGCCACCGTGATCTGCGCCAGGGTGTCCCCCTGTTCGAAGACGAACACCGGGACGTCGGGGAGCGCGACGACGAACGTGCCGAAGAGCTCCTTCATCCACTCCTGTGCCTTCTTGTAGATGTCCTCGTGCGCCTTGTTGTCGAATTGCATGGCCCCTCCCTCCTCAGCGTTCCGATCGACGCTTCCGTCCACGCCCCGCCTCCTCCCGCGGTTCCTCCGCCGGTTTCGATCCGTCCCCTCCGACGACGCGCAGCGCGCCGTCCTGCGCCTCGACCCGCGCCCGGCCCCTGACGCCGGGCCCGGGCAGGTGCGGGATCAGCGCGTCCCCGAGGTGCCGCTCGACCAGGCGGGTGAGCAGGACCCGGGAGGGGTGCGCCCGCTGCTGCTCCCGGACCCACGACAGGAAGCTCGGCGCCCACTCCAGGGCGAGCCCCTTCTCCCGGTACTGGTCGGAGAGCCCGGGCAGCAGCGTGCGCTCGACCCACCCCTGCCGCTCTGCGACACGGGTGAGCCCCTCCATGCTCACGACGTCGACCTGCTCGACAAGCCGCGGTCCGAGCAGCTTCTCCAGTGACGCCGGGCCCTCGGGGGTCGACCCTCCACGCCCGGGCGGATAGATCCCCGGGGGGGCCTTCGCCGCCGCCCCCGAAGGCGCGGTCAGCACCACCAGGGCGTCGCTCAGGTAGATGCGCTTACCGCTGCGCTCCGTGAAGTAGCCGTCCGCGAGCGCCTGGGCGAGGATCTCCAGAACCTGCGGGTGGCATCCGTCCACGTTCTTGCACACCAGCGCGCTCCACGGCATCCGCGCCAGGTCGTGGAGGGGCAGGTGCTCCTCGAACCCGATATAGGCCGGAGGGGCTCCCAGCAACGTGTTCACGTCCTCGTCGTGGTCGAACTGCCCGAAGTCGATCTCGACCACGCGCTTCGCGTCTCCGAGGAGCGCCTGCGCCATGCCCTCGGCCAGCTCCTCCCCGACCTCCGCTGCGGCGCCGGCCAGCAGGACGACCACGTTGGGGCGCGCCGGACGCAGGTCCAGCCCGCGCATGGTGATCGCCAGCCGGTCGAGCAGGTCCTCGGCCTCCTCCGCCCCGAGGAGCGCCGACTCGGCGATCCGCTTCTCGAGATCCCCGAGTCGCGCCTCGAGGTCGACCGGCATCCCCACCATCTCCTGGGCCACCCGGCGGGCCTGCTCCAGGTCCACCCGCGGGGTTCCGTCCATCACCGCCGTGGCCACGCACTGCTCCAGAAGGTCCACGGCCTTGTCGGGGAACGACCGGTTGCGCAGGAAGTCGGCCGCGAAGGCCACCAGCCAGTCGAGGACCTCGTCGGGGATCTCCACCCCCCGAAGCTTCGAGAGCAGGTCCCGGTGGGCGGCCAGCACGACCCTGGTCTCCTCGGGTGACATCTCCTCCACCGCGATCGGCCGGAACCGCCGCTCCAGGGCCCGGTCCGGCTCGATGTACCGGCGGTACTCGTCGTCCGTGGTGGCGCCGATGCAGGAGACCTCCCCGCGGCCGAGGGCCGGCTTGAGCTGCGCCCCGACGTCGCCGCGGCCGACCATCCCCCCGCTGCATGATCGAGTGGAGCTCGTCGATGAACAGGATCACGCCCTCCCGGGAGGCCTCCTCGACCAGCGCCTTCATCCGCTTCTCGAGTTCCCCGACGACCCCGGCCCCCGCGACCAGGGAGGATGGCTGCAGGGCGACGATCCGGGCGCCCTTCAGGGCTTCGGGGACGTTCCCGGCGGCGATGCGCTGGGCCAGGCCCTCGACGATGGCCGTCTTCCCGGTGCCGGCCGGTCCGATCAGGGCCGGGTTGCGCTTGGTCCGGCGGCAGAGCGTCCGGCAGACCTCTCGGATCTCGTCCTCCCTGCCCACGACCGGGGGAAGCTTCCCCTCCCGCGCCTCCCGGGTGAGGTCCCGACCGAACTCGTCGAGCATCGGCGTCGACCCCGCCCTCCCGGCGGGCGATGACGTGACGTCGAGGTCGGAAGCGGCCGCCGGCTCCCGCACGCTGTAGCCGGCGGAGGAGAGGATCGCCGAGGCCAGGGAGCGCTCGTTGGCCTCGCCGGCCCCACCCGCGGCCGGGCCGGTCGTCCGCTCGACGAGCCCGGCGAGATCGATGGCCTCGCCCGGGTCCCCGTTGTTCAGCCGGTCGCGGATCTGCCGGCGGAGCGTCGAGGCCTCCAGCCCCTCGGCCAGGGACTCCGCCATGGGGCCGTGGCGCTCCAGGAGCGCCAGCAGCCAGTGGTTGACCCCAAGCTTCTCGTGGCCCAGCTTCCGCTGGTATTCGAGGGCACGCTCCGCGATGCGCCGCGCTCCGTAGCTCAAGGGCACGGATCCCGTGTCGGTCGTCGTCGCCATCGTTCGTCCCCCCGTGGTCTCAGATCGAGCTGCTGCTGCCACCGTGCTCTGGACCGATGCGGGCCTCTAGAGGCGAACGGCCCACCCGCACCGGGACCGGAACCGGAGGGAAGGTGGTCCCGTGGCCGCCGGGCACATCGGCCCTGCCCGTCTCAGGCACGCGCCATCCATCCTGCCAAGAGGGCGACGTGAGTGTCCGGACGTCGCCTGGCGCTTCGTCGCCAACGGCTATGGGAGAGGCGGTGAGGATGGCGATCGGGGAGAGGACCCTCCAGCAGGCGAGGGAGGCACTCGAGGCGCTGAGGGAGGCGAAGCTGACCGAGCCGGGCTGGCGAAGGGTCGCGGATCTGGTCAAGCGGCTCGATGGAGCACTCATCTCGGGAGACGAGGTTGGGGCCAGGGCCGCGACCGACGACCTGCAGATCGCCGTCTACCCCCGGCGCGCCGCCATGGACGCCGGCAGCGTCGACCCCCCGCCCGATTTCGACCGCGACCTGCCGAACATCCTCATCACCCGGATCGATGAGACCCTCACGTCCTCGGGCTGACGGCGGTAAGTCCCGAACCGATCCGGATGCGTCCCCCAGGGCTCCCGCGTTCGCGGTGTCACGAGTCTCGGGGACGATGAAACCGGCGCTCTACGTCCTCTGCTTCGCGACGGTCGGCACCGGCGCCGAAGCCTCGGCAGCCCTGGACCACCTGGCGGCGATGTGGAGGGCGTGCGACGAGGACCCGTTCACCATGTCGTCGCCGAACAGCCGGCTCGGCGTCGGAACGGACCTGCGCAGCGGGCTGCGCATCATCAAGGGCTTCGAGATGCTCGCCGCCAAGCGGAACCCCCGCCCGGGCGGCCTCGTTTCCGCGTTGCAGTTCTTGCACCACGACGTCGTGGGGGTCGCCGTGTGTCTCGCTCCCAACGACCCGAACAAGGGGATCGAGGACTGGGCGACCATCTACCGCGACTGGTGCGGAGCGATGGAGGCTGCCGGGGCTTCGCCCCCCGAAGCTCCCTCGACCGTACTGGGCGAGGTGCTGATCTTCCAGTCGCTCTGCGCGGACGGACCCGGCATGGCGGCGCGCTTCGCCCCGGAGGTGAGACGCTGTCTTCCCCCCGGAGCGACCGGGTTGACCACGACGGGCCACTGGGCAGACGCCGTCTGCGTGACCGACGAGGGGTTCGCGCTGTGGGACGCAGCGGATCCGCTTGGCGAGGAGGGCGTGCGCCGCGTCATCTGCGCGCTGGTTCCGGAGCCGGCCGAGGAGCGATTCGACGGGTGGGCGTGGGCCGCCGGCCACCATGGACTCACCCCGTTCCAGCGCTATCTCCTGCACGCCGCCAAGCTGCGATTCGAGTACCGCGTGCACGGCTCGATGCGACCGGTGCGCAAGATCCGCGAGGAGGTGGAAGACGAGGTCGAAGGACTCCTCTCCCTGCACGAGATCATCAGCGCGGGGACTCCGGTCCCGGCCAAGTCGCTCCTCGAAGCCCAGCAACGGCTGACCATGATCGAGACCAGGAGCGCCGGCCTTCTCGACCGGATCACGCGGCTCCGCGAGCTGCGCCGGACCGTTCAGATCGCAGAGATGAACCTCTCGAAACCTTCGGTCTCCCCTCGCCTCGAGCCCGGAGACCAGGCCGGAACCCTGTTCGATCGCGACCGCAAGCTCGCCGAATGGCTCCGGGACTCGATCGACAACGACCTCGACTACCTGCAGTCGATCCACGAACGAGCCCATCGTGCCGAGGAGCTCACGACGCAGCGCGTTGCTCAAGCAGCCGAGACACAACACGAGCGACTGGCGCTGCTCCAGACTTCGGTGCTCGGCGCGCTGCTGATGGCTCTTGGCTACATCCAGGCGACCCAGATCCGGGTTCCGCTCGCTCCGCCCCTCCGCTGGCCGCTGCTGGCTCTCCTCTCCGGCCTGGCACTCGGGCTTCCGGCCGGCGTGTTCCTCTGGTTCGGTGCGCTGCGCGCACGGGGGCCGTATCGCGCGTTCGACCTCGTGGCCGTCGGTCTCCTGGGCGCGGCGGTCGGCTACTTCCTCGTGGAGCTCGGGTGGTGGGCGGCGACGGGACACTCCGCGCCCGCCGTCGCCACAGCCCTCCTGGCCTCCTTGGGCCTCGGCGCATTCGTCGGATTCACTGCCGTCCTGGACCGGCGACGGCGCGCCGCAACGTGGCCTTCCCGGACCCGAGCACGCTAACGCCCCGACCCACTCAACGGGCCCGGGTCGCCCTGGCAGATGAACGCTCCCCAGAACCAGGGGTGCGGGTACGTCTCGGCCAGCTCGAGCTGGGCGGCCCGGAGCGCCTCCGCCCGGGGCTCGCCGGCCTGGAGCCTGCGGTAGAAGCCCTCCATCAGCTCCCGGGTGGGGGCGTCGGGGACCTTCCACAGGCTCATCACCAGAGTCCTCGCTCCGGCGAGGACGAAGGCCCGGCGAAGCCCGAACACCCCCTCTCCCACCCGGACTTCCCCGAGTCCGGTCTCACACGCCGACAGGACCACGAGCTCGGTGCCGAGCAGGTCCAGGCCCGAGACGTCCTCGGCGGTGAGGATCCCGTCCTCGGCCTCCTCCGGCAGGGAGCCCCCGCCGAGGAAGGTGTTCGCGCCGGCCAGGGCCAGTCCGGAGCGGAGCAGGGGATTCTCCAGCCCGCGCAGCCGTCCGGTGACCCCTGTCGTGGCGGCACCACGGATGAGTCCCTCGGGGTCGTGGGCCTGGTCGGCGAGGAAGAACCCGTGAGTGGCCAGATGGAGAACCCGGGGCGACCGGCACGCCTTCGCGTGCGCTTCGAGCACGGCGGCCCCGAGCAGGGGTGCCGTACCGAGCAACACGGCTATGCCCTTGCCCTCCACCTCTGAGTCCGAGAGCCGCTCGAACCGGAGCTTGGCCGGGTCGAGGTCCCGGGACCGCCGGCCGGGCGGGGGGCCGGACCCCGGCGAGGAGGAGCCGCCCAGGTCGAAGTCGGGGTCGGCGGCGACCAGGGGCTCCGACGCCCCGTCCCCGTTCGGCTGGCTGAACCGGAGTACGTCCCGTCCGGTGCTCAGGTACGAGATCCGGTAGCGATGGATCAGACGGCCGCCATCGGCGGCGGGGAGGACCTCGAACGGGAGCCTGGTGAGGTCGCCGTCGGGGGCCAGGAACAGCCGGGTCCGGTCGCCCAGTGCCGGGGCCAGGGGATCGAACACGGCCTCTCGGAGCTTCGTCCCCGCCTCCAGCTCCGAGGCGCCCCCGACGGTCGCGCCGCCCTCGACCTCGCCGGTGACCGCCTGCCGGTACGCGCCGACCGCGCGGTCGATCGGGTCGGCCTCCCCGAGGTCCACCATCCGGACCCGGTCCGGCGACCCGGCGGGAAGGACGAACGCCAGGTAGGCTTCGGGCCCCCAGGCGACCTCGCCGCGGGCGGGGACGGCCTCGAACCGGAACATCTGGAACCGCACCATCTCCACCAGGGCGCTGCCGTCCGGGAGAGCGGCCGCCACCGCCGCCCGGTCCGCCACTCGCAGCCGCTCCTGGAGGTCCAGTTCGGGGATCGATGCAGCGAGCTCCGACTCCAGGGCGTCGCGGCGCTCGTCCCACTCGTCGAGGAGCCGGGCGTGCTGCTCGGAGCCCTCCTCTCCTGGCCCGGCCAGGATGGCCTTGGCGATCTGCATCCGCAGGAGCGCCAGCTCCCGGAGCCTCGGGGCCAGCGCGGGATGCCGCCCGCCGAGGACGGCGTCCCGCTGGACGGCGAGTGCCTCTGCCCCGATTGCCTTCCGGAGGAGGAGGAGGTCGAGCGCGTCACCAACCGCTCCGGACGAGCCCGGCAGGGAGCCGCGGACCAGCGAGAGGAACCCGTTCAGGCTCCCTCGCATGCTCTCCAGGAGCGTCATCCGCTGGCTGTCCGAGCCGATCGCGAAGACGTGTCCGATCAGGCGACCCTCGATGGCGACCACCTCGTCGAGGAGCTCCAGCGCGGCCGTCGGACGGTCCGTGGCAACCATGAGGTAGGCCAGGTTGGTGAGGGTCCGGGCGGTGTCAGGGTGCGTCTCGCCCATCGTTCGGCGCTGGATATCGACCACGCGGCGGTACATCGCCTCCGCGCCCTGGCGGTCCCCCAGGTCATCGCGGAGCAGCGCCAGGTTGTTCAGGCACATGGCGTACCGGGCGGTGGACTCTCCCTCGCGCCCGGCGATCTCCACGGCCCGGCGATACACCCGTTCCGCCTCCGCGTACTCGCCGCGGAGCTTCAGGACGCCGGCCAGGTCGCTCATGGTCCCCGCGTCGTTCGGGGAACGATCGAGCGAACGACGATACAGCCGTTCGGCCTCGTCCAGGTTCCCCGCCAGCCGGAAACAGGCCGCCAGGTTGTGCACCGCCGCCCCGGCGGGATCCTCTCCCTGGATCTCGACGGCTTCGAGGAAGAGCGGAACGGCCCTCGGGACGTCCCCGATCCGGAGATACAGGCTTCCGAGCAGATTGAGCGCCCTGGCCAGGTCGGGATGGTGGCCACCCGGGGCCTGCCGGAGGACCGCCACCGTGTCGCGGACGACCGGGATGGCGCTCCCGTAGTCGCCGCGCTCCTCCAGTGTCATCCCGAGGTTCATGGCCACCCGGGCGACGTCGGGATCCTCGGGCCCCAGGGCCCGACGCTTGACATCGAGCGCCTCGCGGAGGAGCGGCTCGACGGACGCGGCGTCGCCGGCGTCGTCGAGCACCATCGCCAAGTTGGTCAGGGTGGTGGCCGTCTTCGGATGATCCTCGCCCAGCCGCCTCCGGCGGATGTCCAGCGACCGGCGTAGGACGCGCTCCGCGGCGCCGAGATCGTGCAGCGAGCGGTGGACGACCCCCAGCGTGTTGAGGACGTTCGCGACCCCCGGCGAGTCCTCCCCCATGTCCCGGCGCCGGATCTCGAGCGCCTCTTCGAGGAGGGGCAGGGCCCGCGCCGGCTCGCCCGTCTCCACGTGCATCGCGGCGAGGTTGTTGAGCATCGGCACGAGCCGTGGGTGGCCCGGGCCGTGGAGCCGCCGGCCGACCTCGAGCATCCGTCCGTAGACGTCGACAGCCTCGCGATACCGCCCCGGCGGAACAGGGCCACCCCTTGCTCGTCGAGCCGGGCGATCTCCTCGTCGTCGGAGGACATCCGGGTCCGCTACTCGAGGGTACCGCGGACCTGCGGCCGGTTGGCGGGGCCTCCGAAGACCGACGGGAAGGACGCTCGCTTGACGTCGATCGGGATGGAGGAGGTGGAGGAGACCCGGCTCACCAGGTCGGCCGCTTCCCTCGTGAGGTCGTGGTCCGTGACGAGTTCGATCCGGGCCGGCCCGACGCCGTACCGGTCCTCGAACTCCTGGCTCGTTGCGAAGGCGACGTACGCCTCCAGCTTGTCCCGGAGCTGATCGAGCATCGCCCCGTCCGCGACCCAGTCCCCCGGCGCGACGATCGCGAGCTCGATCTCCCCCGTCTCCCGGTTCCGGGCAACCACGTCGAGGCGATGAGAGTCTTCAAGTGTCATGTGAGCAGCCTCCTTCCGATGGCTTCGGGACTGTCCGAGAAGCCGCCCCGGATTCGGCTCGCCGTTCCGATGTCTGGGTCCGGCCTCTCAGGCACCGCTGCGTCGGTGCCTG
>Ga0137369_10004111_pt1 | contig 14854 bp, 17 predicted proteins | sample SagtaG_12_FD_104918 | JGI IMG/M metagenome (GOLD analysis project Ga0137369, IMG submission 104918) | Vadose zone soil microbial communities from Sagehorn Ranch, Mendocino, California, USA - Sage1_L_113_16 metaG | ecosystem: Environmental > Terrestrial > Soil > Vadose zone | place: USA... | reverse complement strand
CGGCGGCGAGCGCGGCCATCGCTTGTGCGTCGTGGAGGTCGCGGCCAAGTGGCCACTCGCAGTAGACGGCCTTGCCGGCGGCAAGTGCGGCGCAGACGAGCGCTCGATGGTGGGGGACCTTGACCGTCACCGCGACCACGTCGATGCCTGGTTGGGTCACCAGCTGCTGGTGGTCTGAGAACACCGCGCTGACCCCGAACATCTGGCCTGCTGCGCGGGCGGATTCCGCGCTGCGCGCGCTGAGCGCCCGGATCTGGTAGTTCGGCAGCGCGCGCAGTGCCGGGATGTGGGCGGCGGCGGCCCAGCCCCGGACAGGGCTGACCCCGATGATCCCCACACCCAGCGTCGATTCAGGCATTGGCCATTTGTGTGTTTGCTCCTTGGCTGCGCTAGAACCCCAAGACCTCGTCGACGAGGACGACGGTGATGCGCTCGGGGATGATCTCCCGATTGACGATGAGGACCTTGTTCACGGCGCTGTGGATGCCGTACGCCGCCTGGGCGCGGGCATCCTCCAGAGGGAAGGAGTAGTCGTTGATCCGGCGCAGGCCTTCCTCGAGGTCCGACACGATCTTCTGGGTCCCCACCACGAGGATGACTCGCCCGGCGCCGCTGGCGTACGGTCCGAGCTGACTGCCGCCCATCGAGGCCACCAGCAGCGCTCCGGTCTCGGTGACCGCGTGGACGCTGCTCGCCCTCCTCGAGCGCGCTCTGAACAAGGTCATTGTCGACTGCTCCTTTGGCTGAGACCCAAAGCGCGTGAACCCCGGACGCGAAAACACCCCAACATCACGGTGTGGTGAACTCCAGTGGGCCCAGTGGTCCAATCTGCCGTCGACTCGGAACCCCACGCCGCGCCGACACAGGGTGGCGACGCGGGTCGGGCGGGACCCGGATTTCGCTCCACTTTCGCTCCGCCCGACGCCAAACCGCACGGTACAGGGCGGTACAGGTGCGGACACAAGGGTAACGGCGCGGGATTTCGGCAGGCTATTCGTGCTGGTCATGGCCGATGGTCGGGGTTTAATGGGGATACTGTAAAATCGCCGGCTTACGCCTACCCAGGTTCGAATCCTGGTCCTGCCACCACCACTGAGCTGCGGAAATACACAGCTGTAACCCCTTAGGGCTCAGCCGCTTTCTACCAGCTTTCTATCACTTTCTATCCTGCGACCGAGCCTGCCTTGCTGCCGGGCCGTACAGGTCCTCAATCAGCCTGGCCAGACGGGGTGGCGTCTGGGGCAGCTGGTGGATGTAGGTTCTACTGGCCAGCGTGCCGCCGTCGGCATGGCGCAACTGCCCGGCGATCACGCTGGCGGGCTCCTTGGCCGCTGCCATCGCCGAGGCCAGCGAGTGGCGCAGCAGATGCGGATGGGCTTGGATGCCGGCGTCGTGGGCGAAGACACGGAACACTCGGCTGGCATGCTCCGGCCGCACCGGGGTGCCGCGCTCGGTACGCAGCACCAGGTCGAGCTCGACTGGCCGGGGCGCCTCGCCGGGCTGGACGAACAGCAGGGGCACGGGCGTGCGCCGGCGTTGCAGTTGCTGGTAGTCGCGCAGCGCCTTGACCGCGAAGGTGGGCAGGCTCAGCACGGCCTGGCTGGCGGGGGTCTTGAGGGGGCCGACGACCAGTAGCTTGCCGCGGGTGCCGTCGGGACGTGGCTGGCTGGTGGCAAGCTGCTGATCGATGGAGGACAGGGCCTGGCGGAACCGCACGGTGCCGGCGTCCAGGTCGAGGTCGTGCCATTCCAGGCCGCACAGCTCGCCAGTGCGGGCGCCGGTCGCCGCGGCCAGGACGACAAAGACGCGCAGCCACGGCCGCCGATGGTGGTGCACGGCGGCCAGCAGGACACCGACCTGTTCGGGGGTGAGGGCCGCCGGCGTGTGGGCGGGGATGGTGGGTGGTTCGGCGTCGGCGGCGGGGTTGACGGGGAGGTCGTGCCATTTCATGGCGTAGCCGAGCGCTTGGTGCAGGCACAGGTGGATCAGGCGGATGGTGCGGGGACCCAGTCCGCCCGGCTTGCCGTCCTTGCGGCCGTGGTGGGCCAGGTGGTCGTACAGCTGTTGGATCTGCAGGGTGGAGAGCGTGCTCAGGGGGAGGGTGCCGAGGTAGGGGCGGACGTGATGGGCGAGATGTTGGCGGTAGCGGCCGATGGTTCGCAGCCGGACTGGCTTGTTGGTTTGCAGGTGGGCAAGCCAGTGGTCCAGCAGGTCGTTGAGCGTCGGCTCCGGCGGCCCACCAACAGTGCTTGGACTACTTACTCGGTCGTGAGCCGCAACGTCGTTGGGGCGGCCGAGCGCCTGATCGAGTGCGGCTTGTGCCGCGGCCTTGGTGGGGTCGCCGCCGAGGTACTCGAAGCTGCGCGTGCCGTGGCCGTCACGGGTGGCGCGCTGGATGCGCGGATACCAGCGCACGCACCGAGGCGAGCACCTGCCCTCGGTCTTGTTGTGGCCTTTCATGCATTTGCGTTCAATGGTGCCGCTGGACATGGCTCGTCCTTCCAGGAGGTGGTTGGATCAGCCGTGGCCCGTCGTCGGCGCTTGGTTCGCCATCTCGATGGTGCCCTTGCGGGGAGTGATCGGTGCATCCGCTCTAACGTGCCTGGTCAGGCTGGTCGTCGCGCCTGATGTCGAGTGATCGCGGGCGCGCAATCGCCGCTGTGTGGCATGCGGCGCGGCCAGTCGCGGTCCTACCAGTCGGTGAATCAGCAGGAGGCAAAGGAGGGCGAAAAAGGGCATCACCTGCCTTCGTTCGCCCAGGTTTGCTGCAGGTGGGGACTACCAGCGACCAGCACGTCGAGCAGGCAGTCAGGTCGGCGAGGGCCCGTTCAGGTCGTGGATCGGCTGCTGTCTCAGCGGCGACCGCGGGGGAGGGTGATGACGAGCGGGCGCCGTGGCCGGGCCTTGACTGTGGGCGCAGATGTGGCCCGCCATGGGCCTGGACGATCGTATGGGTGATGGTCAGGCCGCTGCTGCTGCCGCCGCTTTGGGGATGTGGGTGCGGGCGGGGTCGACGCAGTAGAAGCGCTCGAAGATGCGCTCCAGCAGTTCCGGGGGGATGCCTTCGCCGGTGAACCCGTCAGGCAGGGCCGTTTCCCGTTACGCAATTGTTGCCGTTTGATTGGTCTACTGGCGAAACGGGGGTCGGGGTTCCTCCGCTCTCGTTGGTATGGAGTCGTCACGCGTCGATCGTGCAGCAGACCAACCCGTTTGGCGATTGGACCTTTCCGCGAGCATGGCTTGACCGTCCCCGGACCCTGGACGGGCCTCGTCGTGGGAGGCAGGCATGGGCAACGACCCAGGCCCCGAGGCGGCGTGGGGTCAGTCGCAGAGGTCCAGCGGCTGGGTGGCTCCCACGCCGCGGTACCGGCCGCTGGACGGGCCAGCGCGGATGGTGCAGGTGCTGCTGGGGGTCTTCATGCTGGTGATCCTGGTGGCCGCGGCGGGCGAGCTGCCCGGGATTATCCGGTTGCTGCACGAGCCCTCCGGCCTGCTCCAGGCCCCAACAGGCGCCTTCGACGGCCGGCAGACGCTGTTGGCCTGGCTGCAACTGGGCGCGTACCTGCTCACCGCCGTCGGCTTTGTAGTGTGGTTTCACCGCGGCTACGCCAACCTACCGGCGCTTGGGATGGAGCCGTTGCCGTTCGCCCCGGTCTGGGCGGTCGGCGCCTGGCTGGTGCCGTTGCTCAACCTGCTCCGACCCAAGCAGATCATGGACGCCATCTGGCGGGGCAGCGACCCTGAGCAGCCCCGCTACGACGCGTTCTGGCGCCAGGGTCCGGTCCCGGCCCTGGTGCGCCTGTGGTGGGCCGTGTTCGTGATGAGCTGGCTGGTCGACCGGGTGTCCCTCGCCCTGCTGTACAACGGGTCCCAGACCGTGCCGGCACGACGGGTCGGCGGTATCGGCCTGCTCGCCAGCCACATTCTGGACTTGGTCCTTGCCCTGCTGTGCTCTCAGTTGCTGCGGCGGGCGACGCGCCGCCAGCAGGCGCGGGCCGCCCGCCTGGGCGTCGTCCCGTCCCGGCTGGTCCTGCGGCTGCACCTGCCGCTTCGTCGCTGGTGGCGCCCACCGGTCAGGCAGCCGCGTCCGCCAGCGCGCCACGCCGCAAGGCGCGCCTGATCGCGCGGGTGATGACGCGGGGTGGTCCTGTGGGCACGTCGCTGCGCTGGCGGCCGCGCAACGCGCCTGGCGTTTGATGGGCGAGCGGTGGCGGCAGCGCCCGTCGATCCAGGTGCGGCGGGTAGGACACTTGGGCGGTTGGATGCGGGGAGGGCCGATGTGGCGGCTGGTGGGGCGCGAACGCGAGGCGGCGCGGCTGGAGGAGCTGCTGGCCGACCGGCTCGGGCGGCTCCCGGCCGGGCGGCCGAGCCGCTGGCCGCGGTGGCGGGCCTTGCCGCCCCGGCCGTGGCGCTGATCGCGGGCCGCACTCCCGCAGGCCGTTCCGCTACCTGCGGCACTCCCGCTACAACCGCCGCACCACGGCCACCACCCCGATGCTGCTCACCGGCCGGCTGCCGGGGCACCCGCTGCTGCGCACCTCCGCCGACCCCAGCGGCCGCCGAGTGCTGGGCTCGCTCAACAATTGCGCCGGCGGGACCACGCCGTGGGGGACGGTGCTCAGCGGGGAGGAGAACTTCAACCAGTACTTCGCCATCTGGCGCAGGTCACCGACGCTCGCATCAGCCAGTGGCACCAACGCTACGGCCTCACGCAGGGCGCCTCAGAACGCAAGTGGGAGCGCTTCTACGACCGCTTCCACCTCGCCAAGGAGCCCAACGAGCCGTTCCGCTTCGGCTGGGTGGTGGAGCTGGACCCCTACGACCCGGACGCCACGCCACGCAAGCGGACCGCGCTGGGACGGCTCAAGCACGAGGGCGCCACCACCGCCCTCGCAAGGGACGGCCGCGCGGTGGTGTACATGGGCGACGACCAGGCCTTCGAGTACACCTACAAGTTCGTCAGCGGCAAGCGCTAGCGGCCAGGAGACCGGGCGCACAACCTGCGGCTGCTGGACGAGGGCACCCTGTACGTCGCCAGGTTCGACGTGGATGCGGCCGGTCACACCACCGGGCGCTGGCTGCCGCTGCGCTTCGGCGAGGGCCCGCTGACACCGGCTGCAGCACCCCCGGTGAGGGCGGCACCCTGGCGGCGCCGGATCTCGAGCTGGCCGGACGGCGCCCAGCCCCGCCCCGCCGTGGTGTCCATCTGGCACAGCGCCCCCGGCGACCCAACCATCGGCCGGTAGCGACAGCAACCTCACCACGGACGGCATGCACCTGCAAGGCCAGCAGGCCAGGCTGTCCTGGCCTGCTGGCAGGCGACCATCCATCAGGCTGGGCGGCCACAGCACGGGCATGGCGTCTCGCCGCACTGACAGCCACAGTCCGGGCACGCCTCGGTGCAGGTCATGGTGTGGGCACCTCCTTTGTGATGGTGGCGGCGTGGATGAACTCGGCCTCACACGGCCACGCGCTGTCCGGGCACGCCGGGGCGGCGCACTGGGCTGCAAGCCGGGACAGTTCGCCGCGGATGTTGACCAGCCGGGCGATCTCGGCGTCCAGCTCGGTGATTCGCTGGCGGACGAGGCTTTCGGTATGCCCACAGGGGCAGGCCCCACGGTGGCGCACGGCCAGCAGGTCAGCGATCTCGCGTGGTCGCAGGCCCAGCCGCTGGGCGCCGCGGATGAAGTGCAGCCGGTCGATCGTGCTGGCCTCGTACTGGCGGTAGCCGGCGGGACTGCGGACGGGTGGTGGGAGCAGGCCGGCACGCTCGTAGTAGCGGACCGTGTCTGGCCTGACGCCTGCCTGTTTGGCGAGTGCGGAGACGGTGAGCGCAGCCATACCGGCAGCGTAGACCCTGGAGCGTGCTCCAAGGTCAGTTGCGACACGTGCGGTGGCCGGCCGGACGGGTGTGGTGACACATTCGGATGGATCGGTGCCAGGTATCTGGTCTTCGATCTCCCTGCGATGAGTTCGCGACCGGGCCTCTGTCAACGACCGCCTCCAGCGCCTGAGCTACGCCTTATTCGCGCTTGTTGTCATGCACGCGGTTTTCTATGACGCGCTGAGGTGGATGACATCCCCTTCACCCGCATCCTGGTCGTCACGGGCATCGTCGTGTTCCTCGGACAGGCGGCGGGATCTGGCTGTGGCCGGGGGAGCGCTCGCACCGCGGCCGGTCGGCGCGGGCGGCAGCCAGCGGGTCCCATTGGGCGGCACGCTGGCGTTCTTATGATTCTCAGGGTTCGTTCATCCTGGGCGTCTCACGGCGGGCGCTGCTCCCAGGGTCGACCCTCGGCTTGACCGCCTGGATCCCGGCGTGGCGTGCTGGCGGCCAGCGCCTGGGCGGCCCGCGCCCGGGTCGCGCGGCGAGCAACGGGCCGGAAGGGCGCAGTCACCGCCAAGGCGATCGTGATCGCAAGCAGCGGCGTATAGGGGATCCCAAGGGCGCGCAGGGCCACGTCGATCCCGCCGGCCAGCCCACCGACAAGCGCCCCAGGCACAATCCCTGCGGGTGCCAGCCGGGGGTCGGCCAGCACCACCGTGGCCAGCAGGAACAGCCCCAGCGAGGCGGCCGGGATCTCAACGGCTTCCAGGCTGGTCCGCCCGGCAAGCAGCCGCAGCCCCTGCAGGCCTAGATGGGCACAGAAGAACCCCGCCACCACTGGCAGACGCCCGGCTCGCCACACGCCGACCGCAAGGGCCACCGCGGCCAGGAACGCCGCCAGCCAGGCGGTGGGGTCGCCGGCATGGCTGACGTGCAGCAGCTCCATGCGGGCAGCCAAGGCCGGCACGGCCAGGACCCCCAGCGCCGCCGTCCCCACCGGCGCCAGCGGCCACCGCGCCGACCGTCCAGCGGCGACGCGCAGCAGCCCAGCAGCGGCGCCGGCCAGCAGGTAGGGCGCCAGCCCACCGGCGCGCAGCAGCAGCGCCAGCAGGGCCCCGTCGGCGGCGGCCACGGCGAGCCCCTCCGCCTTCCGGGACCCGACAGCCAGGCCGATCCCGACCGTGACGAGGATGACCAGGACCACCTTCCACGGCTCCGGGCCCAGATCGAACAGGCCCCGGGCGGCAAGCGCCACGGCAAGGGTCGTCCCAGCCACGAGCAGGGACGGCGGGATCGGCCTGGCCGTCCAGCCGGCGTCGGCGGCGGCGGCCAGCGCCACCCCGGTCACCTCCAGCAGTTTGGTGAGCAGCCCGAGGGTGTCGACAGGCTCCCGCCCACCGAACGCCGGGATGCTCCACAGCCGCGACGCCGCATACACCACCAGCAGCCCACCGACGGTGACCCCGGCCGCCAGGGCGGTGCGGCGCGATCCCGGCGCTCGCCACAGCGCCGCGGCCAGCACCAGCTCCACGATCCCCGCGACGGCGAAGAACACCCCGCTGGCCGGGCTTTGCTGGGCGTGCTGGCCGACCAGGGCCAGATGGATGCCGCCGGCGGCGCCCAGCGCCACCGCCGCCGCGCTGCCCAGCCGCGCGCGCGAGGCGCGCGTGGCGCTGCCCGCCCGCTCCAGCCCTGCCCAGGCCACCACCAGCAGCAGGGCCAGCAGCGGGCCCAGCCGCAGCAGTTGCGCGGCGCCGCCATGCGCGGCGGTCGCCTCGGCGTGGGCCAGCACCATGCCGCTCACCCTCGGGAGCGGGCCGACGGCTGGGAAGCGACGGGCACGGGCATCATCTCCACTCGACTCTTACAGCATGTAGGATAGCTGCTCGTGGGCGCGGGCGACGCTCGTGTCCGGCACGCATCGGTCAGCCAGTGAGGTCCAACCGTGAGCAAGCCCAACCCCGCAGCGCGCAAGCGGCAACCCCGTACGTCCCCCTCCAGGCCGGCACGATCCACGACTGGGTGGCCGCTGTGGCTGTCGCTGGTGGTGGTGGCCGTGCTGGGCGTGGGGGCGGTCGTGTGGCTCAGCGGGCGGCCCAGCGGCGAAGGCGGGCAGCCGGCGGGCGACGTTGGGGCCGTGGGGGAGGCCGTCCCGGCGGTGCGGCTGCCGTCCACCACCGGGCAGACGGTTGACCTGGCCGGGTTCCGCGGCAAGCGCAACGTGCTGCTGTACTTCTACGAGCACGCCGGCTGAAGCCCCTGCGAGGCGCAGCTGGTCGAGCTGCAGCGGGCCAAGGCCACCTTCCAGGCGCAGGGCACCGAGGTGTTCGCCGTCACCGTGCAGGACCTGGCGACCTCCCGGGCGATGGCTGCGCGGCTCGGGGTGGACGTGCCGATCCTGGCCGACACCTCCACCCAGGTCGCCAGGGCGTTTGGGATCTACGACCTGCCGGGCAGTATGGGGCCGTTCTCTACCCACTCGTTTTGGCTGATCGATCGCCAGGGGCGGATCCGCTTCCGCGAGGTGTCGCTGGAGATGCACGTGCCCTTCGGCAAGGTCGAGCGAGCGGTCGCCGGACTAAAGGCATAAACCAGGCGCCGACCGCGGCGGAGCCGAGCAAGGTGGTGGCTGTACCGTCACTCAGGCAGGGCCGTTCGGCTCGATATTTGCCAGCTCGCCTTCCCAGGCCTCTTTGCCCTCGTGCAGGGCGAACGCGGCGATGACGAACCCGGCGACCGAGTCGATCCAGGTCCAGCCGGCCAGCGCGTAGCCTGCCAGCCCAGCGAAGGTCGCCGCCGACAGCCAGGCGCACAGTTTGGTCTCGGCCGCGTCGGCGATGACCAGCCGGGACCGCATCCGCTCGCCGGCTTGCCGCTTCCGGCGGGCCAGCCAGGGCATGACGAGAATCGACAGGCCGGTCAGGGCGATGCCGACCGGGCTGGCGTTGGGGCGGGCCTGGCTGGCGAGGTCGCGGATGCCTTCGGCGGTGACGTAGGCCGCCAGGAGGAAGAAGGTGATGGCGATGAACCGCAGCGCGCGGCGCTGCTTGGCCTCGTCGGTGTGGCCACTGCCGACCTCGGCGCGCAGCCGCACCAGGACCACGGTGGCGGCGGCAACCTCGATCCAGGAGTCGAACCCGAAGCCGACCAGCGCGATCGAGCCGGCGACCAGGCCGGCGGTGACCGCGACGACGCCCTCGGCGATGTTGTAGGCGATGGTGGCCTGCTCGTAGCGGATCGCGCGCCGGGCGGCCGCGCCCCGCACGTCGATCGCTGGCTCTGGGGTGCTCACCTGGGTCCCTCACCGGTCGGGACGGCAGCGGTGCCGTAGTTGGGGCACAGCACCACGGCGTCGCCGGTGTGGGCCAGAACCTGCTCGGCGGCGCGGAGCAGTTCGTCGAGGTCGCTGACGGCCAGGCGGTAGTAGGACTGGCGGCCGACCGGGCGCCAGGTGACCAGGCCGCAGTCGCGCAGGCAGGCCAGGTGCCCGGACACGGTGGGCTGGGCGAGCCCGACCGACTTGGCGAGGTCGACGACGCGGCGCTCGCCGCCTCGCAGCTCGAGCAGGATGGCCAGGCGGGTGGGGTCGGCCAGGCCGCGGAACAGTGCGGTGGCGCGCGTGACCGCGCCGGTATCGGTCCCGGTATCGACGTTCAGCGATTGCATCGGCATAGGCCGATGCTACATCATTGGCCGATGGTCTCGGCGCGGACCGTCATTGGTGTCGGCGCACCTCCGGGCCGACAGGACGGTTCGGCTCGTGAACGTGGAGGTGGAGCAGGCCGACGGTCACCGGCTGCAGGGTCACGACGGGCGAGTCGGCTGCGGCCTGAGCAGCTCGAGGTGCACGCCGTCGGGCATGGCCGAAGGCCGTCAGGACGGTTCACCCAAGAGCGGCCGCCGGTCCGACAGGCTCTCAGGTGAGGGGGCAGACTGGCATGCCGGCCACGCGCAGCAGCGGCGCGGTCAGGGCGAGGAGCTGGCCGAGCAGTGGTGCGACCACGATCAGGCCGGCCAGCAGCAGCGCGCCGCCGGGCCGGGTGGCAGGTGGGGCAGTGAGCCGGCGGATCCGCTCCAGGGTGTTCGGGCCGGCAGCACCGAGCCCCAGGGTGGGGGCGGGCGCGGTGGCCAGGGTGGCCAGCGCGGTGGCGATGTCGGCGCGGTCGTGGTGGTGGACGGCGGCGTCGTCGGCGGCCAGCTCGACCAGGCGGGCGACGGCGCTATGGGCGGCGCGGGCGGCCGGCAGCCAGGGGAAGCCGATCCGCAGCGCCTCAGCCACGAGGAGCAGGGCGTGGTGGCGGCGGGCCTGGTGGGCGTGCTCGTGGGCGAGCACGGCCTGGAGCTGGGCGGGGTCGAGCTGGCGCAGGGTGGCGGTGGTGACCACGACCGGCCCGGGCCGGCCCCGCACCCGTGCGGGTAGGCAGTAGGCCAGTGGGAGCGGGTGGTCCAGGACGGTGACGCCGGGTAGGCTCGGCTGGGCGCGGCCGGTCAGGGTGAGCAGCTCGCGCTGGTCGCGGGCGGCGCGCCAGGCGCGGGCGCCGGCGACCAGGCCGCCCACGAGCAGTCCGGCCGCGACCGTGGTGAGCAGCAGCAGCCCCAGCAGCGGGCCGGGGGCGCCGGCCGGGGCGTCCAGCGCCGCGCGCAGCGCCATCGAGCAGGTCTCGAGCAACGCGGCCAGGTCGATGATCAGGTGGCTGGAGCCGACCAGCAGCAGCAGCCCCGCCAGCACCACAGCCGACAGGGCGCCCACGGCCGCCAGCAGCCACAGGTAGGCGGTGGCCTGCGGGGCTTGGTCGAGGCGGCCCAGCCGGGCAAGGATCCGCGGGGCGGCCACGCCGAGCGTGACGCCGGCCAGCCCGATCGCGAGCAGCGGGCTCACGGCGCCTCCCGGCCGGCACGATCGTGGCGGCGGGTCCGCAGGGCGGCGCGCAGCTTGTCGGCCTGATCGGCGGGGAGCTGCTCGACGAAGCGCAGCAGGACCGCAGCGGGGTTGCCGCTGGCGCCGAGCAGGCCGGCCATGCGCTGGGCGGTGTAGGCCTCGCGAGACTGCACCGCCCGGTAGGTGTGGGCCCTGCCGGCGGGCTGCTTGTAGAGGATGCCCTTGCGGGCCAGCCGGTCCATGACGGTGAGCACGGTGGTGTAGACGACCGGTCGGGACTGGGCGAGCTGGTCGACGACCTCCCGGCCGGTCACCGGCCGGTCGGCGGCCCAGACGACGTCCATGATCGCCTGCTCGAGCTCGCCGAACCCTCCTCGTGCCACGTGTGGTCTGCTCCTTGGTCAGCGCTACCGGCGGTGCGCTGCCGGCAGGGTCACGATACCTGGTCGGCGGGCGCCGGTGGCTGCTCGGCGTGCGGACCTGCTGACACCGCCTGGGCCGGCGCGGTGGGCCCGGCGGGGTGGTGGCGCTCGGCGCGCAGGGCGGACAGTTCTTGCTCCAGTTGGGCGATGCGCTGCTCGCTGCTGGCCGGCTGCTCCGGTCGGGCCTGGGGCGGGTGGGCTGTGCATGCGGCGCATGCCGGCCATGCACACCAGCATCAGCAGCGGGCAGGCGAGCGCGGGCAGGTAGGGCAGGAACCGGGACATGCGCGTCGCGTCCCTTCTGTCGGCGACCGGGTGGTCGATGGGTATGCCTCTTACGCTGCGTCGTAGTATAACTCCTACACGATGTCAGAGACTGAGCCTGCCGCGGTCGAGGGCGCCCACGACGAAGTGGACGGCGCCGGCCACCAGCCAGCATTGGCGCCGGATGATCCCCCGCGGCGTCGGCTGGTGCCACGGTTGGTGCTGGTCGTCCTGCTGCTGGTGGTGGCCGTGGCCGGGGTGCGTGCCGTCGCCCAGCGGGTGCGCACCGACCCCGGCGGCGGCGCGCTGGTGGTCGCCGACCAGCAGGCCATCGCCGGCAAGGTGGCCCACCGGCAGGTCAGCTTCCAGGGTCAGCTGCTCGCGGACGACAAAGCGTGGTCGTCGGCGTCCGCGCATGGGCAGGTCCTGGTGGTCAACTTCTGGGCGTCCTGGTGCGGGCCCTGCCGCGCCGAGCAGCCAGCCCTGGCGGCCGTCGCCCGCGCCTACCGCGACCGGCGGGTGGCCTTCATCGGGGTCAATGTCCAGGACACCCGCGCCGCCGCGCTGGCCTACACCCGCGAGTTCCAGGTGCCCTACCCGTCGCTGTTCGACCCCGGCGCGCAGACGGCGACCAGGCTGCGGGCGGTCGCGCTGCCGACCACGTTCATCCTGGACCGCGACGGGGTCATCGCCGACCAGCTCACCGGCAGGACCACCGTGCCGATCCTGCGGGCCCGGTTGGACGCGCTGCAGGCCACGGGCGGGCGATGGTCGGCATGAGCGCGGGGTTGCTGGTGCTGGCGGCGTTCCTGGCCGGGGTGGTGAGCTTCTCGTCGCCATGCTGCCTGCCGCTGCTGCCCGGCTACGTCGCCTACGTCAGCGGCAACACGGCCGCCCAGCGGCAGCCCGCCGGACGGACCATGACCGCGGCCGGCCTGTTCACGCTGGGGTTCGGGCTGACGTTCACCGCGCTGGGCGCGAGCGCATCCTGGCTTGGCGGGCTGCTGCTGGCCACCCGGCCGGGGCTGGTCCGCGCGGCCGGGGTGCTGGTCGCCGCGGTCGGGGTCCTGACGCTGCTTGCCGCCGAGCCGCGTGTGCTGGTACGGGAGCGGCGGCTGCTGGCGTTGCACCGCGTGCCCAGCGGGCCGGTGTTCGCGGCGCCGCTGGGCGCGGCGTTCGCGTTGGGCTGGACGCCCTGCATCGGCCCGGTCCTTGCCGGGCTGCTGGCCGCCGCGGCGGCCAGCCCGACCGCGGGCGCGGGTGCGGCCCTGCTGGGGGTGTACTCGGCCGGGCTGGCGGTGCCGTTCCTGGCGCTGGCCTGGGCGGTCGCCCGTGGCCGTCGCGGCGGTGGGGTGGGGTTGCTTGGCCGCCACCATCGCCTGCTCGCTGGGGTCGGCGGGGGCCTGCTGGTGGTGATGGGGGCCGCGATGGTCGCCGGCTGGTGGACTCAGTTGTTCGCGCCGCTGGTGCGCTGGTTCGCCCGCGCCGGCTGGCCCCCGATCTAGAAGGTGGTGCGCGTGTCCAGATCCCGACTGCTCGCCCTCACTGTGGGCCTTGTGGCCCTGCTGGCCGCCTGCGCGCCGACCAGCACACGGTCCTCGGGCGGCTCGGCTCCAGCCGCCGCCCCGACCACCGTCCCTGCCGGCGTCGCGCCCAATGCCGTCCGGCTGCGCTTGGCGGGCTTTGCCGGCGGCCGGGGATTCACACTGCCGGATGACCTGCGGGGCCGGCCGCTGGTGCTCAACGTGTGGGCCTCCTGGTGTGGGCCGTGCCGGCAGGAGATGCCTGCCTTCCAGCAGGTGTACCTGCAGGCCAAGGGCAAGGTCGGGTTCCTTGGCCTGGACTATCTGGACGTGGAGTCGGCCGCCCGCCGGTTCGTCGCCCAGACCGGGGTGACCTACCCGCTGGCCGCCGATCCCAAGGGGCGGGCGGGCGCGAAGTTGGGCGTGGCGAGCCTGCCGGCCACCCTGTTCATCGGCGCCGACGGCGCGCTGCGCGGCCGCCACCTGGGCGCGATGACCGCCCCGCAGTTGCGCGCCGCCATCCAACGCTACCTGGAGGTCAGCCTCCCATGACCGCAGCCAAGCCCAGCAAGCCCAAGCCCCAAGGTCGGCGACACCGGCCCTCGGCCGCCGAGCGCGCCGCCGCCCGCCGCCGGCGGCGGCTGCGCATCATCGCCTGGGGCACCGCAGCGGTGCTGGTGGTCGGCGGCGCGGTCGGGTTCGCGATCGTGCGCAGCCAGGCCAACACCCGCGCGGTGCGGGCGCTTGGGGTGCAGACCTTCGCCAACCAGGGCCAACAGCACCTGCAACCGGGTCAGGACTACACCGCCTACAACTCCAAGCCACCAACCTCGGGCCCGCACGCCCCCACGCCGGCGCCGTGTGGGGTGTCCGGCGAGGCGATCCCCAACACAGTGCAGGTCCACGACCTGGAGCACGGCGTGGTCATGGTCCAGTACCGCCCCGGCCTCGACCAGAGTCAGGTCCAGGCGCTGGAGACGCTGGGCCGCTCCTACACCTCCCACGTGATCGTGGCCCCGTGTCCGGGGCTGCCCAGCCCGGTCACCGCGACCGCGTGGACCAAGCTGATGCGGCTGGACCGCGCGGACACGAGCAAGCTGCGCCGCTTCATCGGCCAGTTCCGCCAGCACGGCCCCGAAGCGGGGGTGCCATGCCCGATCGGATGAGCCCACGCGCGCGGGCGGCGGTGGGCGGCCTACCCTGGACACTGTCGGAATAGCCCTGGGGAGCGCAGCCCTCATGCCTACCGTCCCCGTACCTCGTCGGCGGTTCCTGGCGGCGGCCACCGCGACTGCCGCGGGCCTGGCTCTGGGCGCCTGCACCAGCAAGCCGCACACCGGCGCTCGCGAGGTGGGGCCATCGGCACCTGCGGTCGGCCAGGCCGAGGCGCGCCGCCGCCGGCAGGGCGCTCCGATCCGCGAGGTCGTGCTGGCCGCCGCGCCGGCCAGCATCGATCTGGCCGGCCGCACGGTCACCACTTGGGCCTACAACGGTGTGGTCCCCGGCCCGCTGGTGCGGCTGCGGGCCGGGGAGGTGCTGCGGGCGCGGCTGGACAACCGCCTGGGCGAGCCGACGACGATCCACTGGCACGGCGTGGCGTTGCGGAACGACATGGACGGCGCCCCCGGCATGACCCAGGCGCCAGTTGAGCCCGGTGGCCGGTTCACCTACCAGTTCACCGTGCCCGACGCGGGCACCTACTGGTTCCACCCGCACGTGGGCCTGCAACTGGACCGCGGCCTGTACGGGCCGCTGCTGGTCGACGACCCGGCCGAGCCCGGCGGCTACGACCGTGAGCAGGTGGTGGTGCTGGACGACTGGACCGATGGGGTCGGCCCCTCCCCGGAGCAACTCCAGGAGCGGCTGGCGGCCCAGGGCGGCATGGGCATGATGGGCCAGGGCGGCCAGGATGCAAGCCAGGTGCTCGGCGGGGTCGGCG
>Ga0137369_10004103_pt1 | contig 14868 bp, 13 predicted proteins | sample SagtaG_12_FD_104918 | JGI IMG/M metagenome (GOLD analysis project Ga0137369, IMG submission 104918) | Vadose zone soil microbial communities from Sagehorn Ranch, Mendocino, California, USA - Sage1_L_113_16 metaG | ecosystem: Environmental > Terrestrial > Soil > Vadose zone | place: USA... | reverse complement strand
TACGGCATCATCACCGAGAGCTGACTCGAGCCCTTTGGGCGCCTCGCTTCTACCTTCGGGCCGCCGCCGGGGTGACGGGAGGGCAGCACCACCTCGAACGGTTCGCTTCCGCGCAGGTGTAAGCACCACGCGCGATGCCGGCTGGCACCCTTCCGCGCCGACCACGCGAAGGCGGATCCTGACCCTATGCACGCACCAGCTATCACCACCCCAGCCGTCTCCATCCCCCATCCAGGCCGTGCGCCTCGCTGGCTCATCGGCGTCAGTTGCCTGGTGGCCGGAGGGCTCATCGGTGTCGGCGCGACGACCGCCATCACCGATGACTCGACCCCGGCCGCGCACACGCCGGCGCCGGTGGAATCGGACATCAGCTCGTTGCCCCATTCGGCGGACGCCGCCGCGTCGTGGTTGGCGCAAGGCACGGCCGTCGCGTCGACGGCTGCATTGCCTCGTTCCGCTGACGCCGCGGCGTCGTGGTTGGCGCCGCCGGCGGTCCAAGCGGTCCGAACGGCGCCGGGCTCGCCGGACGCGGCCGAACACTGGGTCGGCACGCGCTGACCGAATCGTGTTGCACGATGGCGCATGGCGACCGGCCTGCCGACGGAGTTGGTGGCCGCGGCTGACCTCGCCGGCGCAACGTCACGCCGGCTTCGCGGCCGCAGCGACGTCTGGCGTGTCGACCACCCCATGGGCGCGGTTGTCATCCGCCGGAACGATCCCGTACGCCACCCGCCTGTCGATGCCACCGTCACCGACGACATCGGCTGGGTCCACCGGTTCCTCGGCCGACTCGCCGCCTCGGCGTTTCCCGCGCCCCGTCCTGCGCCGCTCTTCGCCGGCCGAAGTGTCGCCGTCTTCGAGGGCGACACTTGGGAGGCGCTCGCGTTCGTTCCGGGCAGGGTCGTCGGCTGGAGCCCCACGCCGACCATGTTCCAGCTCGGGGCGTTCCTGGCGTCGTTCCATGAGGCGACCGCCGAACTCGAGAGCTTCGGAGATCGTGCGTCCGTGCTGCCGGTCGCGTCGCTCGTCGGCGACGTGCCGTGGCGCGAACTCAAGGTCGACAAGTCCGAGCGGCGTGCGGTACAAGCATCGGTGGAGGCGCTTGCGTCCGAGCTCGATGCCACCGGCCACCGGTCGGCGCCCCGCTCCGTCATCCATGGCGACTTCACGAACCACAACGTGGTCGCCACCGGCCGGCCGCGCGTCCCATCCGGTGCCATCGACTTCGCGAACGCGTACACCGAGGCAACGCTCGCGGACGTCGGCTTCGCGCTGTGGCGCAGCGGTCGACCTTCCCAGGGGGCCAGCGGCTTCGACGCCGAACGCATCGCCGCGTACGTCGCCGGCTATCAGTCTCGCCGATCGCTCGACCCCGGCGGCGGTGCGGCGATCCTTGCCTACCTTCGAGCGCGCGGCCTCCAGATCCTCGCCAAGCAGGTACGTCACGGCGGCCCCGTCGATCTCGGTCCGCTGCCGCGGCTCACCTGGCTCGCGGACCACCAACCGCGCTTGCTCCGGAGACTCGAAGCGTGGCCCCGATCCGGGATCGGGTCGAGTCCGCGGCGCGAACCGCAGCGGTGAGTCCGGCGATGAGCGCCGTGGTGTGCGCTGGTCGCGACAAGGGCGACGTGCCGCGGATCCGCGGTGGCAGCTCGAGTTGGACGCCACCGCCGCGGGGAAGGTTGACGGGGTTGCGAGGGTGCACTCCCCGCAGGGGCGCGGGGATGGCGTCGAGCTCGTCGACGACCGCGTAGCCCTCGGGCGCGACCGCCTCCCGGAGCGCCGCGCCCATGTGGCGGGCCAACGCCCGGTTCTGCCCGCCGAGGAGCAGCGTCGTCCAGTACCCCTCACGGCCATAGCCGTGGACGGCGACGACGGCGTCGACGTGATCGAAGAACGCGGCGAGTGCCGGTGACGCGAAGGGCTGTACCTCGACCGAAGGGATGTGCCAGCGGAGGGTGGGCGGCTGCCGAACCAGGTACAGCGAGGCGTCCGCCTTGGCCGCGACGAGCTCCGCGATCACGTCCGTCGCCGCTTCGAGGTTGCCCCCGTGAAACGCCATCACGCCGAATCGGGAACGCAGCGTGCACACCTCCTCGACATCGGGATGGGCGAGCAGCGCGGCGAACACGCCGCCATGATGCCGCCATGCGCATCCACTTCGTCAACGAGAACGTGCACGGGCACGCGACGATGCCCGCCCATCTGCGGGTGGGAGTGGCAGCACTCGGGCGGAGGACGACGACCCGGTGAAACATCCCGTTCTCTGGGCAATTTGCTACCGATGGCGTCGCAAATTGCCCACAGAACGACTGGGGTTCGGTAGAACGCGGATTGGGCGGCCGTGGGACGCGATTCCATTGACAGATCGGCAGGGGCGCCGTAGCTTGCGGCTGCTCGGTGGAACCGCTTCCACCGCCAACAGCACCGGGGGGATGGTTGGTCACACTCGCCGATGTAGCCGAACACGCGGGAGTCGGCGCCGGCACTGTGTCGCGAGTCCTCAACGACAGCCCGAAGGTGAGCGTCACCACTCGGGCCCGGGTCCTCGCCGCGATCGAGATCCTCGGCTATCGGCCGAACCCCCTCGCCCGCGGGCTCTCGCGCGGCCGCAGCCAGACCGTCGGCGCGGTCGTGCCGTTCTTCACGCACGCCTCGGCGGTCGAGCGCCTGCGGGGGGTCGTCGCCGCGCTCGGCACCAGTCATTACGACCTCGTGCTGTTCAACGTCGAAACTCCGCTCCATCGCGAGGAGCACTTCGCGGCGCTCATCGGACGCGACCGGGCCGATGGCTTGGTGGTGATGTCGCTGCCGCCGCCGTCCGAACATCTCAAACGCCTCCTCGCCATCGGCGTGCCGATCGTGCTCGTGGACGCCCGCGGCGACGGTGTGCCGGCCGTCGTCACCGACGACATCGAGGGCGGCCGCATGGCCACGGGTCACCTCGTCGCGCTCGGCCATCGCCACATCGCCTTCATCGGGGAAGATCCGAAGAACGCGTTCGGCTTCACGTCCGGCCCACAGCGGGAGGCGGGCTACCGCGCCGTGCTGGACGAGGCTGGCATTCCGTACCGCCGCAGCTATGTGCGCCACGGTGCGCACGACCGCACGGTGGCCCGGCGGCTCGCCGAACAGTTGCTCGCACTGAGGACCCCACCCACCGCCATCTTTGCCTCGTCCGACGTCCAAGCGACTGGCGTGCTCGAGGCGGCCCGGGTCGGCGGGTTGCGGGTGCCGGAGGATTTGTCCGTCGTCGGGTTCGACGACATCGAGATCTCGGCGTACGCCGGGCTCACGACCGTGCGCCAGCCGCTGTTCGACAGCGGCTTGCTAGGCGCCCGGCTGTTGCTCGACGCCGTCGACCGCGAGCGCCCCCTCGATCCCATCGTGCACCAGTTGCCGTTGACGTTCGTAGAGCGCGCCACCACCGCACCACCACATCGGCGACGCCGATGACCCGGACATACGAGGAGACCCATGGCTGAGATCGTCCTCGACGACGTGTGGAAGGTGTACCCGGACGGAACCGAGGCCGTCCACGCGCTCGACCTCGACATCGCCGACAAGGAGTTCATGGTGCTCGTCGGCCCGTCAGGATGCGGGAAGACGACCGCGCTGCGGATGGTCGCCGGTCTCGAGGTGATCTCGAAAGGATCGGTGCGCATCGGTGAGCGAGTCGTCAATGACGTGCCGCCCAAAGAGCGCGACATCGCCATGGTCTTCCAGAACTACGCGCTGTACCCGCACATGACGGTGTTCGACAACATGGCCTTCGGGTTGAAGCTGCAAAAGGTCCCCCGGGACGAGATCAAACAGCGCGTCGGGGATGCGGCACGGATCCTCGGCCTCGAGGAGTTCTTGGGCCGCAAACCCAAGGCCCTGTCGGGCGGTCAACGCCAGCGGGTCGCTATGGGCAGAGCGATCGTGCGCCACCCCCAAGCCTTCTTGATGGACGAACCCCTCTCCAACCTCGACGCCAAGCTGCGCGTGCAGATGCGATCGGAGATCGCCCGCATCCAGCACGATCTGGGCGTCACGACGATCTACGTCACGCACGATCAGACCGAGGCGATGACGATGGGCGATCGCGTGGCGGTGATCCGCAAGGGCATGCTCCAGCAGGCCGACACCCCGCAGTCGTTGTACGAGCACCCGATCAACCTGTTCGTCGCCGGGTTCATCGGCTCGCCAGCGATGAACCTGTTCGATGTCACCCTCACCGGCTCGGACGGCGCGCTGGCGGTCGAGTTCGGCGGCCTTCGACTGCCCGTCCCCGACGAGGTCGTTGCCGGACGAGCCGCACTGCGCGGCTATTCGGGGCGCACCATCGTGCTCGGCATCCGGCCCGAGGACATGGAAGACGCATCGCTCGTCTCGGAGGCACCCGCCGAGCGCCGCATCCCGGCCACCGTCGAGCTGCGCGAGGCACTCGGCTCCGACGTGGTTATCCATTTCACTGTGAACGCTCCCCCCGCGATCACCGAGGACGTTCGGGAGTTGGCCGTCGATGTCGGCCAGGAGGCGCTCGAGCAGGTGGAGAAGGGCGTCGAAGGCGGCCGCACCACCGTGCTCGCACGGCTCAACCCTCGCACGCACGCCCGCCCCGGCGACAACATCGAACTCGTCCTCGACACCCATCGCCTGCACTTCTTCGATCCCGACGACGGCTCCGGCATCTACGACGGAACCACCGGCCCGACGACCTCGATCAAACAACCCTGAAAAGGAAGGGAAACAGATGCGGTTTCGACGGATGACCCTGTCGTTGCTGCTCGTGTCCGCGCTCGTCGCGGCGGCGTGTGGCGACGACTCCGGCGACAACACCAGCGATACAGGCGGGGGTGGTCTGAGCGGCGACATCGTCCTCATGAGCGCCGGCGAACCCGAGGAGACCGACGCCTACCAGGTGATCTTCGACGACCTCATCAACGCAAAGGTCGACTACAACGTCGAGGTCGAGTCGGTTAGCGACTTCGAGCAGCAGTTCCAGATCCGCGCCGAGGGTGGCACCCTCCAGGTAGCGGCTGTACCGCAGCCGGGCTCCATCGCCGCGTTGGCCGACAAGGGCCAGATCATCGCGCTCGAGGACATGGGCTTCGACATCGACGAACTGAACGATCTGCTCGGCGAGTCGTTCGTAGCTCTCGGCGAGCACAACGGGAAGCACTACGGCATCCCGACCAACATCAACCTGAAGAGCATGGTGTGGTACCCGAAGGACGCCTTCGACGCCGCCGGCTACGAGATCCCCGAGACGTGGGACGACCTGATCGCGCTGAGCGACCAGATCGTGGAAGACGGCAGCGCACCGTGGTGCGTCGGCTTCGAGAGCGGCGGTGCCACCGGTTGGCCCGCCACCGACTGGATGGAGGACATCATGCTCCGCACCGCGGGGCCCGAGGTGTACGACCAGTGGGTCGCTCACGAGATCCCGTTCAACGACGACGCGGTGAAGACCGCGGCCGAGAAGTTCGGCGAGATCATGTTCACCGACGGCTACGTGCTCGGCGGGGCGGCCGCGACGCCTGACATCGCGTTCGGCGACGCACCGGCCCCGATGTTCCAGGATCCGCCTGCTTGCTGGCTCCACCGGCAGGCGAGCTTCATCACGGCCCAAGCGGGGTTCGAGGGACAAGAGGCCGGGACCGACTACGACTGGTTCCCGCTGCCCCCGATCGACCAGGAGGGCATCCTTTACGGCGGTGAGCTCACCGTCGTCGGTAGCGACGCCGATCCGGACGTCGCCGCCGACTTCCTCCGCCGGTTCATCGCAGAAGACGTCCAGTGTGAGATGGGCGGCGTGCAGGCGTCGTCGCGCATTTCTCCCAACGTGAACGTAGGCCCCGACTGCTACACCGACGACCTGCTCGCCGGCGCGTCGGAAGTGCTCACCGACGCGCTGAAGGCGGGCACCGGTCGGTTCGACGCCTCCGACCTCATGCCGAAAGAGGTCGGCCAGGGCACGTTCTGGACCGGCATGGTCGAGTACATGAAGAACGGCCCTAGCGCCCTGGACGGCATCCTGAAGGACATCGAGGACAGCTGGCCTTCCTGAGCAGACCGAGCGTGAACGACGAGCGGAGAGCGGTCGTGATGCGGCCGCTCTCCACCGGCAGGCGAAAGAGGGAGGGCGGCGCGTGACGACAGCACCGACCGAGACCGAGAAGACGGACGAGTCGACCGTTCCACCCCCGAAACGCCATCATCCCGAGTACGTCCCGGGCGAGCTTCCCGTCGTTCAGCGCCTGGTCTGGGTCAACGTGCTGCGGATCGTCGGATCCCTGGCCGTGCCCGTCGTGGGGTTCGTCGTGCTGTGGTCGACCTTCGACTTCCTCCGCGACGCCGACGCCAATCGCCTGCTGGTCGCCGGGGTCGCCATCGTCGTCGGCGTCGTGGGCGTGTTCGCGCTCTTCTGGGGGATGAACCGATTCGTCGACTGGCTGCCGGCCCACCTCCGGGAAGGGGTGCGGCCCTACATCTTCGTCGGTCCCGCGCTCGTGATCCTGGCCGTGTTCCTGATCTACCCGGTGATCAACACCATCCTCATCAGCTTCAAGGACGCCACGGGTCGGGACTTCGTCGGCCTCGACAATTACGACTTCGTGTTCACCGACCCGAGCATGTTGCGCTCGATCCGCAACACCGCGATGTGGATAGTGCTGGTGCCGCTCGTTGCCGTCAGCATCGGGTTGGTGTTCGCGACCATCGCCGACCGGTTGCGCCGCGGCGAGGCGGTCGCCAAGTCGTTCATCTTCCTGCCGATGGCCATCTCGTTCGTCGGCGCCGCGGTGACGTTCCGTCTCATCTACAGCTTCCGGCCCGCCGGTTTCGGCTCGAACATCGGGCTCCTGAACGGGATCTGGACGGGACTCGGCAACAACCCGGTGTCATGGTTGTCGCAACGGCCATGGAACAACCTGTTCCTCATGGCGATCATGGTCTGGATGCAGACCGGGTTCGCCATGGTCGTGCTGTCGGCGGCGATCAAGTCGATCCCGGACGAGATCATCGAAGCCGCCCGCATCGACGGCGCCTCGGAGCTGCAGGTGTTCGGGAGGATCATCGTGCCGAGCATCCTCCCTACCGTCGTCGTGGTGACCACCTACATGGTGATCAACGCGCTGAAGGTGTTCGACATCGTCTTCGTGATCGGCAACGCGGAGGCGAACGGCACCGAGGTGATCGCCGAGCGGATGATCCGGTGGTTCTTCATCCAGGGCAACCAGGGCCATGCCGCGGCCATCGCGGTGGTCCTGTTCGCCGCCGTGATCCCCGTCATGGTCTGGAACGTGCGCCGCTTCCGCGAGCAGGAGATGACGCGATGACGCTCACCGCCCCGCTGCCAGAGAGTGTTACCGAGGCGCCGCCCAAGCCGACGAAGGCCGAGGCCCTGGGCGTGCGCCGAGGTGGTTGGTTCATTCGCATCACCATCGTCGTCATCGTCCTCCTGTGGCTGATCCCGGTGGCCGGCGTACTCGTCACCTCGTTCCGGTCCGAGACCCTCGCCAACACGACCGGGTGGTGGGAGGCATTCGCGCACCCCTTCCGGTCGGGGCAGTGGACCTTCGAGAACTACCGTCAGGCGCTCGACACCGGTGGGTTCCAGAGCTCGTTCCTCAACAGCCTGGCGGTGGCGGTGCCCGCAACCGTCATCCCGATCACGATCGCCGCGTTCGCGGCGTACGCGTTCTCATGGATGGACTTCCGTGGCCGCTACGTGCTGTTCGTACTGGTCGTCGGGCTCATGGTCGTGCCGTTGCAGATGGCGCTCATCCCGATCCTGCGCCTCTACGCTGGCGGGGCGAAGCTCGGGGGCGTGACCGTCTTCCCCGACCTCAAGCTCAATGGCACCTTCTTGGGGATATGGCTGGCGCACACCGGCTTCGGGCTGCCCCTCGCCACCTACCTGTTGCGCAACTACATCGGATCGCTGCCGTCATCCATCATCGAATCGGCCAAGATCGACGGGGCCGATCACTTCACGATCTTCTGGCGGTTGGTCGTGCCACTGTCGGTTCCGGCCCTGGCGGCCTTTGCCATCTTCCAGTTCCTGTGGGTGTGGAACGACCTCCTCGTCGCCTACGTGTTCCTCGGCGGCACCCGGGAGACGCGGGTCGTCACCATCGCGTTGTCCAACCTCGTCGGATCGCGCGGCGAGAACTGGAACCTGCTCACGTCCGCCGCGTTCATCTCGATGGTGCTGCCCCTCGCCGTGTTCTTCTCGCTGCAGCGCTACTTCGTCCGCGGCTTGACCGCGGGCTCGGTCAAGGGCTGAGCCCGGTGGCATCGGGGAGACGGACGGCGAGGCGACGTGACCGTCGGCCTCGCGGCATGGAGCCGTTACCGCCGCAGCGCAAGTGGCGCGCGATCACTCTGGCCACGCTCCTGCTCGCACCTGCATGCTGGTCGATACTCGCGGGTTGGGTCACGATTGTGTCCGACGACGGCGGCGGTGTGGCCAACCCGGAGGCCGCCGTCGCCTTCGGGCTCGCCCTCATCCCATTCGTGTTCATCGTGCTCGCGTTCGGCTCGGAGCACCCGAGGGCAGCGAGCGCGGTCTTCAAGGCGATGTGGTTGTCGCTGCTCGTCGGCATCCCCGCGTCCGCCATCGCGGGCGACGCGGTGACCGGGATCGTTGCGGGCGTCGGCGCCGGCGGCGTCTGCGCGCTGCGCGCTGACGACGCCCACAACTGGCGCGCCCGTGCACTGGCCGTGGTCCTGGCGTCGGTCTACACGTTCGTACTCGCCAGGACGGCCGGCGCGATCGTGCTGCTGGCCGCGCCGATCTTTCCGCTGACGGCCATCGGCGTCGCCGATCACATATCGGAGTGGAAGCACCAGCGAGTGGCGACGCCGACCTGACTTCAGGCGGGGGCGTCAGGCTGTGGCGATCATGGGGGATGTGGTGGTTGTGCGGCCTATAGCCGCACAACCACCAACACCTCGGCGCCCAGTTGGCGTCAGGCGGCCTGCGGCAGGTGCTCGCGTTCGCCGAACGCGATGGCGAGCACCTGCCCGATCTCGGACGCGACGTAGAACGTCATCTCGTCCCTGACGGCTTCGGGGACGTCGTCGAGGTCGCCTTCGTTGCGGGCCGGCAGGATGACCTCCGTGAGCCCGGCGCGGTGGGCCGCGAGCACCTTCTGCTTGACGCCACCGATCGGCAGCACCTTGCCTTGGAGAGTCATCTCGCCGGTCATGCCGACCGTCGGGCGCACGGCCCGGCCGGTGAGCAACGACACGAGCGCGGTGGTCATGGTGACGCCGGCGGACGGACCGTCCTTGGGGACGGCGCCGGCCGGGACGTGCACGTGGAAGGTCCGTTCGCTGAAGGCGTCCGGGTCGATGCCGAGCTCAGCCGCATGGGACCGGACATAGCTCAGCGCGATCGACGCCGACTCCTTCATCACCTCGCCGAGCTGGCCGGTGAGCACGAGCGGCGCGTCGCCGGCCATGGCGGTGGCTTCGACGAACAGCACGTCGCCGCCGACGCCGGTGACCGCGAGCCCGGTGGCGACGCCGGGCACGGACGTGCGCTCCGCGACATCGAACACGAACTTCGGCCGGCCGAGGTAGGGCCGGACGTCGTCGGCGCTGATCGTGACGGGCGCGGTCGCCTCGCCGGCGGCCAGCTTGGTCGCGACCTTGCGCAGCAGCTTGCCCAGCTCCCGCTCCAGGTTGCGGACGCCGGCCTCCCGCGTGTGGTCGGTGACGATGACGCGAAGGGCGTCGTCGTCGACCGTCACCTCGTCGGCGTCGAGTCCGTTGCGCTCGAGCTGGCGGCCGAGCAGATGGTCGCGGGCGATCGCCACCTTCTCCTCTTCCGTGTAGCCGTCGAGGCGCACGATCTCCATGCGGTCCAGTAGGGGGCCGGGGATGGTCTCCAGGACGTTCGCGGTCGCAATGAACAGCACGTCGCTCAAGTCGAGCTCGACCTCGAGGTAGTGGTCGCGGAAGGTGTGGTTCTGCGCCGGGTCGAGCACCTCGAGCAAGGCCGACGAGGGATCGCCACGCCAGTCGTTGCCGAGCTTGTCGACCTCGTCGAGCAGCAGGACGGGGTTCATGGCCCCCGCCTCCTTGATGGCGCGGACGATGCGGCCCGGCATCGCGCCGACGTAGGTGCGGCGATGCCCACGGATCTCGGCTTCGTCCCGGACGCCGCCCAACGCCACGCGGACGAACGGACGGTCCATGGCGCGCGCTACCGACTCGCCGAGCGAGGTCTTGCCGACGCCCGGCGGACCGATCAGCGTGATGATCGCGCCCGATCCACGCCCGCCGACCGCGCCGAGACCGCGGTCGGCCCGGAGCTTGCGCACGGCGAGATGCTCGACGATGCGGGCTTTCACGTCATCGAGACCCGTGTGGTCAGCATCCAGCACCGCGCGGGCGGCGGCGATGTCGAGGTTGTCGTCCGGCTTCACGCCCCACGGCAACTCGGTGATCGTGTCGAGCCACGTGCGGATCCAGCCGTGCTCCAGGTTCTGCTCCGGAGTGCGCTCGAGGCGCCCGATCTCGCGCTCGATCGCAGCGCGCACCTGCTCGGGCACGCCGGGCTGCTCGGCCCGCGTGCGGTACGTCTCGACGACGTCCTCGCCGTCGCCATCGTCGCCGAGCTCCTTGCGGATGGCCGCGAGCTGCTGGCGCAGGAGGAACTCGCGTTGCGTCTTCTCCATCCCGTCGGACACGTCGCGCCGGATGCGCTCCTTCAGCGCGAGGTCGGCCAGGGTCTCCTTGGCCCACTCGATGGCGCGCTCGAGGCGGCCCTCGACATCGATCGTCTCGAGCAGCTCGACCTTCTGCTCGACCGACAGATCCGGAGAGTAGCCCGCCATGTCGGCGACCTGGCCGGGATCGGTGACGCCTCGGATGGCCTCGGCCAGGCCAGCCGCGCCCCGCGACTCGAGGATGTTCTGGACGACCGCTTTGTACTCACGGGCCAGCTCGATCGCGCGGTCGCTCGGCGCCGCATCGACCACGGGCTCGGCGTGCACCCACAGGGTGTCGCCGGTGCCGGGGACGGCGGCCCCGAGCTCGGCGCGGTGCAGGCCGCGCACTACGAGTGCCTGCAAGCCGTTGCGCAGCTCACCGGTGTCTTCGACCTGGGCGACGGTGCCGACCCTGGCATAGTGGCCGTCGATGCGGGGGACGAGTAGGAGCCGCCCGTCGACGGCGGCATCGGCGGCGGCCCGAGCTTCGTCAGTCTCCACCGCGATGGTGACGACCATGCCCGGGAACACGACGCCCGTCGACAGAGGCAGCAGCGGAAGAGTGGGAAGGCGCAGGTCCGACACGGGGCTACCAGCTTTCTTGACAGCGAGATTGGCAAGGGTAACGACGAGATCGACGAATCGATTCCCGCCGATGGATGGCATTGGTCACTCGCCGCTCTCCCCGGCCTGGCAGCATGGCGGCCGTGACGGAGGCCGCGACCGTCGACCGGCCCGTCACCGGCCGCGACGACCTCATCGACCTGGTGCGCTCGGTGGCGACGACCACCGTCGTCGTGTGGCATTGGGTGTTCACGATCCTGGTGTGGAAGGCCGACGGGCCGCACGCCGACAACCCCATCGGCTACGTGTCCGGGCTGTGGTCGCTGACGTGGGTGCTCCAGGTACTGCCGCTGTTCTTCGTCGCGGGCGGCTACGTCCACTCACTCGTGTGGGCGCGTGAACGCCACCGGCCGCGGGCGTGGCGTCGGTTCCTCGCCAAGCGGGCGAAGCAGCTCCTCGTCCCCGCGCTCGTGCTCGTCGTCGTCGTCGCCACCGTGGGTACCGTCGGCGCGCTCGCCCATCCCGGTCCCGACCGTTGGGTGGGCCGCACCGTCCTCCTCGTGCTGTCGCCCCTGTGGTTCCTCGTCGTGTACCTGGGTCTCGTCGCCACCGTGCCGATCTGGGATCGCCTGCACCAGCGCTGGGGCGAGCTCGTGCCCCTGGCGCTGGTCGCCGGCGCGATGGGCGTCGACGTCGCCCGCTTCCGGTACGGGCACGACCAGGTGGCGTGGGTCAACATGCTCCTGGTCTGGGCCGCGGCCCACCAGGTCGGGTGGTCATGGGAGCGCCTCCGCCACGCTCCCGTGCGCTTCGGCCACGCGTTGATGATCATCGGCTTCGCGGCGCTCGTCGGCCTCACCAACATGGGCCTTTATCCGCGGTCGATGGTCGGGACCACCTCAGCCGCCGACCGGTTCTCCAACATGGGTCCGCCCACGCTGCCGATCCTGGCCCTCTGCTGATTCCAGGTCGGACTCATCGTCGCCAACCGCCGCCGGATCCTTGCCATCGCCAGTCGGCCGGCCGTGCGGCGCGCTACCGCGTGGTTGTCGGTCAATGCCATGCCGCTCTTCCTGTGGCACACGCTCGGCTTCGCCGCGTTCTACGCGTTGGTGCATACCGTGGCCCACGTGCCCGACCACCCCGGCGTCACGTTCTGGGTCACACGCCCGCTGTGGATCCTGGGCCCCGCGATCGCGACCCTCCCGCTCCTCGTCGCGACCCGCCGCCTGCGGGTCGGCCGTTAGGCGATGTCAGAGCTGCATCCGAACGCCCGCGCCGTCATGGCCGCGGCAGAGACCGCCGGACTGACCATCGACCCCGTCGAGTTCCCCGACGGCACGCGCACCGCGGGCGACGCCGCCCGCGCCATCGGCGTCGCCGTAGGGCAGATCGTCAAGACGCTGGTGTTCGCCGTCGACCGCGAGGTCGTGATCGCCATGGTCAGCGGGATCAACCGGCTCGACTCGGCCCGGCTCGCGGCGGCCGCGGCGCGGGTCGGCGCGGTCGTCGACCGCGCCGATGCGCGGCTCGCGCGCGACGCGACGGGTTACCCGATCGGCGGCGTGCCTCCGTTCGGCCACACCCGCCCGCTCCGTACCTTCCTCGACGAGGACCTCATGGCGTACGACGTGGTCTGGGCGGCCGCCGGGACGCCTCGGCACGTGTTCGCGGCCGCGCCCGCTGACCTCGTCCGCGCGACGGGCGCCACCGTCTGCGCGCTGCGCGACGACCGCTGACCGCCGGCCGCCTCGGCGGGATGCCGACGCCGACCGGTGGGTAGTGACGGCCACCAGCTATGGCAGTCGCGGTCGTGGAGGCCCCCGTTCGGTCTCCGGTCACGCCGAGGGCCCGAGCCATGCGGCCTGTGGCCCGCGCCGTGGTGCTGGCCGCCATCGTCGTGGCGGCAAAGGCCGTGCATCTCCTGCTCGACCCGCTGGCCGACCCCGCCGAGACGATCGCCCGCCAGATCATCCTCGTCGGCCTCGTCGTGCTCGTCGTGCGGTGGGCGGTCGGGCGAGGGCGCGTGGGCCGGGTCATGGGTCTTCGTCCGCCGGGTCGGGCGCGCCGCTGGGCGTGGACGGTGTTGCCCGCGGCCGGCGTCCTCCTCGGGTGGCTGGCGGTCGCCGCGCTCCGAGGCGGCGCGACGCCGATGCCCGGCCGCGACGTGGCCCGGATCGTCATCGCCACGGGCTTCGGCGAGGAGTTCCTGTTCCGCGGGGCCGTGTACGGACTCGCAGCTCGCGGCGGACGCCGGCTCGCGGCCGGCGTGTCGAGCGCGGCCTTCGGGTGGTGGCACCTCGTCGACGCGCTGCACGGAGTTCACCGCGCGTGGCCCGGCGAACTCGCGGTCGCCTTCGTCGCGGGCAGCGTCGCGCTGATGACGGTGGTCGCTCTCGTCGTCTTCGTGCCGCTTCGCCGCCGCTCGGGTTCGACGTGGGGGCCGGCGCTCTTGCATGCCGCGTGGAACCTCGGCGCCACGCTCGCCCTCGGACACCTGGTGTCAGCCCACCTTTAGGGTGAGGGGATGCAGCTCGGCGCCATCCTCCCGCAAACCGAGATCGGCCCCGACCCCCAAGACCTAGTCCGCTTCGTGCGAGCGGCGGAGGACGGTGGGTTCACCTACGTCGTCGTCTACGACCACGTCCTCGGCGCTGACCGCGCGACTCGTCCCGACTGGCAGGGTCCCTACGATCTCCACTCCCAGTTTCACGAGCCATTCGTGCTCTACGGCTACCTGGCCGCGCTCACCCGGCTGGAGCTGGTCCCCGGCGTCCTCATCCTCCCGCAGCGCCAGACCGCGTTGGTCGCCAAGCAGGCCGCGCAGGTCGATGTCCTCGCGGGCGGGCGATTCCGGTTGGGCGTCGGCATCGGCTGGAACCCCGTCGAGTACGAGGCACTCGGCATCCCGTTCCGCAGCCGAGCGGCCCGGTATGAGGAGCAGGTCGAGGTCCTCCGCCGGCTCTGGACCGAGGATTCGGTGACGTTCCGGGGCCGGTTCCACACCATCGACCACGCGGGCCTTCTCCCGCGCCCGGTGCAGCAACCCATCCCGATCTGGATGGGCGGCGGCACGAACCCGCGCACCCTCGAACGCATCGGGCGGCTGGCCGACGGGTGGATATGCAACACGCCGCCGGGTCACAGGCTCGAGGAGGCGCTCATCGTCGTGCGCGAGGCCGCCGCGGCCGCGGGCCGACTTCCCGACGCCATCGGACTCCAAGGCATCGCCCAGCCCGGCGCGGCTTCGGACGGCAAGGATGTCTTGCGCCGCCAGGTCGACCGATGGACGGCGATCGGCGCGACCCACGTGTCGGTCAGCGGACTCGGCGCGGGTCGCTCGCCGGCCGAACACGTCACCTTCATCGAAGAAGCCGCGGCCGTGCTGGCCTGACCGGCGACGTTCGCGCCATGTGCATTGCCCGACATCGGGCAGCCGCCGGTGGTGGTGGTCGTCGTTCGGGCGCCACGGCGGAGCACCGCCGCAGATCAGCTGGACCCGGCCGACAGAAGCTCCTCGCCGAACTGGACAGCTAACTCCTACTCGAGAGCCTTCGCGAGGATGGGCACGAGGGCGACGATCTCGCGGGCGCAC
>Ga0137369_10004097_pt1 | contig 14877 bp, 11 predicted proteins | sample SagtaG_12_FD_104918 | JGI IMG/M metagenome (GOLD analysis project Ga0137369, IMG submission 104918) | Vadose zone soil microbial communities from Sagehorn Ranch, Mendocino, California, USA - Sage1_L_113_16 metaG | ecosystem: Environmental > Terrestrial > Soil > Vadose zone | place: USA... | reverse complement strand
CTCATTTCAAACCTAAAATCAGCTCGCCTCTCGCTCCGCCAATTCCAGATTTATCGACCGTCAACTGATCTTTTTAGGTTCATATTTTTTGTCTTCGTCGCCACCTAGGCTAAAATGATTGACGAAGCGACCAAGTTTTTGCTGACCAGCCAGAATGCCGACGGAGGTTGGGGTGCGCTTGCGGGCAAGAGAAGCAATACGGAAGCGACAGCTCTCGCGCTGTTGGCCCTGTCGGCGATTGCAACGAATGCGATTGAGCCAGCGATCCGGAAGGCCCAGACATGGCTTCTCAAACGGCATAATCCCGACGGTAGTTGGCCGCTTAATGATACTCTAACAACATCCTCATGGAGCACCGCGTTGGCCATAATCGCCCTTAACGCCTCCGGCGATTTTAAGGAGCCCATCGTCAAAGCCGGCAACTGGGCGCTCGAACAAGAGGGGAGCAAGCCTGGAATATTGGCCAACTTGATCTTGGCGCTGACGTTTCAAAAGAAAGCCGTGCAGCTGAACGAAGATTTGGTCGGTTGGTCGTGGACCCCAAACAGCTTTAGCTGGGTGGAACCGACCAGTTATTTCCTCCTCGCGTTAAAAAAAATAAGGCGTCATCTTGCCGGGAAATCGATAGCCGAGCGCATCCAGCAGGGCGAACTGATGATCTACGACCGCATGTGCGCTAACGGCGGCTGGAACTACGGCAACTCCTCCGTTTATGGTGATCAGCTTTGGCCATATCCCGATATTACCGCGATCGCGCTGGTTGCGCTGCAGGATCACCAGGAACGCAAAGAGAACCAGCTGAGCCTACGGGCTCTTGACGATATGGTGAAACACACGGATTCAGGACTGGCTCTCAGTTGGTGCGCAATTTGTTTGTCTGTCTATGGCCAGGATAGTGCGCAGCTCAGGCAGCGGCTCGTTGAGCGATTTGCCAAGACGACATTTCTAGGTGAAACCAAGGCGATCGCGCTGGGGCTTTTGGCCATGAACGACGGTGCACGCTTCTTTCGGGTCTAGGTAAGAGCGATGAATCGGCGCGAATTTATCAAAGCATCCGCGGGCGCGTCTTTATATCCATTCCTAAACGGCTGTGAGCAGCAGGTCCGCTGGGAAAAAGACGCTTTCATCAAAACCAAGCGCTCTCGAGTGGCAATTCTCGCCGCCGAGCAATATGGCAGTTCGTTGCGCGACACGATCCGTCGGGGCGTCGAAATGTTTCGCCTGGAGCTTAGCGGCAAGCGGGTGCTGCTCAAGCCGAATCTCGTCGAGTTCGACCCGAAAGGAGTGATCAACACCCACCCGGCAGTGATCGAAGCAGCGGTCGATGCGTTTAAAACTCTTGGCGCTCGTGAGGTGATTGTCGCAGAGGGGCCAGGACACCGGCGCGATAATGAGTACTTAATTAGCGCTTCCGGTCTGTACGATGTGATCAAGGAGCACCGCATCCGATACGTCGATCTCAATACGGACGATGTTCGCCTGACCAGGCTAAAGAGCAGTTTTACCCATTTTCAGCAGTTGTATCTGCCCGAGACGCTATACAACGCCGACTTGCTCGTATCCATGCCCAAGCTTAAAACCCACCATTGGGCCGGCGTCACGCTTTCGCTGAAAAACATGTTCGGGGTTGTGCCTGGGTCGGTCTATGGCTGGCCAAAGAACGCCCTTCACTGGGCCGGCATCGTCGGCAGTATTCTAGATATCAATAGCTCACTGCCATTGCCGCGCTTCGCCATTGTCGACGGGATTGTTGGTATGGAAGGCAACGGTCCCCTGCAAGGGCACGAGAAGAAGGGCGGTGTGTTGGTCTTCGGCGATGATCTAGTGGCGGTCGATGCCACAGCGGCCAGGCTCATGAAGATCGAACCGAGCAAGGTGAAATACATCGAAAAAGCCAGCGAATTCCTGGGCAACATCAGCCGTGAGCAGATCGATCAAATCGGCGAAAACTTGGAACCTTATCAACAGGACTTCCGCGTCATTGATAATTTTGCCTACCTCAAAAAGCTGGTTGGCTAGCCGAGTCGCTCCGGGAGTCCTATTCGCAGAGGTTTGGAAATCTGTCCCGGCAAGCCCTACGAAACTGAAGACTGAAACCCGATAAAAACGTTAGGGGGTAACGAATCAAACGTGCTACGGGGGTACTTTTATCGCCACTGCCGTCAGGAAGTGAAAAAAAGAGCCGAGCGTTATCAAAGCGCTCGGCTCTTTTGCGTTTGTTCGAGTCTCAGTCTTAGCTGGACTTGCCGTCGGTCGGGATCACGAGCTTCATGCCGATGTAGATATAGTCAGGGTTCTTGAGTACTTCCTTGTTTGCCTCGTAGATTTTTCCCCACTTGTTCGCCGAGTTGTAAAATTGCTCGGCCAACCTGCTGAGCGTATCGCCGGCTTTAACTGTGTAGTCCTGAGAAGCCGATTTTCCAACGGGGGCAGAGGTCTGAGCTTTATCGCTCGTGACGGGCACCTGTTTGGCCGCGGGCTTGGCTTTCTCCTCGGTCGCCATGGGCTTGGTCTTGACGTCAGCGATTTGGGGTTTGGCGGCTACAGCGACGGCCGGCGCCGGCGTGGATTCAGGCCGCGGTGGCGCAGCCTTGGCCACCGCTGGCGCTTTGTAAACGCGATCAATAAACCCAGAGCTGTCCAGTTCCTTCATCACGCTGAGGTCGACAAATTGTTCCGGCTTGGCCGAACGGGCCGCTGGGTCCTTAGCGCCGAATTCCCTCAAGATAATTTGAATGCCTTTCTGCGTTGGGTAGGGTTTTTCGGGAACCAGGGTTAGAATGATCGACTCATATGTGTCTTCCAAGACTTCCTTGTCATCGGTGCGCAGATACTTTGCCAGGACGTCGAGGGTTTCCTTTCGATGGGTCTTGGCGTAGTGAATGCCTTCGATAAAGGCTCGCATGAAATCCTTGACCAGATCCGGCTTCGACTTGATCAATGCTCTGGTCGTGGCGACGCTGGTGTGCTGGTATTCCAACCCGAGCATTTGCAGGTCGGCGAGCATGGGGAAGCCCATTTTCTTAGCCTTCAGCGAGGTCGGTGCCGAAAGCATTGCGCCTTGGACTTTGCCTGCTTCTAATGCTGCGAGCTGTGCCGGCTGGTTCCCTAACTGGAGAACCGCCACGTCCTTGTTGGCGTCCAATCCGTACTTGTCCAGAGCGTAGCGCATGGCGAAGTCCGTCGCCGAACCGTAGCGCGTGACGCCGACCGATTTGCCCTTGAACTGGTCGGGCCGAGTTATGCCTCTTTCGGTGTAAAGCTGAAAAGTCAGCGTGTTGATGATTCCGGCGATAATGACGACATCCGCGCCGCGCAGATTGCTCTGAATCGCCGCCGGTCCGGCCACGGACGCGAAGGTGATGTCGCCGGCAACCAAAGCTTGCGCTGTGGTCGTGCCCGACTCGATCAGCACCGCCTGGACTTCCAGACCGTACTTGCGAAAAAAACCTTTGTCCTGGGTCACCCACAGGGGAGCGATGTTTCCGGAGATCGAGCTGTAGGCGACGTTGATTTTCTGCACAGGCCTATCTGCTCCCAGTAAAGTCGACGGCGCTACGATGGCGACCGTGACGACCATCGTCAGCGTCGCGAGAACAATTCGATCGGCTATCATTTTTAAGGTTTTTCTCATCAATTTTCTCCTTGTTAATGGTGTGCCCGTGAGAGACCCTAATCTCGATTGAGCCGAGTCATCGCCGCTTTCAAGCTTGCTCTCATGCGCTCGAGAGAGCGACCCAACTCGCCGACTTCATCATTACTCTGAATCGAAACCGTGGTATCGAGGCGGCCGCGGCTGATTTCATCGGCGATAGCCTTCAAATCCAAAATCGGCCGGATCGTCTTGCTGGCGAGCATGATCGATAAGCCCACACTGAGGGCAAGGCAGGCAACGATGAGCCCTACGATGGGTAACAACGTGGCACGCATGTCGTCTTGAACGGTTTCTTCCCACAGGCCGATGCGCACGGTTCCGAGTTGGCCGTCGAGCAGCGGCGTGCGGGTTTCGTAAACGCCCTTGCCGCGCACCCTGGTTATCCGCGAAGTCCCGGATGAATCGCCCACGTCTTTGAGCTCGGCGGGGAAGGGCTGCATGCTACTCGCCAGCATCTCGCCTTTCGGATCTTGAATCAAAGCGTAAGCGACGCCGTCCAGGCGGCCATACTTGGCAACCAGCGCGTCGAGTTCCAGCGTGCCTTTGCGGGAAACGAAACCGGCTGCGCCGTCCGCGAGGTTGGTAGCTAGAGCGGTGGAGCGCAGATCGACCTGTCTTTGCAAAGCGTTGCCGGTAAAATAGTAGACAATGCCGATGACCAGTAATCCCAAGACTAAAATCAGTCCGCTAAACGTCGTGCTGATCTTCCATTTGAGACCACCGCGCTGCCACCCGATGCTGACCTGCTTGACATATTTAGAACTTTCTATGGACGCGGTTTCCTGTGGCATCGTCATTCCTCCAGTGAGTTGGCGGTGGTGGCGTTAGAAACGTTTGAAGTTCGAGATTTACTGGAAAATGGATTCCTCGAACTTGCTCTTTAGCTTCCCGTCGGAGATCTCGCGACCCACGAGGCTGATGAGCTCGTCGAGCTTCGCCTCCGGCAGGTTGTCAGGCGACTCGCCCAGGGCCTCAATCTGATCGCGCAATAACAGCGGAGCCATTGGGCCGATCACTTCGGTCAGGATTGTCGCCACACGAGTCAATAGCGCAGGCGGCACCATATCCGCAACTGGTTTTGCGATGGATGCAGCCGGTTCGGCGAGACCGGCTTGGTATAAGCTATAAACCACCTTCGCGATGTAAGCGAACGGAATACGCAGGCTCTCGGCGATCTCCTGTACGGTACGAACGCCGTCGAGTTTGCTCAATACACGCCAGCCAACGTTCGGGACAGTGATCGGGCCGGTGTTATCCTCGGGTAAATTGGCGATTCGAAAGACCGCTTTGCCAGAGGGAATCACGTCGAGGATGGTTTCCCACTCCCGCGTCATCGCTTTGACTTCATCGAGAATCTCTTCGGACGTCTTATTGATCGTCGTTGCCGGCGCTTTGCCGTTGGGCTGTAGATTAAACGTTCCTTCACCCCAAGTCACGGGATAAAGCACTGCTTTATCGCCGTCGCCAATGGGGCACGTCGCGTGAACAATTTTTCCGTTGGTCAAATAGACTTCGACCGTCTCTTTGCCGCGGGCAAGCTTTAACACGCCTGATTTCTTCCCGCTGATGGCGAGAAGCAGCAGGTCGGTTAAGGTGATGTGTGAAAGATTTCCTTGCATGGCTTTGGTCCGTTAGTGAACTGGATTCGTTAACGGTCCTCCGTGGAGCGCTTGGCATCCTTGACGCCCGAGACTTTTTTGGCTAAATCCGCTAGTTCGTCATGGCCGTTCAAGGTCACCTTTAACGTCTTGATGACCGCGAGACTCTTGCTGATACCCACCATTTGCTCGAGAGTCGACTTTATTTGACTCTGGAGCATATCCACCTCCTCGGTGGAGATGCCTTGCAGTTGCGATTGCAGCTCATCGTACAGGCGTGTGATGCTGTCGATCTGCCCGAGCGACTCGGTCTTTTGTGTAATGTCTTCATAGAGCCGAGAGATGTCTTCTGTGAGATTTTGTAAATCGTTCTTCATAGTCTGATCCAACCTTTTCCTATTTTCTTTGCTTGGTATCGGTAATTGCATTCGATGGGCGCTCGCCTTGGCCCGGTTGCGTGCCAGAAGACGATTTCATCTCCGATTGCACGGCCGAATCATTGAGATGCGAGACCGGGGTGCGTGATTTGAACAAAAAGAACAACCCCAAAATCAATCCCAGGAGTGCGACAGCTATGATGCCAACGACCCTGAAGTTCACCGGGCTGTGGTGCTTGTACAGATCGTACTCGCCGTAGTCCTTGATAATACTCTTTAGCTGCCGATCGATCTCGCCCTGTCTTGCCAAGCTAGTGACGTTTTCCCCAGCCGGTTTTGGCTGTTGCGCTTGGATCGGGGGGGTGATTTCGGTTCGAGCAATATTGGCCGATAGGACCTCGGGCGTTACGACCCCGGCCGGTGCCGCTGCATGCGCGGCCGAGGGGATAGTCGCCGCTTCGAGCAGCACATGGGTACTCGCCTTTTTTGCCTCGGCAGAATTCGGCTTCGCAGGCTTTGGCACATCGCGCGGCGCAGAGAAATTCGGCGAGCTGGTGAAGTCGCCGTAGGTGTTGATCAGGTCGTCGAGCAGGCGCTGATTGAAATCGGAATTGGCCGCGCGCGACTTTTTGTTCTTATCGATCGCCTCTTGGGGCAGCCGAGGCAAGCTCTCGGTTGGGATTTCCTGATCGCTATTTTCTGATTCAGGTATTTGCGGTTGCGATGCCTCGGCCATTGGCGAGGGCACTAGTTCAGCTTGTTCAATCTTTGGTGCCACGTCGTCGAGGGCGTCGGTTTCGGTCGGAACCCAAGAACTGGTCGCGACGGTGCTCGCTTCAACAGCGGGACTTGCTTCCAGTTGTAACAATGGGCTCGGTAGCGCTTTTATGCTCTGCAGGTCGGGGGTGACTGTGACGGCGGCGGCTGCGCTTTCACGTATGGCGATCCATTCGTCAATGTAGTTAGCAAGCGATTGTGCGCGAGCCCTGATAAGTTCCATTAACTTGCTGGCTTTGAGCAGCGCATGGAGCGTCGGGTACTTTTCCAAGCTGTCGGGATCGGCGCTGGCAAAATTTTCATCGGCGATTTCGCCGAGCCTCCGACACGCATTGGTGAGCCCCTGGCCAATGATCGGGACGCGGCCCAATTTCAGATGCATAAGTGAAAGCTCACCAATCAGGTTCTCTGCCTTGGTTTGCGCGCGGCTTACCTCCTCGACGGAAAAGTCATCAAGTCGCTGCTGGAGTCCTTGAATGGAGTTGAGCACCTTGCCAAATCCGCCAGCGGAGGGTGCGGCGGAGTTAGTTCTAGCGGTTTCTTGTTTCTCAGCTGGAAGCATGGGGTTAGTTGTCCCTACTGTGGCCGATACCGTAGGGGCTGGAACACTTGTAATCAACTAAGCAAAACGGTTGCCACAAATACACCGTGTAAATCGTCTGTATTTTCAGTGGCCTAAACGCAGCTTTGTCCAGTAAATGCTAGATACTTCCACCAATTCTGTTCAGCACGAACAAAATTGTACGTGCCCAAATCGCGCTATCTTTTTGGTTTTCCTAGGGAATTGGAGTGGCGGACTCCCGCGGTGAAAGGATTAGAGCCGATTTAGCGGGATCCATTGAAAGCTGAAATCGCCCTAAGAAATCCATTCCGAGTAGACCATCAAATTGAGGGTTTACCGAGATATCGTGAATCGAAATAGACATGCCGTTAACTTCGGCATCGCCTACCTTTATCGAGTCAAGGCGGACAATTTGGGCGACGACTCTGCCGCCAATTCCTGAAATCAGGCCGGATCGGGTTGGTAGAGAGCGAGGCTGCTCGCGATTCGCCGGGAAATCATTGTCATGGACGCACCAGTGTCCAAGAGCAGGTTGGCCGTGAGCGTGCGATTTAGCGTTACTGGAACGATCATCGATCCGCCGCTAAGGTTTTCGGGAACAATGATCGAGCCGCCCGGCGCATTCGCGGCGGAAGTCTTCGCGACGTCGACCGAAACGCCGCCAGCTTCGCGCGGTAGCGCGCGAAAAAAATTATCAACCTTCTTCGATTGTTCGCTGTCGCTTTGCGTAATCCAATCCTACCTCGCCACTCTTGATTTTGATCAAATACCACTTAATACCGCTGGCTCCCTGGGACTCGGCTACGGGCGTCGCGCTCTCGCCAGCTAAGAGCACCCCGATCGGAGGAGTGTTATCATCGGGCGCGGCGTAGACGTGAATAACGTCAGATTCTTTAGCGGCTCCTAGTGCAGTGTTGGATTGGGAGTGTACGCCTTGACTCGACAGCAGGAAAACATAAAGCACGGTGGCGATGAATGATTTGCGGGCCAAGGTCGTCTCGGCGGGACTTTCAAAGACTGGCCAAAGCAAATTTCTCGAGCTTGCGATACAGCGTGCGAGTCGAGATGCCGAGAGCCTCGGCTGCTTTGGCTTTGTTGCCGTTGGTCTGGCGCAGCGCTTCCTCGATAACGCTTCGTTCGCCCTCTTCGATGTTGCGGATCGCCTTGGAGCCGATCTCTTCGCGTCGGCCGGTCGCATAGTGCTGCAAGTTCATCGGCAGGTCGCTGATCGTGATGTAGTCTCCGTCCGAAACCATGACCGCGCTTTCGATCACGCTTTTCAGCTCCCTGATATTTCCCGGCCAGGGATAATCGAGAAAGAGCGCTTTGGCGGAGCTGGTCATTTTTTTTAGCGGCTTTTGAAATTGATTGCAGGCCTGATAGACGAAGTTGGCGATGAGCAGAATCATGTCCTCTCTGCGCTCGCGCAGCGGCGGCAGAATGATGCGGGCGCTGTTCAGCCGGAAGTAAAGGTCCTTGCGAAAGCCGTTGCCCTGAATGGCCTCTTCAAGCTCCTTGTTGGTTGCTGCGATAATACGGACGTCGCTCGTCTTGGGCGTCGATTCGCCGACTCGGTAATACTGGCGAGTTTCCAGAAAGCGCAGGAGTTTGAGTTGAATCGTCGGCGCGAGATCGCCGATCTCATCCAAGAACAACGTGCCGCCTTCCGCCGCCTCGATGAAGCCCTTCTTGTTGCGGTCGGCGCCGGTGAATGCGCCCTTGACGTAACCGAAGAGTTCACTTTCCACCAGGGTTTCAGGTATCGCCGTCATGTTGCAGCCTACGAAGGGCTTGTCGGCGCGCGGACCGCGCGTATGCATATATTGGGCCATGACTTCCTTGCCGGTGCCGGTCTCGCCCGTAATCAGCACCGTGATGTCATGCATGCCATAACGATTGGCCAGATTCAGAACGTCATGATACTGGGGCGTATCCCCGATCATCATCGGCGCTTTGATGGCATGGGGAGTGTTGTTGTCGCTGGTCGACTGGTTGATCTGGCCGAATAAGCCGTAGAGTGCTTGCGGATGATGCGGATCGTAGCAAATGAGCGCGAGGCTCGTGGAGTTTCCGCTCAACCGTTCCACGAAACCACGCCAAGCGTTGTCTTGGCATAGGGCAAGATCGGCGAAGATAAATTTTTGCTGCTCGACGGGAAATGCCACGAGCACTCGTTCAGCTTCCTCAATCGATCGACTGACGTGAACCGAGCAATCGCGCGCTTCGACGAACTTGGAGATGCCCATGAGCGGCGAATCGGTCGAGTTGATGATGAGCGCAAGAGGTTTCGTCATGGGCGATCAATCTGGAGTCGGTGCAGTCGGTAGAATAACCATGTTCTCGAGCGAGTCGGCGAGAAGTTGTCGGCTGATCCGCGGCGGCGTACCGAGATAATTGCAAGCCGCGATGACATGCTCGGCAATAAACTTCGGGTGAAATCCCGCAAAGGGGATCTTATACTTGATGTAAAACGAGTTGAGCAGGTAGGCCATAGTCTCTTCGGAAAACTCCAAGCCGTAGGAATCGCAAATGCGCTGGAAGATTTCTTTGAACTCCTCGACCGTCGGCGGATTAATCTTCATCTTGTAGTGGACACGGCGCAACTGCGCCGGATCCATCAGCTCCTCAGGCGGAAAATTCGTGGCAAATATTACCAGTTGATCGAACAATAACGCAAACTTTTTCCCGGTATGCAGGGTCAGATAATCGACTTTTCGCTCTAACGGAAAAATCCAGCGGTTGAGCAATTCATGCGGCCGTACCCGCTGGCGCCCAAAATCGTCGATCACGAAGATACCGCCGATCGCCTTCATCTGCAGCGGCGCCTCATAATATTTTGAATGGGGATCGAAATCCAGATCGAGCATCTCAAGAGTCAGTTCGCCGCCGGATATGATATAAGGCCGCTTGCAACGGACCCAGCGCGGGTCGTGTTCGAGTTGGGGTAGAAACATCGGGTGAGCGTCGCCGTTGTTGCTGTCGCTCGCCGGAAACATGACGTGAACCGAAGGATCGTAAATCTTGATGATTTGGCCGTCCGCTTCGATTGCGTAGGGAATATACACCGGCTGTTCGAATGCGTTGACCAGGGCTTCGGCGATGGAAGTCTTGCCGTTTCCCGCTGCGCCGTAAACCAGTATCGCTCGCCCGGAATTAGACGCCGGCCCTAGGCGTCGGACGACATCTTCGGAAAGCACCAGATGGGATAGCGCTTTTTTGAGTTTATCAATGCTGATGACTTCGTTGGTGATCGTCTGCTTTTGAACTTGCGTCTGGAACGTTTCCAGAGGTATGGGGACCGGGCCTATATACTCGCACCGGCGCAGCGCCTCGCTCGCTCTTTCTTTGCCGGCGTTGGTCAACGCGTAGCGCATGATGTTGTAGTTTTTTTCCGACGGGCCGCGGATCTCGACGAGCGCCTCTTTTTTGGCGAATGTTAAAAGTTCTTCAACGACCCAACGGGTAAGCTTGATCTGTTCGGAGAGCTCCGGAATGGTTTGCAGCGCGGAGATATACAGGGTCCGGAGGAGACAGTTGAGCAAAAAGTTTCCCTCCAGCCCCGTTTGATCGATACTTTTTGCTACAGCGGGAGGTTCCTGGAGTATGGCTTCTAAGTCCGCCCGGCTAATGTATCCGAGCGCAACCAGGTTGTCGCCGAGGCGCCCACCGGCAATTTTTTGCTGCTGGAGTACTTTGTTGAGTTGCTCGCCGGTAATGACACCTTTTGCTAAGAGCAACTCTCCTATCGCCATAAAAATTCGCTCTCTTTTGTTTGTTAAAAAAATGTTGTCTTTAGAAGCGGCAACGACTATATTGCGGTATAATCTTCAAAAAGCCGTTTCATTATAGGTTATCGTGGGAACGTGTCAAGAAAACTTTGGCCCCCCGGGGTGTCGGGCGACGCGAAGGTGTAACGATGATTGGACGAAAAGTTAAAGTATTACTGTTAGTTTACCCATTATTGGCAATAGGCTGTGCGCTCTTTGACGAAACATCCCCCAAAAAACCCGCGACCACAGGATTAATCGCGACCCCGCCAATATATTATAGCACTGCCAGGGCCAGGTATTTGGGTAACAAATATAAAGAAAACCTGGACCGGCTGATCGAGCGCATCGTTCGCAACCCCAAAACATCTACTCTTCAGTTTGCCAACAATATTTCATCGGTCGGCGGCATCGGGTTCTTTACTCACTCCGCCGCCAAGACTGCGGATGAGCGTTACCTCGAAGTCGTGTTAGCAGCCCCGGAGACCTTCGAAACCAAAGGCGAACTCAGTGACAAAGTCCATCAGCTTTTTTCTCGCTATGGCATGGAAATTTTAGGAATTCTGAGCGGCGATAGCGATATCTATCAAGACAAAGAATTGAGCGGCTATGGCTTGAATCTGGCGTGGCGAAACATCCTTGCAGAACCGACGGGCAACCGCGTTACTCTGGCCCGAGCGATTATTTACTTTCCAAAGCAACGGGTTCGAAACTTCCTTCGTCATGAGCTCAATCAAAACGACTTACTTGGCAACGCGGTGATTTTTTCCGTTGAAGAAGACGGTCCGCTGACCCTGGTTTCTTATCAGCCGCAGGAAGCCCGGCCGGATGTCCGCCCGGCGATCCGTGAAGATAATTTAGCTTCGGTGCCCGCCGCGTCCAAACCGGCCCCTTCCCAGTTGCCGCCAGCACCTGCTAAAGAGTTTAGCCAAAGAGTTGAACCAAGGCTTGAAGTCGCAAAGAAGGACACGCCGCCCGCGAAGGACATGGCCAGCTCGACGGTCGCTAAACCGAGCCCGACAGAAGCTAAGGTGGATTCGAAGCAGGAGATTCCTGTCGTACAAAAAAATAGCGCCGTAGACGCAAAGCCAAACATCAAGGCAAGCGACGCGCCGAAAAAGGCGAAACCGGTGGCGGAAGCCGAGCACGTTGCCGCGACCAAAGGCACGGAAGTAATTATTCCCAGGGCGCCGGTAGATGAGTCAAAGGATAAATCGAGCGCGGTCGCCGCAAAAACGACGTCACAGCCAACGCAAGAGGTGACGGTACCGTCGGCGGTAGCCAAATCTGTGGAGCCACCGGTCGAAAAGAAAGTTTCTCCGGCGCCAACGGCACGGGTGGACAAGGACGTGTCGGTTGAGAAAATTGAACAGCCGCGAAAAGATATATCCGCACCGCCGGTCCCAAAGCCGGTGGCTGAGACGAAAAAGAATGAACCAGAAGTGAAACCGGTCCCCGATGGGCCCAAGCCTGCACCAGCGGTGGCGACACCAAAAACTGTCATCGAGGCAAAAAAACCCGAGACGATATCCAATGAGAAACCGGCCGCGACTGTTGTGACCAAATTGCCGGTCGACAAACCTTCGGTCGCTCAGGAAGCGGCAAAAGGCAAGGAGTCGCCGACCGTCGTGGCGAAGGCGCAATCGGCAGCGCCGGTAACTGTGCCGGCACGAGAGTTAGCGCCGCCGAAATCGGCCGAGAAGGTTCCAGAAGCAAAGACACGCGAACCAGGGAAGACGGAACAAGCGGTGGTGAAAGCCTCTGAGCAACCGCTACCGCCAGCGGCCGAAGCGAAGCCACCAATTGGGCTACCGTCAGTCGCAAAGATGGAAGCGCAAGCGCAGCCGCCAAAGGCACCCGCTCCGGCGGGAAAGGCGACGATCGAGGAAAAAGTTGAGAGTGTGAAAAGTCGTGAGACTGGCCCGCTGCAGACGGCCAAGTCTGTCATCGAGGATAAAAATCCCGCTGCAAAAACTCCTGATAAAGTTACGGCTCCAGCTTCGACTGCTAAGCTTTCTGTCCAAAGTTCCGTGGCGGAAAAAATCAAGCCCGCTCCGGCCACTGAGGAGGCGAAAGACGAGATGCCGCGAACGGCAGCGCGACTCGAGAGTCTGGCCGCGCCGGTGAAGTTGCCAGCAGCGAACGCTTCCGCGTCTGATGCTCCTGCTCCACCGGCGGTGAAACCAACACCTGAACCGGCGCGTCCACGCGAGGCGGCGAAGCCGAGCCCGGGCGCCGGTGCGGAGAAAGCTGAGCCGCCGTTGCGTGAAGCCAAGCCATCGACTTCGACCGCCGCCGCTGCGCCACAGCGAGAAACCGCGGCTGAGAAGCCGGCCGGCGAACAGCTCGCATTGCTGAGAAAGCCGGCTGAGGTGACTGCGGAAAAGAAACCGCCTGTGCGGCCTCCGCCGAAAGCGTTGGAGGGTTTTATCATTCAGCTGGGTTTCAACGACAAGGAGAAAGCCCAGCGCTGGGCCGAAACCATGGAGCGGCGTGGCTACGCCGTTTCCGTCACGGAAGCCGGCGCTGAAGGAGTGCTTCGAGTGCGGCTCGGAAACTTTTCCATACGGGACGAAGCGGAACGGCAACTGCGGACATTCAAACAAGAAGGACTGAACGGAATCATTATCAATCTACCGCAGGGGTTTCGCCCGGAAGCTCGCTCGTCGATACCGTAACCGGGAATTGCGGCTCGGTTGCGGCGAAAGGAGAATGACGCAGACGCTGGATTTCGGCCCAGAAAAAAATCACCCGCTGGCTGTCAATTTCGCGCGTAGAATTTCATTGACTCTCTGTGGATTGGCTTTGCCTTGAGTCGCTTTCATGATCTGGCCGACGAGGAAGCCAAAGACTTTTTCATTGCCGGACTTGTATTGCTCAACTTGACTGGCATTAGCCGCTAGAACTTTATCGATGGCGGCCTCGATACTGGCGCTATCCGAGACTTGCTCGAGACTCTTTTCAGCGACAATTTGCTGTGGCGACTTGCCCGAGTCGAGCAACGCTTCGAAGACGGTCTTGCCGATCCTACCGCTGATCTTGCCTTGATCAATGAGTCGCACCATCTCAGCTAAATCGTGCGCCGCGACCGGCCAATCAGTGATATACATTTGCGCGTCAAGATTCTGTTTGTTCACAACCCGAAACAGATCGCCGACGATCCAATTGCTGAGCGCTTTAGGATTCGCATGAGCTTGCACTGCGGATTCAAAATAGTCGGCGACGTCCTTGCGGCTGGTGAGCAAATCCGCGTCATAAGCGGTAAGGCCGTATTCCGACCTGAATCGGGCTTTGCGCTCGGTCGGCAGCTCAGGTAGTGAAGCCCGTATTTCAGCAATCCACTCGTCGTCGATCACCAGCGGCAGCAAGTCCGGATCGGGAAAGTAACGGTAATCATGCGCTGATTCTTTTGAGCGCATGGAGCGGGTCTGTTCGCGGTGCTCATCCCACAGACGGGTTTCTTGGACCAGCTTGGCGCCGTCGGTCAGCGCCTCAATTTGTCGTTCGATCTCGTACCCGAGCGCTTTTTCAACGGCCTTGAACGAATTGAGGTTCTTGATTTCGATCTTGGTGCCGAGTGTCTCACTAGCGATGGGACGGACCGACACATTGGCGTCGCAGCGGAAGCTGCCTTCTTCCATATTGCCGTCGCAGATGCCCAGGTACTGCAGGATCTGTCTCAAGGTCCGAAGATAAACGCCGGCTTCTTCGGGTGTGCGCATATCCGGCTCGCTGACAATTTCCAAGAGCGGAACGCCGGCGCGATTGAGGTCGACGAGACTCGAATCGCCGTGGGCGTCATGAATGTTCTTTCCCGCGTCTTCTTCCATGTGAATGCGAGTAAGGCGAATGCGCTTTTGAGCACCATTCACTTCCATCTCGACGTGCCCGTTGCCACTGATTGGCAATTCGTATTGGCTGATCTGATAGCCCTTGGGCAAATCGGGATAAAAATAGTTCTTGCGCGCCAAAATGCTCTTACGCGCGACCTCGCTGTGGGTCGCCAAACCTGCCTTGATGGCAAACTCGACGACTTTCTTGTTCAACACCGGCAAGACGCCGGGAAACCCGGCGCAAACCGGACAGGTATTTTGATTGGGCGCTTGGCCAAATTTGGTCGAGCAACCGCAGAAGATTTTTG
>Ga0137369_10004096_pt1 | contig 14878 bp, 10 predicted proteins | sample SagtaG_12_FD_104918 | JGI IMG/M metagenome (GOLD analysis project Ga0137369, IMG submission 104918) | Vadose zone soil microbial communities from Sagehorn Ranch, Mendocino, California, USA - Sage1_L_113_16 metaG | ecosystem: Environmental > Terrestrial > Soil > Vadose zone | place: USA... | reverse complement strand
GGTTCCGGTGGCGGAGGGGGAGGCGGCGCGGGGACCTGCTCCGGCGGGGCCACCGACACGGGCGTGACCTCGAACGCCATCAAGGTGGGTGCGTCCTACGCCGAGTCGAGCCTGATCCCCGGTGAGTTCCGGCCGGCCATCGACGCGGTGGGCGCGTACCTGGACTCGGTGAACCGCTCGGGCGGCGTGTGCGGTCGGGGGTTCCAGTTCGTCTACTACAACGACGGGCTCAACGCCCAGACCTACGACCAGAATGTGCGGCGTCTGGTCCAGGACGACGGGGTGTTCGCGCTCCTGGGGAGCCTGTCGGCCGCGGACTCCGGCGGGTGCAGCTACATGCAGTCCCAGGGGCCGCCCGAGGGCGTCCCCGACGTCGGCTCGTTCCCGCTGTCGTACTGCCGGGGGCAGGCCCCCAACTTCACCTCTCCCGTCGGCTCGCTGAAGCCGAACATCTACGGCTGCTGTGCGGAGTGGAGCTTCCTGGAGAAGCGGTACGGGTTCTCCCACCCCGCCGTGCACTACCTGGACATCGCCATCTCGCACGACGAGGGCCTCGAGGTGGTGGACAGCCTGGTCCGGGCCCTACACCTGTCCGGACGCGACGATGTGTACCAGGGCGAGCACTCCGCCGCTCAGTTCGACTACACCGGCGACGTCATCCAGATGCAGCAGGACGGCGTGGAGAGCGTGTGGTCGTCGATGGACCTCAACAACGACATCAAGCTGGTCCGGGCAGCCTGCCAGCAGCAGTGGCACCCCAAGCTGATCCACCTCGAGGTGTCGTCCTACGACCCCTCGCTGCAGGAACGCATCGGATCCGACTGCGTGGCGTCCCAGAACATCTGGATGCGCTCGGTGTTCCCCCCGTTCACCAGCTCGAACCCGGAGATCCGACGCTACGTCTCCACCCTGCGCTCCTACTGCCGGAGCTGCTCCCCTACCACGTTCGGGATGGAGGGGTGGCTCTCCGCGGAGATGTTCGTGAGCGCGGTGAAGGCCATCGGGCCCGATGTGACCCGGTCCGCGCTGTTCCAACAGCTGGACTCCCTGCGGAACTGGACGGCGGGCGGGGTCATGGGCCCGGTGACCCCGTCCGAACGGATCCCCTACGGCTGCAACTACATGCTCCACGTGACCACCGACGGTTTCGAACAGGGCAGCGGCCTGCTGTGCGGCCCGTTCTACCGGAGCGGGGACTACACGGGACCGCCGGTGGAATGAGCGCGACGGCGGGTCGAGGGGGCCCCGGACCGCAGGGCGGGTGGTCGCCGTGAACCGGCTGCTGCAGATCGCGGTGGCGGCCGTGCCGGTGGGGAGCGTGTACGCGCTGGCCGCGTCGGGGCTCGTCCTCACGTACCGCTCGTCGCGGGTATTCAACTTCGCGCACGGCGCGGTGGGGATGTTCTGCGCGTTCCTGTTCTACCAGTCGTGGGTGGCGTGGGGGCTCCCCGTCGGCGCGGCGTTCCTGCTGGTGGTCGCGGTGTTCGCGCCGGCCATGGCCCTGCTGCTCGAACGGGCGGTGTTCCGCCGGCTCCGCGACGCGGCCACGTCGGTGAAGGTCGTGGTCACGGTGGGACTGCTGATCGCGCTGCAGGGGGGCGCCTCGGCCATCTGGGGCGGCCAGGGATCGCTGTTCCTGCCGCCCCTGTTCCCCCAGGGGTCGGTGCGGATCGCCGGCGGGGTCCGGCTGGGATTCGACCAGCTGTCGATCCTGGGGATCTCGCTGGGCACCATGCTGTTGCTGGGGGCCGTGATCCGGTTCACCTCGTTCGGACTCCGGGTTCGGGCCGGGGTGGACCGCCCGGACCTGGCGGAGCTGTCCGGCGTGGACACGGCTCGCGTCTCGGCGGCCTCGTGGGCCATCGGGTTCGCCACCGCGGCGGTGGCGGGGATCCTGCTCACCCCCACCCTGGGCCTCGACTCGTACAACCTCACGCTGTTCGTGATCCAGGCCTTCGCCGCGGCGCTCATCGGCCGGCTGGAGAGCTTCCCGCTGGCGTTCGCGGGCGGGATGATCGTGTCGCTGATCGAGCAGCTGGCCACCGGATACCTCCCGTCCACGTGCAGCCTCTGCCTGGCCGTCCGCCCGGCGGTGCCGTTCGCGCTGATCTTCGGCCTCCTGGCGTTCGCCGCGATGGTGCCGGGGTCGAAGCTGGGGCGGTGGGTCCGGACCGGGACGGGCGAGCCCTCCGCGCCGCCGCCGGTGGCCCCCGCGCCGGGCGGCGCCGAGAGCCGGACGGTGGTGATCGCGTTCGTGGCCGCGCTGGCCGTCGCGGGCCCCATGCTCCCCGGCGAGTGGCTGACCCGGGCGGACCGGGGACTGGCCATGGCGGGCGTGTTCGCGAGCCTGGTGGTGCTCTCGGGGCTGTCCGGGCAGATCTCGCTGACCCACGGCGCGTTCGTGGGAACGGGGGCGTTCACCATGGCCCTCCTGGCCTCCCACGGGGTGCCGTGGCCGGCCGCGCTGGTCCTCGCGGCGCTGGCGGCGGTGCCGGTGGCCGTGTTCGTGGCCCTCCCCGCGATCCGACTCCAGGGCCTCAACGTGGCCCTGCTCACGTTCGGCTTCGGGCTGGTGGTGGCCCAGATGTTCCAGTCCACGCTGACCGGGGGGACCACCGGGATGACCGCGCCCCGCCCCGGGTTCGCCACGTCGTCGCTCGCGTACTTCTACGTCCTGCTGGCGGTGGCGACCGTGCTGGTCCTGATGGTCCGCAACGTCCACCGGAGCCCCACCGGACGGGTCCTGGCGGCGATCCGCGACAGCGAGCCGGCGGCCCGGTCGATCGGCGTGCGCCTGCCCCTGTACCGCCTGGCCGTGTTCGCGCTGTCCGGGTTCATGGCCGCCGCGGCCGGGGCCGTGCTGGCGTCGCAGCAGGGCCTGGTCACGTTCAACGACTTCCATCCGGAGTTCTCGCTCATCTGGCTGGCGGTGGCGGTGATCGGGGGGCTGGGGTCGGCGTCCGGCGCCGTGGCGGCGGCCGCCATGTGGGGGATCGGCGCCACCTCGGTGGGCCCGCTGTCGCAGGTGGTGTTCGGGCTGGGGGCGATGCTGCTCGCCCACAACGAACGGGGACTGGCCGGCGCGCTGCCGGGGATGCGCGCGGCGATCGGGAGGCTCAGCGGCGCGCTGGCGCGGGCCGCCGCGGCGCACGACGCCCTGCCGCCGGGTGCGATCGCTCCGCCGCGGCGCCGGGCGCGGCGCCGGCCGAGGGAGGAGCCGATCCCCGAGCTGGAGGTGACGCCGCGTGGCGCCTGACGGGCCGCTGCTGGAGGCACGGTCGGTCACGGTTCGCTACCGCGGGCTGGTGGCCGCGAATGAGATCTCGCTGGGGGTGAGCCCGGGAGAGATGGTGGGCCTGATCGGTCCGAACGGGGCCGGAAAGACCACCGTCCTCGGCGTCCTCTCCGGGTTCGTCCGTCCCACCGAGGGCCGGGTGTTCCTCGACGGCCGCGACGTCACCGAGTGGGCGCCGGAGCAGCGGGCGGGCTCGGGGCTGGCCCGGACGTTCCAGCGCCTGGAGCTGTTCCGGACCATGACGGCGTGGGAGAACCTCCTGGTGGCCGCCGAGGCCCGCTTCGCTGACGCGGAGTTCATCGCGGACCTGGCCGGCCGGACCCGCCGGGGACCGGCCCGGTCGGCGGCGGCCCAGGTCATGGCCCTGATGGGGCTCCGCGACGTGGGCGACCGGCGCGCCGGCGAGCTGCCCCTCGGGCTGGGGCGGCTGCTCGAGATCGGGCGCGCCCTCTGCACCGGGCCCCGGATCCTCCTGCTGGACGAACCGGCGGGAGGGTTGGACGAGGCCGAGACCGAACGCCTGGCGGCCCTGCTCCGGGACATCCGGGACGACGGCGTGGGGATCCTCTTGGTGGAACACGACCTGTCGCTGGTGATGGAGCTGTGCCACCGCGTGGCGGTGATGGACTTCGGCTCGCTCATCGCGGAGGGGACGCCGGACGAGGTCCGGGCCGACCCCGACGTCCAGGCGGCGTACCTGGGAACGGAGGTGAGCGGTGCCGGCGCTCCTGGCCGCTGAGGGTGTGTTGGCGTCCTACGCGGGCCTCCGGGCCCTGACCGACGTGACGGTGGCCGTCCCCGAGGGGGGGCTGGCCGCGGTCCTCGGCCCGAACGGCGCGGGGAAGAGCACGCTGCTCAAGGTGCTGGCGGGCCTGCACCGGCCGGACGGCGGACGGGTGCTGCTCCGGGGCGAGGACGTCACCGGGCTCCCGGCGCACGCGATGGCCCGCAAGGGGGTGGCCCTGGTCCCCGAGGGCCGCTCGGTGTTCGGCTCGCTGACCGTCGCGGACAACCTCCGCCTGGCCGGCGCTCGCGGACGGGCATTTGACGAGGTCGCCGACGCGTTCCCGGTCCTGGCGGAGCGGCTGCGTCAGACGGCCGGGACGCTCTCGGGCGGGGAGCAGCAGATGCTGGCGCTGGCCCGGGCCATGGCGTCCGGCGGCGAGGTGCTCATGCTCGACGAGCCCTCCCTGGGCCTGGCCCCCCGGCTGGTGGACCGGGTGCTGGGGTCGGTCCGGTCCCTCCGGGAACGGGGGCGCACGGTGGTCCTTGTGGAGCAGTACGTGACCCGGGCCCTGGAGCTGGCCGACGTGGCGTTCGTGATGGACAAGGGCCGGGTGGCGTTCGCCGGTGAACCCGCGGAGCTGGAGGGCCACCCCGTCCTGGAGCGGGCCTACCTGGGGGCGGAGGCGAGGTCGTGAGGGGCCGGGGGCGCGCCGCGGGGCTCGTGCTGTCGCCGCTGCTCGCGCTGTGGGCGGTGGCGATCGCCGCCGGCGGTGCCGGGGCGGCGGAGGAGCACCTGTTCCGGGCCACCTCGACGGCGACCGCGGTGCACGGGTTCTACGACCACGCCGACCTGTTCCCCGTCCCCATCGGGAACCTGTCGGTACCGGAGACCGAGGTGTCCCTCGACGTGGGGCCGTCCGTCGGCGCGCACGGCTCGTTCCTGTGGGACCCGCAGGCGGCGGAGCTCAGCACGATCGTCTGCGAGCTGTCGAACGGCCAGATGTGCGACCTCCCGGAGTACCCGTTCCAGGCCCGGGCCACGTATCCGCCGTCGGGGGATCAGGAGCAGCCCCCCACGCTGACGATCGACGATCCCTCGTCGCCGGTCCACGTCGCAGGCGCCGACGAGTCGGCCACCGCCACCGCGCGCGCCGCGTCGGCGCGCTCCACGGTGGCGGGGATGGAGGCCGTGCCGATGACCGGCGGCCAGCTGGCCGCGGCCCGGTCGCTGGCCCTCGCCGCCGCAGTCCGGGCCGGCGACCCGCTGCCCGTCCCGCTCCCGGGCGGGCTCTCGACCGGGCTCCCGGGGAGCACGTCCGAACAGGGGCCATCGCCCTCCCCCAGCTCGCCCTCCGGCGACGTGTCGCCGTGGCTGGTCGCCGTCGGCGCCGCCAGCTCGGCGTCCACCATGACGTCGGGCCCGGCCTCAGCGTCCGTCCGGGCGGCGTCGTCCGTCCACGACCTGTCGCTCCTCGGCGGCGTGATCACGATCCAGGGGGCGTCCGGCGAGGCCGCGGCGTCGCAGGGCGCGACGGCGGGCGGAACTGCCTCCGCCCGGTACGGGGCGGCGTCGGTGGGCGGCGTTCCCGCGTCGGTGGGCCCGGACGGCCTTCAGATCCAGGACCAGGACCTCGGCGGGGACCAGATCGCGGCCCTCCAGGCCGTCCTGGACCAGGCCCTGTCCCAGGCCGGGATCTCGGTCTCGCTCGGCTCGCACACCGTCACCAGGTCCGACGGGCTGGTCATCTCCGAGGCGTGGGCCCTGTCGATCGACGCCACGATCCAGGTGGTTCCGCCCGGCGCGCCCCAGGGCGCGGGCGGCGCCGACGTCCTGCACATCCCCGTCGGCTACGCGCGGGCGACGGCCGAGGTGGCGTCGTTCGCCGGCCCGCCGCCGTTCACCGCGCCGAGCATCTCCCCGCCTCCCCCTCCGCCTCCGTCGACGGCGCCGCCACCTCCCCCGCCTCCGCCATCCGGCGGCGGGGGACACACGGGCGGCGGTGGCGGAGGCGCCGCCCCTCCACCGAACGGCGGCATCGGTCCCCCACCGCCCGCCCCGGGCGAGCCCGGCGGCGGTGGCGGGGGCCGGTCGGTGCGGTTCGTCCCGGTCGGGGGCCGGCTGTCGCACGGCATCCCGCCGGAGTCGGTGGTCCTGCTCGGTCTGTCCGGCGTGGCCTTCGTGATCGGGATGACCGGCCTGAAGACCATGGAGTCGCTCACGGAAGGAGTCCGCCGATGAGGGCCCGGCGCCCCTGGAGTGCGTTCCTCGGCGCGTTCTGGCCGTTCATCGTGGGCGTGACCCTGATTGCTGCGGGCCTGGTGGCCATCGTGATCGGCTACCTCGGCGTCTCCGGGACCGTCTTCGTCGGCCTCCAGGTCCCGTACCTGGTGAGCGGGGCGTTCCTCGGCCTGGCGCTGGTGTTCCTGGGGAGCGTCCTGCTCCTCGTCCAGGTCATGACCCGCCAGACCCGGCTGCTGCGCCGCCTCCTGGCCGAGGTCGAGTCCCCAGCGGCCGGCGACATCGCCGCCCCCGCAGCGCTACCGGACGACGGCGCCGCCTCTCCCAACGGTGCGAAGGTCTACGCCGTCCGCGGTGGCCGCTGGTTCCACCGCCCCGGATGCATCCTCCTGGAGGGCAAGCGCGCGACGCCCATGTCCCCCCACCAAGCCGACCTCGAACACCTCACCCCCTGCCGCCTCTGCGACCCCACGGTGCCTGCGGCCACGTAGACCGGCTCTGCGCCTCGGCTCCTCGCCTGGCTGACTGCGAGGGATAACCGGGGTACCGGCAGGTTCCCCCGCCCGGCACCCCGGTGACCACTCGCAGTCCGAACGGCGGGGGGCAGACGCACCGAGCCGTCTGCCCCTCGAGAACGCGCTCAGTGTTCGCAGTCGACCTTGGTATCGCCGGAGTCGCCCATGCAGGTGTCAGTGTCGCGGCCGCCGTCCATCTTGTCGTTGCCGGTGACGGTGTCGCGGCTGTCGAGGGAGTCGGCTCCGTAGCCGCCCCTCAGGTTGTCGTTGCCGGCCCCGCCGGTGATCGTGTCGCCGCCCTTGTCGCCGAGTATGACGTCGTTCCCGCCCTTGCCCTGGATGGTGTCGTTCCCCGCGTAGCCGCAGATCACGTCGTTGCCGTCGGTCCCCACCAGCAGGTCGTTGCCCGAGGTCCCCTTGATCGTGCACGAGGGGGTCCTCGTCGACGGCTTGAAGTTGTAGCCGGGAGCGACGTCGATGACCTGCGTGAACTGACCGCCGACGTCGACCACCGGCGGCGGGTTCTCCGCGGCCGAGGGGTACGTCTCCGTGGACGCCGTCACCTGGTACAGCGTCGTGTTCAGCGCAGGCTCCGGGAGCGTCACGGCCGTCTTCGGAACGGTGATCGTGATGGTTCCGGGCGCCGTCGCCGTGTAGGACCCGGGCACCTGGGTCACGCCGGGGTACGTTCGCTGGGCTCCCCCGCCCTGGAACTGGATCTCGGCCACCCCCGTCCAGAACGTCGGCGCGCCGCCTCCGTTCGACTCCATGTACACGAACCAGTTCTCGCCGCCGTTCGCGTTCGTGGCCCCGGGGGCCGTCCACTGCGTCTGCCACACCAGCACCGGGTCGGAGTTCCCGGTGGCGGGGTCGGGCGCCAGCGAGGTGAGGTCCGCGACCCTCATCGTGATCTGGTAGTGGTCGGCGTCCGGCGCGATGATGGCCGACGACAGGATGTCGAGGTTCTTCTGGTTCGCGCTGATCTGCCCGGCGTTCTCGTAGCGAGCGTCGCCGGCCGTGTCGGTGACGGTCTGGGTCGGGGCCTTCGACCCGGTCACGATCCCCACGGACGTGAGCAAGCTGGGCCCCCCGATCTGCCGGACGAACATGGCCTGCGAGTTCGCCAGGTTGAACCGGTTCAGCGACTGCCCATACGAGATGTTCGCCTCGCCCTTCAGCCCCATCCGCATCTGCAGGAAGTCGCCGAGGGTCCTGTTCCCGCACTGCCCGCCCATCACGGTGTTGATCGAGCCCTTCTGGACGAAGTGCTGGGACGCCACCAACGGCGTGGAGAAGGTCGGGGTCGCCGCCGTGCCGTTCAGCGTCTGGGTGAAGTACAGGCTCCACAGCCCGTTCACGATGTCGGGCCCGGACTCCGTGGCGCCGATCTCGTTGTTGCAGTCCTGGTTGAACACCGGAGGCCCGGCCACCGCGGGCGTCCCGTACCAGGCGATGTCCACGCGGCCGGCGTCGCCCGCGACCGGCCACGCGAAGACGTTGTTGTGCAGCCCGGGCGTCGGGATCTTCACCGGCGTCGTCCACGTGTTGCCCTCGTCGGAGGACGAGGACCAGTGGAGCACCGTGTCCCCGATGACCTGGTTGTCGGCGTTCACCGGAGCCTGCTCCCACACGGCGTAGAGCGTCCCCGCCGCGTCGATGGCCATCGTCGGGAACGAACCGCCGGTGCGCTGATTCGACCCGATGTCGTTGATGAGGTGGTCGGTGCACTGGAGGCCGGTGGGGTCGGTGGTGAACGGCACCGCCACGCAGCGCCCCATGAGCAGCTTGTGGAAGTACGCGTCGTCGTGGATCACGAAGATGTGGTGGGTCGTCGGGCTGACCTCGTCATTCCCCATGATCCCCTCGTCGCACGACGCCGGAGCGGTGACGAACTGTGAGGGAGCGAAGTTGTTCCCCGCGGTGGCCTGGCCGAGCGCCGGATCGGCCGGCGAGCGCGTCATGACCAGCTCGTTGTTGCCGGCGGAGCTGCCGCACTGGGGCGCGCCGGCGCCGATGATGTTCGACACGAGGTACAGCGTGCCGCCGTTCTTCGGGTCGCCGTCGGTCGCGTACCACTGGCGGTCGTTCGGCGTTGTCGTCACGGCCGCGCAGTCGCCCGCCAGCAGGGTCTGCCCCTGATCGTCCGAACGGAACGTCGAGAAGTTCGCCAGCGTGAGGTCGTTGAAGTAGAGGCTGCCGGTGGAGTCCACGGCGAGCTCGGTGTCGCCGCCGCCGACGCACGTCGGGAGCTTCCCGGTGTGCGCGGTGGCCGCCGGGATCCACTTGAACGTCTTCCCGTGGTCGAGCGACCGCCATACCCAGCTCGTCCCCGACGACAGGGCGCCGGGGGCACTCGTGTAGATCGCGTCCGAGTTCGGACGGGTGTCCACCCGGATGTCCTCCTCGAACCCGACGCCCTGGATGCCCACGACCGTCGGCTGCCCGAACGTCGCGCCGCCGGAGGCGGCCGACGCCCGCGCGGACGGTGGGATCGCCGTGCTCTCCTCCCCGGCGCCGGCGGAGCCGGATCCGGTGGCCGACCGGTCGGCCAGGGTCGGGCCGTGCCCGAACCCGCGCCCGGCGGGCGAGGCCAGGACGGAGATGGCGGAAAGGACAACGGCCACGGCAACTACGGCCAACACACGCGAACGGGTCATCGGATTCCCCCTCGGGACTTCGCAGGACGCGACCGGACACCGGATGGACGGGGCGCTGCTCGGTTGTGTCGGTCACCTCCAGCCGGCCTGCGGCCGGCACCCCTCGTGCCGATACGGCGAGGCCCGTATACCCGGATGATGGCACGATGAAACGCAGGGTGATGCGGTCCCGCGACGCCATGCGTCTCTACCAGACCGCCGCGCGCGTCTGGCTGACGGCCGCCGGGCTCTCGCTACTGCTCCCCGGGACGGTCCGCCTGGGGTGGTGGGTGCCGCTGCACCTCATGCTCGTCGGAGCGGTCTCCGTCGCGATCAGCGGCGCCATGCAGAACTTCGTGGCCGCGCTCACGGGAACGGCAGCGGGCCCGACGCGCCTGGTGTGGGCCCAGTTCGCGCTCACGAACGCCGGAGCTGCGCTGCTCGTCGCGGGCCGCTCGTCGGGACACCCGGCGCTGGTCGGCGTCGGGGGCACGGCGTACCTGGCCGGGATCGCGCTGCTCGGCCTCATCGTGCTTCGAGCCCGGCGCCGTACCCTGCACCTGCGCCACCGGATCCCGGTCGCGATGTACGAGGCCGCGGTGGCGAGCGTCCTGGCCGGGGGGACGATCGGGATCCTGCTCGGGACGGGGGCCGTGCACGGGGCGGACGCCTGGCGGGATCTCCGGGGCGCGCACCTGGTGCTGAACGTCCTCGGGTGGGTCTCGCTCACAATCGCCGGGACCCTCATCACGCTGCTCCCGACCGTCCTTCGCGTGCGGATGCCCGCCTGGAGAGGAGGTCTCACGGCGTGGCTCTTCGTGGTCGGCGTAGGGCTGATGGCGACCGGCGTCGCCCTGGGGCTCACGCCGCTCGCGGTGGCCGGCGCCGGCGCGTTCGCGGCCGCGGTCGCGGGGCTGCTGTCGATGGTCGGTCGCGTCGTCTCCACGCCCAGGGCCTGGCCCGTCCCGCTGACCGCGAAGCACCTCCTCCTCGCGCTGGCGTGGTTCGCGGCCGGCACGGTCTGGCTGGTGGTGGCGCTCGGCCGGGGACTGTCGTGGTTCGCGGGCGCCCACGACGTCTTCGTGGTGATCTTCGCCGGAGGCTGGATCCTCCAGATCCTGCTGGGGGCGTGGCTCTACCTGCTGCCGATGACCCGGCCCGGCCACCCCGAGACCCGGCGCTCGGTCCTCGCCGCGATGGAGTGGGGGGGCACGATCCAGCTGGCGGCCTTCAACGCCGGAATGGCGCTGCTGGCGGTGGCCGCCTCGAGATCGGGGGCCTCGGCACTGGCGACGGCCGGGGCCGCTCTCGCGCTCGCCGGCGCGGGCCTGGCGCTCGTCAAGGCGTGGACCCATCCGATGCTCGGACGGAGCGCCACGCTGACCCGGCGTGGAAGGCCGGTCTGGGACCCCGGCGCCGGCATCGACCCCGGGCGAGGGGAAGCCTCCGAGCGAGGGCCCTGAGGGAGCTCGGAGCCGTTCCGGTTGGCTCGAGGTCGCCGTCCGGCGAGCGGCCCGGGGCGCCCGGGACCTCCGGCCCGTGTCCCTGCCACGTCCGTCCGGGATGCTCGATCGAGCCGGAGGAGGAGGGTGAACCATGAGCGAACGTCTGAGCCCCCTCGACGCCTCGTTCCTGTACCTGGAGAAGCCACACCTGCACATGCACGTGGGAGGGCTCGCGGTGTTCGACCCGACGGGTGTCGCCCGTGGACCGCTCACGCTCGATCGCCTCCGGGCGATGACCGCCGCCCGATTGCAGATGGTGCCGCGGTTCCGGCAACGGGTGATGTTCCCGCCCCTTGAGGCGGCCCGCCCGGTGTGGGCGGACGACCCCGGCTTCGACGTCACCTATCACGTCCGTCGAATCGCCGTCCCGCGCCCGGGAGGGCCGCGGCAGCTGGCCGCGCTCACCGGTCAGCTCGCGTCCCAGCAGCTCGACCGGGAGCGCCCGCTGTGGGAGATGTACCTGGTCGACGGCCTGGAAGGCGGCTATCAGGCCGTCCTCACGAAGACCCACCACGCCATGCTCGACGGCGTCGGGGGCATGGACGCGGTGGCCGCGCTGTTCGACCTCGCGCCCGAGCCCGACGAGCCGGCGGCCCAGCGGTGGGATCCCGAGCCGCTGCCGTCCTCCTACCGCCTGCTCGCCGAGGGGCTCCTCGACCGCATCCGGGAGCCGGCGGGGGCCCTCGCCAGCACGGCTGCGGACCTGGCCCGACGCCCCACGGCAACGTTGCGAGACATCGTGGCCACGGCCGGGGGTGCGCTCTCGATCCTGGCCCGCGGCCTCCCGCCCGACACGCCGTTCAACGTGGCCGTCGGGGCGACCCGGCGGTTCGCCATGACGGCGATCCCGCTGGAAGAGGCCCGGGCGGTCCAGGCGTCGCTCGGGGGCACGGTGAACGACGTGATCCTCACGGCGCTGGCCGGCGGCGTCTCGGCCCTGCTCGAGGCCCGGGGCCAGGCCGGGAAGGGCCTTCGGTACCGGACGATGATGCCGATCTCCGTGCGGACCGGCTCGGAGCATGGGGCGTTCGGCAACCGGGTAACGACCGTGTACCCGGACATCCCGGTCGGTCCGATGAAGCCGGTCGTCCGCCTGCGGCTCGTCCGGGAGGAAACCCGGCGCATCAAGTCGTCCCGGCAGGGCCAGGCCGCGACCGCGCTGGTCCAGGGAGCGATGTGGCTCCCGCCGGGCCTTCACCGCCGCCTCGGGCGGTTCGGGAACGACCACCTCCGGATCTTCAACATGGTGGCGTCGAACATCCCCGGCCCCCAGGTTCCCCTGTACCTGGACGGAGCGAGGCTCGTGACGTACTACCCGCTGATGCCGCTCGGTGCGAGGGTGGGGCTGTCGGTTGGCGTCGTGACGCTCGTCGGCGTCATGGGCTTCGGCTTCACGGCCGACTGGGAGGCGTTCCCGGACCTCGAGTTGCTGGCGCTGGAGGTGGAGGACGCGTTCGGCGCGCTGCAGAAAGCCGCGGGCGTGTGAGTGGATGCTGAACCCGAGGAGGTGTTCCTGGTGGAGTACGGCAGGACGATCGAGCTCGATCTGCCTCACGACGAGGCGCTCCTGAAGGTGAGGGAGGCCTTCCGGGAGCAGGGGTTCGGCACCCTCACGGAGATCGACGTACGGGCCACGCTGAAGGAGAAGCTCGGCGAGGACATGGAGCCCTACGTGATCCTGGGCACGTGCAATCCGCAGCTCGCGCACCGGGCGCTCGACATCGAGCGTGAGATCGGATTGCTGCTTCCCTGCAACGTGGTGGTGCGGGAGGAGAACGGCAGGACCATCGTGCAGGCCCTCGACCCGCAGGTCATGGTGCGCGTACCCGACAACGACGAGCTCCGCCCGATCGCCGACGAGGCCGCCCGGCGTATCGACCGAGCGCTCGCGGTCCTGGCGTCCTGAGGCACGATGCGATGACGTCGAGGGGGAGGCCGCTGCTAGACTCGGGCGGCCTGATCTGCAGGCTCGGCGCGATGCGGTCCCATCGTCTAGAGGCCGAGGACACCACCCTCTCAAGGTGGAGACACGGGTTCAAATCCCGTTGGGACTACGAGAGAGAGTCAGCAGGTCAGGCCGGGTTTCCAGCTTCCACTGCGGGCGCGGGCAGCGCGTCCGCCCCGTCTCCGTTCCGTCCTGCCCGTGGACGACGCGGGCCGGAGGGGAGGGAAGCGCCGGTGTGCCGGAGGTTCCCGAACCGAAACCCCTTGAGGCCGGCGCGCTTGACCGCTGGTCGCCAGACCGCATCGCCGAAGTGAGGCCGGCGAACAGGCCCGCCTTCCGGAGCCATGAACACGAGCCCATCCGGGCCGGGAGGGAATCGGCGAAGGTGCTCGGCAACCTCGAAGACGACTGATTCCGGGATGGAACCGACCGGCGGGACTGGCGCGTCTTCGGCTCGCCCGCGATGAGCCGGCCATGCTCCACGATCTTCTCCTCGACCCGGAGCCGCCGCCCGGATGAGGTCGAGTCGGCTGACTCGAAGGGCGACGAGCTCGGACCAGCGCAGCGACGAATAGGCGGCGAGCAGCACGAGCGCTCGCCACCGCTCCCCCACCTCGTCGGCCACCCGTTCGACCTCGTCAGGCGTGAGTACCCACGGCTCGGCTTGCTCGATGCGCGAGGCTGGCACCCTGGCCGCCGGATTGCGGGCGATACGCTCCTCGTCCACGGCCACGTTGATGCACCTCGCGCACGCGTTGGACGTGAGGCCCCCCGGGGGCACGATCAGGTGATTAGGGCACACCCACTCGTCCGGTAGATGTCGAGCTCCCAGTCGTCAAGTCGGAAGACCGGCTTCGTGGCATCACCAAACTGGTTGGTCACAGCCGCCTGCACGGCTACGAGCACCATCATTGAGGAGGTAGTGGTGTTCGCGATACAACGAACCCGGGTCATGCTGTGTCCTTCCCAGGACCCATCGAGTTCGCGCCCTCGGTTGGTGCTGTCGAACGCGAAGTCGAGCCCCGACGCCGGATTGCCCTCGACCCCACCGATCAGAATCCGGGTGGAACAGTAGTTGGGATCGGTGTCCGCCTCGAAGCACTCGGATTCCGCGTCATATTGGACCTTGACGAGAGCCCGCTGTCCGGCCGGGATGGACACTTGGCCCAGCGCCCCGGTGACGCCCACGAACGCCGTCGATGAGGTGAGGAACTGATTGGTTTCGGTGACCACCACCACCTGATTGATGGTGCCCCCGACCTGATAATGGCGGACCTTGCCCTTCTCAGGAGGGGCGAACGCTGGTACTGCCAGTCCCACGACCAGCGCACCCACCAACAGAACCAGCCCTGCCCGCTTGCGTGTCGACGTTCTCACCGTGTACCTCCTCCCTGGAGTCGATTGGGACAGGTGATCTGCGGTGGACCCCGTGGAGAGTGAGCTCGGCAAGACGGATGGGAACCAGGGTGGCCCGATGTCACCTGGCACCAGTGCGCGTCGTGCGCGAGAGAGGACGGACATTGGAGCGAGCAAAGGCTGAGAGCCATCGCCTCCCCCGTTACTGCCGGCGGCCTGACGATCACATTCCGTTGCGTTCGGGCACCATAGGCCGTTTGGGGGACCTCGAAGCAGGAGCTCCGGTCGTGGTGAGCATCGTGCGCGGCAGGATTAGCATCGACCGTGCGGACAGCAGCCGCCCACCCCCCTCGGGCGGTGGCGCGTCGAGGGGCGCCGGGCTGTCTCCGCAACGTCGGCGGGATGGTCAGTGTGGTTGACGAGTTGACCCCCCCGGGGGTGGTCGCGAGACCACGCTGGAGCAGGAGGGCTGGGGGGCTATGGCATGGCCGTGTTCGTTCCTCCCGCGACCCGGATGGCCATGATCTTCGTATTCCGAACAAGGGCATTCCACTCGGTTGGCTTCGCGCTGCAGGACAAGGTGACGGCGCTGGCCCATGGAGAGCTGTGGAAGAGGACGAACGAAACAGTTTCCCAATCGATCCCGTCAGGAGTGCTCAAT
>Ga0137369_10004094_pt1 | contig 14885 bp, 10 predicted proteins | sample SagtaG_12_FD_104918 | JGI IMG/M metagenome (GOLD analysis project Ga0137369, IMG submission 104918) | Vadose zone soil microbial communities from Sagehorn Ranch, Mendocino, California, USA - Sage1_L_113_16 metaG | ecosystem: Environmental > Terrestrial > Soil > Vadose zone | place: USA... | reverse complement strand
GCTCGCGCACATAGGCTGCTACGCCAAGGGGCAGAGCGCTGACTGAGACGAGATGGTGGATGACATGGAGGGGTGGTCCGACGACTGCCAGGCGCCAGCCCCTTTGCCGCGCCAGCAGGCGGTAGAAGGATCGGTTCAGCACGAGAACGGTGACCAGGCCCGTGGCGGCCAGCCTCGGTTGCCGAGCGGGGATGGCTGCGACCAGGAGCACGCTCGCAAGGACGCTCGCTCGATGACGCCAGCCGAGGTTGAGGCTCGTCGAACGCGAGCGTTGCTCGAGCAACAGCTGTACCCACGGCGCGCCACGGCGAAAGAGGTCCGTTCGCACCATGCTGCTGAAGGTCCATCGTTTCAGGTGCTTTCCCTGGATGCCCGGATCCAGGACGATCCGCGCGCCGTTTGCAGACAGCCGCATCCCGAGCTCGATGTCCTCCACCGACGGCTCGGTGAATCGGTCCTCGTCGAAGCCGCCGGCGCGGAGGAAGGCCTCACGCCTGATGGCACCGAGCCCGGCCCAGAAGGTCGAGGCCGGTCCGGCACCTCGTTGATGCACGTGGTGGTGCAGCAGGTTCCGGAAGTCGGAGATCAGACCATGAGGCTCGGGATCGTCATCGTACGAGCCGAAGACCGCTGTCAGCTCCGCATCGCCGGCGAACAGCCGACGGATGCGTGCGAACACGTCGGGATGCACCGCGACATCCGCATCGACGAAGACGAGGATGTCGCCGGACGCCAGACCGCCGCCGATATTGCGTGCGCGTGACGGGCCGATCGCGAGAGGCTGATCGACGACATGGAGCTCTTCGGGCTCCTCGAACGCCAGGCGAATCGCTGCCACGCAGCGCTCGAGTGTCGCCGGGGCGTCGGTCGCGGGGACTATTGCCGCGAGCCGCATGCCTACCGGTTCGTCACCTGATCGACCGGAGGTCATGACCGGCAGCTCGAGCCGACGCCTTCTCGAGCACCACCTGCACCAAATCGTCGAGGAGGTTCGGGTTGCTGTGCAACGGGGCCAGCGCCGGCGCCTTCCGCAACTCGATTCCGTCGAGCTCGGCCGCCGTCTCGATGAGCTGGACACGTCCGATCGACACGAGGTACTTGTCGACTCCCCCGATTCGACTCTTGAAGATGTCATAGGCCGGCACCCCGAGATACGCGGCTTCCCTGAGCATCGTGCCGCCCGAGCAGACCAGCAAATCGATTGCCTTCAGGAGTGACACGAAAGGGACAGCGCCCGCGAGCACGACGGGCTCGTTCTGCCACGCGAAACGCGCAAGATCCTCCGTCTGCCAGGCGTGGCGTGGCACGAAGACGACGACAGCCTTTTGCTTCCGAGACAAGTGCTCCAACGCGCGCAGCGCCAGCTGCCTCGACATCGGAGCGTAGTAGTGGGCGTTCTCCGCTGGAGGCCGAAAGAGCACGCGCACTAGGGCATCGTCTTGAATCTCGGGGAAGTCATGAGGAGCGACCGCGGCCGTGTCTGTGCCGGCAAAGGAAATGTCCTCCTTCAGGCCACGGAAGGCGTGCAGCTGGCTTTCACGCACGCGGCTCGAGAGAAACGGTGCGGTGTCGATGACGTCCGGGTAGAGAAGCATCGACCCCGTCAAGCGATAGAAGCTCAAGTTCGCATACTCGTAGTCGACGATCACGAACGAAGGTATCCCCAAACGCCTGGCCGCGAGCGCCGAGGAGCGTGACGAGCAAAGCAGCACGTCCGGTTTAGCGGAGCCGACATGACCCGCCAGGGCCTGCGCCCGCCGGGTGAGACCGACAAGCTTGGAAAGCCTGGACGCGCCGAAGGCCGTTCCGACGGCCTGGAACTCGGCTTCTCGCTGCGCCAACAACTCGAGTGCGTTGCCGTAGTCGCGAGCCGTAACGACGACGTTCGCCCCGTTCTGCCGGAAGGCCTCGATGAACGGAACGAGATACTGAACCTGCGGCGGATTGTCGATGTCGATCCAAACCGTGGGCTTCGAGCGAGCTGACATGCATGTGAGCGTAACGAGAGGGCGATCAGCGGAACGCGCGCGACGACCGGCTTCGCCCTACGCCGCGGTGGTCTCTCGGGTCGCCGGCTGCGTGGCCGGCTCGGCCGTGAGCTCGAGCTCTGGGGCGACTTCCTTGTAGAGCGCGAGCAAGGACTGCGCGACGACACGTGAATCCAGGTGGTGAGAAACCTCGCGACCGTTGCTCCGCCTCCGCTCGCGCAAGCAAGCGACGATCGCCTCCATGAGCTTCGTTTCGTCTGGCTCGCAGACGTACGACGGCGTGACGCCGTCGAGGAGCTCGGCGACGTCGCCCACCGGGGTCGCGACAACGGGAAGGTTGCACATCAGCGCTTCCTTGACGACATTTGGCGAGCCCTCGATCGACGAGGTGAGGATCAAGCAGTCCGCCGCATTCATGAACAGGGGAACGCGGTTCGGAGTGACGCCTTGCGTCACTTCGAGCTCGAGGTCGGGTATCAGCCTGCGCGCGCGCTCGACCGCCGCCTGGGCGAGGAAGTAACGCTTGCGCGTGACCGCAGGGTCGGCGGCGAAGAGTGCGATGTGTGGCGCGGGGTCCCAACCGAGCTCGCGTCGCGCCTCAGTTCGATCCATCGGCCGAAAGAGCTTCATGTCGACACCGTTCGGCAGAACGCGATTGGCCGCACGGACACGGGCTGGTAGGACCGCCTGCATCTCTCTGGACTTCGTAATCGTCTGTGTCGCGACCCGTGAAAGGTGGCGGACGACGGCCCGCCGTATTCGCCAGATCAGCGGCACCGTCCCGTTGGCGCGAGGCCTGCCGAGGAGGTCATCGCCGAGATACGAGACCAGCAGGGGAGCGCGCCGATAGAAGGCCGCCGCCAGAGCGGCCTCCCCGCTGTGAGCATGGACGAGTCGATAGCGCCGGCGCCTTCGTGTGAGTGACCAAAGACCGAGTCGAAGAGCCGCAAGCGGATACGCCAGCGCGGAGCGGTAACCGCGTATGAAGAGGACGTCGCAACGAACCCCGAGCTCCAACAACGAGTCGACCTGCCGCTTGATGAAGACGCAGTAGCCGTCGTTGTCCTCGTTCGGCCAGCCGTTGGTGACGACGAGAACGTCGGCGTCGTGATCGGCGTGATCGAGTGTGACGAGCGTCTTTCGCCTCATGCCGCCTCAGTTGCAAATCGGCTGTTTGTTGCGAGCCATTGCGCGAGGGCGTAGAGGACGCTTCGCCGACGCGACAGCCCGGCAGCGCCCGCGGTCCCCAGAGACCGTTGGACACGTTCCGCCGACAACTGAGGTAGCTCCAGCAACGGGCCTGCCCACCGTTCGTGCGCCGCAAGCAGCCCTTTCTCTGTGTCGAACCACTCGGTAAGCGGCTGAGAGAATCCTCGCTTCCGCTCGAAGCGCTTCGTCGGTGGACAGAGGCGGCGCGCGAGCTCGGGCGGGAGGCGGCGGGCGGCAGCCTGCCGGTAGAGCCATTTACGCTCGCCTAGCCGCGAGACCTTGTAGATGCTCGGCATCCGCTCCACGAGCTCCAGCATCGCGAGGTCGAGGAAGGGCACGCGCAGCTCGACAGAGGAGCGCATCGCGCAGTGGTCTCCGACGATCAGCAGATCATCGGCAAGGGAGAGCCTGGCGTCGACACGCAGCAGGTCATTGACAGCGTCGTCGCTCTCCTGTGGTTGGACCCAGCGCTCGACCGCGCTCCGGGCAAGCTCCGATGCGGTACTGCTTGCCCCCCGCACGAGCTCGTCGATCTCCTTCCCCGGCAGCACAGAGAAGATCTCGATGTATCGGTCGATTCGGTCCCGGGTCGAGAGAGCGCGATGCAGCCGATCGGCAGATTCCTCTCCGAAGCCACGGCGTGTGACGGCGCGACTGACGGACGGCCAAAGGCGACCGAGACGGTAGAGGCGCTCCGTCATGTGTCGCGGATACCCACCCAACGGTTCGTCGGCGCCTTGGCCGCACAGTGCCACCTTGTGCGAACGACCGACCTGCTCACAGATCATGCGGATCATCAGAGCGCTCGAGTTGGCGATCGGCTCCCCAAGCTGCCGGAGCACGGACGGCCACTCACTCACATACTGTTCGTCTTCGAGCACCGTCGAGTGATGCGGCACGCCCAACTCGACGGCCGCGCGCTCGGCGGCGAGAGCTTCGTTCGCCGGGCCCTCGGATTGCATTCCGATGCCGAAGGTCTGGGGTGCATACGGAAGATGTGCAGCCATCATCTGTGTGACGAGTGACGAGTCGACCCCTCCCGAGAGCAGGGAGGCGACGGGGACGTCTGCCATCAGCTGACGGTCGACGGCACGGTCGAGCTCCGCAATCAGCGCTTCGCGCCATTCACGCCGGCCGCGTGGGGTCGCGCTCGAGCGGATCCGGCTCTGGTACGGGAAGAAGCGCGGCTCGTCGCCGGCGTTGCCGGGCCCCACGCGAGTGAAATGCCCGGGCGGGATCTTCCAGGCGCGGGTGTCGCTGGTGTACGGGGACGGGATGAAGCGGAAGGTCAGGAAGAGCTTCAGCGCGTCTGGCGAGAGTCGACCGGAGAGAAGGCCCGCCTCGGCCGCGGCACCGAGCTCTGACGCGAACCATGTGCGGCCCCCGGCAACGCCGACGTAGAGCGGCTTCACGCCGATCGGGTCGCGCACGAGTAGGACCTCTCGGCGGCGTACATCGGCCAGGGCGAAGGCGAAGATTCCGTTCAGGCGTTCGAACAGCTGTTCCCCCCATTCCTCCCAACCGTGAAGGAGCGTTTCGGTATCGCACCTCGTGCGGTAGCGGTGGCCGTGCCTCTCGAGTTCTCGCCGCAGCTCCGAGTGGTTGTAAATCTCGCCGTTGAAGACAACCCAAACGGTTCCGTCTTCGTTCTGCATCGGCTCCGCGCCGCCCTCGAGATCGACGATGCTGAGCCGGCGATGTCCGAGAATGATGTCGGCGGGCTTCGACAGGCTCGCCGGCTCGCAGAGGCCTGCTTCTTCCCCGGCAAGCCGCCAGAAACCCTCTCCGTCCGGGCCGCGGTGCATCAGCGCTCGCGTTGCAGCGAGGAGCTGGTGGCCGGCTCCCGCGTCGGGCTCGCGAGCGACGATGCCGGCAATGCCGCACATCAGCGACCGGCCTCGGGAGCGCGCACAACCCGCTGGACCGGCGTGCGGGCGTTGTTCACCAGAACCGAATTGAACATACGTGCCTCCACTCCCACTCCCCGGCGCGCACTCCCGACCAGGGTAGTGCGCCTCAGCTCATAAGGATAGGGACTCGGCGCAGCGACGCGACCTTGATCGCGGACGGCTCAGGAACGGCTGGGCACGACTGGGCGTGGCCGGCCGAGAAACGCACGGCCGGCCTCAGGTCTACTGGTTATCTCACTTGCTGGCTGCAGTGCTCTTCACCGTCGCGGTCGGCGACGATGTTGCCGAACAGGTTCCGGCGCCGTTGCTCGCAATCACTGCGACGACGAGTGTTGCTCCATCATCCTCGGGCGTCATCACGTAGGTCGGGCCAGAGGCCCCGGAGATCATTTGGCAGTTCGTGCCGGCGGGGCTGCAGCGGAACCAGCGATACAGGAACGAGCTCGGATTGTTCGTCCAGGTTCCATCGCTGGCCTTGGAGCTCTTGCCGACGAGCGAGGGGCCGATAACCGCCGGCAGCTTGAGGTTGGTAGGCGGGGACAGTGTCGTGGTGGTGGTGGTGCTGGTTGTGGTGGTGGTGGTGGATGTCGTCGTGCCCGTGGTCGTTGTCGCCGGGGTCGTCGTCGTGGTCGGGGTGGTGGTAGCCGTTGTCGTCGAAGCCGGAGTCGCAGTTGTCGTCGTACTGACTGTCGTGCTCGTCGTGGCGGGCGCCGGGCTTGTGGTGGCCGTTGCCGTAGTCGTCGTCGTCGTCGTCGTACTGCTCACCGTCGGCGCCGCGGATTGCACGAAGACTGCGGTCCCCGAGGCGAGCGTATGCCCGTCGGCGATCTGCGTCGCACTCGTCGGGTTCACGTACACGGTCACGTTGGCGAAAACCCGCTTCCAGACGCCGCTGGCGAGCTGAGTCTTTGCCGTCTGCGGTGCGCCGACCTCCATTGTCCACGACGACCCACACGTCCAGGGATCGCCCGACGTGTAGTTACCCGCGCCGTAGACGAAGGCACTGTTGCCGCCGTCCCATTCGAGCAGGAACGAGGCCCGCAGATACGCAGAGACCGTTTCCGTGCAAGGCATCCCGTTGCCGTCCTGAACGAGGAAGTCCTTGTTGAGGGACTGCGCTTTCGCGATCAATCTCTGCCAGCCGTCCCAGTGCTGGTACCACTCGGATCCGTTGATCCGGACCCGCCCGCTCGCGTATTGCCAGTCCTCGGCGTTCAACCCGTCCACGTATGGAGCGACCTGGCCGAACCACCAGAGCGTCTGGTCGCCGGTGTTCTGGTCGCCATACGTTGCCTGGTCTGGGTCGTACATCGCGGAATTCGTGGCGACGTAGTACCCGTGGGAGCGCAGGCCGTTGCTTACGGCTTTGAGAAACGACAGAACTGCGGATCGCCACGCAGCATCCGAGGGGTACTTCGCGGAGTTGTTGCACCAGTAGATCCGGCTGCCGTGCATGTCGTCGATCCAGATGCCTTCGTTCCCGGGGTGCGCTGCGAGGATCTGCAACCAGCCGTTCACGAACGCCTGCTGATATCCAGGGTCGCCGATGTCGAGCACGTACTGACCTGAACCGCAGTTTCCGTAAGTGACGTAGTTGCCTGACGCATCTTTGAGTACCCAATTGTTCGAGACGACGTCGTTCCAATTGAGCGAGCACCGGTACGCCTGGCCGTAGTACATGTTGTCGCCACAGCCGTAGACCAGCGACTTCCCGGGCAACGTGGCGGCCTGGTCCATGTTGCCGATGTCCGAAAGGACAACGCTGTACTTGGAGACATTCGTGAGGGTGCTGAGGCTGCTCCCACCCCAACGGATGATTCCGACGCCGGAGATCGTCGTCGTGCCCGATGCACTCCCGCCACCCGCTGTCACGACGAGTGCGAGAAACACGACGGCCACGGCGCACGACAGGGATCGTTGGAGGTGCGTCCGAACGCACATAGGGGCGGCTCCTTATGCGGTTGGGGGGCGATGCGGCTTGCTCGGGGCGGCGCTTCCGCCCCTTAGGTAGGTCTTCGGCGCTTGCGAGCCGCTCTTTAGGCTGTCCGCATAAACAGACGCACAATGCGCCGAATCGCGGTCGATTTTTCCCTCGAATCAGGGAGACGGCGAGCATTTGTGCACATACCAACTTTGTTCGCCGCCGCAAGTGCGGGCGATGACTAGAGCTTCACGAAGACCGCGACGTACTCGCTCAGCAGCGGGTTGTATCGCCCGGCGGTCGCCACCTCGAGGATCCGGCCGCTGAGTTTCCAGACGAAACGCAGCGGTCGTGGCAGGATCCGTTCGGGCTCCATGCTGTGAGCTTTCTCGTAGATCAGGGACAGAGAGTGCTCGCTCGCAAGCGAGCGCAAGGACCTCGGGGCGATGTCCGCCTTGAGGTATGTCGGAAACGGGCCTCGTCCGGCCGTGCCTGCGGACGGATCGGCGCGACGCGCAAGCCAGATGTGAAATCTGTACGGCGTGGCTTTCGTCACCATCGCCTTGAACCCCCACAAGTAGGGGACGCCGATGACGATCAGCCCGCCTGGGCGCACGCTCGACGAGAGCCGCTCGATCACCGCTTGTGGCTTCGGGACATGCTCCAGGACCCACCAGCAGATCGCGGCGTCGAAGCTCTGTGGAGGAAACTCGTGCGTCTGAAGGTCGGCGACGATCTTCTCGTCCGCGTTCTCGTTCCTGTCCAACGCCTCTTGCGATTGGTCCACTGCCACCAGGTGCGCGGTCAGCGGAATGTCGAGCGGCATCTCGTCGCCGGCGCCCGCGTCGAGCACTCGACGTAACGGCCCATCGCGCTCGAAATGCGAGTCGAACCGTTGCTGAACGTGTCGGAGCACCTCGTCTTGCCAGACCCTCGGCCGCGCCGGCATCCTCCCATCGTAGACCGTGAAGTTGCGCCGAAGGCCGGCGCCTTAGCGGGCGAGCGAAAGCTCCGCGCCGTCGAGGGTTACCGGCCCAGTCGGCTCGACGTCGACATACGTCCGGAACCAGAGCTCGAGCTGAATCAATGCCCAAAGCTTCGTCGAATTGTCGTTCGACCCGCTCTGGTGAGCGCTGATGAGCGCCTTGACCGACTCCGGGTTGAACAGTCCGCGTCCCCGGGAGCGGGTGTCGAGTAGGAGTGCAGCTGGGAGCCCCTTCAAGTCGCTCCGTAGCCACTCGGCGATCGGCATTGTGAAGCCCTGCTTGGGCCGGTCGAGCGGAATCCCGGGAAGCCACGATCTCACGGCATCCTTGAGGAGACGCTTTCCTCGTCCTCCCGAGACCTTCTCGGCGAGCGGAGCGCTCGCCGCGAGCTCCATCAAGGCGTGATCGAGCAGTGGTGATCGCACCTCGAGTGAGTACGCCATGCTGGCGATGTCCATCTTTACGAGCAGCTGATCCGGGAGATACGTCTGTGTGTCGACGTCGAGCAACCGCTCGATCAAGGTCGGAGCATCAGATGCGTCGTAGGCGTCCCGAATCACGCTTTCGGTGTGGGTCCCGACGATGTGTTCTTTGAAGTCAGCCGTGTAGAGTCGGCTGCGCGCGCCCGAATCGAAGCATGCAATCCAGCGCGCGTAACGTTCGGCGCGATCGAGCTGCAGAGCTTGGCTGAGTCGCATGAGCCGAGCACGCCGGTTGTCTTGTGCATCCCCTGTCCCTATGCGCATGAGCGCCCACTCTGCAACCTGCGCGGCGCCGCGCGGCACGAGCTCCAATCTGCGCGCGAGATCGTTTCCGATGTAGCGCCGGTACCCTCCGAAGCTCTCGTCGCCACCGTCGCCGTTGAGGGCAACGGTGACGTCGCGACGCGTGAGCTCCGCGAGATAGAAGCTGGGAATTGCAGATTGATCGGCGAACGGCTCGCTGTAGTGCCAGGCCAGTCGTGGCAGCAAGCCGATCACGTCGGGCTCCATCACGAGCTCCTCGTGTTCTGTGTCGAACAGGGATGCGACCTGGCGGGCGTATTTACGCTCGTCGAATCGATCGCTCGGGAAACCGATCGTGAACGTTTTGACACGACCTGTCGTCTGCTGCGCGATCGCTGCGACTACCGCGCTTGAATCGACGCCTCCCGAAAGGAATGCTCCGACCGGAACGTCGCTCCGAAGCCGCAAGCGTGTCGCGTCGAGAAGATGCTGCCGGACGAGCGCGCACCATTCCTCATGCGAGCTGCCCTGCCGATCGGCATACGACAGCTTCCAGTAGCGCTTCTGCTCCACGCGGCCGTCAGCGAAGATGAGGAGATGGGCAGGCGGAAGCTTCGAGAGCGCGGCGAACGCGGAGGATGCGTTCGGGGTGTATTGATAATGCAGGAACGCGTCGATGGCGCCGTAATCGACCGCACGTGAGACTTGGGAGTCCTGCAGAATCGCCTTCGCCTCCGACCCGAACCAGAGGCAGTTACCGTCGAAGGAAAAGAAGAGCGGCTTCTTGCCGATTCGATCGCGTGCGAGCATGAGCCTCTGTCGTCGTACGTCCCAGAGTGCGAATGCGAACATGCCGCGAAGGAGCTGAACGAGGCCGTCGCCGTGGTCCTCGTAGAGGTGCGCGATGACCTCGGTGTCGGAGCGCGTGCTAAAGCGGTGTCCGGCGGCGACAAGCGATTCGCGGAGTTCTCGATAGTTGTAGATCTCTCCGTTGAGCACGACGACGACGGACCGATCCTCGTTGAAGATCGGTTGATCGCCCGTTTCCAAGTCGATGATGGCGAGGCGCTGAACACCGAGACCGACGTTTCGGTCGACGAAGAGCCCCCGGGAGTCCGGCCCGCGGTGCTCAACGACGTCGCACATGCGATCGATGAGGGCGGGGTCGATCGTGCCGTCGAGGGAAATCTTGCCGACGATGCCGCACATGGGGAAGCAAGCGTAGCCGTGGTCTCGGGACACCCAGCAGACACGGACGTCAAGAGTTTGAGCGAATGCGTCCCTTGCGCGCAGTGGACGGTTTTCCCGCGGACGTGAGACGCACGCGAGCCACCCGCCGTTTCGACGTCGCGTTCTATGTGCCGCAGATAGGCCCGTTGCTGTCGGAGGGCGGGGCTGTGCCGGCCGGCGGCGCCGAAACACAGGTCTTTCTGCTCGCCCGGGCGCTCGTCAGCCGCGGCTTGCGTGTGTGCTTGATCGCCTTCGACCTGCCCGGGGTTGCGATTCCGAGCAGTGTCGACGGAGTCGAAGTCTCTGTGCGGCCCCCGTATCGCGCCCATCGGTGGCTGAGCAAGCTCCGCGAGGCACGCAGCGTGTTCCGGGCGATCTCGAGCGTCGATGCGGAGGTACTCGTCACTCGAGCGGCGGGCCCCGACATCGGCCTCGCCGCGGTTGGTGCGAAGCTGTATCGACGGCGCTTCGTCTACTCGAGTGCAAACGTGTCCGACTTCGATTTCTCGCGCGTCTCGCCGAAGCTGACTAATCGGATTCTCTTCAGGTTGGGAACGCGCTTGGCGGACGAGGTGGTCGTTCAGACCGAGGAGCAGCGGCGTCTCTGCGAATTGCGCTTCCGCCGGAAACCCATCCTGATCGGCAGCATCGCTGAGCCCGCGCCTCGTCGCGAACGTCCTCCGCAGGCGTTCCTCTGGATTGGTCGGATGGTCTGGTACAAACGTCCCCTCGAATTCGTCAAGCTCGCGCGGTCAGTGCCTGACGCAACGTTCTGGATGGTCGGTGTTCCGGCGGGCCACGCGCCGGAGGGAGAGGAGCTCCTCGCCGCCGTCGCGGCTGAGGCCGCAGGCGTTCCGAACCTCGAATTGTGCGCGCCGCGGCCGCGGCGACAGCTGTTGGATCTCATCGAGCGCGCCGTGGCAATCGTCAACACGGCGGAGTTCGAGGGAATGCCGAACATCTTTCTCGAGGGCTGGGCGCGCGGCGTCCCGGCTCTGGCGCTTTCGCATGACCCGGATGGTGTGATCGAGCGCGAAGGTCTCGGCGCTTTCGCACACGGCTCCGCGGAAGCGTTGGTCGACGCTGCGCGCCGACTCTGGGACGGGCTTACCGATCAAAGCGAGCTTGCTGGGCGCTGCCAACGTTACATCGCTGAAAACCATTCGCTTGAAGTGGTCGCCGCACTTTGGGAGGACGCGCTCGGACTTGACGGGACGAGGCCGTAGGCCGGTCTCACAGCGAGGCGTTCCGCTCGCGTTCAGGATCGGCCGCGGGCGATCTCGTCGTGGAACTGAGACAGCGTCGCGGCTCGGAATCGCCTCTGTACCGATTGAAAGAGCGCTTCCAGCTCGCCGTAGAGAGTCTCGATCGATCGGTTGTCCGGAAACGTTGGGCTCCCGCCCGGCATGAGCTCCGAGGAGTGAAGCATGAATTCTGCGTGCGGGCTGCCGTCCGCCAACACACGATCAACCACGCTCAGGAGCTGTTGATGATTGCGCCTGGTCGGGCGGAGCCAGGCAGCTGTGGGGGCGAGGCGATCTGCGGCTCGATGAGTCAATCGGCGCAGGCCGGCAAGGGACGGTGGGAGGCTCTCGGCTAAGCGCACCAGACGATTGATGACCGCCGGGCGCGTGGAGACGATGGTCACGGGTACTTCGAGCAATGTCGACGAGCCGGGACGTGAGATGTCGGCGAGGTCGATCCAGTAAGGATTGTGAGGAAATCGGCTGTAGTCGGGACCACCCGAGCGCGACGGGTCGCCCGGGATCGACGCCCAGCTGACGAGTGGCGTGACCGAGCAATCAACCTTGTAGCCCTGGTCGATCAGCATCTCGGCGTAGCGTTCGTCCAACGCCCACCGCCCGGCGCGGTGGCTGATCATCTTCACGCCGAGCTCGTCTTCGAGTCTCCCCGTCAACGCGTGAATCTTCTCGCGCATGACACGTGGCTCGTACTCGACGAGGTACGGCTGTGTGTGCGCGTCGTCCGTTGTCAGCGGTACGAGCGGAGGCGAGTCCCATGCATGCAGGTGCATCCCGATTTCTGCGGTTCCGCGCCCCAGTACATCCCGTGCGAATCGTTGAAAGACGGGGGAGAGGATCATCTCGTGATTCGTCAGCCACGTGGGTCGTTGTCCGTACTGCTCGCATAGCTGCTGGAATCGCTCGAGGAATCCAGCATTCTGGGTCGTTGCATGCCGTGGGCGGCCCCAGACGTTGTCGCCCTCCGTGTCGATCGTGATCAGAAAGGAAGCCGTTGCCATGCAGTTCGGTCTCTTGGGAAGTCGGAGCCAGACGCGCGCGCTTTTTCCGGGGCGCGGCCTCGGCCGCAACCCCGTAGCTTCACACGTGTTGAAGCTTGCCACGCTCGCACGAACCGCAAGCGGGCTCCTGACCCCGCCTAGAATGGCCTCTCTCCGGGGGCATTTCCTGTCCGTTCCGTCGGGCGCCGGATCGCGGCGCAGAAGGGCTGCCAGGTGCAACACGACAATGCGGACAGCGAAGGCGCACATGAGCAGCGGAGGCTCGTTCGCTTCTTTAGCGCTGTGGCCGCCGACAGCGGCGCCCCGTTGCCCGAGCATGCGACGGTTCTCGATTTCGGGTGCGGCGACGGCGCGGCCGTCGGCGCCTGGCGGGACGCCGGCCATGAGGCCCACGGTTGCGACATCGTCCTCGAGAGATCTCAAGAGTGGCTTCGTTTGATCGAGGTCCCATACCGCCTGCCGTTCGCTAACGCCACTTTCGATCTCGTCGTCTCGAACCAGGTGCTCGAGCACGTGCAGGACCATGACGCCGCATTCAGCGAGATCCGGCGGGTTTTGAAGCCGGGCGCTCTCAGCCTCCATCTCTTCCCACCAAGGTGGACGCCGATCGAACCGCACGTGCGCGTGCCTCTGGCAACCGTGCTCCAGCGCCACTGGTGGCTCGCTGTCTGGGCGCGACTCGGCATCCGAAACCGGTTTCAGCGGGGAATGCCCTGGCGCGACACCGCGGCGTTCAACATCGACTACCTCCACGCCCGCACGAACTATCTGCCGCGCGCGCAGTTGCTCGCTGCCGGGGAGCGGTGGTTCGAGCAGGCTGCGTTCGTCGAGGCGCTTGCGTTGAAGCATGGAAGGCGGACCCGAGTCGTCTACCCATTCGTACGCGTCCTTCCGGCGTTCAGCCGTCTCTACGGCGGGCTCAGAGCGCGCCTCCTCCTTCTTCGCCGTGCGGGCATCGCCTCATGAGACATCGCGCCGTCGGCGGTTCCCGGGCTGAGCCGCCGCGGGAGAGCCCAGCTGTACGTGCGCTGTCGTCCCGCAATCTCGTGTACCTCCTCGTCGCGATCGGGATCGCGCTTCGTCTTGCTCAGTACCTCTCGAATCGTTCACTTTGGGTCGACGAGGCCTGGCTGGCACTCAATCTTGTCTCGAGGTCCTTCGGGGAACTCACCAAGTCGCTCGACTTCGCTCAAGGCGCGCCTCCCGGCTTCCTGTTCGGCGAAGAGCTCGTCACGAGAGTCTTTGGTTTCTCCGAATATGCGCTGAGGCTACTCCCACTGCTATGTGGAGCCCTCTCCCTCGGGGCGTTTGCATGGCTTTCGCGTCGACTGCTGGCAAGGAAGGCTGCACCGCTTGCGATTTTGCTCTTTGCCGTTGCGGACGGCTTCATCTACTACGCATCGGAGTTGAAGCCGTACGCAGTGGATGTGGCTGCGTCGGTAGCGTTGATCATTGCGGCGAGCAAGCTGGTCGAGCACCACGTCCGCGACGCGACGGCTGCGTTGCTCGGGGTCGGTGGGCTTGTGCTCGCAGCATTCTCGTTCCCGGCGGTCTTCTTCATCGCGGCCGTGACGGCGACGCTGGCGTTGGCTGCGCTCATCCGCCGGACCCGGGCTCCTCGACTGGGCGTAACGGTTGCGTTGTCGCTCTGGCTGTGCGGCTCAGTGGCCGTCGGTGTCTTTGCCGCATCGCGCCTCGACGAGATCCGTTCCGGAAGCACCGAGCGCTTCCTCGGCGTATCAGGCTCATCCTCGCTGGCGCATGCAGTGAATGCGTTCGGAACGAACATCGTTGCCGCGATGGGGTTTGTGGGCAAGGCGCCGTTCAATCAACTCGAGAAGTTGGCGCTCGTCTTGGTCCTGGTCGGGATCGTGAGCTTCATCGGTCGGAACCCCGTCGTGCTTTCGGTTCTCCTGCTTCCGTTCGTTTTCACTTTCGTCGCGTCAGCGGCGAACGCATATCCACTGTCCGAGCGAACGGAGCTCTTTCTGGTGCCGCCGATCATTCTGCTGCTCGTGGAGGGCGTTGCGAAGGTCGCGCAATGGACACCATCCACGTGGAAGGCAGCCACGGCGCTCGTCCTGTCGAGCCTCGTTGCGGCAGGGCCCGTTTACACCGCGGCGAAGCGGATGGTCCACCCGCGCGAGGTAGAGGAGATCAGGCCAGTTCTCGTATTCGTTCGAGATCATTGGCGAGCCGGCGACACCCTGTACATCCACTACGGCGCGCAGTACGCGTTCCTCTACTACGAGGAGTGCGGGTGCCTGCGGCTGACAGTGAGGGGGCGAGCTCTCTGGCCGGTGCGCGAGCTGGCCGGACGTCATCAGGTCGACCAGGCTGTGCTGTCGAGGACGCGCGCGTTGGTGGTCGGCCGGTATTACGGAAGTCATCGTCGCGAGGCCGTTGCGTCTCTCCGGAAGCTGATGGGACGTGGTCGCGTTTGGTTCCTCTACAGCCACGTCGCGAACCCGGCGGAGGCTTCTTTCATCGAGCACGGGCTGATCGGTGCGCTCGACGACATGGGCGTCCGACTGAACGGCATCGACCGGCACGGAGCACATGCGTACCTCTACGACTTGAAATGAGGCAGGGCCTCGCGGAATCGTGGGCTCAGCCGCCGCGCAACTCGGCGTAGATCCGTTCATACGCCTCG
>Ga0137369_10004077_pt1 | contig 14908 bp, 9 predicted proteins | sample SagtaG_12_FD_104918 | JGI IMG/M metagenome (GOLD analysis project Ga0137369, IMG submission 104918) | Vadose zone soil microbial communities from Sagehorn Ranch, Mendocino, California, USA - Sage1_L_113_16 metaG | ecosystem: Environmental > Terrestrial > Soil > Vadose zone | place: USA... | reverse complement strand
CACCATCTCGTCGTTCATGGGCTCGCCGGCAAGCCCGATGTCCATCAGGTAGATGCGCCCGCGCGGCGAGTCCATCTCCTCGCCCCACAGCACGTAGGTCGGGCAGGTCGGCAGGCAGAAGCCACAGTGCACGCAGTCGTCGATCAGCGCCTTCGCGGGCGGGTGGTGGTCGTCGAAGGCCGGCAGCACCATCAGATCCCTCCCACGAAGCGTCCAGGGCTGAGCACGCCCGCCGGGTCGAACTGCCGCTTGACCCGGCGCATCAGGCCGAGCGCGTCGCCGGCGGGCCCCCAGACGTCGACCGCCCGCTTGACCTGGGGCGCCGCCTCCTGCACGACCAGGGCGGCCCCGCCGAGGGCGAGGCGGCCGCGCAGGTCGGCCACGAAGGCGGCCTGTGCGGCGGCGTCGCCGCCGCGCAGCGCGGCGCGGAGCACCCCGACGGCGGCGTGGCCGCTCACCTGGGCGTCGAGCCCGTGCGCCCCGGCCACCTCCCAGAGCGCGGCCAGCGCCCCGGGCAGGTCACTGGGCACGCAGGTCACCTTGACGCCGAGCACGCCGGCAGGGGCGGGAGCGCCGTCGCTGCCCGCGCCGCTCGCCTCGGAGCCGGCGCCGGGCCGGTCGGCCGCCCACGGCAGCGCGCCGAGCGTGGCCACGGCGGCGTCAACCTCGCCGGGTTCGAGCACCCGCGCGCTTCCGTGCTCGCCGAGCAGCCGGGCGGCAGCGCCGGTCTGGGCCTCGACCCCTGGGGCGACGCCTTCGACCAGCACGCTCAGGGCGCCGGCACCGGCGGCGTCCGGCCAGTCGAGCTCGACGGCGCTGGGGACCAGGGTGGAGGCGAGCAGCGCCCGGACGCAGGAGCCGGCCCGCTCCGGGGTGGCCACCTCGGCGACCACCATGCCGCGGGCGGCCGGCAGGGGGTGCAGCCGGAAGATCACCTCGACCAGCACGGCGAGGGTGCCGAAGGAGCCCGCGAGCAGCTTGCCGAGGTCGTAGCCGGCGACGTTCTTGACCACCTTGCCGCCCGAGTGGGCGACGGTGCCGTCCGGCAGCACCACCGTCGAGCCGATGAGCAGGTCGCGCGGGGTGCCGTAGCGCAGCCGGCGGGGACCGGAGGCGGCGGCTGCCACCACCCCGCCGAGGGTCGCGCCGGCCTCGGGCGGGTCGAGGGCCAGCATCTGGCCTGCCGGGGTCAGCTCGCGCTGCAGGTCGGCCAGGCGCACGCCGGCCTGCGCCCTGACCACCAGGTCGCCGGAGGCGTGCTCGAGCACGCGGTCGAGCCGGGTGGTCGCCAGGACCAGGTCGACCGCGGAGGGTGGCGCGCCCCAACCCAGCTTGGTGCCGTCGCCGCGCACTACCACGCGCAGACCGCCCTGGCTGGCGGCACGCATGACCGCGGCGACCTCTTCGACCGTGCCCGGCTCGGCGACCAGGCTGGGCCGCAGCCCGTCGACCTCGTCCGCCGCGCCGGCGTCGCGGACGTGCCGCGGCCCACTGGCGCGCCGCACGGCCTCGAGCGACCCGGCGGCGGGCGGGTTCGCCGCTGCGACCCGGCCCGCCGGCCCACCCCCGCCGGCCGGTGGTCCGGGGGCGGCGGCCATCAGAAGACCTCCGCCAGCCCGGCCTGCTCCACGGGGTGGACGCGGCGCTTGCCCGGGACCTCGCCGCAGAGCCGCGGCGTGGGGAACACCTTGCCGGGGTTGCAGCGCCCGGCCGGGTCGAAGGCGCAGCGCAGCAGCTGCATCACGTCGAGGTCGTCGGCGCTGAACTGCCTCGGCAGGTACTGCTTCTTGTCGGCGCCGACACCGTGCTCGCCGGTGATCGAGCCGCCGTGGTCGAGGCAGGCGAACAGGATCTCGGCGGAGAGCTCCTCGGCGCGCTCCTCCTGGCCCTCCACGTCGGCGTCGTAGAGGACCAGCGGGTGGAGGTTGCCGTCGCCGGCGTGGAACACGTTGGCGACGCGCAGCCCGCGCTCGGCGGCCATCTCGCCGATGCGGCGCAGCACCGCCCCGAGGGCGGTCCGCGGGATGACCCCGTCCTGCACGTAGTAGTCGGGGCTTATCCTCCCGACGGCGGCGAAGGCGGACTTGCGGCCCTTCCAGAACAGCGCCCGCTGCGCCTCGCTCTGGGCGATCTGGATGGTGGTCGACCCGGCCTCGCGGCAGAGCCGCTCGACCTCGTCGAACTGGTGGACGACCTCGGCCGCCGGCCCGTCCAGCTCGACGATCAGCACCGCGCCGGCGTCCGGGTAGTTGGGGTGCACGGCGGCCTCGGCGGCCTCGATGGCGAGCGCGTCCATCATCTCGACCGCGGCGGGCACGATGCCGGCGGAGATGATCTTGGAGACCGCCTCCCCGGCTGCGTCGGTGGTGTCGTAGGCGGCGAGCAGGGTCCGCACCGACTCCGGCTTGCGCAGCAGGCGCACGGTGACCTTGGTGGCGATGCCGAGCGTGCCCTCGGAGCCGACGAACGCTCCCACCAGGTCGTAGCCGACCGGGTCGGGCCCCTTGCCGCCGAGGTGGACCAGCTCGCCGTCGGGCAGCACCAGCTCCAGCCCGGTGACGTGGTTGGTGGTGAAGCCGTACTTGAGGCAGTGGGCGCCGCCCGAGTTCTCCGCCACGTTGCCGCCGATGGAGCAGACCTGCTGGCTGGACGGGTCGGGCGCGTAGTAGTAGCCGCGCGCGGCGACCTCCTTGGTGACCTGCAGGTTGATCACGCCCGGCTCGACCACGGCGCGCTGGTTCTCGTAGTCGACCTCCACCACGCGGCGCATGCGGGACAGCACCACCAGCACGCCCTCGGCGTGCGGCAGCGCCCCGCCGGAGAGGCCGGTGCCGGAGCCGCGCGCGACGAACGGCACCTCGGCCTGGTGGCAGGCGCGGACCACCGCCTGCACCTGCGCGGCCGTCTCGGGCAGGACCACCAGGGCCGGGATCACCCGGAAGGCGGCCAGCCCGTCGGTCTCGTAGGTGCGGAGCTGGTTGCGCTCGTGGATGACGCCGTCGCCGCCGACGATCTGCCGCATCTGCCGGATCAGTCGGTCCCGGTCCACCGTCCCCTCCTCACGTCTCCAAGGGGCTAGTCCAGGTGCTCGTAGGCAGGCAGGGTGAGGAAGTCGATGAAGTCGTCGGACAGGGCCACCCGCTCGAACAGCTCGCGTGCCTCGGCCGCCCGGCTGGCGGCCCAGACCTCCTCGCCGACCTGCTCGCGCAGCTTCGCCATCTCCTCGTCGGTGACGCGCTTGACCAGCTCCCTCGTGACCGTCTGGCCGTCGGCCAGCTTGACGTCGTTGTGGAGCCACTGCCACACCTGGGCGCGGGCGATCTCGGCGGTGGCGACGTCCTCCATCAGGTTGAACACCGCCACCGCGCCGTTGCCCCGCAGCCACGACGAGAGGTACTGGATGGCGACGCTGACGTCGTTGCGCAGCCCCTCCTCGGTCGCCTCCCCCGGGGTGGCGGCGACGTCGAGCAGGTCGGCCGCTGCCACCCGCACCTCGTCGCGGCGCCTGCCGATCTGGTTGGGGCGCTCGCCGAGGACCGCGTCGAAGCACTCCGTCGCCACGCCGACCAGGTCCGGGTGGGCCACCCAGGTGCCGTCGAAGCCGTCGCCGGCCTCGCGCTGCTTGTCGTCCCTGACCTTGGCGAGGGCGCGCTGGTTGACCTCCGGGTCCCTGCGGCTGGGGATGAAGGCGGCCATGCCGCCCATGGCGAAGGCGCCACGGCGGTGGCAGGTCCGCACCAGCAGCTCGGTGTAGGCGCGCATGAACGGCACCGTCATGGTCACCTGGTTGCGGTCGGGCAGGACGAAGTCGGGCCGGTCGCGGAAACGCTTGATGACGCTGAACATGTAGTCCCAGCGCCCGGCGTTGAGGCCGGCCGAGTGGTCGCGCAGCTCGTAGAGGATCTCGTCCATCTCGAAGGCGGCGGTGATCGTCTCGATCAGCACGGTCGCGCGGATGGTGCCGCGGGGAATCCCGAGCCGGTCCTGGGCGAAGCCGAAGACGTCGTTCCACAGCCGCGCCTCGAGGTGGCCCTCCAGCTTGGGCAGGTAGAAGTAGGGGCCGCTGCCGGACTCGAGCAGCCGGCGGGCGTTGTGGAAGAAGCACAGCCCGAAGTCGACCAGGCTGCCCGAGGCCGGCTGCCCGTCGACCAGCAGGTGCTTCTCCGGCAGGTGCCAGCCCCGCGGCCGCGGCATCAGCACCGCGACCTGGTCGTTGAGCCGGTAGCCGCGGCCGTCGGGGCCCTCGAAGGTGATGGTGCGCTCGATCGCGTCGATCAGGTTTGCCTGCCCACCGAACAGGTTGTCCCAGGTCGGCGCGTTGGCGTCCTCGAAGTCGGCCATGAACACCTTGGCGCCAGAGTTGAGCGCGTTGATCAGCATCTTGCGCTCGGTCGGGCCGGTGATCTCCACCCGCCGGTCGGCCAGGTCGGCTGGGTACGGCGCGACCGTCCAGTCGGCCTCGCGCACCCCGGCGGTGGACGAGAGGAAGTCGGGCAGGGCGCCGGCGCGGAACTCCTCCTGACGCTCGGCGCGCCTGGCGAGCAGCGCCTGCCTGGTCGGGCCGAACTCCCGCTGCAGGGCGGCGACCAGCTCGAGCGCCTCCGGGGTGAGGATGTGGCCGTACCCTCGAGCGTTCGAGGGTGGGTGGACCGCGATGCCCTCGCTCCGTGCCATGAACGCCCTCCGTTGCCGCATCTCGCTCTGGTTGTCCCGACAGCGCTTCCCTAACGGTGCCTGGCCGGACCGCCGCTGGCAACACCTCCAGCGAGGAGCCCGCGCGGACACGGTGCGGTAACAGTCTGGCCTCAGCGGCTCGCGGGATCTTTACAGCTTGCACCGTGAGGCCTATACGACTTGCTCAGACAGATCTGTCCTGCTGGTGCCGTTCCAGAGCCATCTTGCGCTCCGCGCGTCGTCCAGCCCGACCCGCTGTTCGGGCCGTTCAAGGTGGCCACCCGCCACGGCGGGGCTGCCTTATTACCTCGCCAGAGGTTTGCCCGGTCGACGCCTCCTGGACCCCGGATCGTTCCAGGTCACGGGCGCATGGTGCCCGGCGCCGACCGGGCAAACCTTGTCGGGCTCGGTACCAGTCTCAGGGCGAGAGGCGCTCCACCAGCCAGCCAGGTGTCGCCTCGCGGCGGCGGTAGCGGAAGCGGTCGTGGAGGCGGTCGGGCCGGCCCTGCCAGAACTCGAACGCGTCGGGCACCAGGCGGTAGCCGCCCCAGGCCTCGGGCAGGGGCACGTCGCCGTCACGGTGGCGGGCGGCGAGCTCCTCGACCCGCCTGGTGAGCTCCTCGCGGCCGGCGATCGCCTCGCTCTGGGCGGAGGCGAGGGCGGCCAGCCGGCTGCCGAGCGGCCGGGAGCGCCAGTAACTCTCCGACTCCTCCCGGCTGCTGCGCCCCACCCGGCCCTCGACCCGCACCTGCCGCTCCAGCGGCGGCCACCAGAACACCAGCGCGGCGTGGGGGTTGGCGGCCAGCTCCTCGCCCTTGCGGCTGGCGTAGTTGCTGTAGAAGACGAAGCCGTCGGCGCCGAACCCCTTGAGCAGCACCACCCGGGCCGACGGCCGGCCGCCCGGCGAGGTGGTGGCCAGCGTCATCGCGTTCGGCTCGATCAGGCCGGCCACCTTGGCCTGCTCGAACCAGCGCCCGAACTGCACCACCGGGTCGTCGTCGAGGTCGGCCCGGTACAGACCGGCCGCGCCGTACTCCCTGCGAAGCTCGGACATGCCCATGATCGACGACCATACCCCCAACGGCCTGCGGCCCTGGTCATCAGCGCCGCAACGCGCCGATTGACGACCTCGGGCTGCCCGCGCGAGCGGGCACGGCCTCCTTCCCTTCCGGGCAGGCAGCGATGCCCCACGCGGTGCCCGCCGAGGCCCTGCCCGGGCTTGGGTTGTCGCCCTTTACTGGTCGGGCGCACGACCATCCCGCCGATCACGACGTTCCCACAGCCGAGGGAGGGGGTTCCGTGAGTCCCGCCCCAGCCCGTGCCCGCGCCACGCGCCCTCCCGGGCAGGAGACCTCGGCCGCCCGCGCGCCGAGGTCCCGTCAGGGCCATGCCGCCGCGGCCGCCGTGTCGGGTCCGCTCGGCCCGGCCCTGCCGCCGGTCCACGCCCTGACCGCGCAGATGCTCCTGCAGCTGCAGCGCAGCGCCGGCGACCGCGCGGTGACCCAACTGCTGCGGGGGGCGCGGGACGCCCGGGAGCGGTCGCAACCGGTGCGGGCCTCCGCCGGCGGGACGGCGGCCGCGGGCGCACCGGCGGCCTCCGGGCTGGCCGCCGTGCAGCGGTGCGGTGAGGAGGGGTGCGAGTGCACGGCGGGCAGCGTCCCGGAGACGGCGCTGCAGCGGGCGCCCGGCGACGCCTTGGACACCCCGGGCCGGCGCAGCCGGAGCCCCCGGACCGTCCTGCAGCGCGGGGAGCAGGGCTCCGGCCTGGCCGACCCGCTGTACCTGGCCGACCGCAAGTGGTCGGGAGGGCAAGGTCCGGACGACCGCGTCACCGGACGGCGACTGCAGAACTGGGCGATCGCCCGCGGCAGCTTCGTGGTCCGGGACGAGGCGACGCTGGTGAGGATGCAGGAGCAGGTCGGCGTCGAAGCGACCATCGTGGAGGAGATCTACGCCTTGCTGGTCGACCTCCTGCACGGCGTCGACCCGAGGCGCCCGGAGGACACCGGCCACATCCTCGTCGGCACGTCGCCGCCGCGAGCCCCCTACCCCGCCGGAGGCACGACCTCGCTGGACAAGTTCGACGGCTCGGCGAACGCCCGCGGGCTGGCGGTCCTCGAGCTCGCCGACCATTGGGGGCCCATCGAGGGCTACCTGACGCGAGCCCTGGCGCACCGCTACAACGACCTCGTGCTCGAGGCGTACGGCCGCGCACCGAAGGACATGCGGCTGGTGACGGACACGGACGAGCTCAAGCGGGTCAGGTACCAGAAGTACCGCCACGAGCACCTGTTCGCCGGCGGCTTCGGCGCCATGAACATCGCCCAGGTCGGGCAACGCTACGGCAGGTGGGTGATCGAGGACATCTACAAGACGCTCGGGTCCCGTTCGACGGGTCCGGGCACGCTGTGGGTCTCCGTCTTCGGCTACCCGCTCTGGTACTACCGGGGAGGGGTCGACGCGCTCGACCAGAACGCGTTCGCCGGAGAGGTGGCGCGCGGGGTGGCGGAGAGCGCCAAGTTCGCGGGGATGCTCTTCCCGCTGATGGTCAAGTACGGCGGCTTCGCCATGTCGTTCTCGCCGAACCCCGTGATGATCATCGCGGGCGCGGTGTTCGAGGAGTTCGGTGAGGAGGGCATCAGGGACCTCAGCGGCGAGGGCCGCTCCTTCAAGGACGTGGCGGGCAGCGTCGGCATCCAGATCCTCATCAACCTGGTGATGAACAAGGTGATGGGCGGCGGCGAGCACCCCGCAGCGGGGTCGGAGGCCGGAAGGGCGCTCGCCGAGGTCGCGGAGAAGTCGGCCGCCAAGGTCCGGGCGGCCGTCAAGGAGGAGATCGCCCACAGCGAGGGCCCACAGCTCGCCCACGCCATCGAGGCGGGTCAGGCGCGGCACGTCGAGGACGAGGCGCTGCGCCGCGAGGGCTTCACCCAGGAGGTGGAGATCAAGCACGACGGCGGCAGCCACGTCTACCGCCGCAAGCCCGACGGCACGTGGTGCCGCTGGAGCACCAGACCCGTGTGCGAGCTCGACATGGGCGCCGCGGCCAACGCCGCCGCGCCGAAGCAGCTCCCCGCCGGGAAGGAGGTCCAGATCACCAGCGACATCGAGCGGGCATCGGCAAAGCGGGCGGAGCGGGGGAAAGGCCAGGAGGTGACCGTCTACCAGCGCAAGAAGCTCCACCCCAGGGATGCCAGCGAAGAGGCCGAGGTCCGCATGGCGGAGCAATTCGCGAAGGAGGGCCACACGGTCCACTTCAACGCGGACGACCGCTTCGGAGACCTGACCGTTGACGGCGTGCGTGCGGACGTGAAGTACCTCAACCGGCAGAAGCGGAGCATCACCAGCGCGGTCCGGGAGGGCGCCGGGCAGGCGCCGAACCTGATCATCGACGGCACGGTGGTCAAGCTCACCAGTGAGGACACCGCGCGCCTGCTCAGGAAGCTGGAGGATGACATCGCGCGGCACCCCGAGCGTTTCAAGGATATCGGGAATATCGAGACGATCTACATCGTCGAGGGCGACGGCACCATCCACGCCTACCACCGCGGCGGCGGTGCCGCCCCGCTGAAGGCCCCCGACCCGGAACGGCCCACGATCCGCTCCGCCGGGGAGTGAGGCACGCCCACGCCTGCGGCCCCAGGGTGCTCCGGGGCCGCGGGCTTCGTGCCGTGGGCGTGTGCTACTCCGAGGCGATGGCGCGCAGCATGTCGACCCGGGAGGCGCGGCGGCCGGGCAGGATGGCGGCCAGGACGCCGGCCACCGCCGCGGCGACCACGTAGAGGCTGAGCTGGCCGCCGGGGATGCTGAACTCGGTGATGCCCTGCTCCTTCAGGGCGCGCACCGCCGCCCAGCCGAAGAACCAGCCGATCACCAGCCCGAACACCGCGCCGAGCACGGCGATGATCACCGCCTCCCAGCGGATCATGCGCCGCAGCTGCCCACGGGTGGCGCCGATGGCGCGCAGCAGGCCGAGCTCGCGGATCCGCTCGAAGATCGAGAGTGCCAGGGTGTTCACGATGCCGAACAGCGCGATCAGGATGGCGAGGCCGAGCAGGGCGGAGACGAGCGCGAGCAGCTGGTCGATCTGGTGGGCCTGCTCGGCCTTGTACTCGGCCTGGTCGCGCACCTGCACGTTGGGGAAGTTGGCGAGCACCCCCTCGATCGCCGCCCGCGAGTCGGCCGGGGCGACGCCGGCCTTGGCGCGCACCAGCACCTGCTGGTCGGCCTGGGTGGTGTAGAAGCGCTGGTAGTCGGCAAGGGACAGGAGGAAGTCGCCGTTGACGCCGTTGTCCTTGTAGATGGCCTTGAGCGGCACCTGCTGCACGCCGCGGCCGAGGAACTCCATCGGCACGGTGTCGCCCACCTTCCAGCCCTCGGACTTGGCCACCGACTCCTTCACGGCCAGCCCGCCGCCGCTGAGGTCGCCGAGCGCCCCGGCGGTCGTCTCGGTGCGCACCGCCTTGTCGTAGGCCACCGGGTCGGCGGCCATCACCTGCTTGGTCTTGCCGTGCAGCTTCCAGGGGCCGACGCGGACGGCGACCACGGCGTCCACCTGGGGCTGGGTGGCCAGCCGCTTGGCCAGCTCGGGGCTGAACGGAGTGAACTGCTGGGTGTTGAGGATGTAGTCGGCGGCGACGGCACGGTCGAGGATGCCGGTGAGCGAGGTCTTGATCGAGTCGGCGAAGATGCTCACGAAGGTGACCAGCGCGAGCCCGATCATCAGGGCCGCGGCGGTCGAGGCGGTGCGGCGCGGGTTGCGCATGGCGTTCTGCCTGGCCAGCTTGCCCGGCTCGCGGAAGGCGCCGGCGATCGGCCAGCCGATCAGCCGGGCGAGCGGCCTGGTGAACAGCGGGCTGAGCACGGCCACGCCGAGGAAGATGATCACCGCGCCGGCGGCCAGGTTGAACAGGCGGTTGCCGACGTCGCGGAAGAGCCCGACCGAGAGCAGCGCCCCCCCGACCGCGGTGACCAGCACGCCGACCACGGTGCGCAGGCGGCCGAAGCGGCGCGGCGCGGCGCTGGCCTCCTCGCGCAGGGCGGCCACCGGCGGCACCCTGGTCGCCTTGAGCGCGGGCACCAGGGAGGAGATCAGGGTGATCCCGATGCCGACGACCAGCGAGACGATCACCGTGCGCGGCAGGAACTGCAGGCTGGTGGTCGGCAGCTTGCCGCCGAACGCCTCGAGCAGGCGGCGCAGGCCGATGGCGACCACCACGCCGAAGCCGAGCCCGACCAGCGAGGCGATCACGCCGACCACGGTCGACTCCAGCAGCACCGAGCCGAGCACCTGGCGCCGGCTCGCCCCGAGGCAGCGCAGCAGCGCCAGCTCTCGGGTCCGCTGGGCCAGCACGATGGTGAAGGTGTTGACGATCAGGAACGCGCCCACCAGCAGGGCGACGCCGGCGAAGGCGAGCAGGGCGGTGCCGAGGAAGCGCCCGATCGTGTCCGAGATGCTCTTGGCGCTCGCCTCGGCGTACTCCTGCCTGGTGAGGACCTCGTAGCGCGGGTCGGCGAGGGCGGCCTTCACCCGGTCGCGCAGCTCGGGCTGGCTGACGCCCTGGTCGGCGACCACGTTGATGTCGTCGTACTTGCCCTTCTTGTCGAACAGCTCCTGGGCGGTGGCCACGTCGAACCCGGCGAGGGTCGCCCCCGCAAGGTTGTCGGCGCTGCCGAAGCCGATCAGGCCGACCAGGTCGAACTCCCTGGCTCCGCCCTGCAGCAGCACCTTGACCCGGTCGCCGACGCCGAAGCCGTACTTGCGGGCGGTGAGGAGGTCCATGACGACCTCGTTGGAGGCGGTCGGCATGCGGCCGCTGCGCAGGTAGGGGTCGTTCAGCTCGGGCGTGCGGCCGAAGGAGACGCCGAGGGTGGGCGCGCCGCCGGTGGTGACCGGCTTGCCGTCCTTCTTCAGGAACTGGGCGTAGCCGTTGACGCCGCCCTCGGCGGACTTGACGCCGTCGACCTGGCCGATGCGGGTGGCGAGGCTGGCGGGCATGGGCTCGCGCAGCTCGTCGCCCTGGCCGCTCGAGATGGTGTCCTTGGAGCGGACGATCACGTCGACGTTCTGGGTGACGTTCTTGAACAGCTCGTCGAAGGTCTTGGAGATGGTGTCGGTGAGCACGTAGGTGCCGGCCACGAAGCTGACCCCGAGCACGATCGCCAGGGCGGTGAGGGCCAGGCGGAGCTTGTGGGCGGCCAGCCCCTTGAGGGTGGCGTTGAGCATCGCGCTCAGCCCCCCAGCCGCTTCATCAGGTCGAGCACCTTCTCGGCGGTCGGGTTGGCCATCTCGTCGACGATGCGACCGTCGGACAGGAACAGCACCATGTCCGAGTAGGCGGCCGCGTTCGGGTCGTGGGTGACCATCACGATGGTCTGGCCGAACTCGTCGACCGAGCGGCGCATGAAGCCGAGCATCTCGGCGCTCGAGTGGGAGTCGAGGTTGCCGGTGGGCTCGTCGGCGAAGACGATCGCCGGCCGTGAGGCGAGCGCCCGGGCGCCGGCGACGCGCTGCTGCTGCCCGCCGGAGAGCTCGGCCGGCTTGTGGCCGAGGCGCTGGCGCAGCCCGACCGCGTCGATCACCGTGTCCAGCCACTTGCGGTCCGGCTTGCGGCCGGCGATCGCGATCGGCAGCTCGATGTTCTCCGCCGCGGTCAGGGTCGGCAGCAGGTTGTAGGCCTGGAAGATGAAGCCGACCTTGTCCCGGCGGAGCAGGGTGAGCTGCTTCTCGTGGAGCTTGGAGATGTCGGTGTCGCCGATGAACACCTGCCCGCCGGTGATCTGGTCGAGGCCGGCAAGGCAGTGCATCAGGGTCGACTTGCCCGAGCCAGACGGGCCCATGATGGCGGTGAACTGGCCGGCGGGCAGGTCCACCGAGACGCCGTCGAGCGCCCGCACCGCCGTGTCGCCGTGCCCGAACACCTTGACCAGGTCGACCGCCCTGGCGGCCAGGCGGGTGTGCTGGTTGTCGATCAGCGATGAGGTCAACGTCTTCTCCTTGGTTGAAACGTCGGTGGCCCGCCGCCGCCTTTGTGCTCCGGCTTCCCTCGTCGCTCCTTCGTCGCTCCTCAGTCCAGCCGGCGCGGCGGCGGCGGGCCACCTCCTACGTCGCTCCTACGTCGCTCCTCAGTCCAGCCAGCGCGCGGCTACGGGCCACCTCGCTGATGCCAGGCCGATCCGGCAGCCTGGGAAAGGGTAGGCGCCAGGCGCGACACGCTTCGTCCGCCGACGCACTGATTTGCGCATCCACCTATCGGAGGATGCCGGCACTCCCGTCCCCTCCCAGAGTATGAGTCCGGCGCCGTGGGTTGCATCCGGATTGACGGGCCGGGCCGGGTTCGGAAGGATCGACGCATGAGAACGACAGTGGGCGTCGACCTCGGCGGCACCAAGGTCCAGGGCGTCGTGATCGACGACGACGCCAGCGTCCTGGGGCAGGCGAGGACCAGGACACCGACCAAGGGCGGCCCCGACGCCGTCGTCGAGGCGATCGCCGACGTGGTCAAGGCGGCCGTCAAGGACGCCAAGGTCGCCCCGGAGAAGCTCGTCGGCGTCGGCGTCGGCAGCCCTGGTCGGGTGGAGGGCGAGCCGGGCACCGTCCACGGGGCGGCCAACCTGCCCGGCTTCGACGACCCGGTGCCCCTCGGCAAGCTGGTCGCCCGCGAGCTGCAGCTCGACAACGTGGTGGTCGACAACGACGTCAACGCGAGCGCGCTCGCCGAGCACCGGCTCGGCGGCGGCCGCGCCTTCGACGACCTGCTGGTGGTCTTCGTCGGCTCCGGTGTCGGCGCCGGGCTGATCCTCGACGGGCAGCTGCGCCGGGGGCCGCACGGCGCGGCAGGGGAGATCGGCCACATGGTGGTCGTGCGCGACGGCGAGCTGTGCCCCTGCGGCCGGCGTGGCTGCGTGGAGGCCTACGCCGGCCGGGTCGCGCTGGAGCGGGTCGCTCGCGCCGCCGCGGCGGCCGGGCGCCCCACCGAGCTGCTCGCCATCCAGCAGCGGGCCGGCCGGCCGCGCATGACCAGCGGCGTGTTCGCCACCGCGCTGGAGGCCGGCGACCCGCTCGCCCACGAGCTGATCGAGGGTGCGGTGAGGGCCCTCGGCGCCGGCATCGCCTCGGCCGTCAACCTGCTGGACGTGCAGGCGGTGCTGATCGGCGGTGGCCTCGGCGACCGGCTGGGTGAGGGCTTCGTGCGCCGGGTGGAGACGGCGATGGTGCCGCACCTGTTCGTGCGGCCGTCGCCGCTGCAGGTGGTCACCTCGGCCCTCGGCGACCTGGCCGGCGCCCTCGGCGCCGCCCTGCTGGTCCGGGAGGCGGCCTGACCCGGGACGCATCAGGCGGCGGCGAGCCGGAAGATCTCGCCCCCCAGCGACAGCGCGTACACCTCGCCGGCCTGGTCGGCTCCGAAGGAGGCGATCCCCTGCACGTTCAGGCCAAAGTCGCGCTGCTCGGTGACCCTGTCGCCGCGTAGCCGCAGCCCCTTGATCCAGCCGGCGCAGTAGTCGCCGTACAGGTAGGCGCCGCGCAGACCGGGGATGGCCGAGCCGCGGTAGACGACCCCGCCGGTGATCGAGCAGGCGCTGCCGGCGTGCTCGTACTCGAGCACCGGGTCGACCGCGCCGTCCGGCCGTGCGCCCTTGAACTCGTGGGTGCCCTCGCGCTGGCTCCAGCCGTAGTTGCGCCCGCCCGCCGCGCCGGGCGCGTGGTCGACCTCCTCCCAGGTGCCCTGGCCGACGTCACCGATCCAGAGGTCGCCGTTGGCCGGGTCGAACGAGAAGCGCCACGGGTTGCGCAGCCCGTACGCCCAGATCTCCGGCCGCGCACCTGCCCGGCTGACGAAGGGGTTGTTCGCCGGGATGCGGTACGGCCGGCCGCCGGAGGCACGCGGGTCGATGCGGATGATCTTGCCGAGCAGGACGCCGAGGTTCTGGCCGTTGCCCGGCGGGTCGCCGGCGCTGCCGCCGTCGCCGATCCCGGCCCACAGGGTGCCGTCGCGGGCCATCTGCAGCTGGCCGCCGTTGTGGTTGCCGAACTGGCTGTGCTCGACGGAGAGCAGCTCCCGCCGTGAGCCCTTGTCGGCACGGCCGCCGCGCATGGCGTACTCGACGATGCGGACGTCGCCGCCGACGTCGGTGTAGTACACGTACAGGAAGCGGCGGTCGAGCGAGAAGGCGAGGCCGAGCAGGCCCTGCTCGCCGCCGAGCGCGACCTGGCCGGTGATGTCGAGCACCGGCGTCGGGTCGAGCCGCCCGTTGCGCACGGCGCGCACCCTGCCGACCTTCTCGACCAGGTAGATGGCCTTGTCGCCGGCTGGCGCGGCCATCGAGACCGGCTCCTCGGCGGTGGCGACGCGCAGCAGCCGCAGGCGCACCTTGGCGAGCGGCTCACCCGCCGCCGGCTCGGCCGTGGCCGGCGGGGCGGCGGTCGTGGCCGGGGCGGCCGTCGCGGCGCTGGTCGCGGCGGCCTGGGACGACGGCTTCGGCTTGCCGGAGCAGGCCGTCAGCAGCAGCACGGCCACCATCGCGACAGCCAGGCGGCAAGCAATACGGGGGCTCATAGGCAGCATTCTCGCCGCCGCGGAGGATTTGCGCGCGACCGGGCCGATCGGGACGTCAGCGCTGCGCCGGGCCGGACGGCTGGGGTGGGGCCGACGGCTGCGACGGGGTGGTCGACTCGAGCACGCGGCGGGCGATCTCGGCGAGGGGGAGCTGGCGGTCCATGGCCGCCCGGCGCATGCGCACGAAGGCCTGCTCCTCGGTGAGGCCGAACTGCTCCATCAGCTTGCCCTTGGCGCGCTCGATCACCTTGCGCGCGGCCAGCTTGGCCTCCAGGTCCTCGACCGACTCCTTGAGGTCGCGGTGCTCGGCCGCGCGGGCGAGGGCGACCTGCACGGCGGCGAGCAGCTGCGGCGGCTGGAACGGCTTGACCAGGTACCCGATCGAGCCGGCCTCCGCCGCGCGCTCGACCAGATCCTTGTCCGAGAAGGCGGTCAGCACCAGCACCGCGCCGGCGCTCTCCTGGACGATCCGGGTGGCCGCCTCGACCCCGTCCAGCTTGGGCATCTTCACGTCCATGATCACGAGCTCAGGGGCCAGCTCGCGGGCGAGCTGGAGCGCCTGCTCGCCGTCGCCCGCCTCGCCCACGACGGTGTGGCCGCCCTCCTCCAGGGTCTCGACGATGTCCACCCGGATCAGGACCTCGTCCTCCGCCACGAGCACCCGTGCCATCTCGTTT
>Ga0137369_10004072_pt1 | contig 14915 bp, 17 predicted proteins | sample SagtaG_12_FD_104918 | JGI IMG/M metagenome (GOLD analysis project Ga0137369, IMG submission 104918) | Vadose zone soil microbial communities from Sagehorn Ranch, Mendocino, California, USA - Sage1_L_113_16 metaG | ecosystem: Environmental > Terrestrial > Soil > Vadose zone | place: USA... | reverse complement strand
ATGACGGACGGACGACTCGAGCAGGTGCCGGAGGATTGGCAGCGAGCGCTCGCGATCGCTGCTCACCCTGATGACCTCGAGTACGGTCCGTCAAGCGCGATCGCCCGCTGGACGGCAACTGGGAAGCAGGTGATCTACCTCCTGGCGAGTCGCGGTGAGGCTGGCATCGATGGCTGGCCACCGGAGCGCACCGCGGCGGTCCGCGAGGCCGAGGAGCAGGAGAGCGCGAGGCTCGTCGGCGTAGCGAGGGTGGAGTTCCTGGACTACCGAGACGGAACGATCGAGTACGGTCTACCACTGCGATGTGGCTTCGCGCGGGCGATCCGACAGCATCGCCCAGAGGTGATAGTCACCGCGAACTTCGGATTCTTCTGGCCCGGTGGCAACCTCAATCAGGCTGATCACCGGGCCGTTGGGCTCGCCGCCTGCGACGCCGCACAGGACGCGGGTAACCGCTGGATCTTCCCGGAACTGATCGCCCAGGGCCTCGAGCCGTGGAGCGGGGTCCGCTGGATTTTCATCTCGGGTGTGCCAAGCCCCACCCACGCCTGTGATATCGGCGCGGTGATGGAGAGGGGCATCGCCTCGCTCCGCGCACAGCGGGCCTACCTCGAGGGCCTCGGAGGCCAGTTCGACCCAGCAGAGTTCCTGCGCGAGCAGGCGGCTCGGGCCGGATCCCGATTCGGCTGTCAGTACGCCGTCGCTTTTCAGGTGCTGCGCTTGTAAGCGCAAGCGCCCGACCAGTTGGCTCGCCGGCTGAGCTGCTTTCGGCATACTCATGCCCATGGCCGGACTGCATCCTGAGCGCCTGCGCGCAACGTTTAATGAGGTCGCCGAGCTGTACCACCGGGCGCGGCCTGGTTACCCGCCGGAGGTGTTCGATGACATGGCCGAGCTTGCCGGCATCGGGCCAGGTTGTCGCGTGCTTGAGATCGGCTGCGGGACGGGGCAGGCTACAGTGCCGCTGGCCGAGCGCGGCTGCGAGATCGTCGCCGTGGAGATCGGCCCGCACTTGGCCGCCGTCGCGCGGCGCAACCTCGGCCGCTTCCTGTCCGCGCAGGTGGTCACATCCGCCTTCGAGGACTGGCCACTGCCCCCCGAACCGTTCGATGCGGTCGTGTCGGCAACCGCCTTCCACTGGCTGGATCCGGCGGTGCGCGTGGTCAAGGCGGCCGACGCCCTCTGCCCCGGGGGGGCTCTCGCCACCATCGCGACGCATCACATAGCCGGAGGGACCGAGGACTTCTTCGCGGCAGTCCAGGCTTGCTATGAGCGGTGGGACCCAGCCACTCCACCTGGGCTTCGCCTCCCAACCGCTCGACCGCTCGGGCCGGTTCGGGCCGGCGTTGTTCCGGCGCCACGAATGGGAGCTGGTGTACTCGTCTGCTGCCTACCGCGAGGTGCTGCTCACCTATTCCGGCCACCGCGCGCTTGGACCTGCCGCCCGAAGGAACCTTCTCAGTTGCATCGCTCAGCTGATCGAGTCTCGCTTCGGTGGCCGCATCGCCAAACGTCACCTGACCGAGTTGAGAGTTGCGCACCGTCGACGGTGACGACAGATAGGGCAACAGGCAGCCCAGGACGGCGTCACCACGACCTCGCCGGGGAACGGGGTCCAGGGAGCGGGCAGGTCCCGAACCTACAGCCCGTAGAACGCGCTCGGGTTGTCGCCGAGGATCTTGTCGACCGCCGCCGGATCGACCCCGCCCTGTCGCTTCAGGTTGCGGAGCGCCTCCAGCTCGCTGGATGTGTCGGCATGCCCGTAGTCCGAGCCGATGATGAGCTGACCATCCCCCGTGTAGCGCAAAACGTACGCTAGGTCGTCATCAGTCTGGCAGGCGACGTAGAGTCGATAGTCCCGGAACAGGTCCTTTGGCAGCTCCTTGCCCCGCCGCTTGAAGCGTTTCGCCAGGTCCTGGACGGCGTAGGGCACCCACTGGGCCGCGACCTCGATAAACCCCAACCTGAGACGGGGAAACCGCTCCGGTATCTCGTCGTAGACCAGCGAGTGGAAGGCCCCGATCACGGCCAGCTTGAACTTGCAGAACCCGGGCTCGTCGCGGAAGAAGTCGTGCAGGGTGAAGCTGCCGGTTGCCGAGTGGACGCCCACGGGCAGGTCGAGCCGGCTGGCCTCCTCGTACAGCGGGTAGAAATATGGGTCCGAGATTCGGCGCTCGCCCTCCAGGCCGCGCATGAACACGGCGCACGCGCCCTGCTGGCTGGCCCACCGCACCTCCTCGAGCGCCTGCTCCATGCTGAGCAGCGGCAAGACCGCCGCCCACCGCAGGCGGCCCTTGCCCATGGCCCAGATGTCGGCCAGCCAGCGGTTGTAGCTTCGCGTCAACGCCAGCTCCACCTCTGGGCGATCGGTCAGCGGCCTCAGGAAGATGGTCGGATACAGGACGTGCACGTCGACGCCCAGCTGGTCCATGTGGGCCAAACGCGCTTCGATGTCCGTCATCTCGCGGGTCGCCTCGCTGGTCTCCAGACCGATGTTCGCTCGTCGCGGAAAGCGCCGCCCGTCGATCAGCCAGAACTGCCTGATCTCGCCGGACGGGCTCGCCTCCTCGACGGATGTGGGCTTGAACGCTTCTTCGGATAACCCCATGTAATCCCAGGTGCGCTCGGTCTCGATGACGTGGGTATCGGCATCAACGACTGGCACGGCGCCCTCCTCAGTCCTCAGCCCTTCAGTCCTCAGTCCTCAGCCCTCAGTCCTCAGTCCTCAGTCCTACGGCTTGAGCACGATCTTGACCACGCCCGGCACGCGTTCGTCGATCATTTCGAACGCCGTCTGAGTCTCCTCCAGCGGCAGGACGTGGCTGATCATCTTGTCCAACGGTACCTTCCCGGCCGCGAGCAGGTCGAGGCACTCCGGATAGGCCCCAAAGTAGCTCTGCGAGGCCCAGGATCTCCAGTTCTTTCCACTTGAAGTCGTGCGCTGGAAGGGTCACGCGGTCGCGTGAGAAGGTGCCGATCACGGTGATCACGCCGCCGCGTCTGGCGATCCAACAAGCCAGCTGAAGGGTGTCGTCCTGATCGCCGCCGACCGCTTCGATCACCTTGTCGAAACCCTGACCGTCGCTGAACTTCTCCGCCCCGACAACGGGGTCCTCGCGCTCGACGTTCACTACCATCTCGGCGCCCAGGGCCTTGGCCGCATCCAGGCGGGCGGGGTGCAGATCGAGCACCATCACGCGCGCCCCGCGACTCCTGGCCAGGACCAGGCAACAGAGGCCGATGGGGCCGGCCCCCTGGATGGGCTACGCTCTCGCCCGCGGCGACCTTCGCCCTCTGGCAGACGCCGTGGTAGGCGATCGAGAGCGGCTGCACTAGCGCGCCCTGCTCGAAGCTCAGGTTGGTGGGCAGCGGATGGACGTTGCGGGCAGGCACTTTCGTGTACTCGGCCAGCGCGCCATCGAAGCGAAAGCCGGTCACCCGATAGTTCAGACACACGTTGCCCAGGCCGCGCCGGCACGTCTCGCACTCCAGACACGGGATCACCCCGTCGACCGCCGCCCGCAGGCCGACTTCCAGTCCACTGACGCCCTCGCCGAGAGCGGCGACGACGCCGGCGAACTCGTGCCCGCCGATAGCCGGCGGGCGAACGAATGGGTGCCGGCCGTGCCAGGCATGCACGTCCGAGCCGCAGATCGAGCAAGCCATGACTCTGACAAGGACCTACGCCCGGCCCTCACCCCGCCTCGCTGCGCTCGGCACCCCTCTCCCAATTTTGGGAGAGGGGGCAGGGGGTGAGGGCGATGACTCCTCACCCCGCCAGCTCCTTGTCGATCTCGATTAAGAATGGAAGGGCGTAGTGCAGCACCGGCATCCCGCCGGGCACGGTTGCACACTCGAAGGCTTCGATGACCTCCTGCATCGTCGCTCCCTCGCGCAGGGCGCGCCGCACGTGCGCGCCAACAGTCGGATAACCCCTGTACGCCAGGATCACCGACTCGATCAGCTCGCGATACTTGACCGGCAGGGCCGGGTTCTCTGGCGTGAAGACGACCGCGCTGAAGTCAAGGCGTGCCTTCTCGAAGGCCGGGTCCTTCTCGGCCAGCCACTCCCACTCCGGGAACCCGTAGCCTCGCTTCGAAGTCATCTCTCGCTGGGTTCTGAGAACTTCCCCGGACGACGTTGACTCTGCCATATTGTCTCGCCTCCGAATCGTGTCTTCCACGCCCATGCCGTGGCGCAGCGTAGCGTGGACCATCCGGCCTCGGTCGTCAAGTCGGGTCGAACCGCAGCGCAGTGGCAGTCCGCCCACGCCTCGAAAGCCTGCTAGAGTACCTCCTCGGGCGAGTCGCGCTTCGATCCGCGGGCGGCGACAGGAGGAAGGGTGATCACGAGGGCGGGTTTCCAGATCGTGCGGCTCGCCGAGATCCGGTGGGAAGACCGGGTCAACGTCGACGGCTGGCCGTGCCGGGCCGGCATGTACTACGACGACCGCGAGAACGGCCTCACCCTGCGGCTGATCGACTACCCGGTCGGCTCGACCGAGCCACGCCACGTTCACCCCGGGACGCACGCCGTGACCGTGCTCAAAGGGCGGGCGATCGTCGACGGCCTCACCCTCTGACCGCTCGACCTGATACTCGGGCCCGGCGGCGAGCCTCACGGCCCGCTCCACTATCCGGACGGCTGCCAGCTCCTGAGCGCGTTTCAGGGCAGCTACTACCATACGGAAGTCGAGCAGATCTCTGAGCAGAAGCGGTATCGGCTCGTGCTAACCGAGCAGGTCCCCTGGACCGAGGCGCGCGGTCGCCAGGAGAAGACCTTGCTCGACGAGGGCCCCGGGCGGCTGCTCGTGCAGGGCGTCCGCTTCCCGGCCGGTGCCGAGGTGGCCGCCCACAGCCACCCCCGAAGTGCAGGCTGGCCTGGTCGTGGAGGGGAGCGCGCTCGTCGACGGTGAGACGTTCGGTGTTTGGGACCTGCTCTACGTCCCGAGCGGTGCACGGCATGGCCCGATCAGCTTTCCCAGTGGCGCGACACTGCTGGTCCTGACCATGCGCTGACCGCGCAACAAGGGCCGAAGGGGTCATATCCCAAAGCGGGCGGACGAACGGGATCCTATCCCCCCATCTGGCTCCGAAAGAACTCGACTGTCTTCCGCACCCCGTCCTCCAGGCTGTAGCGAAGCTCGAAGCCAGTGGCCTGGCAGAAGGGCCCGTTGTCCTGGGGCAGCGTCAGCGGCTCGCCGCCGTCGCCCGGCAGGACGGTGAGCTCGGCCTCGGGAACGAGGCGTTTGACGATCGCGGCCATCTCGCCGTGGGTGGTGCTGTAGCCGCCGATCGTGTGGGTCTTCCCCGTCAGCGCGGAGCCCTCGTAGTAGAGCCCGGCCTCGAAGCCGCGCGAGCTGTCCTCGGCGTAGACCAGCGGGAGCGCCTGCTCCCCGTTCGGGCAGGTGTAAGGCTGGCCGACCGCGGCGTGATAGATCATTCGGGTGATGTGGCCCACCAGCCCGCCGCGCCGGCCGGGGCCGAACGTGCCGATCGGCCGCAGCCCGCGCAGGTCGGTACCCCAGTTCCGGTAATAGTGGGCGCAGAGATACTCGCAAAGCGATTTCGTGGCCGAGTAGACCGTCCAGGGCCGGTGGGGCGAGGTATCGGTGATCGGCTTGTGGCCGAACTCAGCTGCGTAGGACGTATGGCGGCCGAAGACCTGAGTCGAGCTGGCCCAGACGACCCGCTCGACGAGCCCGATCCTGGCCGCCTCGAAGGCCGCGATGGTCCCCATCACGTTGACCCGCACGCTGGCGGCCGGATCGCTTTCACCGCTCTCAGACGGGAAGACCGCGAGGTGGACGAGCCGCTCGACGCGGTGGTCCCGGATGAGTCGGTAGAAAAAGATTGGGTCGGCCGCGTCCCCCTCCGCCACGACCGCCGCGGCCTGCTCCCGGGGCGTCAGCACCCAGCGGAACGGGGAGTCCTCGGTCTGCACGTCCTGTACGACCACCTCGTCGCCGCGCTCCATGATGAACCGCGCCAGGTGGCTCCCCAGGAAGCCGCACCCGCCGACTATCAGGACCTTCATGATCCGCTGCTCCACGCTCCGAGTCGGTGCAGGCAAGACATGGGCCGGAGCCAACTGCCGAGCAAAAGCACCGCGGCGCACGGCGACCGCCGCCCGCCGTCTGTCGAGACCCCGCGGCCTCGGTTACCCGCCGTCAGACGGGCGCCGCCTGACCATCACCGCTACGCCGACGACGATCAGGATGACGGGCCAGAAATCCCTCCACATCGACTGCTGGATCAAGCCGGTCGTCGCGGCCAGAAAAACCAGGCCCAAAGCCACAAGAATGATTCCTCCCGTGGTCCGCCTGTCCATCAGCATGGTCTCCTTTCCTCTGAACCAGCCCCTAGGCTGAGCTTGTCGGGGAATTGGAAAGTGTAGCCCGCCGGGCGACGCCGCATGGCCTTCGCACGCGGATCGGCGGACCGCACTATACTGGGTACTGGGTTGTAGGAGGGGACAGAAGGACCGCAAGGAGGTGTGGCCATGGCTGTGCACGTGACCCTCTATCGGTACACGGATGAAGGGATGAAGGGAATCAAGAAGGCGGCCGACATCGCCCGTGGCTGGCAGGCCGAGGCTCAAAAGCGTGGCGTTACCGTCCACGCCCTGTACTGGCTCGAGGGACGCTACGACGCGATCACCATCGTCGAATCGGACGACGAGGACGCGGTCATGGGGCTGATGCTGGCGATCGGGGCTCAGGGCCTGCTGCGGACCGAGTCGATGCGGGCCTTCAGCCTGGAGGATGTGGCGCGGTTCGTCCAGAAAGTCGGCGCCTGACGTCTGCCAAACGCCCCTGACAGCCATGTCTGTCAAGATGGTCTTCCTGCCGCCGCAGCGCGAGACGACTCACGAGTGGGCGGCGCACCTGGCCGAGACTGTGCCCGACATCCAGGTCGTGGTGTCTGAGACGGTCGACGATGCGAAGCGTGAGATCGTGGACGCGGACGCGGCCTTTGGAACCATCCCGCTCGACGTGTTGCAGTTAGCCCGCAAGCTGCGCTGGCTCCAGGCACCAGCGGCGGCGCCGCCGGCCGACTTCTATTACCCCGAGCTGATCGAGCATCCCGTCGTCGTCACCAACATGCGCGAGATCTACAACGACCACATTGCCGCCCACATCATGGCTTTCGTCCTCGCCTTCGGGCGCGGCTTCCACTATTACATCCCCCAGCAGCTGCGCCGCGAGTGGAAGCCGCGACAGCCGGACAGCGGCGTCGTGCACTTGCCGGAGGCCACCGCGCTGATCATTGGCGTGGGGGGCATCGGCGGCGAGACGGCCCGCCTGTGCGCGGCGTTTGGGATGCGCGTTTTGGGCGTCGACGCGCGCCGCGAAGACAGACCCGAGGGCGTCGCGGAGCTGCACCGCCCGGAGGCGCTCGACCGCCTGCTGCCCGAGGCCGACTTCGTCATCATGACTGTCCCGCACACTCCCCAGACTGAGGGCATGATGGACGCGGCCCGTTTCAAGCTGATGAAGAGATCGGCCTTTCTGATCAACATCGGGCGGGGCATGACCGTCAGGCTCGATGACCTGAACCAGGCGCTTCGAGACGGTGATATCGGCGGGGCGGGCTTGGACGTGTACGAGATCGAGCCGCTGCCGTCAGACCATCCGCTGTGGACGGCCCGAAACGTCCTGCTGACCCCGCACACGGCTGGCTTCGGCCCCTACCTGGACGAGCGGCGACTGGCGATCATCGTCGACAACGCCCGTCGCTTCGCGGCCGGCCAACCACTGCGGAACGTCGTCGACAAGCAGAACTGGTTTTAGAACGCACGACGCGAGTGGAGAAGTCAAAGGTCAAAAGTCGGAACTCCGGCTGGTTCGGCCCCCGGCTTCTGACTGTCGACTTTCGACTGCGAGGTGAAGCATGCCATTTCCGCCGCTGCCGTATCGCTACCGTCCGCTGCCCAAACGCCCCCCCTTGCGCTGGCCCCGCGGCGCTCGCGTCGCGCTGTGGGTCATCCCGAACATCGAGCACTTCCCCGTCGATGAGCTGATCGGCCGGCTCGGCCCACAGGTCCCCAACGTGCCTGGCTTCGCCGAGCGCGAATACGGGGTGCGAGTCGGCGTCTGGCGGATCGCGGAGGTGCTCCGCAAGCACCGCATTCGGGCCACGGTCGCGCTCAACAGCGAGGTGTGTGACGTATATCCGGAGATCATCGCGGCCGGTGTCGAGTGGGGGTGGGAGTTCATGGGCCACGGCGAGGCAAATACCCGGCGGCTCGTGGATATGGCGCCTTCCGAAGAGACGCGTGTAGTGGAGCGAGTAACGAGCCGGATCGCCGAGGCGACGGGCACAAGGCCGAGCGGCTGGCTCAGCCCGGGGCTGTCAGAAAGCTTTCAAACACTGGACTTGCTGGCCGCGAACGGCTACCAGTACGTCGCGGACTGGGTCAACGACGACCAGCCGTACAACATCGAGATCGGCGGACAGCGGTTGATCTCGGTGCCCTACACAATGGAAGCGAACGACATTCCAGCCTACGAGCGCCGTTTCCTGACGCCCGACGGGTTCGAGGCCCTCATTGGCCGACAGTTCGACGTGCTGTACCGCGAGGGAGAGACGAGCGGACGGGTGATGGCGATCGCCTTGCACCCGTACCTGACCGGGATGCCGCACCGGATCGACGCGCTCGATCGAGCGCTGGCGTACATCCTGGCCCACGATGCGGTCTGGGCGACAACTGGCGGCCAGATCGCCGCCTGGTACGCGCAACAGGGTCAAGAATGAAAATGTGGGGGCGAGGGCATATCGTGGTTCTGCTACAAGTATCCTGACGGTCGCGGTTCCGACGCGAGTCGCGCTAGCGCAAGGTCTGGAGGGAGCGCCATGGCTGTGAGTCGCAAGGCTTTCCTCAAACTCGCCGCGGGTGGCCTCGGGCTTGGCCTCCTGGCCGCGTCCGGGCCCGCGCCCGGGCCTCCGGCGCCCGTCGCCGAGGCCCCCAAACCGACCGCTGCGCCCGCCAAGCCGACCCTTCCTGCGTCAAAGCAGGCCGAGGCGCCCAAGCCGGCCGCTGAGGCGCCAAAGCCTACGGCCGCTCCGGCCGCGGCCACAAGCGGCACGCTGACGTTCTGGCTGTACAAGACCCGCCTCGAGCCGCTCGACCGCCTGCGCACCGAGCGGATCCAGGCCTGGGCCAAACAGTCCGCCGTCGAGGTGGAGATCGTCGAGATCGCGACCAGTGACTACAACAAGAAGATCCCGGCCGCGATCGAGTCCAAGACGCTTCCAGACGTGATGGAAGCGTCCGACGAATGGGCCCAGCTCCTGCAGGCACGTGGCCTGTTGGCCGATCTGAGCGACGTGTACCAGCGGATCGATCGCGAACAGAAGTGGGCGCCGGCCGTGAAGACCCTGTCCGTCTGGCCGGACGGCAAGGCCTACGAGATCATGATCGGCTCCTCCGGCAACCTCCTGATCTCACGCGACGATCAACTCAAGGAGGCCCGCCTGACGCCGCCGCCGAAGACCTGGGCGGAGCTGTTCGACTTCGCCGCCAAGGCCCAGCGGCCGCCGCGGACGTATGGCGTGGGCGAAGCGGTCAGCAACACGTCCGACGCGAACCTGTGGGTGGTGGTTTTGCAGGCGTACGGTGTACGGGTCGCCGACGACCAGGGCAAGAAGGCGACCTTCGGCAGCTACCGCGCCGAGGCGCTCGAGGCGATCAATCTGATCATCGATGGCTACGAGACCAAGAAGGTTTTCCCGCCCGGGGTCCTGACCTGGGACCAGACCGGGGACAACGACGCCTACCAGTCCGGCCGCACGCTGTTCGCCTTCAACCCGCTCAGCATTCCCGCCTGGCTGCGCGACAACAAGCCCGACTTGCTCGAGAAGACCGGCACCTACCTGCTGCCCGGCGGGCCGAAGCTCCACGTCCAGCCGGTCGGGGGCGTCGCCATGAGCGTGAACAGTGGCAGCAAGTTCCGCGACAAGGCGTCCGACCTGATCTACTTCCTGAACGATCGTGAGTACGCGCGCGAGTTCTTCAACCGCGCCCAGTACGGCCCGACCACCGAGGCCCAGTACGACTTTCCGGCCTTCGATCAGCACTGGCTCAAGGTCCGCGTCGAGCTGGCGAAGGCCGGCAAGCCCAGCGCCTGGCCCGACGTGAACAACGAGGCGTTCGCCGAGTCCAACACGGCGTTCGTCGTCCCTCGCCTCTTGCAGCGCATCATCAGCGACAAGTTGACGCCCGAACAGGCCTTCGACGAGGCGGCCGAGGCGTATCAGAAGATCTACCAGAAGTACGAGCGGGGGTAGGGGTTGGTCGAATGAAGCCCTCGCGGACAAACCTAACCCCCCAGCCCCCTTCCCTGAAGGGAAGGGGGAGCACGTCGATGCCGTTCCCCCTTCCCTTCAGGGAAGGGGGGCAGGGGGGTTAGGTCTCTCGAATGGCGGCGCCCCGGTCGGAGATCGCGCGACCCACGCGAGTCGGTATCGCTGGCGTTCGTGCCGGTGGCTACTCGCTGCGGCGCCAGGAGATGGTGCTGGGCTGGACGCTGCTGACGCCGGTCCTGGTAGTGATGGCTGCGCTGGTCGTCTGGCCGTTCGCCACCGCGATCTGGATCGCCTTCACCGACAAGGCGATCGGTTACCAGGGCGCATGGGTCGGGTTGGCGAATTTCGCGGAGGTCATCTCGTCGCCTCGATTCCTGCGCTCGCTGCGAAACTCGCTCACGTTCACTGTCGCCTCGGTGCTCGTCAAGCTGGTCCTCGGGATGGCGATGGCGCTGGTGCTTCACCAGACATTTCGAGGCCGCAATCTGGTGCGAGCGTTCTTCTTGATTCCCTGGGTGCTTCCAGCTTTCGTCGGCTACATGATCTGGCGGTGGCTGTACGACCCGCTCCAGGGACTGCTCAACTACGCCCTGTTGGATCTCGGCGTGACGCGCTACCCGCTGGAGTTCCTCAGCAACCCTTCCACCGCCATGCCGAGCGTCATCGTGGCCCACGTCTGGCGCAGCTTCCCGTTCTACGGGCTGGCCTTCCTGGCCGGGCTCCAGAACATCCCGGCCGAGCAGTACGAGGCCGCCGCCGTGGACGGCGCAAACGCCTGGCATCGGTTCCGTTACATAACTCTGCCTGGCCTGCGCCACGTCATCCTGGTCGTCGTGATGCTGTCGACCATCTGGACCTTCAACGCCTTCGAGCCGGTCTACCTCTTGACCGGTGGCGGCCCGGCCGACGCGACGATGGTATATACGCTGCTGGCGTATGAGATGGGCATCGTCAACATGCGGTTGGGCCAGGCGGCGGCCGTGCCGGTCCTCATCCTGCCCGTCCTGGGAATGTTTATCGTCGCGCTGAGCGGCCTGATGAATCGGGGTGACGAGTGAGCCGCGGGGCCGGACTCCCGTCCGTGATCGTCGTCCTGGTGCTCGGTCTGTTCGTAGCCCTGCCCCTCTACAACATGGTCATCACGGCCTTCAAGGCCGATCGCGAGATCTACGACGACTTCAGCTACTTCCCCCGCCAGCCGTCGCTCGTCCAGTTCCAGCGGGTGATCGTCAACGAGCGCTTGTTCGTGAACATCCGCAACAGCTTCGTCGTGGCCGCCACGTCGACCGCCGCGACGATCGCTATGAGCGCGCTGGCCGCGTTCGCGGTCGTGCGGCTCCGGTTCCGGGGCAGCGCGTGGGTGGCGCGATTGATCCTGTTCAAGTACTTGCTACCGACATCGTTGCTGTACATCCCGCTCTTCATCGTCGTGAACAATCTCGGCCTGGCCAATACGCTGCAGTCGCTCATCTTCACGTACCTGTCGTTCTCGATCCCGTTCGCGACCTGGCTGCTGATGGGGTATTTTCGCGGCATCCCGGCCGATCTCGAGGAGCAGGCGATGATCGACGGCTGCTCGCGGGTGGGCGCGATGGTCAGAGTACTGCTGCCGATCGCAGCGCCAGGCGTGGTGGCGGCGGCCATTTTCACCTTCACCGCCTCGTGGAACGAGTTCCTCCTGGCGCTCGTGTTCATCAACCGCGTCGACCTGCAAACGGTCCCGGTCAAGCTGGCCGGCATGATCGTCGGCGACCAGTACGTCTGGGGCATGATCATGGCCGGCGCGCTGCTGTCGTCTGTGCCGGTGGTGGTCTTGTATTTCCTGGCGCAGCGATTCGTGGTGTCCGGCCTGGCGGCAGGGGCGGTGCGGGCATGAATGAACGATACACGCGCTCCCGCTCATGGCCCTCACCCCCTGCCCCCTCTCCCAAACTTGGGAGAGGGGGTTGGGGGGTGAGGGCCGTTTCGGCGAGGGGTTGATCAGAGGGAGCCGCATGAAGATCACTCGCGTCGAGACCGTGCCGGTGGACCGGTACCTCTTCGTCCAGGTCCACACGGACGCCGGAATCATCGGGCTGGGCGAGTCCGGGACGTGGGGCTACCTGGAGGCGTCCGCGAAGGTGGTCGAGAAGTTCGCCCACTATCTGGTGGGCGAAGACCCGCTGCGGATCGAGCACCACTGGCAGTACATGTACCGCTCGAGCCACTTCCGGGGCGCGGCGATCATGGGGGCCATCAGCGCGATCGACATCGCGCTGTGGGACATCGCCGGCAAGCACTTCGGCGTGCCTGTCTACCAGCTGCTGGGCGGCAAGTGCCGCGACAGGGCCCGAGTCTACTACCACGTCTTCGGTGCGACTACCGAGGAGCTAGTCCAGGGCTGTGTCGACGCCAAGGCGTGCGGCTTCACTGCCGTGGGCCACCTGACGCCGTTCCTGGACGAGCCGCGCGAGGTGCCCTACTTCATGACCCACGTCGGCAAGATGCGCGAGGCGATCGACCGGGTCGGCCGCTATCGCGAGGCCGTTGGCGACGACGTCGACCTGTGCATCGAGATTCATCGCCGCTTGACGCCTTCTGAGGCGATCGTGCTGGGGCGGGGGATCGAGCAGTACCACCCGTTCTTCTACGAGGACCCGATCCTGCCGGACAACTTCGACGCGATGGCTCTGGTGGCCCAGAACATCCACATCCCGATCGCCACCGGCGAGCGCCTGCACACCATCTTCGAGTTCGAGATGCTCCTGGCCCGCGGGGCCGTCCAGTACGTGCGTCCGGACGTCTGCATGTGTGGCGGGATCAGCGGGGCCAAGAAAGTGGCCGCGCTGGCTGAGGCGCACCACGTGGGCGTGGTGCCCCACAACCCGCTCAGCCCGGTCAGCACGGCGGCCTGCGTCCAGCTCGCCGCCTGCATCCCCAACTTCGCGCTCCAGGAGTACCCGATCGGCGAGGACGTCCCGCCCAAGAGCGAGATGGTGACGGGCGCCTTGAAGCACGACGGCCAGGGCTTTTTGATCATCCCGGACACGCCCGGCATCGGCATCGCGCTGGCCCCAGACGCCGCCGAAAAGCACCCCTACCGAATGCGCTGGGTCGGCACCCGCCTGCACGTCGACGGCTCGGTGGTGGATCAGTAGCGAGTAGCGAGTAGCGAGTAGCGAGCACAGGGCCGAGATAAGCAAGGCTTACAGCGATCTGATCGTGTGGCAGAGGGCCATGGATCTAGTCGAGGAGGTGTACAAGGCTACCGCCTCGTTCCCCCATGATGAGCGCTTCGGGCTGTCCAGTCAGCTACGCCGCGCCGCAGTGTCCGTTCCTTCGAACATTGCCGAGGGCCAAGGTCGCGCGTCACCCAATGAATTTCTTCGGCACCTGTCGATCGCCCGTGGATCGCTCTGTGAAGTTGAGACTCAGGTGCTTATCGCGGCAAGGTTGAGATATTCCGGCGAGGCCGAGCGCGATGCGCTCTTGCGTCTTGCGGACGAGGTGGGACGACTGCTCCGCGGACTCTCGAAGTCGCTCACGGCGCTATGACGTCTCGCTCGCTACTCGCTACTCGCGACTCGCTACTGGCCTTTATCTGTAAGACCTGTGGTGTGCAGTACGCGCCCAGCGAGGCCCCGCCCGCGCGGTGCCCGATCTGTGAGGACGAACGGCAGTACGTGGGCTGACAAGGGCAGCAGTGGGTGACCATGGATCAGCTGGTCGAGGCCGGGCACCGCAACACGCTGCGCGAAGAGGAGCCCGGACTCGTCAGCATCGGGACTGAGCCGCAGTTCGCTATCGGCCAGCGCGCTCTGATTGTCCAGACTGCTCAGGGCAATGTGATGTGGGACTGCATCAGCCTGGTGGACGACGCTTCGGTCGCGGCGGTCAAGGAGCTTGGGGGGCTGCAGGCGATCGCCATCTCGCATCCCCACTTCTACGCCAGCATGAGCGCCTGGAGCGCGGCCTTCGACAGCTGCCCGGTCTACGTTCACGCCGCCGATCGTGAGTGGGTCCAGTATCCTGGCCCCCACGTTCGACTTTAGGAAACCGTGACCACCGAGATCCTGCCCGGCCTGACGCTCCTGAACCCGGGCGGCCACTTCGAGGGCGCGGCCGCCCTCCACTGGGCAGCCGGGGCCGGGGGCCGGGGTGCGCTGCTGAGCGGCGATACGGTGACGGTGGTCATGGACCGACGCTACGTGAGCTTCATGTACAGCTATCCGAATTTGATCCCGCTCGGCGAGGCGGCAATCCGTCGCATCCTGGACACGCTGCAGCCCTACCCGTTCGAGCGAATCTACGGCGCTTGGAATGGCCGGGTGGTGGCGGTTGACGGCGGGGATGCCGTCGAGCGATCAGCCGAGCGGTACCTGCGAGACCGATAGCCTTCAGCTCTCAGCTGTCAGCTATTGGCTATCAGCCGTCACGAGAGTGCGGCGATCGCGCGGAGGGCGGCCTCGACTTCCTCCGGCGAGTTGAGCAGGCCAGGCGCGACGCGAGCGTACGAAGGCGCGTACGGCGTCACGGTCGCGATGATGCCTCGCTCGAGGAGGCGGCGGACCACGGCGGCGGGACTGAGGCCGTCGACGGCGAAGCGGATCCAGCCGGCCGAGAGCGCTT
>Ga0137369_10004070_pt1 | contig 14917 bp, 9 predicted proteins | sample SagtaG_12_FD_104918 | JGI IMG/M metagenome (GOLD analysis project Ga0137369, IMG submission 104918) | Vadose zone soil microbial communities from Sagehorn Ranch, Mendocino, California, USA - Sage1_L_113_16 metaG | ecosystem: Environmental > Terrestrial > Soil > Vadose zone | place: USA... | reverse complement strand
CGACCCGATGATGAACCCGCCGGCCGACGGCAGTGACCACAGGCCCGCCTCCAGCGGCGACAGCCCCAGCACGAGCTGGAGGTACTGGGCGACGAACAGGAAGTAGCCGACCACGATGAAGATGCCGAGCAGGTTGGTGGCCAGCGCCGGGTTGTCGCTGGTCGCGGTGCTGGCGGTGGTGTTCGGGCTCAAGCAGATCGCCCAGGACGGGCTCGGCTGGCTTGCCATCGTTGCCGTGGTGGTCGGGCTGGTGGCCGGGGTGCTGTTCGTGCGCCGGCAGCGGCACCTGCCCGATCCGATGATCGACCTTCGGCTGTTCCGGATCCAGGCATTCAGCGCGTCGCTGGCGACCAACCTGCTCGGCATCTTCATCGTGGTCGGCTACTTCCTGTTCGTCGCCCAGTACCTCCAGCTCGTGCTGGGGCTGTCGCCGCTGGAAGCCGGGCTGTGGTCGTTACCGTCGGCGGTCGGCTTCATCGTGGGGTCCAACCTGGCCCCCAGGATCCTGCGCCACATCCGCCCCGCCTACGTGATCGGTGCCGGCCTGGCCATGGCCGCGATCGGCCTGGCCGTCCTGACCCAGGTCGGTGGATCTCCCAACGCCGACCTGGCGATCCTCGCCGGCGCCTCGCTGGTCGTCTCGCTGGGGCTGGCGCCGGTGTTCACGGCCACGACCGACCTGATCGTCAGCTCGGCCCCACCCGAGAGGGCGGGGGCGGCCTCGGGGATCTCGGAGACCGGTGCCGAGCTCGGCGGCGCGCTCGGCATCGCGATCCTGGGCAGCGTCGGCGTCGCCGTCTACCGCAGCCAGCTGGCCGACGCCCTGCCGCCAGCCATCCCGGCCCAGGCCGCCACGGTCGCCCGCGACACCCTGGGCGGTGCCGTCGGCGTCGCCGCGCACCTGCCCGACGGCGTCGCCACCGCGCTGCTCGCCGCGGCCCGCGAGGCGTTCACCCAGGGGCTGCAGCTCACCGCCGCGCTCAGCGCCACCGTCGCGGTCGGCATCGCCGTCCTGGCCACGATCCTGCTCCGGGCGGTACCCGCAAGCTCCCAGGCTGAACCCGCCCAGCAGCCAGCCACCGCCACCCAGCCCGCCGCCACCGCCCAACCCGACCAGGCCGTCCAACTCATCCGCGCAGGCTCGGGCTGCCTCGCATGCCCGAGTGAGCGCACGCTCTCGGACGTCCAAGGCGTCTAGCGGTTCCATCCTGCCCCCACCACCGATCACGGTCGGCACGACGACGAGGGCCTGCCCCGCGACCGCGGCGTGTGGCGCTGCACCGCGCGGGCAGCGTGCTCACCGTCGACCTGCAGGTCGCGAGCCGGACGGCACGAACCTGGTCCGCGCCGGCGCCCTCGCCGCCCGGCTTCAGCCGCCCGCGAGCTTGCGGGCGACGAGCAGCACACCCTGTGCCCGGTCGACCAGGCGATGGCGCTCGGGCGGCTCGAACCCGGCGTCATGGAGCCAGCCGAGGTAGGCCGCCAGCGGGTGGACCCGGCCGCTGGCGGTGCGCAGCAGCAGGCCGAGCTCGTACAGCGCGACCCAGCGCGGCGTGGGCCCGTCGCCCGGCATGACGTCCACGACGGCCAGCGTCCCGCCGGGACGAAGCGCGTCGCGCAAGCGGCCGAGCAGGCGGCGGTTGGCGGCCTCGCCGAACAGGTGACAGAGGTTGCCCGCGATCGCCAGGTCGTAGGCCCCGCGCCCGAGCTCGACGTCGAACAGGTCGCCGGCGAGGAAGCGGAACTGCCGCTCACAGCCGGCGTCGGTCACCGCCCGGCGGGTGGCGGGCATGACCGCGGGCAGGTCGACGGCGGTGACCAGGCAGGCGGGGTCGCGGGCGGCGAGCGCCAGGCTCCATGGGGCCGCGCCGGCGCCCGCGTCCAGCACCCGCGCCGCCGGCGGCAGCAGGCTCGCCGCCCGCTCCGCGGTCGCCGCCAGCATCGCCCCGAGGTGGCCGACCGCGCCCGGGTAGAAGGCGGCCGCGCCGCCGGGTGTGTCGCCGCGCACCAGCGGCCGGTCCTCACGGACCGCTCCGTCCAGGTGCGCCCACATCCGGGGCATGCCTGCGAGCCCGGCGAGGTCGGGAAGCACGGCGCGCCAGGCGCCGCCTCCGACGCTCTCGGCCAGGCCCAGTCCGGCCAGGGCGGCGAGGAGCAGCTGGGCGCCACGCTCGCTGACGGCGCAGGCGGCAGTCAGCTCGGCGGCAGTCACCGGGCCACCGTCGAGGAGGGCGAGCACCCCGAGGCGCTCGGCGGTCTGGACCACGGCCGCGGCGGCGACCGCCTCGCTGAGGAAGGCGAGCGGCCCTTCGATTGGCTGCGTCGCCGCCGCGCCGGGTGCGCTCATCCCTGCACCTCGATCCGGCCGGCGCCGCCGTCGACGGTGACGACCTGGTCGTCGCGGAGCAGGGCGGTCGCGTTGCCGGTGGCGACCACGGCCGGCACGGCGTACTCGCGGGCGATGATCGCCGCGTGCGACAGCAGCCCGCCGGTGTCGGTGACCAGCGCGCCGATGCTGGGGAACAGCACCGACCACACCGGCGAGGTGATCGGGCAGGCCAGCACGTCGCCTGGCCGCAGCTTGCCGAATTCGGACTCGTCCGCTACCACCCGGACCGGCCCCGTGTAACGGCCGGGCGAGGCGGCGATGCCGCCGAGGACCTGGGTGCCCGCCTGCTGGGCGTGGCTGGAGGGCGCGGCTTCGAAGATCCGGTCGATGTACCACAGCAGCGCGGTCATGGTGAACCTGGCCTCGGCGGGGAGGGCGTCCAGCGGGGGCGGCGGTCCGGGGTCCTTGCCGTAGGTGGCCGGGCCCGGGTGCTGCTCGACGAAGGCGCGCTCCCCTCTGCGGCGGGTGACCAGCGCCCGTTGGGGCTGGCCGTCGCGCAGCGTCGCCCGCGCCTCCTCCACGGTCAGGAAGAAGGCGTCGTCACGCCGGTCGAGCTGTCCGCGGGCGGCCAGGCGCCGGCCGATCTCCAGCACCCGGTAGCGCAGCAGCGCGAGCGGGACGCTCACGGTGAAGAACTCGTTGTCCTCGCGTACCGGGTAGGCCCGCTCGGCGCGGGCCAGCGCCCGCTCGAAGCGCTCGCGGTCCGCGGGCGGCCGCCCGGCCAGGGCCGGCCGGGCCCGGCCGGCCGCGTCGTCCTCCGGTGGGCCAGCGCCGCGGCGCCGGCGGCCGGATCGTGGCCGCGGGTGAGCTGGTCCGCCAGCAGCCGCAGGGTGAGCTCCGGTGTCTCCGCGATCGACGGGTCGGCGATCTCGTAGCGGAGCGCGCGACAGGCGAACTCGCGCTGGTAGGCGGCGAAGGCCTCGGCGAAGTCCGGGTCGATCGCGGCCAGCCGGCCGGCGGCGCCGCCGTCGGCCTCGCCCAGCAGGCGGCGCACCGCGGGACGGTCGGCGGCCATGCCGGCCAGCTCGGCCAGCCGGCGAGCGGGGTCGGTGGAGGTGGTCGACAGGCCGACCAGCAGCTCGCACGCCTCCTCGTCGGCCCAGCCGAGCAGCTCCCTGCAGGCGAAGGCGAGCTCGGCGAGGATGGGCATGAGCGCGGCGTGCAGCAGGAAGTGGATGTCGATGCCGTCGTGCAGCAACGCGAGGGCGCGGGTGGTGTCGGCGTCCAGCTCCTCGTCGTCGAGCGCGCCGAGGTCGATGTCGCGCAGCAGCGCGATCCGCGCGGCCAGGTCGGGCCGCCACTGCTGGTACCACTGCTCGACGAAGCGGCCCGCCGTGTCGGAGCGGACCGCGGCCACTGCGTCGGCGATGCGTCGGCGCAGCCGCGGCACCAGCCGGATCAGCAGCGGCATCAGCCGCGCGGGCGGCGCCGGCCGGTCCTTGCCGCCCAGCGGCACCAGCCGCGTGTACTCCCAGCCGCCGATCTGAGCGAACTCGAGGGTCTCCGCCAGCGGCCCGAACTCGGCGAACGCGCGCCGCATGGCCCGGTTGCGGGCGTGGCCGAGGGCCGAGAGGGTCATCGGCGTCCACGGCTTGGGCGCGTGGCTGGCCTCCCGCTCCCAGAACCCGGGCGGCACCTCGAGCGGCACGGGCACCGGCTCCGCAGCCTGGACCGGCAGGGCGGTGATCGGCCGCGCCTGGAGCAGCACCAGTTCGCCACCGGCCAAGGCCCACTCGATGTCCTGCGGCGCGCCCAGTCGGGCCTCGACCCGCCGGGCGAGCGCGGCCACGGCGGCGGCGACCTCGGCGTCGATGGCGCCCTCCGGCGCCGCCCGGCAGGTGGCCGCCACGCCGCGCACCACCCACTCGTCGGGCGACGCGCTCCCCGCGACCAGCCGGTCACCCAGGCCGCGAACCGCGCTCACCACTGCGGTGTCCCGGTCGCCGGTGACCGGGTCGGCGCTGAAGGCGACCCCGGCCGCCTCGGCCGCCACCATCGGCTGCACCAGCACCGCCATCCCCACGTCCGACCCCACCCCGCGGGAGCGCCGGTAGGCGGCGACGTGGTGGGTGAACGCCGAGGCCCAGCAGCGGCGCACGGCCGACGCCAGGTCCCCCGCGGGCACGCCGAGGACGCTCTCGTACTGCCCGGCGTAGGAGGCGCCGGGCAGGTCCTCGTCCACCGCGGAGGAGCGCACCGCCAGCGGCCCGCCACCCATCCGCTGGGCCGCCGCGGCGACGGCGGCGGCGACCTCGCCGGGCAGCGGCACCGCCGCCACCTGCTCCGGGCCGGCGGCGGCGTCCAGCGCGGCCGCGGCCAGGGTCCGCGCCAGTGCCTCGGTCGTCACGACCAGGCCGTCGGGCACCGGGAACCCGGCCCGTTTGAGTGCGCCCAGCGTGGCCGCCTTGCGGCCCACCCGGGAGGCGTCCGCCGATCCCACCTCGTCCAGGGGGATCACCAGGTCGATGCCTGTCAGCGTCATCGCCGTCACCTTCCATCATCGCGTCGTCGCCCGGCGGCTCATGCTCGCCCACCCGGGCGACCCGGCCCATCCGTCCGCCTACGTATCGGCCCGCCGGGACCTACGTATCCTCGGCGGCGAGGCCGCGTTCCAGCACCCAGCGGGTCAGCGCCGTCCGCGATGGGAGCCCGAGCCGGGCGTAGACGTGCTGCAGGTGGGTGGTGACGGTCCGGGGGCTGATGAACAGCCGCCCGGCGATCTCCACGTTGCTGAGCCCGGCGGCGACCAGGCGAACCACCTGCAGCTCCCGCTCCGACAGCTCGCCGGTGACGGCCCTGGGGGGCGCGGCCGGCCGCTCCCCCAGATCGCGGAGCAACCGGCGGGCTCGGTCGGCGGACGGGCGGGCGCCGAGCCGGTCGAAGGCGGCCAGGCTCCGGCGGGCCGCCTCGACCGCGTCGGCCCTGCCCGCCAGGACCTGATCCCCGTCGGCGCGCACCACCGCGGCGACCTCGGCCCAGCCGAGCCGTGCCCTGGCAGCCTGGAACGGCATGCCGAGCCCGTCCAGGCGGTCCGCGGCGCGCCGCAGGCACGCCAGCGCCGCCCCCCGCTCGCCGAGCGCCGCCCGCGCCAGCCCCTCGACCCAGCTCCCGCACGCGCCCGGCCACGGCGCATCCGGCCCGAGCCCGCCGAGCCGGCGGGCGGTATCGAGCGCGCCGGCCAGGTCGCCGGCCGCCACCTGGGCCTGCCCGAGGACGGCGAGGCCCAGGCAGGGCAGGCTCGTGGGGGTCGCCACGGCCGCTGAGGCGAGCGTCCGCGCCCGCGCCGGATCGCCGGCAGCGAGCGCGGCGGCCGCGTCGGCGATCTCGACCACGGTGAAGATGTGCCGGTCGGCTGCTGCGGCGCCGCCGTAGACCTCCCAAGCCTCGGCCACGCACCGGGCCGCCTCCTCTGTCCGGCCGCGGTGGGCGAAGACGAACGCGCGTCCGGCCAGGGCGGTGGCCACGCCACGGGCGTACCCGACCCGGTAGCAGAGGGCGAGCAGCTCGTCGGCGTCGCGCAGCACCCCCTCCCAGGCGTCGGTGACCAGGTCGATCGCCAACACGACGAAGCGGGCGCCCAGCTCGAGGGTGGGCGAGCCGGTCTGCCTGGCCAGCGCGAGGTCGGCGAACGCGTACTCGTGGGCTCGATGGTGGTCGCCGACGTTGATGGCGGTCACGGCAAGGTGCCGGTGCGCGGCAATGGCCAGCGCGCTGAGACCTGCCCGCTCGGCCACCGCCAGCGCCTGCAGGCCGTGCTCGCGGGCAACCGTCAGTCGGCCGCGCAGGAACGCGACCTCGGCCCGGGCCAGGTGCGCCGCGGACGCGGCCACCGCCTGCCGCGCCCCGGAGCGCTCGGCCAGGGCCAACAGGGCCAAGGCTTCCTCCTCCAGCCCGGCGAGGTCGACCTGACGCGCCAGGAGCTGCAGCCGGACGTAGTGCAGGTCGGTCAGTTCCGCGTCCGCACCGGTGCCCTCGACGGCTTCGAGCCCGGCGGCCAGCTGCGCCTCGGCGGCGTCGAACCGCCCCCGGTCCCACTCGGCCAGCGCGAGCAGGCCACGCAGGCGGGCGGCGGCTGGCCGGTCGCCAGATCGTTCATGCCAGCCGGCAGCCTCGGACCAGGCCGCCACGGCCGCCTCGAACTGGCCGGCGCGCGAGCGGGTGTGGCCCAGGCGCTCCAGCAGCTCCTCCACCATGGCCGGCCGGTCGGCGCGGGCGAGCGCCAAGGCAGCTGCGTAGTGGTCGGCGGCCTCGGCGTCGGCGTGCAGCTCCTCGGCTTGCTGGCCCGCCGCGACCAGGACGTCCATCGCGCGTCCGGGGTCGGCCTCCCCCGCCGCGGCCCGGTAGTGGTGGGCGAGCAGCTGCGGGTCGCCCGGGCGGAGCGCCTCCAGGGCGGCCGCGACGCCGGCGTGCAGCCGGCGTCGCCGGGTCTCCGGCAGCTCGCCGTAGGCGACCTCGGTAATCAGGGGATGGGCGGCACGATAGACCAGTTCGGAACCTGCAGGCTCCTCGATGACCAGGCCGGACTCGCGGAGACGGCGGAGCCCCTCGTCGAGCTCCTCCCTTGCCGGCCCGCCGAGCCGGCCGAGGATCGCCGGGGAGGCCGCGTCGCCGGCGACCGCAACCAGCTCCAGCAGCGAACGGTCTCCCGGGTCCAGCCGCTCTAGCCGCGCCAGCACCAGGTCGCGCACGACCGCGGGCACGGCGGTCAGCGACCCGCTCCCGAGGACCCAGGCGCCGCCGCTGCGGAACAGCTCGCCGGTGTCGCGCATCCCGCGGATGAGCGCGGAGACGAACAGCGGCGTCCCGGCGGCCCGCTCGCGCAGCACGCCGAGCAGCTCGGCCGGCGGCTCGCCGCCGAGCAGCGCGCCCGCCAGCGTGGCGACCGCCTCCGGGCCGAGGCCGCCGACGGGGAGCTCCTCGGCCAGCCCGAGCCGCTGCAGCGAGCGCACCAGCGCCCGCAGCGGTGGGTGGGTGCGCGCCTCGTCGAGGCGGTAGGTGCCCAGCAGCAGCACGCGCCGGGCCTCAAGGCCCCGGGCGAGGTAGTGCAGCAGCTCCAGCGAGGCGGCGTCGGCCCAGTGCAGGTCGTCGACCAGCAGCGCCACCGGCCGCTCGGCCGCGACCCGCTCGACCAGGCGAGATACCGCCTCGAACAGGCGGGTCCGCTCCAGAGAGGCATCTCCCAGCGGCTCCGGCGGCGGCAGGTGCAGCCCGGCGAACAACCGGCCGAGATCGGGCAGGCCGCTGACCAGTGCGGCCAGGCGGCCGGGCTCCAGCCCGGCCAGGCACGGCCTCAGCGCCTCCAGCACCGGCGCGTAGGCCAGGTCGGCCTGCAGCGGGTACGCGGCACCCTCGAGGGTCTGGAACCCGCGCTGACGGGCCAGGGCGAGGGCCTCCACAGCCAGCCGGGACTTGCCGATGCCCGCCTCGCCGGCGAGCAGCAGCGCCCCGCCCGACCCGGCGGCGGCGCGCCTCAGCGCGGCCAGCACCCGGCCGAGCTCCTCGGAGCGCCCCACCAGCGGAACATCCGTCGAGCCGGCCACGGCGCCGCGCCTACCGCCGCTGATCCGACGACCGCACCATGATCGGCTCGCCACCAGCCGCGTGCGCCAGCGCCGCATCGAGGCGCTCCACCCCCGCGGTGCGGCGCGGCAACAGGCCGAAGAACCGATCACTCATCCGCTCATTATTCTCTCAGCCTAGGGACGAGGGAGGTCACGCTCGACGATGGCGTTGCGCCCGGCCCAACCTTGGCCGCATGCGCCCACGCGCACCTTCCCGCAATCCGGCGGAAGTAGGTAGCGCGGGTGCAGGCGCAGTCTGCGGCGTCACCGCGACCGCGGGAGGTGCTGCGAGCATGAATGATCCCGGGCGTGCGGAGGCCGTGATCCGACCCCACTGAACATCCTACGAGTCCGCCACCTTGCACCAGGACTCCAACGGCAGCGTCGGCTTCATCACCGACGGCGACACCCGGTGGATGACCGCGGGGGCAGAATTGTCAGTCTGTCGGCCAAGGTGCCCTGACGGTGTAGCGCCGGGCTACGCTCTCAGGAAGGCGAGAACGGCGAGGACGCGGCGGTGGTCGTCGGGCGTCACGGGCAGGTCGAGGCGGGTGAAGATACTGCGCACGTGTGCCTCCACCGTCTTGGGGCTGAGGAAGAGCCGCTGGCAGATGGCCTGGTTGGAGCGTCCCTCGGCCATGAGGGTGAGCACCTCCCGCTCCCTGTCGGTCAGCTCCTGGATGGGGCTGCGGGTACGCGGGCGGCCGATGAGCTGCGCGACGACCTCCGGGTCGATCACCGACCCGCCGCCGGCCACGCGGCGAACCGCGTCGACCACCTCGGCCACGTCGGCGACGCGGTCCTTGAGCAGGTAGCCGACGCCCTGGGTGCCACCGTCCAGGAGCTGCATCGCGTGGTGCGGCTCGACGTATTGCGACAGCACCAGCACACCCACCTGCGAGAGCTCCGCGCGGATGTGCCGGGCGGCGTCGAGGCCCTCGCGGGTGTGCGTCGGCGGCATGCGGATGTCCACGACGACGGCGTCGGGTGGGTCGGCGCGCACCCGCGCGAGCAGCTTGTCGGCGTCGCCGACCTGGGCGACGACCTGGATGCCGGCGGCCTCGAGCACCCTCGCCAGTCCCTCTCGGAACAGGACGGCATCGTCGGCGATCACGACGCGCATGGCAGCTCCGCCGTGATGCGGGTGCCTTCCCCGGCTGGGCTGTGAATGTGGAGGTGGCCGTCCAGGGCGGCGACCCGGTCGGCGAGGCCGCGCAGGCCCGAGCCGTCGGGGTTGGCGCCGCCGACGCCGTCGTCGCCGACCTCGACGAGGAGCTCGCCGTCCAGTCGCCGGGCATTGATCGTGACCGCCGTGGCGCGGGCGTGCTTGGCGGCGTTGGCGAGCGCTTCGGACGCGATGTAGTAGGCGGTCTCCTCGACGCGGGGCGGGAACCGATCGGGTGGGACCGTGCCGATGGTCACGGGGATCGGCGAGCGTTCGGCCAGGGACGCCAGCGCCGGCCCCAGCCCGGCCTCGCTGAGGATCACCGGATGGATGCCGCGAGCAAGCTCGCGCAGCTCCGCGAGCGCAAGCCGCAGCTCGGCCGCCGCCTCGTCCAGCGCCGACGCGACGCCTTCCCCCGATCCGGTCGCGACCTGTGATCGGGCGATGCCGAGGGCGAGCGAGAGGTTCACGAGCCGCTGCTGGGCGCCGTCGTGCAGGTTGCGTTCGACGCGGCGGCGCTCGGCGTCGCCGAACTCGACGATGCGGGCGCGGGAGGCGCGAACCTCCTCGAGCTGCGCGCGGACCTCGGCATGCAGGCGCTCGTTCTCGATGGTCATGCGGGCCGTCGCTGCGACCGCGCGGACCAGCGCGGGATCGTCGTCGAGGGCGGCGTCGTGGAGCAGGGCAGCGACGGGATCGCCGTCGCGCCGCAGGATGGTGACGGCGAGGTCGGCGCCGCCGGTGGGGAGCTCGACGGGGCGTCCCGCGGCGTCGACGAAGGCGTTCCGGTCGGGCAGCCAGTAGGCGACCTCGACGGTGGGGTCACGCAGGGCACGGGCGAGGGCCTGCTCGAGCCGGCCGGGCGGTCGGGTCTCGGCGAGCTCGATGGCGAGGTCGCCGACGGCGGAGCGGTCCAGCCGGACGCGGGCCAGGCCGGCCAGGAACGCCAGCGGCCACAGCATCAGCAGCGTGACGATCGCCAGGTCGAACCCGGCTTCGAGCGCGGGCGGCGGGTCGGGAAGGACGACCTTGAGCGCCTGGCCCGTCATGAAGACGACCACCAGCACCACGCCGACCAGCGCGACCGGAGCGAGGCTGCGTCTGCTCGGCCCGGGCGCCTGCCGCCAGCGCGTCACCACGATCCACAGCAGCAGGGCGGCCACGACCGCGAGGCCGAGGTCGGAGACGGCGACCACCGCCTCACCGTACGGGTGGCGGCCACCGAGGCCCAGGAGGTCGTCGGGGCATTCCGGGCAGCCGAGCGAGGCCGGGTCCACCAGCCAGAGCTGGACGAGGGCCAGAGGTACGGTGGTCGCGTAGTTGGCGGCGAGGAAGACGCGTTGCGGGCGGGTCGTCGCGCGGCCGTCGGGGTAGACGGCGATCAGGTGGGCGAGGACGGCTTCGGGCAGGAACGCCACCGAGTACCACAGCGTGAACGCGAACGGCTCGCGGAGGAGGGCCGCGCCGTTCAGGAGCATGCCGTTCAGCAAGTAGGCCAGCCCGACCGCGACCATCAACGCGCCGGTGCGGTTGCCGGGACGCCGCGACCAGGCCACCAGGCCGGCCACAACGAACGACCAGCCCACGCCGATGATCGCGACCAGCAGGTACGCGAGCGGCCCGGGCCGGTCCTCGCCGGCCCGGAGCAGCAGCACGAGGTTGGCCAGCCCCGCTGCCAGCGCGGCAAGGACGAGCGCCAGGCGCAGCCGCGGGCTCATCTCATCCGGTCGCTCCCGTGAGGGCGCGCAGCGCGGCCCCGGACAGCTCCACCTTGGGAATGAACCCCCGCGCGCCACACCGCTCCACGCGCGCGCCGTAGTCGGAGCGGTCGCGACTGGACGTCAGCACCACGGCGGGGGCGGCCTCACCGTCACCGAGCCGCACCGCCACCTCGAACCCGTCGAGGTCGGGAAGCTGGACGTCGAGCAGCACCACGTCGGGTCGCAGCGCACGCGCGGCATCGAGCGCCGCGTGCCCGTCCGCGGCCTCCCCGACCACCTCGAAGCCGCCCGCCGCAAGCAGCCTGCGCGCCAGCGAGCGGAACCCGGAATGGTCGTCGACGATCAGCAGGGTCGGCCTCATGCCGCCATCGTCGCAACTCGCCGGGGAGGACACCAGAGGGCTGTCCCTGGCTCGGGATGAGGGCCTGCCCTCACCGGAGCGCAGGGTCAGCCCTGCCCGTTATCCAGGGACCGCCCCGATGTCCGCCCGCCCCGCCGCCTCTAGCGTCGAGCCATCAACCGCACCCGATCAGTCGAGCGGAGGGGACCATGACCACCTACACCGACGCCACCACCCAGGCCCGTAGCCATTCGGGCGTGGCCGCCTCGGTCGTCGACGCCACCAAGGTCTACGGCAAGGGCGCCACCGAGGTGCGGGCCCTCGACGGCGTGACGCTGGACTTCGCCGCCGGCCAGTTCAGCGCCATCATGGGCCCGTCCGGCTCCGGCAAGTCGACGCTCGTGCACTGCGTCGCCGGACTCGACACCCTCACCTCCGGCGAGGTCCGCGTCGGCGGGATCGACCTCACCCGCCTCGACGACAAACGCCTCACCCTGCTGCGACGCGACCGGATCGGCTTCGTCTTCCAGGCCTTCAACCTGATCCCGACCCTCAGCGCGCTGGAGAACATCACCCTGCCCGCCACCCTGGCCGGCCGCAAGCCCGACAAGGCCTGGTTGGACACCGTCATTGGGACCGTCGGGCTGGGCGACCGCCTGACCCACCGGCCCGGTGAGCTGTCCGGCGGCCAGCAGCAGCGGGTGGCCGTGGCCCGTGCCCTGGCCGCCCGGCCACAGATCGTCTTCGCCGACGAGCCCACCGGCAACCTCGACTCCCACGCCGGCGCCGAGATCCTCGCCTTCATGGCGCAGGCGGCGCGGGAGCTGGGCCAGACCGTCGTGATGGTCACCCACGACCCGGTGGCGGCCAGCTACGCCGGCCGGGTCGTGTTCCTGGGCGACGGCCGCATCGTCGACGAGATGACCGAGCCCACCCCCGAGCGGGTGCTCGACCACCTGAAGCAGCTGGGGGAGTAGAGACCGATGCTCAAGACCACCATCTCGGGCCTGGTGGCCCGCAAGCTCCGCCTGTTCGCCACCGCCTTCGCCGTGCTGCTCGGCGTGGCCTTCATGGCCGGTACGTTCGTGCTCACCGACACCATCCAGAGGACCTTCCACGACCTGTTCGGCAGCGTCTACGTCCACACCGACGCGGTCGTGCGCGGTCCGGCGGCCCGGGGAACCTCTGGATTCGAGGCGCAACGTCCCCCGGTCGACGAGGCCGTGGTGCGCACCGTCGCCGGCGTCCCTGGCGTCCGCGCCGCCGAGGGCAACGTCATGGGCTATGCCCAGCTGGTGGACGAGCAGGGCAAGGCCGTCGGCACGGCCCAGTACGCCTACGGCCTCAACTGGAACCAGGTGGCGCAACTCAATCCGTTCAACCTGGTCGCGGGCCGGGCACCCCGGGCCGACGACGAGGCCGTCATCAACAAGGCCGCCGCCGACCAGGGCGGCTTCGCCGTGGGCGAGGAGGCCACGGTCCTCGTGCAGAAGGGCCCGCAACGGTTGCGGATCGTCGGCATCGTGAGGTTCGGCACGGCCGACAGCATCGCGTCGGGGAACGGCGTCCTGTTCACCCAGGCCGCGGCGCAACGCCTCATCGCCGAGCCGGGCAAGTTCGACGACATCGGCGTGGTGGCCGACCAGGGCGTGTCCCAGGAGCAGCTGCGCGACCGGCTCGCCGCGGCACTTCCCGGCGCCGACGTCGTCACCGGGAAGGCGATCGTCAAGGAGTCCGACCGCGACATCAAGAAGGCCGTGAAGGGCCTCAACCGCGGCCTGCTGGCCTTCGCCCTGATCGCCCTGTTCGTCGGGTCGTTCATCATCTACAACACCTTCTCGATCCTCGTGGCGCAACGGGGCAGGGAGATGGCGCTGCTGCGCGCGATCGGCGCCAGCCGCCGCCAGGTACTCGGCTCGGTCCTGCTGGAAGCCGTCGCCGTCGGGCTGATCGCCGCGCTGCTCGGCGTGGTCGCCGGCATCGGCGTGGCCGCCGGGCTGAGAGCGCTGCTGGGCGCGTTCAAGCTCCTCGAGATCCCGGCGGGCGCCAGCGTCGTCGCTCCCCGTACCGTCCTCGTCTCGCTGCTCACCGGCGTCCTGGTCAGCGCCGCTTCCGCGGTCCTCCCGGCGCGCAGGGCGGCGAAGGCTCCACCGGTCGCCGCCATGCGGGACCTCGCCCAGGACGGCTCGGGCCGGTCCCGCCGCCGGGTCCTGATCGGCGCCACCCTCACCGCCGTGGGCGTCACCTGCCTGTTGCTCGGCTTGGCGTCCGACTCGCGACGCGCCGTCGTGGCGGTGGGTCTCGGCGCCGCCGTCATCTTCATCGGCGTCGCGGTGCTCGGCCCGGTGATCGCCCGGCCTGCAAGCCGGCTCCTCGGCATGCCCCTGCCCGTTCTCGAGGGCATGCCTGGGACGCTGGCGAGGGAGAACGCCGCCCGCAACCCCAAGCGCACCTCGGCGACCGCGGCGGCGCTGATGATCGGGGTGAGCCTGGTCGCCTTCATCGCGATCTTCGGGTCCTCGACCAGGAGATCGCTCACGGCCGACATCGACAAGACCTTCACCAGCGACTTCCGCATCGACACGGGGAGCTTCGCGGCGCTCAGCCCGGACCTGGCCAGGCGCCTCGCCCGGCTGCCCGAGGTCCAGGCCGCGTCCGGCGTCCGCAACAACACGGCCGAGGTCGCGGGCGCCGCATCCGACCTCGTGGCCGTCGACCCGGCCAGTTACGGCAGGATCGTCGACCTCGGCGTCACCGGCGGCCGCCTCGAGAACCTGGACACCGACGGCATCGCGGTGCTCGACACCGTGGCCAGGGCCAAGGGCTGGTCCGTCGGCGACCCCGTCCGCGTCCGCTTCGCCGAGACCGGCGAGCAGCGGCTCACCGTGGCCGCGATCTTCGGCGACAAGCACGTCGCCGGCGCCAGCTACCTGCTCGGCCTGCCCGCCTACGACGCGAACTTCAGCGACCAGCTCGACAGCAAGGTGCTGGTCAAGCGGGCCGACGGCGTCAGCATGACCACCGCAAGGGCGGCGGTGGAGCGGGTGACGGCCGACTACCCGACCGCCAGGGTGCAGGACCGGGCCGAGTACAAGCGGGCGCAGTCCGCCGACTTCGACCAGGAACTCGGGCTGCTCTACGTCCTGCTCGCCCTGGCCGTCCTGATCGCCCTGCTCGGCATCGCGAACACGCTCGCGCTCTCGGTCTTCGAGCGCACCCGAGAAATCGGCCTGCTACGCGCGATCGGCATGGCCCGCCGCCAGGTTCGCGCCATGGTGCGCTGGGAGTCGGTGATCATCGCCCTGTTCGGCACCTGCATGGGCCTGGTCATCGGCCTGTTCTTCAGCTGGGCGATGGTCAGGGCCGACGAGATCGCGCTGACGGTTCCGACAGGCCAGTTGGCCGCCGGCGCCCTGGTCGCCGCCGTGGCCGGCGTGGTCGCCGCCATCCTGCCCGCCCGCCGCGCGTCGAAGCTCGACGTGCTGGCTGCGATCGCCACCGAGTAGCCGGTCGCGGCGACGAGGCGTGGGGCGCCCGACGTGGCGCCCCACGCCTGGGCGTGTGGTCGTTCTGCGACCTACCGCATCCGAGGGAATGTTGCGCCGGCAAGTATCCTTGCAATGGACGACACGCCTGAGCTCGTCCAGCACCAAGGAGCCCTCATGCCCGCCATCAGCGCCGACACCATGGTCCTGCCACGCCTCCCCGACCCCGACCCGGCAGCGACCGACCGCCCCGTGG
>Ga0137369_10004056_pt1 | contig 14951 bp, 14 predicted proteins | sample SagtaG_12_FD_104918 | JGI IMG/M metagenome (GOLD analysis project Ga0137369, IMG submission 104918) | Vadose zone soil microbial communities from Sagehorn Ranch, Mendocino, California, USA - Sage1_L_113_16 metaG | ecosystem: Environmental > Terrestrial > Soil > Vadose zone | place: USA... | reverse complement strand
TCGTCGTTTGACTCAAACCAGTCCCGCGCGACAACTCGGTAAAGATCAACCCCGACCTGAGCCTCAACGACCAGGCCATAAAGCAGATCATGACCCTGTCCGACGAGTACACGGTCGAAGAGGCGCTGCGGTGGAACGAAAAGCTGGGCGGCAAGGTCACCATCCTCTCGCTCGGCCCCGAGACGTGGAAGGAGCAGATCCGTCGCGCGCTGGCCATGGGCGCCACCGACGCGCTGCTGCTGAGCGACCCGGCGTTCGCCGATCTGGATGTGCTGGGTGCTGCCCGCGCCGTCGCCGCCGCGATCGCCAAGCTGGGCGATGTCGATCTGGTGATCGGCGGCCGCAACTCGACCGACGATGAGAGCGGTGCGTTTGGCCCCGCACTGGCGCGCGCGCTGGGCTGGCCGCAGCTCACCTACGTCGGCAAGATCGCTGAGCTGGACGAGGGTGGCAAGCGGATCGTCGCCGAGCGGCACTTGGAGGAGCAGATCGAGACGGTCGAGTCGCGCCTGCCGGCGGTTGTCACGGTCGTGAAGGACATCAATGAGCCGCGCTACCCCTCGCTGCTGCGGATCAAGCGCGTCGCCAAGATCGATATTCCGGTCTGGGGCGCGGCCGAGCTGGGGCTGAGCGCCGAGGCGCCCAGTGCCGGCATCACGGCGCGTGTTCCGCCGCCGCCACGCGCCAAGGGCGAGATCATCCAGGGCGCCGACGCCGCCGAAAAGGTGCGCACGCTGGTTGATAAGCTGGTGGAGAGCCAAGTAATCTAATTGTCAGTTGTCAGTCGTCCGTCGTCCGTTGCAACTGACAACTGACAACGGATAACTGACAACTGACAGCGGAGAAACTAGATGTCAAACGAAATCTGGGTGCTGATCGAAAAAGCTCGCCACGCCGATAACATCGCCGCGATCTCGCGCGAGCTGCTGGGCAAAGGGCGCGAGCTGGCCGACACGAACGGCGGGACGTTGGCGGCCCTGGTGCTTGGCTCCAACGTCGGCGGTCTGGCCGAGCGCGCCTTCGCCTATGGCGCCGACAAAGCCTATGTCGTGGACGACGCGGCGCTGGCGCAGTACACCACCGATGGCTTTGTGGGCGCGGCGGCGGCGCTGGCCAAACAGTACGCGCCGGCACTGATCCTGACCGGATCGACGTTCCAGATGCGCGATTTCAGCGCCGCGCTGGCGGCTGATCTGGGCGCGGGCCTGGCGATCGACGCGACCAATATCACGATCGACGGCGATCAGATCAGCGCGAAGCGGCCATCGCACGGCGGCAATGTGATCAACACGCTGGTCTTCGAATCGGCGCGCCCGGCGGTTGTGGCCGCCCGCAAGCAGGTCTTCCTCGAGGCGCCGGAGCAGGCCGGCCGTAGCGGCGAGCTTGTCCAGGCGGCCATGCCGGGCGTGGAGATTCGCACCAAAGTCACCAATGTGGCCGCCAAGCAGGGCGCGGTCAACCTGGCCGACGCCGCGATTATTGTATCGGGCGGGCGTGGCCTGGGCAGCCCCGAGAACTACTTCAAGCTCATCCCGCCGCTGGCCGAGGCACTTGGTGGGGCCTACGGCGCCTCGCGCGCGATCGTCGACGCCGGCTGGATCCCCTACGAGCACCAGGTCGGCCAGACCGGCAAGACCGTCAGCCCCAAGCTATACATGGCCGTCGGCATCTCCGGCGCGATCCAGCACCTGGCGGGCATGCGCACCTCGCGCACAATCGTGGCGATCAACAAGGACCCCGATGCGCCGATCTTCCGCGTGGCCTCCTATGGCGTCGTGGGCGATGCCAGCGAGATCGTGCCGCTGCTGACCGAGGAGATCAAGCTGCGCGCCAACCGTTAGACCAGTGACGAGTGACGAGTGACGAGTGACGCTAGAACTACTCGTCACTCGTCACTCGTCACTCGTCACGGCGTAGGCCAGCGCGAACTGGGCTTGGGCCGCGCTGGCTGATTCAACGCCAGCAGGTTCTCGGCAGGATGCAAAATGCCGCTACCGATGCGTTTGTGCTGGTAGCGGCATTATCGTTATCACGATACGGCGTCGCGCGCAAGCGGCTCCGGGTTTTCAGTAAACCACTGCTGTGGCGCATGTGCGCCGTGCTGTACCGGCGCGGCTTTGTGTGTTTTGTGGCACTGTGCATGCCCCTGGAAGCGCATTAGGAAGGCCGGAGAGCGACGTTAATTACAGCACCGGGTTCATCGCAGTGGCACGCGCTGAGTCATCCGAAGGGGTTTCCGCTTTGCGCTTGATAACACCGCCACCCTTTTTGGGGCGCTCGCCCCTCCTCCCTGCAACCGAATCGTCGGCGGCATCGTCCCTTTGAGTGACGCTGAAAACAGCTGCGCATCCTGCACTCCCGTGCAGATGCACGAGCCCACGCCACCACACACGATACCTACTGCATCAGGAGGTTGCCATGTCCGATCGAACGTCGATTGAGAAGGAAATCGCCGATACGCAGCAGACGATTAGTCAGCTCGAAAAGGACATCAAGCAGCTGCGCGACTGGATCAGCAGCAATGAGCGGGCTGTCGGAGGCATGCCCGAGAGTTTGCGGCGCATCACTGAGGATGGCATCACGCGGGCGCGGGCCGACCTCGCCCAACGCGAAAATCAGATGCAGCGTCTGCGCGGATCGCTGGCGGATAATCAAAAGTTGCTGAGCTTGCTGGTGGATATGGATCGCAAAGCGCGGGATATTGCCACACTTGAGCAGGAACAAGAGAAGATCATCGTGCTGTTGGAACGCCATCGGGCGGAACTGCGCCAATTTCAGCTTAGCTATGAGGAACTGACGCGTCCGGTCGTCCAAGCACCCTGTGAGCTCGTCCTCCCGAATAATCAGCGTGTTCCACTCGACGCGCAGAACGCCGAATTGGTCATTGGTTGGCGGGATGCACGGACGCTGGTCGGGCCAGCGATCGATCTGACGGAGATCGGCGGGAGTGCGCAGGGTGTGAGCCGGCAACATGCGCTGATGCGCTGCACTGCGGGCCGGTGGACGATTGAGGATATGGGCAGCACCAACGGTACGTATCTCAATGAAAGCCCGCTTGCCCCCCATACCCCAACGCTTCTGCATGACAAGATGACGATTCGTGTGGGCCAGGTCAAGCTGTACTTCCGCTATGTCACACAAACCATGCGCTTGTAGGCCACGCTAACAGGCTCAGGTGCCAGAAGCTTCCTGGCGTAACTTGGGCAGCGCCGTCGATAATTGGGTTTCTGTCTGTAGGATAAACTCCGTTGGTTGCCTTGCTCACAAGGTGCCCGCCTGTGACGTGAGATTGGCCAGCCGCGCTGCCTCGTTCTTCACGAACCAATCGTCCTTACGTAACTCAGCAACGGCTTTTCCAAAATAGGGTTTCGCCTCGTCCAGTTTGCCAAGCGCAGCCAGATTCTCCGCTATCTCTTCAAACACATATCCATCTGCCGAACCCGCTGCCATATGGTCAGCTTCGAGGGCGCGTTGGATAGTGAGCGCCTCGTCATAGCGCTCGAGTGAACGGAGACAACGCGCCACCGCCCATGTGGCAACCTGGATTTGTTCGGGCTTGCAGCGTGCGATCCATTCGGCCTGTGCTTCCTCAAACAACGCTAACGCGTCACGAAAGCGCCCCATCTCGTGCAAATCCCATGCGCTGTTGTTGAGCATTGCCGGGATCAGTGCATGTGCTTTTGGACTCTGGGACGGACGTGCTAAACCAAGTCCGCGCTGATTCCATGCAATAGCGTCCAGCGTACCCGCATAGGTGATGGCAACCATGTGTGCTGCATCGACAGCAAGATCTTCCTGATCGGTTGCCTGTGCCTGCTCCCACGCTTCGATAAAGAGCACGCGCGCCGTTTCTTTGTCGCCGCCAGTATTGAACGTTCGACCACGCTCAAGCAGGTATCGCACGCGCGGACGCGGCCCTGCGCGTGTGAGCTGTTCTTCCACCTGGTTCAACACGTCGTGGGCCTCACTAAAAAGCTGTCGTAGCCCATAGGTACGGGCAATCTGCGTGAGCAATTCCAAGCGTTCATCGCCGTGTGCTGAAGTCAGTGCGGTGCGAAAACGATCTTCACTCACGGCGGGATTTGTGTATTCCCAGAATGAGTCGATATCGATGGTATTCGTTGATGCCTGCATGGTCTGGCCTTCTTTCGGGCGTAGCTTCTTGACAGTGCTCACAAATGTCCCCAGAGCCACCAGTTCGCTCTGCCGTCGCCAGGGTCAGTTGTGCTTCTTGCCAATCCAATCTACGTCAATATTCGCGCGTGTTCCAAGCCGCTCCATAATGCGTCGAAATCATGAAGATCGTCGGTCATAAGAACATCCACCTTTTCATGGAAATAGTGCGATTGCGTTGAATCATAACATGGATTGGAAAGCCCTCTGAAAGTCGGTAGTTTTAGGTATCGATGTATGGTTGAGCCAGATGATATAATGCGACCAGATCATCCAAATTTTCGCATTGGCTGTAATTGCCGCTATGGGCTTCTGGATGGCGCTGCGCTATCGCATGTGGAGCTGTCGGGATTGCCGCCGTAGCTGGGTGCCACGTAAAAGTTGATCATGGCTCAATCGATTCGCCCCGCTACCCTGCGCCTTGCCACCTGCGAAGGAAGACAATGTCGTCGACCGAGTATCTTCTCCCCCAATTGCCGTTCGGCAATGCTAAGTACACGATCGTGCGCTGGCTCAAGCGCGCGGGCGATTCTGTGTCCGATGGTGAGCCGCTGCTGGTGGTCGTGAATGATCGCTTGGAGGCGGCGCTGCCGGCCACCTATGCTGGAATGTTTGAGCGGGCCTTGGCCGCCGAGGGCGCGGCAGTCGCGGCCGGCGCGCCGATCGCGATTATCATTCCTGCGGCAGTGGCAAACGCTACTGATCGGCCACGCACTGCCGCATCAACTATGCTGGACGACCAAACGGGCATTGCGCGAATTTCAACTATCAGTCCGGTAGCGCGGAACATCGCCAAGCTTGGCGGTATTGACGTAACCAATGTGCGCGGTAGTGGTATCTCTGGCCGGATCATCAAGGCCGATCTGCTCGCCGCGCTCGCTGGCCAAGCGCCGAAGACTGAAGATCGCCCAGGCGCTCCGTCACTCGTCAGTCGCCCCCCATCCCCCATTCCCTATCCCCCATCCCCCGACGTCTACGTGCTCACGGCGATCGATGTGGATCTGGAGCGCGTCGCCATGGTGATCGCTCAGCATGAGCCCGGCTTCGCGCGCCGCCGGCTGGAGCTAAATTATCGTGTGTGCGTGGCGCTGGCGGCGGTTGCGGCGCTGCCATACCACCCACTGCTGAACAGCTATTGGGCTGGTGCGATGATTGTGGCGCGGCGGCGGGTTCATCTCGCCGTCGTGCCTTGCGATGGCTCGCCGATACGATTTGTTTGTGACGCGCAAGACCTGAACCTGCGTGGTTTGGCGCGCGGGCTTGGCGGGGCGCCTGCAGATCATAGCATCAAGGATCGCACCTTCACGATCGCGGATCTGGGCGACCAAGTCTGGGGCGATCCCGCAGCGTGGGCGGGCGGCGGCGCTGCGGCACTCGGCATTGGCACGGTGCGCGCTCGCCCACTGGCGATCGACGACGGCGGCGCCGATCGGCTGGCGATGCGCCACGCGGCGCTGCTGACGCTGGCCTACGATGCGCGCGTGCTTGGCCAGCACCACGCCGATGCATTTCTGCGCGATATCAAGCGTCGGCTAGAACAATTTCACTTTTAACAGCTTGTTCTTTGTTCTGCGCTGCTGGTGTTATAATAGCTCCAGTTTGCTCGTGCGCGGCTCAGGGATGAGACAGCAAGGTTTCTAGTTCGGCGTTTGAGTCGGGCTGCCGCGGCGACCACGTACGACGTGATTCGTAGTTTGCATTTTGGAGGAGGCAGCCATGCCTGTCAAGAAGGGACGTCGTATCGGAGTGCTGACCAGCGGAGGCGACGCGCCGGGTCTGAACGCGGTGATTCGCGCAGTGGTGAAAACCGCGAGCGGGCTAGGCTACGAAGTGCTGGGCATTGAACACGGCTTCGAAGGGCTGATTGGCGAACCAAACTACCGGGTCTTGTCTGGCGCCGATGTGCGCGGTCTACTGCCAGCGGGCGGCACTATTCTGCACACCACCAACAAGGGCCATTTCGGCGGCAAACACGTGGTCGGCGCAGAGGATGATCCATATGTCGAAGCGATCGAAAACATTAAGAAGCTTGGCTTGAATGGCCTGATTACGATCGGCGGCGAAGGCACCCAGAGCATCACGCTGGAGCTTTCGCATCTGGGTGCGCCGGTGGTCGGCGTTCCGAAAACGATCGACAACGACCTGGCTGGCACCGATCGCACCTTCGGCTTCGATACGGCGCTGCAGGTCGCCACCGACGCGATTGATCGCCTGCATACCACGGCGGCAAGCCATAACCGTGTGATGGTGCTTGAGGTGATGGGCCGCCATGCCGGCTGGATTGCGCTGCACTCCGGCATCGCCGGCGGCTCCGATGTCATTCTCATTCCTGAGATTCCCTACGACATACAGCGGGTTGCCGACAAGATCATGGAGCGCGAGAAGGGTGGCAGCACCTTCAGTATTGTCGTCGTTGCCGAAGGCGCGACACCGCGCGGCGGCTCAGCATTTTACATGGCGCCTGGCCGGCTCGGCGGCGTTGGCTTTACGATCACCGAGCAACTCGGCCAGATCACCGGCAAGGATTGCCGCTGCGTGGTGCTGGGCCATCTCCAGCGCGGCGGCGCGCCCAGCCCCTACGATCGTATTCTGTCGACGCGCTATGGCGCTGCCGCGGTGATGGCGCTCCACGATGGTATCACTGGCGAGATGGTGGCGCTGCGTGCCCAGGATATCGTCACGGTGCCGCTTGAAGAGGCCTGCGGGCATCTCAAGACTGTGCGGCCACATAGCGATCTGGTGCGGACAGCGCGTGGCATCGGCGTAGGATTCGGCGATGACAAGGACTGAGGGTTGAGGACTGAGGACTGAGTTGGATTGATAAACACTCAGTCCTCAGTCCTCAACCCTCAGCGCTTACATGGATGTGCTCTGGCTCGGCTACGATGGTCTCTCGGTGCCCTATGGAGACGTGGTCGCGGTGCTGCTCTATCGCCCGTCGCTCGATGCGCGAATCGTGAGCGCGTATGGCCGCGTGCCTGCGAATGTGCGCGCCGTGGTGATGACCAGCGATGGCGCGTTCTGGCCATCGAGCTGGTCACCTGTGCAGCTCAGGCGTCGCTGGGCTAGCTGGCGTGCCGGCGAGGCGTAAGAGCTGATAAAATAAAGCATCCCATTGACAAGATGACAAGATGACAAGGTGATAAGATGCTGCTCCTCATCTTGTCATCTTGTCATTTTGTCAATCGCACGACGGACGAAGATGTACTACACGCTACCAGGCTGCGCCCAGCATACGAAATCAGTCCATAAGCATCCCCTGGCGAAACTACTGAACCGTGCCTAGTTCGCTTCCGTTTTGATCAAGCGAGCTGGTCGCGGGTAGCGTAGACTTAGATCAGGCATCGGAGCGCGGCGCGCTACGTATGTTAGCAAACTGTAATTCGGTAGACTGGCCTCAACTGGTATCTGGGGGTACACTTCATGGGAGTGGTGATATGCTCGATCGGCCGCGAGGTTGATGTGTATGTAGCGATCGGTCGAGGGCGCGAGCTGGCGACCTCGGTCGGCTTCGATGATATCGACCGCACAAGAATTGAGATCGTAATCCTGGAGCTGACGCGCAATATCCTGGCGCACGCCGGTAGAGGCGAACTGCATCTCGACACGCTTGAAGAGCACGGTCGGCGCGGTATGGTGGTGCTGGCGCAGGATCACGGTCCCGGCATTGCCGATATTGCGCTGGCCATGCGCGATGGTTACAGCACGGCACATACGCTTGGCGCAGGCTTGCCAGGCGTGCGCCGCCTGATGGACGATTTCACGATCGAGTCGGAAGTGGGCGCCGGGACGACGGTGCGCGCGGTGAAGTGGCTTGGCAAGCCACGCGCCACCGGGTATCTGCTGGGAGGGCGCCGATCGTGAGTATCACATGGGGCGCCGTCTGCCGCGCGAAGCAGGGCCAGTCCATTTCGGGCGATGTCTATGTCGTGCGGGAATACGCCGAGGGGCAGGTTCTGATTAGTATCATCGATGGGCTGGGCGGTGGCATTGAGGCCGAGCGGGCCGCCAGGCTAGCCGCGCAATTGCTCGAGCAGTACCCCGACTATCCGCTGCAGGATCTGATTCGCCGCTCGCACACGGCGTTGCATTCCACGCGCGGGGCGGTGATTGGTGTATTGCGGCTGGAGCAGGCGAGTAGCCATGCGACCTATGTCGGCGTCGGTAATATCGGCATCCAGGTCTACAGTCGCCAGCCGATCAAGCCCATTTCCAAGAACGGTATCCTTGGCTTCCGGCTGCCGACATTGCTCGAGCTGCGCTATGTCTACGATCCAGGTGATATCTTTGTGTTGTATAGCGATGGGGTGTCGAGCAGCTTTGCGCAGGATAACAAGATCGACATCAAGCAGCCGCCGCAGCGCATGGCCGAGCAGATTTTAGAAATCTATGGGAAGCACACCGACGATGCTACAGTGGTCGCGGTAAAAACAGTGGTTTAGCTATGAACACCTCGTTGGCGCACTGGTTGACCGATAATCGCGATACACTCCTGCTCCGCTGGATGGCGCTTCTGCATGATTATACGCGCGCCGCGAGCCCGAATGGAAACGGCGCGGTTGCGAATGGCGCCGCCGATCTTGATGATCAGATCGTGCATCCCGATGAGCAGAGCATCCTGCTTGATTCGATCTACGATGGCCTGATCTGTGCGGCCGACCAGAACTACGAGCCGCTGAACGAGTGCCTGCGCCTGCTGCGCGCGCTGCGGCTGCATCCCGGCGAAGATGAGCTGCCACAGCAACTTGCGCTGATATCCTACCTGCGCCGCACGGCCTGGGCGTTGCTGTTTGAGGATGGCCCGCCGCCGCGCGCCAAGCGCGATTCGCAGGAATGGCGCCGGCTGCTCGACGAGCTTGATCTCCTGCTCGAGTATACCTCCGTCACGATGGCCGAACAGTGGATCGCCGCCGCCGAAGTCGTGCAACGTGAGCTGCACGAGACCAAGCTGCTGGTCGAGAGCCTGTACCACGATGCCGAGGCCACCGACCGCACCACGCTTCAGGTCTCCAACCTCAACCAGATCGCCCAAGGACTCTCGGCCAGTATGGATCGCGCTCAGCAGCTGGAGATCGTTGGCGAAAAGCTCAATCAAGCGCTCGAAATCGCCAGCCTATCGATCTGGCTGTTCGACTCGAACACCCGCGATCTTGTGCTGGCGCGCGGCTGGGGCGCTAGTATCCCGCCGGATGATTCGGTGCGCGTCGCCGCCGAACAGCCGGATGACCTGATCGCGCGCGCGTTCCGGCTGGGCACGATCGTGCTGGAGGTCGAGGTTGATCCGGCGCTCCAGGGCGCGTGGTATGCGCCTGGCTGCGCGGTGCTGGCGACGCCGCTGGTAGCCCAGCGTCAGGTGACTGGCGTGATCGTGGTGCAGGATCCGTCGCCGCATGGCTTACAGGATCGCTCACAGCAGGATTTTGTCAAATCAGCCGCCAGCCAGGCGGCGATCGCGCTGGAGAACGCGCGGCTGTATGATGAGGTGCGCGGCTTCAATTCGGTGCTGGAGCAGCGGATCGCCGAGCGCACCCGCGAGCTACAGCTCGAGCGCGATACGCTTGAGACGCTGCACGACATCGCGCTTGAGACCACCAGTACACTGGATCGCGACGCGCTGCTCGAAAGCTCGCTCGGCGCGCTGGCCAAGCTGGTCGGCGTCGAACACGGCTCGATCATGTTGGTCGAGGCGGAAACTGAGCACCTGATCGATTGCGCGGTACTCGGCCGCAAAGAGACCGTCGGCTACACGCGCTTCGCGATGGGCCAGGGCATCGTTGGCTGGGTCGCGCAGCATAAGAAGCCGGCGGTGGTGCCGGATATCAGCAAAGACCCGCGCTGGATTGAACTTCCCCGCGACGAAGAGCGCCACAAGACCATCGGCTCGATGATCGCCGTGCCCTTGATCGCGCACCACCAGACCATGGGCGTGCTACTGCTTTCACACGATGATGTCGGCTATTTCAATGAAGATCACCTGCGCTTACTCAGCGCCTCGGCCGGCCAGATCGCGATCGGGATCAACAACGCGCAGCTGTATGCCGAGCTTGAGAAAGAGCTGCACCACCGAAGTGAGATGTTCCAGCGCCAGCAGACCGAAGCCATCCAGAGCCAGGCGATCCTGCAAAGCCTTTCCGATGGCGTGATCGTCTGTGGCGACGATGGCTCGGTGCTAACGGCTAATCTGGCAGTCGAGCGTATTCTGGAGCGATCGATCGAGGAGCTGGTCATCTGGAACCTGCCCGAGCTGCTGCGGCGGCTGCTCGGCCGGCGCGCCGACGAGGTGCCGATCGACGAGCTGCTGGCGCGGCCGACCGACGAGCGCCACGCGCCGCGCACCTTCTCGACAACCTTTGAGATGAGCATGCGCATGATCAGCGTGACGCTCGGCCCGGTGCTGAACAGCAAGGAATCGCTGCTCGGCGTGGTGGCGGTGTTCCGCGATATTACGCGCGAAGTCGAATCCGACCGGCTGAAGACGGAGTTCATCGGCACGGTCTCGCACGAGCTACGCACGCCGATGACCTCGATCAAAGGCTTCACCCAGCTACTGGCGATGGGCAGCCTGGGGCCGGTCAACGATACGCAAAAAGAGTTCTTGGAGATCATTCAGACCAACGCCGAGCGGATGATCACGATTATCAACGACCTGCTGGATATCACCAAGATCGAGACCGGCAGCGTCGAACTGGACATGCGCCCGCTGCACCTGGCTGAGTCGCTCAGCAATGTGATGATGGAGTTGCAGCTAAACATCCGGGCGCGCGAGCATGCGCTGAGCATCAGCATTCCGCCGGGGCTGCCGCTGGTGCGCGCCGATGCGCGGCGGCTGAATCAGATCCTGGTCAACTTGCTTTCGAATGCGGTGAAGTACACCCCGCCAGGCGGCAAGATCTCGCTGGAAGCGCGCGAGGTTGGTATCGACGCCGTGCCGGAGGCGCTGCGCGAGGGGCTGAAGCCGGCCATGCGGTATGCGCTGGTGGAGGTGCGCGATACCGGCGTCGGCGTGGCGCCTGAGGAGCTGGAGCGCATCTTCGAACGCTTCTACCGCACCGAAAACCCGCTCAAGGTCGAAGCTGGCGGCACTGGCCTGGGGCTAGCGCTGGTGCGACCGCTGATTCAGCTCTTAGGCGGGCGGATCTGGGTCGAAAGCACGCTCGCGGAAGGCAGCACGTTCAGCTTTGTCGTACCGGCCGCCTAACGTGACAAGATGACAAGATGACAAGATGACCATTCACCTTGTCATCTTGTCATCTTGTCATTGCTGGGGTGCGACCTGCAGATTGAACGATGCAGCGTACGCTTTCCCATCTACGCTGACGTGAATCACCATCACCCAGGCGCCATCCATTGTAAACACGCTCTTCAGGCGATACTGGCCGTTGCCAAGCGGCTCCGCCAACGGCTGGTTTGAGCTCATTTTCATCGTCGGCATATCCTGCGCAAGATAGACCGTCGCGCCATCGACGCGCTTGCCGGATGCATCCGCCAGTGTCACGATCGACTCGACATCTTGGAGGATCGCGATCTGCTGCGGGCGCTCCAGCGTGATCGTCGTGCCGTCGATCGTTTGCTGCTGCGACGTATATCCGGCGCGCCCGCTGCCACTTCCACAAGCGCATAGCAGCACAGCACAAATTCCGATCATATAGCACCCTGGGCCTAGAGGGCACCCCGGCCGCGGGCCGTATCGAAGGGGGCGGCCTTGTTGAGACCGCATCCTTCGATACGCGCCTCTACTCCGCTGCGGCGTCGTTTCAGCGCTACTCAGGATGCTTCTGCCCGCTCTATCTGTCCATGCAAGTATCAGCCAGAACGCCGCAGTTGTGATTTGTATTGCGCGAAGTGTCACCTTGTCACCTTTTTACCCGCTCACGTCGATAGCACGCGCATCGGCGGGCGGCGCGGTGCCAAGCGGGTAGCGCAGCGAGACGAGGAAGCCGACGACCACGTGCTCGATATTGATTAGCAGATATAGCGCCGAGAGCGTCAGCGCCTGCTCGGTGCTGTAGCCGTAGCGCCCCAGCACCAGCACCAGGATCGCGTCGCGCACGCCGATGCCGGCGAAGCTGATCGGCAGCGCCTGCAAAATAGCGATCAGCGCGGTGGATGAGACGATTGCCAGCGGCGGGACATTCGCCAGCGACATAGCAACGAACAGCAAATAGATCCGCGCTATCGTCGACGCCGCCGAGCCGACCGATGCCAGCAGCAGCTTGCCAAGCAGCGCCGGGCGCAGGCTCAGCGCGCCAAGCTGCGTGCCCCAGCGCGCAATCACATTGCGTATGCGCGCGGGTAGGAGTGGCAGCGCGCGCGCGATCAGCCACTCGCGCGGGCGGCGGGCCATCAGGAGCGGCGTGAGCGTAAACACTAGCGCCGCGAAGACGATCGTGGCGATCTGAGCGATCTGGGGCAGCAGATCCAGGAATTCGACCAGCGCCAGCAGCGCCAGCAGCGCCATGATCAGGAAATCGAACAATCGATCGAGTACGATGCTGAAGAGTGCCGGCGTCAGCTGCTCGCCGCGCTCCTTCAGATACCAGGCTTTGATGAAATCGCCCGACTGGCCGGGCGTGAGGCCGCCGAGGTACAGGCCGATCGTGTAGAGCGCCATCGAGTAGCCAAGCGGCGCCGCCCGCATGCCCAACTCATGCATCAGCAGGTTCCAGCGCCAGGCCTTGATGCCGATAAACACCGGCATCAGTGCTAGCGACAGCAGCACCGGCCAAGGGCTGATGCTGCCGAAGCTGGCCAACAGGCGTGTGAAATCGCTTCTCCAGAGGAAGATCAGCAGTAGCGTTGGGCCGATCAAGCGGATGCCCCAGCGCAGGTATTTGTTCATAGCTATCCCCAGAACCAAGAACCGGGTGCCCTCTGGGCGAACCAAGAACCCGCAGACACAGTTCTCGGTTCGCCCAGAGGGCACCCGGTTCTTGGTTCTTATTAGTGCTCCGGCCCTCGAAATCGCAAGCTAGCGATCTGCTCGGAGATCAAGCCAAACAGAAAAATGATCAGCCCGCCCAGGAAGAATATCCCGGTCGAGGGTGGAATATGCAGCCAGCGGTCGCCATTGGCGATCGACCAGGCATAGGCGGCGAGCGCGAGCGTTTCGAGCAGTAAAAAGATCGGGAAGAACACCCGCAGCGGGCTGAACAGCGTGACCATGCGCAAGATGATCAGCCCTTTGCTGACGCCGTTGCGGAACAGCTTGTGAGTGCTGGTGCCGGCCGCGCGCTTGCGCATGGCGATCGGCTCGAAGCGAATATGATAGCCCGCTGTCGCGAAGGCCAGCGCTGTCGTCACCGGCCAGCCGAATTTGTTTGGCAGCAGGTGGAGCAGATCGATCAGTACCGAGCGCCGCATGGCCCGGAAGCCCGAGGTCAGATCTTTCATCTCCATCTGCACCAGGTAGGTGCCGAAGGCATTCAGCGCGCTGTTGCCGAGCCAGCGGATGGCGTTCTGCTGGCTGCTGCGATCCGGGCGGGTGGCGATCACCATGTCGTAGCGTTCCATGTGCTGGAGCAGCTGCGGGATGTCGGCCGGGTCGTGCTGGCCGTCGGCGTCGATCACCACAATCACCTCGCCGCCGGCTGCGCGCACGCCGGTCTTGACGCCGGCGCCGTTGCCGATGTTGTAGGGCCGCCGGATCACCCGCGCGCCGGCGGCCGCGGCCGCGTCGGCGGTGTCGTCACGCGAGGCGTCGTCCACTACAATCACCTCGGCGTCGGGGCACTGCTCGCGCACCGCACGGATCACGCGGCCGATCGTCTGGCCCTCGTTCATCGCTGGTATGACGACGCTGACGCTGAATGGCCAGCGCGCTGCCGGGCCTGGCGGGGCCGGCTCAATACGCGGAAGATCGGCCTCAATGGTTGTCATAACATGTACCTTACTCAGACGAACGACCAAGGACGAAGGACGAACGCCAGCGCTGGCGACCTTCGTCGTTCGTCGTTCATTCCATCAAGCTTGCTCGGTCGATCTACTCGTTGCGTCCGTCCGTGATATTGACACAAGATGTTCGCGCAGCCGCTCGTACTCATAGAGCACCGGGAACTGCGGGAACTCGGCGACGATATTGGCCGGCGGGCGGAACAAGATGCCCGCGTCGGCCGCGCCAAGCATGGTTGTGTCGTTATACGAGTCGCCCATGGCGATCACGCGAAAATCAAGGCTTTGGAGCGCCGCCACTGCCTTGCGCTTGCCGTCGATCTGGCGCAGCCGGTAGCCGGCGATGTTGTTGTTCGCGTCGACCGCTATCGTATTGCAGAACAGGGTTGGCTGGCCTAACTTTACCATGAGCGGGGCGGCAAATTCATAAAAGGTGTCTGACAGAATAATGATCTGCATCTGAGCGCGCGCCCAATCCAGGAACTCCAGCGCGCCAGGCAGCGGATCGACGGTGGCGATCACCGCCTGAATATCGGCCAGCGTCAGCTTGTGCTCGCGCAGGATTGTGATCCGGCCGGCCATGAGCTGGTCGTAATCGGGTATGTCGCGGGTGGTCAGCCGCAGCCGCTCGATGCCGGTCTTCTCGGCCACCGCGATCCATATCTCGGGAACCAGAACCCCCTCAAGGTCGGATGCAAGAATGGTGGGTTTATGGGGCACGCGCTACTCCTCTAAATAACAGGACTTACGCGGTCGCGCTTTCAAACGCACTTTGCCTGCGGCAGCATGGTACTTCCCATTTCAGCTGTTTTACGTTTTTTCGCCCGCAGAGCGAAAAAACGAACAACAAGAAGAAGATAGAGTACCGCTGTGAATTACCACATCCGGGC
>Ga0137369_10004052_pt1 | contig 14964 bp, 12 predicted proteins | sample SagtaG_12_FD_104918 | JGI IMG/M metagenome (GOLD analysis project Ga0137369, IMG submission 104918) | Vadose zone soil microbial communities from Sagehorn Ranch, Mendocino, California, USA - Sage1_L_113_16 metaG | ecosystem: Environmental > Terrestrial > Soil > Vadose zone | place: USA... | reverse complement strand
TGAATCTCTCGGGCCGCCAGTTCCTTCATCATCGCCAAGAGATTTCGCGCCCCGCCTTCAATGCGAACCAACTCCACGCCAAGCTGCTTAAGCTTCGAGGCCGGACCAGCGTCGCTGGAAGTGAACAATAAGACTGGCTGCTCGCGGGCGGTTTGCGATAGTTGGTAATCATTCGGGAGGCGCAGACGATCGTCGAGTAAGACTCGTAACGGTGGTCGCCGCCGCGGCCGCCCCGAGCGATCAGTCAGCAAGGGGTCATCAGCCAGGACCGTTCCCGAGCCGACCAGAATTGCGTCGTATTGGTGGCGCAGTTCGTGCGCGCGCGCGCGGGCTTCTTCACCCGCGATCCAGCGCGAGTCGCCTGTCCGAGTAGCAATTTTTCCGTCGAGTGACACAGCCATTTTCAAATGAACGAATGGCCGGCCCGTGAGCATGAAGTGAATGTAGGCTTCGTTCAATCGAGAAGCTTCTTCGGACATTAATCCCGTGCAGACTTCGATCCCTGCTTCGCGCAGACGAGCAAACCCGCGTCCTGAGACTTGCGGATTAGGATCTTCGATGGGCGCGACGACGCGTTTGATTCCCGCTTTGATTAGCGCTTCAGTGCAAGGCGAGGTGCGGCCCTGATGGGCGTGGGGCTCAAGCGAGACGTAAGCAGTTGCGCCGCGAGCGCGACTCCCGGCTTGTTCGAGGGCTACTGTCTCCGCGTGCTTTACTTGATCGTAGAGATAGAAACCTTGACCAACGAGTTCGCCGTTCTCATTAACTATAACCGTTCCGACGAGCGGTCCTGGGCTAACTTGACCGATGCCGCGCGCTGCAACTTCCAAAGCGCGTCGCATCATTTCGCGATCTTCATCGGACCACATGCGCAATTCAGCCACAAAGCGTCAGGCAAATCCGTGGTTTGGACGACGAGGTTCGTCGTGTGGGTTCGTCACAATTAGTGTCCTTTCGTGGGCCAGAAAAGCGAACCACGAAATCACACGAAGATCTGTTAAGAAATACGAATTAAGTCACTAATTGAAGAGACTATTCACGTACTGCTCAGGATCGAAGATAACCAAGTCATCCAGCTTTTCGCCGATGCCGGCATATCGAATCGGAAGCCCCAGTTCTTTCGCGATCGCGACGGCGATTCCGCCTTTCGCAGTTCCGTCGAGCTTGGTCAGGACGATTCCGGTCACACCGGCAACTTTCAAAAACTGTCGCGCCTGTTCCAATCCATTTTGTCCGGTAACGGCGTCGACGACCAGCAGAGTCTCATGCGGCGCACCCTCGACTTCTCGAGCAGCAACGCGCTTCATCTTCTCTAACTCCGCCATCAAATTCGCCTTATTGTGCAAGCGGCCAGCAGTGTCGACGATCAGCACATCTGAGCCCCGCGCTTTCGCCGCTTTCATCGAATCAAACAGAACGGCCGCCGGATCCGTTCCTTGCCTCTGTTGAATCAGAGGCACGCCCGTGCGCTGCGCCCAGATTGCAAGTTGGTCGCTCGCCGCTGCGCGGAAGGTATCGGCGGCGCAAATCAGAACATCATTTCCTTCCGCTTTGATTCGTTGCGCCAGCTTCCCGATGGTCGTTGTCTTACCGACGCCGTTGACGCCCACAATCATCATTACGTAGGGCGCGATGTTTTCCGGCACGCTGTCTTCTGACGCGACACCATGCGCTTCTGAAGCCTGGAGAATTGAAAGCAACTCGGACTTCAACGCCTGCTTCAACTTTTCAATGTCGTCGATCTCTTTTCGACTGATGCCACGACGCACAGTTTCGAGGACGTGCATCGTCGTCGGCACTCCGATATCGGCGGCAATCAAAGCCTCCTCGAGCTCATCGAGCAAGGCCGCATCGATCTGCTTCGCGCCGGCAAAGACCGTATCGATCTTCTCCGAAAGCGACTCGCGCGTCGCCTTTACTGCGCGGCGAAAGCGCGCCGAAAGTTCCTGTTCCAGCGCGGCTTCACGCGCCTGCAACTGCTCGATCGAAAGATCGAGCCCAAGCACAGAAGTCTGCCACGGCGCGGGGCTGGACTTCTCCGGAGGAGTTACTTCAACTGGCGTGGCCAGTGCCTGCGGCTGGGTTTCAGCCTCAGTTTGAACTGCCGGCGAACTCCCGCTGGCGGGACGGCTCAGACCAAGCGAGACAAAATCATCCTTCTTTCTTCTCCAAAAGGCCATTAAAACCCCGGTTTTATAGAATGAAACAGAATAGATGCGATTATAAGCAGAAGAGTCGCGTTGCCACAAAAGCTCTGTCATTGAAGTCAACTTCGGCTAGCTTTCGAGCCATTGGGCCATCCGGCGATCGCAAACAAACGATCCACGAAATCACACGAATTTACGGAGATGCACGAATCGATGATCCGATCTCAGTTGATAAAAAACGAACCTCAGTCTAGCTCACCGCGAGAACTGAATCCGGCGTGGGAGCGGGAGGCATTGGATGCCCGGAACTGTAATGTCGATCGCTCTCCTGTCGCCTAACGCGCGTCACACCCGGACGGATCTTTCCGGCCTCGCACGCGGCGATGAAAGCGGCAACTATGCGCGCGTCGTAACGGGTGCCGACGAAACTCTTCAATCTAGTGAGCGCGGCTTCCAAATCCATCGCGCGTTGATAAGGCCGCTCGGTGGTCATTGCGTCAAACGTATCAGCGACGGACACGATCCGCGCCTGCACGGGAATCTCTTCGCCTTTCAGTCCTTGCGGATAACCTTCGCCGTTGATCATCTCGTGATGCATGTACATTCCCGGCAGAAAATCGCGCATAGCCGGAATCTGCGACATGATTTTGAACCCCTTCTGTGGGTGCGTTTTCATGATCTCGAATTCTTCGTCAGTCAAAGCAGAAGGCTTTTTCAAGACACGATCGTCGATGACGATTTTGCCCACATCGTGAAGCAAGGCGCTGACTCGAATTTTTTCGATCTCGTCTTCGGACAGTCCTAAGCCCTGCGCCGTAGCGATAGAAAATCGTGAAACTCGCTCGGAATGTCCACGCGTATATGGGTCCTTGCCGTCGATAGCCGCAGCCAAAGCCTTGACCGTGCCCAGAAAAAGTTCGCGGTTTTCAGCAGCCGAGCGCTGCAAGTCGCTGACAAAACGCTCGATTTGGTCGGTCATTTGATTGAATGAGGAGCCGAGTTCACCAAGTTCAGTTCGGCCCAACACGCGGACTCGCTGCGAGAAGTCGCCGGCTGCAATGCGCCTCGCGCCCGCGGCCAGCTCACTCACTGGCCGCGTCAGTGTATTCGCGAAATAGAAACCGATAACCAAAGTAAGTGCTGCCGCCAGCAAGCTTATGTAGAGAGTTTGACTGCGCATGTCGCGAACGGACGCAAGCGCGGCTGCCTCGTCCTGAATAGCAATAACACCGAGCAGTGAATTGCGATCAAGCTCCGCTGTAGCGTACGAGCCAAGCATGCTGGCGACACGGCCATCGTTCTGAATTGTGAACGGCGTTAATGCGGACTGAACTTGCGCGCCGGTTTCCAACCAGTCCTGGACCACTTTTAGATCGGTCATGGGCCGTTCGGAAAAAGCTACCGCGGCATCCGGATGCGCGACGGCTTTTCCGTTTTGATCCACGACGAAGACTACGGGCAAACCGGAGTCGAGCAACTCGCGAGCGCTCTTTGACGACGATTGCTGCACGGCTTTGAAGACTTCCTGAAAAGAAACTACCGCAACCACTACCGCGACGATTTCGTCACCATTCAAAACTGGAGCCGCAATTGTGAGCGCCATCTCTTGACCGGAACGAATGATTTGGGGCCGGCTGATAATTACGCCGCGGCCGCTCATGCGCGCCAGCACGTCGCCGATTCGCTGATCGACTTCCTCACGCTTGATCAAGTCGGGTTGAAAAGCGCGATGTACGCTGCCCTTCACGGGACAGATTGCGAGCGCGATCAGATTTGGATCGTCCTGAAGTGTCTTTTGTAAGCGTTCGTCGTAGCCGGAATCGTCACGCGAGCGAATGCCGCCGGCAATTTCAAATGCGCGCGCGACGCCTGTCACCACATCGCGATAACGCTGGCCATAGAGTTCGATCTGACGCGCCTTGTCCTGCACGAGCTGCGCCTGATAACGGCCCTCGATCGCCCGCAATTCATCCGCGCTGCGCCGCGAGAGCAGAGTGCCGGTGAGCGCCAGCGGCAAGAGGCCTACCAGCAGCAACACTGCTAGCACTACGTAAAGTAGACGGATTTTGCTAAAACGTTCGAACACGAGAAATTCTTTCGGGAAAGCGCCGGAGTCAAAAAGGGCATGTAACTCGCGGAAGACAACGTGGACTGGGCGGCTGAGATGATCCCAGCCTTAGATTAGACTAGTTGGTCATGCGCACCGTGTCAATGACTTGGTGGAAAGTAATATAAAGGCCAGTGCGAGGATTTGACACCCGATTGAATAATCCAGCGCGCCGTCTCGCTTCTTGCCAGCGGGAAAGTCTCTCGCAAATTGCACCTCTGCTTAACGACGAGGGCAAACAAGAACTCACTTTATCTTCTTGGCTTGAGCCTCTCGTCCGTTCAAGCGGATCATTGAATGCGTTACCTCTCCGTTCCTGCTCCAAACAAACATAATCTGCGCGTCATACTCTTTGACGAAGAACTCGATCTCCGACTCGGGCAGCAGTTCAATCTTAGGGTGTCCGGGCGCCTGCGCCACCAGCCTGTTGTCTTCTTTGCTTACGGTGATGATGAAGTCAGGCGCAAGCTCGTACTGCCCGACGTAAGCGTCATAAAGTTTGCGATCAACTTCAACCACCTTATGTTCCTGTCTCATGCTGCGTTGCACGCCGAGCACCATCGCCGCCAAGTCACGTGCTATTGTGTTAACAGGCGCGCTGTCTAAATTACTCATCACAATGACAGTGAGCCTGTCGTCCGGGAACCTCAGGATGTAGCCCGCGTAGCCTTCGATCCATCCCATATGACCAATATAGCGTCGCCCGAATTGCTCGGCGATGTCCCAGCCGTAGCCGTAGTTGAACTTGAACGGCGTGAACATCAAGTCCAAGGATTTCCGCGAGATCAGTTTTTCTGTGTAGAGAGCTTGATCCCAGCGGTACATGTCTTCCACCGTCGAGTACAAACCGCCGGCGGAAAACGGCACGGACATATCCACGAACGCAGCACTAACAAGTTTCTCTTTGCTTAAAGAGTAACCGGCGGCGCGATGCTTGATGATGCTTCCTCTATCTTCGTAGCCTGTGTTCGTCATTTCTAACGGCCCAAAAATGTTCTTTCGCATAAAAACATCATATGGCTCGCCCGACGCTTTCTCGATGATGTGCCCCAACAGAATGTAGCCAGAGTTTGAGTACCTGAATTGGGCGCCCGGTTTGAACTCGATCGTCAGTCTTCGTAGCTGCTCCATGTGGCGCGTGAGCAGTGAAGATAAACTTACCTGCTCGACTTGATTCAAGGAATAGCCAAAATTGGGAATGCCTGAGGTGTGCGTCAGCAGATGGTGGATGGTGATTGGTTGACAGGATTCCGGACAGTCCGGCAGGTACCTGCAGATCGAGTCCAGCACACTCAGCTTGCCTCGCTCTTGCAACATCATAACTGCCATCGCCGTGAACTGCTTCGTGAGAGAGCCGAGGCGGAATTTGGTTTGCGGCGTGTTGGGCACTTCATATTCTATGCTGGCCAGACCGTAGCCTTGGCTAACAATGACTCGCTTGTCCCGCGCAACAAGGATCGCGCCGCTGAAGTGGCTGCGCTCGACTACGGTGCGCAGGTACTCGTCAATCTTGGATGCGAGGTCTTGTGCGTGGCATGGAGCAAGACAAAGGAGCCATGTTGCGCATACAAGCGCAACGCTGCCCAAACGTTTGTCAACATTCTCCCGCATATTCTCAGGCAACCGGCAAGTTAGAACTTTTTGATACGCTCTTTCTGCTCGGGCGTGAACAGCGCGTAATAGAGGTCAATCCCCATGATGCAAGAACACGACCCATCAAAGCGCGCTCCCCCTGTTCATCACGCCCTCATTTCACCGCAGGGGTAGCACTTGCTTTCGGCATGTAGTAACCACGTCGCGAACTCACTACCAGCTTGCGCTCCTTACCTTGAGCATCGCGCGCTTTCACTTTTACTTCCAGCTTATGCATTCTCCCATCATCACGCTCGTTCTCGCCCAACGTGAAGCCGAGACTGTAACGGGAAGAAAGATCATTAGTTATCTGTTCAAGACCGGCGACGAGGTCCTCAGGTCTGTGGACTCTCACCTCCGCCCCGCCCGTCTGCTTCGAAAAGTATCCAGCGCTTCCGGTCAAGCTCGCGCCGAATAGCCTCAGGGATTGATTGAAGATCGGGGCGAGAGTCGCGGCAAGCTTCGCCATGTCAAAGGTGAGCGCACTAAAGATAATGTTGCTTCTAATCAGCTTTGCCGCGGCTTTGTCGCGCAATGGGAAGTCTGAAGTATCCAATGTATTTAACCCGTTAGAGACGTAGAGCAGCACGGTTTGTGAGTCGGGGCGCTCCTTCGTCGCGACACGGGCTGCTTGTTCAATGGCTTCATCCATGACGGCAACCGGGCCATCGTCACGGAGTTGAGCAAAAGAACTGAGTGATCGCAGCGCGGCTATCACCTTCCCGCGATCACGAGTCAAGCCAGTGAGCATCTCAGGCATGTTGCCCGCTGGACTCCGAATCAACATCACGGCAACTTCATCTTCGGGCGAAAGCCTTGCTAGTACAGCCGCTAGGGAAGCCTGAATCTCATTCCGCTCAAGGTATCTGATTGCACCAAGCGGCAATTCAAGATTCAAGAAGATGATCAATGCCAGCGGTCGGAGCACATCACCTTCCCGACTGAAGTAAGAGATCGTTCGCCGCTTCCCATCCACCAGCACTTGGAAGTTTTCACGTGCCAAGTCTCTGATTGGTTGACCTGTGCGTTTATCTTTGACGAGCGTATCCACAAACACCACACGTGTATTCACACGGACAACGTCGCTCGGCTCTTGTGTTACTCGAGTTGTTGACGCCTGGCTTGAAAGTTTCTGAAAGGTGCGCACACGCTCCTGTGATCGCGCGGGAATGAGTGTCATCTCGCAAAGTAGCAGAAGAAACAAACTGCAAAAAACGAAAGGCCCCTTCTGTCTCATGGATCTTTGTCGCTTCCTACCCACCCTGTTGCTGTGTGGGTAAAGACGCTGCAAACGTAACTATCGCTAGATGTCAGCAGCGTCTTTCCCCCCTCAATGGTTCTTCACGGTAAGCCGACAATTATACCTTAGTAGCACCAACCTGAACCTGGCGGACTACCGATGCTGTTTTTTGCGGTGTATCCACAGCACCATCCAGCATAATAGGTGGCGTTTATCAGACAAGTGACCCAGTGGACATGCGGGGGGCAGTTTCCGTAGAAGTATCCGAAGGATCTGAAGAAGCAACTGAAAAACCTCCTTAGGAAGTTCCAGACCGGCCTGGGTGCTGTCGGCGCTCCTGTGGTGTTGATGAATGAGGCTTTGAGAAACATCCCGCCAGACTTATTGATAACAGGCGCTTGTACTATCAAGCAGGCATTGCCACTGCACGGCTCCCCGCGAGATGGATCGCCTCCGTCCGGCGGATAATACACCTCATCGGTTACTTGCCAGTCCGTAGGGTTTTCTGAGTAGTAATCGTCCATGGCGCCGTTATAGGTGTAGCTCTGACCGTCAGAGTAATCGCTCGCATAGACGGTTCCTTCCCATATGTGATCTGGACCGTCGTAGGTAATGAACGTCATTTCGCCATCACTGCTTGCATACGTCCCGTCTTGAGGCGGCGTGTACGAAGCGGCGCGGAACGTTGGTGGTTTTGCTTGCGAGATAGCTTTCTCGCCGTGCAAGACGACGAGGCTTAAATCCCAATTGGGCTTCTTGCCCATCTTCTCCATGTCTTTCATGGCGCGGTTAAAGGCCTTGTTCGAGGCGCGAAGTTGCAGCACGCGCAATTTGGCGGCCTCGCCTTTCAGTTTTTCTATCGGTTTGTTTCCTTGCTGGCTCTTACACCCTCCCGTTGCAGAAGTCGATGACGACGAAAGCGGCGCGGGCACGGTCAGCACCAACATAGCTATGCCGAGCAAGTAGCTCAGGATATAACGCGACGAGTTTTTCATTGGAGTATTTTCCTTTCTGGGTTGAGCCACTGCCGCGCTTTGCGCTAAGATGCGGGTTGCTTAGCGACGTATCTGTTGACGCAAAGCGTGAGAGAAGCTTGTTGCAACGCGGCCCGCTCATCACGCGCTTGCGATGATCGGGCCCTCTTTTTGCCTTGGTCGATCAATACCATTATTACTCTCGGTGCTCCGAGTTGAACTCGCTTTTTACGGTTGTGTTAACCGCTAAATCGGCATACAATTTCCGCTCTCTCAATTCCGCGTAAATCGTTTCATAAACTGTGGTAGGCTTTATATAGTAAGAACTGGTGCAAGTCCTGAGAGAGTCCTGAAATAGTTCTGAAAAAGCTCTGATATCGATGAAGCTCCCAGAACGAGTCTACGATTTCGGCCGCTTTCGCCTCGACACAAGCGAACAGGTATTGTTTTGCACGGGCAAGCCGGTTCACCTGACGTTGAAAGCCTTCGCGGTGCTGCGGGTGCTCGTCGAAAACGCCGAACATGTCGTGGAGAAGGACGAATTGATGCGACAGGTTTGGCATGATGCGGTTGTCGAAGATGACAACCTAACCCAGGCCGTTTGCGAACTGAGACGAATCCTCGGCGAGTGTCGCGAGCGACCTGAGTATATTCAGACCGTTCACCGTCGAGGGTATCGTTTCATCGCCGGGGTGAGCGTGGCGAACGAAGAATCGCTGACACGCAAACTAAAATCTACGCTACGCCGGCCTTCCGATGACGGCGGCGAAGTACACCATCTCTATATGAGAGGCCGTCACTACTGGAAGAAATACACAGTGGACGGATTGAATAAGGCCATCGATTACTTTCGTCGAGCGATAAGAATTGATCCCGATTATTGCCTCGCTTACACAGGACTGGCTGATTGCTATTACCGCCTCGCCAACATAAATCTGCCTCCCGCAAAGGTGATGTCCAAAGCCAAGGCCGCCGTAATCAAGGCCCTAAGGATGGACGACACTATCGCCGAGTCTCATACTCTACTAGGGCTGATCAGGATCTTTTATGATCGCGATTGGCCAGCCGCGGAAGGGGAATTCAAACGAGCGATTGAGTTAGACCCGGAATCCCCGTTACCTTACAAGCGTTACGGCTGGGCGCTCGGACTCACGGGGCGCTTCGATGAAGGTATTAGAGAACTTAATAAGGCTCTCGATCTTGACCCTCGATCGCCGGATATTCTGACTGGCCTGGGAATAATCCTTCATCTCGCGCGTCGCTATGACGAAGCCAGTGCACAGGCGCAAATGGCGCTTGATACAGAACCCGAGTTCTTTCCGGCTCGTGTTCTCTTAGGTATGGCTCATATTCAACAAGGCCGACTGACCAAGGCCGTCAAGGAATTGGAAAGAGCGACTTCGTTCACAGATGTCCCGTGGGCGCTAGGTTACCTGGGCCATGCTTACGGGGTTTCGGGAAGACAGCGACAAGCTCTACGGGTCCTTAGCGAATTAGAGAAACGAGCTGAAAGAATCTACGTTTCGTCATATGCATTGGCTCTCATCTATGCCGGGCTGGGTCGCAAAGAACGTGCTCTGGAACTTATTATGAAGACCTGCGAAGAACGAAACGAGATGGTGGGTTTCGCCATGAACAGTCCTGAATTCGACTCCTTGCGTTCAACTACCTGATCCACGCTGCTAAACTAGTTCCCCACAAAAAGAACGCGAAAACCGCGCGAACCACACGAACAAACCTACAAACTGAAGTTTGGAGCAAAACTAAGCGATACTTTTGCCGACTTCTGCCCGAAAGCCTGCGTCTAAAGGATTGATCGCGCGAGTTGTTGCGCGCGAACATTTGGATGCGGCCTCGCCGCCGGACGCGAGCACGAACCGAATGGAGACGGCCACCAGCGACGAACAGATGGTAGAACGCGCCTTGACCGGCGACCCGGAGGCGTTCGGCGAGGTTGTGCGTCGTTGGGAGCGGCGCATCTTCGCGCTGGCCTTTGGGATGCTGGGTCGCGAGGAAGATGCGCGCGATGCGACGCAGGAAACGTTTCTGGCGGCCTTTCGGAATCTGCGTGGCTTTCGCGGCGAAGCAAAGGTCTCTTCGTGGCTGCACCGCATTGCGGTCAATCAGTGCATCACCCGGCAACGGCGCGCGAAGGTCCGTAGCGAGACGGCGCTCGAAGACGAAGCCGAACAGAACGCGGCCGTCTTTGCTTTGCCTTCTGAGATTTCGCCGGCGCGTGCCGCTGAAAGCAAACAAAGAAGCGCCGCGGTGAGAGTAGCAGTCGGTGCGTTGCCGCCAGACCTGAGACAGGTGGTGGTGATGAAAGAGTTCGAGGAACTTACGTTCCAGGAAATATCAGAGGTTTTGGGATTACCATTGAGCACAGTCAAAAGCCGGCTATACACCGCGCTTAGGCAATTGCAGATGCGTTTAGAGAAATTTGGCGGACAGACGGGAATGCGAGGTAGTTGTTATGAGCAAAGATAACGAAAGACCGATATGCCACCGGGCGGAAGATCTGGTTGCGTATCTCTACAACGAAGCAAGCGAGACGGATGCGAAAGATTTTTCCGATCACGCAGAGCACTGCGATGCTTGTCGATCCGAACTGACACTTTTTCGCGGCGTGCACGAGTCGATAGAGTTATGGCGTAATGAAGCCCTTGGCGCGTCATTCAGTCCGGCTTCGCCGAGCGCAAGTGACTTTGCTACCGGAGCAGATTCTGCTCCGTTCGTCCAACGCGCGCGAAAGCTTTCGGCGTTTCAGGCGCTGCGCGAATTCTTTACCGTCTCGCCAATTTGGTTACGCGGCGCAACTGCGTTTGCCGCATTGCTTCTTTGCGTGCTGGCTTTCGTTGTAGTTACGCGTTCATTGAGACAGCCAACGCAGGTTGCAAACAAATCGGGTCAAGAGAAGCTATACACGGCAACCGATTTCAAAACCGCCGTCGAGAAGGCAGTCAACGATAAGCTTAGTCAGTCGGATGTCTCGGCTCACTCACAAAAGCTCGCTTCGAGCCAAGGTCAGGTTACGTTGCCGAACCAGCAGCGCCCAGCGCGTCGCGAACTGGCGCGTAATTCCTTGCCGATGCGCACTCAACGCACCCGCGGTTTGTCGCGCGCGGAGCGCGAACAACTAGCGGCGGATCTGAGACTGATTCCCGGCAGAGAGGAAACCGATCTGCCGTTCGTGTTCTCTGAAGAGCCGAATTAATGATCGTTAAGTTATAACTAAACACAAGGTGCAATCATGAATCAAAAACTAAGAGGAATAACGCGATTGCTGGGCTTGGTCCTGCTGTTATCGACGGCTGAGTTGGTGGCATCGGCGCAGACACGGAACCCCCAAACCAATCCGGCGGATGCTGGGCAAACGCAGACTCAGCAGCAAGCCAATCAGCCTAATCAGACGCCTGCGCTGATAGATCAATTGAACTTGACCCCAGAGCAGATCCAAAAGTGGCGTGCGGTGAATTTGGGACTCAGGAGCGAACAGCAAGCGGCCAATCAACGACTAAGACAGGCAAGGCGAACTCTCGCTGACGCCGTGGAATCTGCGTCTCCAAACGAAGAACTAATCAAACAGCGCGCGCACGAAGTGTCCGATGCGCAGGCGGCAATTATCCAACTGCAGGCTTTGCGTGAGGCGCGAATGCTTCAGATACTGACTCCGGAGCAAAGGGTAAAGCTAAGAGAGATACGCCAGCGCCAGCAGGCGATCCGACGAGCTGAAAATCAACAGGGCCAACGCAACGTAGGAGGGCGGCAGAACGGTTCGCCGCGCAATACGAACTCGCCTCAAACGTTGAAACCAAACCAGCGGAAGCTGATGAAACAACAGCAGAAGCCCTTGAAATAGGCACTCTCTTCCGAGTATCTATCCAGTCCGTCACGAGAAAGCCCAACCTCGATCCGGGTGGCCGTGGCCGTTTTGATTCCACCTGCGCTGTTCATTTGGGCCGAGACAGAACTGCGCGAGTAGAGATCGGGCAGTTCCACATTCGAGCGGAGAACCGTGTTCACTCCCCAAAAGTAATCGAGCCTATTGTTATCAACCCTTGACGCGCGCACTCGGTTTTGCGCATGATAAGTCGCTCTGTTGAAATTGCTTCGTTGCGGCGGTACGGTACTCAATTTTCTTGAAATCACTGACGCGCCCTCTGCCTGTACGGCAAGTCACCTCCGAAAGAATTAGCGGCACCGCGGCGTACCGGGCGGCATTCGGTTCTCGCTAAGTCACGCATGAACATCTTCAAGCGTCTTCTGCTCGAATTGCAGGAAATGTCCTTGCTCTCGGCGCGAGCGGCACTTGGAATCTTCAAGAAACCCCGTTACATCCCGGAAACGATCGCGCAGATGGACAGCATCGGCGTAGGGTCGTTGACGATCATTATTCTCACCGGATTTTTTACCGGCGGCGTACTGACGCTGCAAACCTATCAGACCCTCGCCTCATACGGCGCAACCGATCAACTTGGTTATCTGGTTTCAATTTCGCTGGTGCGAGAATTGGGCCCGGTGTTGACGGCGTTAATGGTCACCGGTCGAGTGGTCTCGGCAATCTCGGCAGAGCTGGGTTCGATGGTCGTCTCAGAGCAAATCGATGCGATGCGAGCCCTGGGAACCGATCCAAACCGCAAGTTGGTGGCGCCGCGGCTCATCGCGCTGATCGTTACGTTGCCGCTGCTGACATTGGTCGCCGACGTAATGGGAATCGCCGGAGGCTGGGCGGTGTCAACCTTTCTTTACGATCTGCCATCGTCGATGTTTATTAATTCAGTGCGAGACGGTATTACGACTGACGACATCATCGGCGGAATTATCAAGCCGTTGGTCTTCGCGTTTCTGATGGCCACGATTGCCTGTCACAAGGGACTGAAGACTGAAGGCGGCACCGTCGGCGTGGGACGCTCGACGACTACGGCGGTGGTCACGGCTTCGATCATTGTAATCATCGCGGACTTCTTCCTTGCTAAAGCACTTCAGGTTATTCTAGGCACTACGACATGAGGGCTGAAACTCCAGTTCACCGGCCCGGAACTCAACCGCCGGACAATCGCGTCAGTGAACGCGCCGCTGAGTCTACCTTTCGCGAGGTGGACGATACCGATCGGGCGATTCCGTCGATTGAATTTCGCGACGTGACGATGGTTTTCGATGACCGCAAGGTGCTCGACAATCTAAGCTTCAAGGTAATGAAGGGTGAGACAAAGATCATTCTGGGCGGGTCAGGCTGCGGCAAATCGACTACGATCAAGCTGGTGCTCGGCCTGCTCAAGCCGGACAGCGGGCAGATTTTGGTCGATGGCGAGGACATTACCAATTTCTCGGAAGTCGAAATGATGCGCGTGCGAAAAAAGATCGGCATGATCTTTCAGGAAGGAGCGCTGTTCGACTCGCTTTCAGTTTACGAAAACGTGGCGTTCAAGCTACACGAGCAGGGCGTGCCGGAAGATCAAGTTGAAAGCGAAGTGCGCCGCATGCTCCGGTTCGTGAATTTGGAACAGGCGATCGATAAGATGCCGGCGGAACTTTCAGGCGGCATGCGCCGTCGTGTCGGCATCGCCCGGGCCTTGGTAGGCGATCCGAAAATTGTGATGTTCGACGAGCCGACTGCGGGCTTGGATCCGCCGACTGCGCGCACCATCTGCGAGTTGGCGATGAAGCTGCGAGACCTGGAAGACGTATCGTCGATCTTCGTCACGCACGAAATGAATAATCTCGATTATCTAACATCGGAATACGCGGTCGTAAACGAAGCCGGCGAGGTGGTTTTCGAAACGGAAGGCGAGAAGCTCTGCCTCATCAATTGCAAGGTCTTGATGATGAGCGATGGCCAGGTGATCTTTAGCGGCACGGACGAAACGTTGCGCAAGGCGGACGATCCCTACATTCAAAAGTTTCTGCGCGGACACTGAAGTAGCCTGGGTACGCAGGCGTCCCGCCTGCATTGACGCAGCATCAGTTATCGAAGAAGCAAGCGGGACGCCCGCGCACCCAGAACCCAAAATCGCAAATTTTCCAGGTGGAATCATGCCAAAAACAACTCGAAACGTCGGCCTTAGCGAACTAAGAGTCGGCTTGCTCGTTCTGATCGCGATCGGCATTCTGGTCGTGCTGATTCTGAACGCTTCTGGCACGCTTAATCCTTTCGCAAGTCACTTGCATTTGCGAGCGCGCTTCAACGACGCGAACGGACTGCGCGAAGGCTCTGAGGTGAGGCTGGCCGGCGTGCGGATCGGCAAAGTCGATCGCATCGAACTACTGAAGCCGAGCGACTTGGGCAACCAACCCAATCCGCAAAAAGTGCAGGTCTACTTGAGCGTCGATACCAAGATCGACGGCACTCCAGCCACTGAGCGCATACGCACCGACTCGACCGCGCAACAAGCCTCGCCGAGCATCCTCGGCAGCGAGATGTTGGTCAACATCACGCCCGGTACTTCGCTGGGCCAGGCGGTCACCGAGAATTTCTTGCTGCCTTCGACTTCCGGCAGCACGATGGCCGATCTGGCTACCTCGGGAACCGATCTGGCGCAAAGACTCAGCAAACTTTCCGATCAACTCAACGAAGTCGTCAAGAACGTGCGCGAAGGCAAAGGCACCGTGGGACGTTTGTTCAATGACGAGGCGCTCTACAACAACCTGAACGCGACGATTCGCGATGCGGAAGATTTGGCGCAGCAAATCAAGAGCGGCAAAGGCACGGCGGGCAAATTCATTTATGACGAGGCGCTCTACAACAATGCCAATGAAATCGCTGCGAATCTGAAAAAACTCTCCGACGATCTGAGCGCGGGCCGGGGCACCGCCGGCAAGCTGCTGGAGAGCGACGAGATGTACAATAAGATCAATCGCATCGCC
>Ga0137369_10004051_pt1 | contig 14967 bp, 12 predicted proteins | sample SagtaG_12_FD_104918 | JGI IMG/M metagenome (GOLD analysis project Ga0137369, IMG submission 104918) | Vadose zone soil microbial communities from Sagehorn Ranch, Mendocino, California, USA - Sage1_L_113_16 metaG | ecosystem: Environmental > Terrestrial > Soil > Vadose zone | place: USA... | reverse complement strand
CGATGTGCCGTGCTCTTCAGACCCATGGCCTTGAAGTGCACTTAGCCAGCACGGATGCGGAACCTGGCGGACACATCGAGGTCGAACTTGAATCCCCCACCACGTTCGAAGGTGTGCCCGCGATTTTCTTCCGTAGGCAAGGGAGCCGGGGGTTCGCATTTTCTCGCCCGATGGCGAGATGGCTCGATCACAACGTTACCGATTTCGATCTCGTTGATATTCACGGAGTTTTTTCGCACGTTTGTCTTTCTGCATCCCGCGCGTGCCGAAAAAAGGGAGTTCCGTACGTGATTCGGCCGCATGGACACCTCGAGCCATGGGCCCTGGATCAGAAGCCCGCCCGAAAGAAGATGTTTCTGAAACTCGGTGGGATGAGCATGTTGCGCAACGCGGCGGCGATTTGCTATGTCAGTGCAAGCGAAAGGCTCGAATCTGAGAAAGCGCTGGCTGTGAACCACGGCGTGACAATTCCTCTCGGCATCAAGCTGGATGAACTGACTGCGCCCGCAGCGGGTGAGCAAGGTCACAACTGCCGGCCTTATGTCCTGGTGCTTTCCCGCCTTCTACCTAGTAAGGGCATCGATGTCTTGTTGCAGGCGTTTATCGCTGTGCGAAAGCATCCGAGTCTGAGCGATTGGCAGTTGGTAATTGCCGGTTGTGGCCCACCTGAGTATGAAGCGCTGCTGAAACATCTGATTACGCAAAGTGGCACCGACGAAGCTGTGCGTCTGACCGGTTGGCTCCGCGGAGAGGCAAAGGCGCGGGCGCTGGCCGAGGCATCGCTGCTAGCTTTGCCTTCGCATCATGAAGCCTTTGGGCTTTGCGTTGTCGAAGCAATGGCGCTTGGCGTGCCGGTTTTGGTTAGCCCGCAAAACGGCCTAGCGACAGACATTCAGGCGGCGGGCGCGGGATGGATCACTCCAGTCGACACAAAATCCATTTCTGACACCCTGACGGCCGCCTGCGGCGATCACGAAGAACGTCGACGGCGCGGAGAAGCGGGACGGAACCTGTCACGAAAGTTCAGTTGGGACGCAGTTGCCCGGCAGCTTATACAACTCTACGAATCAGTGATCGTTTCTCGGGCCAAATGATTGACCAAATCACACCACTGATTCTCACCTACAACGAAGGGCCGAACATCAGGCGCACATTGGAGCAACTGCGCTGGGCGCGGGAGGTTGTGGTTGTCGACAGTTTTAGTGACGACGAGACGGTCGTGATAGCGTCGAGCTTTCCACACGCGCGTTTTTTTCAGCACGAGTTTGATACGCTTGCTGCGCAGTGGAATTTCGGACTGAGAGATACAGGGATTTCCTCAGAATGGGTCTTGGCCATGGACGCGGACTATATTGTGACGCCGGAGTTGATTGAAGAGTTGAGAACGTTGCGACCGAACCTGAAAACAAATGCTTATCAGACGAAGTTCACTTACTGCATCGATGGAAGAGTTTTGCGTAGCGGCGTGTACCCACCAGTAACTGTGCTCTACAGGCGTGAATTTGCGAGCTATGAACAGGATGGTCATGCCCAGCGATTGATTGTTGACGGCAAGGTCGAGACCTTGCGCGCGCGGATTCTGCACGACGATCGGAAACCGCTGAGTCGCTGGTTTCAATCACAGCAGCGCTACATGGCGCTGGAAGCGAAGAAGATCGCTTCGGCGGATGCGGAGACCCTAGGCATTGCCGATCGAGTTCGAAGATTGAGAGTGATTGCTCCGCTCGCGGTCCTTTTCTATTGTCTGGTGGTTCGTGGCGGCGTCCTGGATGGATGGGCAGGATTCTATTACGCATTTCAGCGGATGTTGGCGGAGTTGCTGTTGTCGCTTTATCTGATCGAGCAGGATCTGAACGGGATCGGGAAACGGAAGTTGGTTGCCACAGAGCCGCAGAGTCACGGAGGGTCAGCCGACGAAACTGACCGGTCGCGTAAGGAGTCAGTACCACCTGCGTTAGCGGGTGGGTCTGCTCGCTAACGTTGCTAGCTTGCCAGAAGATTTACGAATACCTCATGAGGGCATTATCATTTGGTTATCAGACAAATATGAGCCAGTTCAATTCCGGGAGGGATGAATCTTTATGAGCACTACTTTGGATCTCGACCAGATGACGACTGAAGAGAAGCTGGCGGCGATGGAGGAACTCTGGGCCGACCTGTCGCAGAGAGACGCCGTACCAGTGCCGCAATGGCATAAGGATATCCTGGACGAACGTCAGCGCCTGATCGACGAAGGAAAGGCCGAGTTCATCGATTGGGAAACAGCCAAGAAACAGATCAGGGAACGAGTCTTGTGAGGCAAAAAACGCGCCCGACCTGAAGCGCGTGATGAGTTGCAAAGAGTATCTAACCGATTAGCAGAGGAACACTATGCAAGTTCAAGAAATGACGATAGATCAACTCAAGGGTTTGATCCGGGAAACCGTCGAGGAAAAGCTTGAGGAAATGCTGGGAGATCCTGATTGGGGCCTGGAGTTGAAAGATGAAGTTCACGAGAGGTTAAAACGATCGCTTGAAGAAACGGAGCGTGGCGTCTCCGGTATAGCAGTTGACGATGTGGTCAAGAAGACCGGGCTAAGGTGGTGATGTGCAGGTTGAGTTCAAGCCGGAAGCGCTTGATGAATTAGAGAAGCTTGACCCTGTCATTGCTCAACGCATCCTCACCAAGACTAAATGGCTATCCGAGAACGTTGATCAAATTACACCTCAACCGCTGACAGGTGCGCTAAAAGGACTGCTCAAACTGCGGATTGGTGACTACCGAGTTATCTATTCGATCAATCCGCAAAAGCTGCTCCTAACAGTTCACATGATTGGCCATCGTCGCGACGTTTATCGTTGATCTTCGCCGCCGAATTCTGAAGTTCAGCATGAGTGCCTGCCAGCCTATGTGATTGGTTCGTCTGAACCCAGAAACTTACATGATCATTCTCGGCATAAATGCTTATCACGGTGATGCGGCCGCGGCGATCGTCCGCGATGGTGAGTTGATTTCCGCGGTCGAAGAAGAGCGGTTCAATCGCATCAAGCATTGTGCGGGTTTTCCCACGCAGTCGATCAAGTATTGTTTGCGGGCGGCGGGAATTGGGATTGAAGAAGTCGATCACGTCGGCATCTCGCGCGATCCTTCGGCGCACTTGCACAAGAAGGTTCTGTTCGCGGCGAGACGGCTTAGCAACAGAGGAACAGAGGCGCGGAAAGCAGGAGGCAGTCAGTACCACCTGCGTGAGCGGGTGGGTGGTTTGCATGAACGGTGGCAATTGGAGGTCACACAGGAACATGCGGACGGGACGTCCGCGCTCCCAGCGATAGGCGACGCAGCATTAGGAGATGGAGACGGGATGTCTGAGGTTTCAGGGAACGGCAACGGTCATGGATTGATGCGTCAAGTTATCGATCGTTTGCGCAACGCCGGTAAGGTTCGCGACTTGAAAGATCAATTGGCGAGAGCGCTCGGCCTTCCGACTTCGAGGTTGCGCGCGCGGTTTCATAGCATCGAACATCATCGGGCGCATTTAGCTAGTTCGTTCTTCGTTTCACCATTCGAACGCGCGGCGCTGCTCTCGCTCGACGGCTTTGGCGATTTCATTTCGACGATGTGGGGAATCGGAGAACGGAACTCGATAAAAGTTCTGGGCCAGGTTGAATATCCGCACTCGCTCGGCATCGTCTACACGGCGACAACGCAGTTTCTCGGGTTTCCGCATTATGGAGATGAAGGAAAGGTGATGGGACTCGCGCCGTATGGCGAGCCACGATTCATCAGAGAGTTTCGCGACATCATTCGGACTGAAAAGAAAGGGCAATTTCGGCTCAATCTGGATTATTTTCGCCATGCGGCGGAAGGCGTCGAGATGACCTGGAATGACGGCTCACCTACGATCGGGAGAATATTTTCGGACGAGTATCTGTGCAAGTTTGGCGCGGCCCGCGAGCCGAATGCGCAGTTGACCGATCGAGAGAGCGACGTGGCTGCGAGCTTGCAATTGCGGCTGGAAGAAGTTGCTTTCCACGTTCTTAATCACTTGCATGATGAAACGGGTCTCACCGATTTGGGTTTATCCGGCGGGGTGGCTTACAACTCGGTGATGAATGGCAAGATCCTTTTGCATACGCCATTTCGAAGAGTCTTCGTACAGCCCGCGGCGGGCGATAGCGGCACAGCGTTGGGTGTTTGTTATCAGATTCTGAGCGAGGTGACGAAGAGCGGGGCGAAGGGCAAAGAGCAAAGTGCGAAGGGCAAAGAGTGGAGCGCACGAGGCGAAGAGGGAAGTGCGAAGAGTTTAGGGCAAGAGGCCAATAACGCTTCGCGCTTCGCCCTTTGTTCTTTGCCGTTCACAGGACCGGAGTTTAGCGATGAAGAGATATTGAAGAAACTGCAGATCTCAGAATCCAAATTTCAGATTTCAGATTCCAGAGCTCAAATCTCAGACCTCAAATCTCAGACCTCAAATCTCAAATCCCAGATTTCGGATTTCAACTATCAAGAGTCAGATCGCGCACTTCAAAGGCAAGATGCGACATTTGACGCGTATCCGGATTCGGAAATCACCAGGCGCGCGGCCCGGGACATCGCCGACGGTCTCGTCGTCGGTTGGTTTCAGGGACGAATGGAGTTCGGACCGCGTGCCCTTGGCAATCGGTCGATTCTAGTTGATCCGCGCCGCGCCGAGATGACAGAGATTCTCAATCAGCGCATCAAGAAGCGCGAGCAGTTTCGGCCGTTCGCGCCGTCGATTTTGGAAGAGCAGGTGGGAGAGTATTTCGAGCAGACTCATCCTTCGCCAACGATGCTGATGGTCTATCAGGTTAAACCTGAGCGGCGATCGGAGATACCGGCGGTGACTCATGTCGATGGGTCTGGCCGAGTGCAAACGGTTTCGCCAGAAACGAATTTGCGCTTCTATCAATTGATTAAAGAATTCTACAAACTTACGGGTGTCCCCGTAGTTCTGAATACGTCTTTCAACGAAAACGAGCCGATCGTCTGCACACCCCACGACGCGATTGATTGTTTCCTAAAGACGCGAATGGATGTGTTGTATATTGGGAATTATTCTGTGCGAAGAATAGCAGACGCGTCATCAAGAATCGTGGCTGACTGCTGAAGACTTCCGTCACCTATGTGCTGAAATTGAAAATTGAAAATTTGGCGAAGCGGCAATCGAAGTCTCCCGACTCGGGCGCAATGGTCACGCGCACGAAGCGCGACGAGCAATTTACGATTTGCATTTTTCAATTTTCAATTTTCAATGTAACACACCTAGCAGTGTCGTCTTGTTAATTCTAATTCCGTAACCGTCGCATGAAGATCCTCCTCCTCAATCAGTGTTTCTGGCCCGATGTGGTAGCCACGGCTCAGCAACTGACCGAAGCGGCGCGCGGCCTGAAGGAGCGTGGCCACGAAGTTACGGTGATTTCGAGCCGGCATGGTTACGACGATCCGGGACTGCATTTTTCTGGGCGTGACCACTGGAACGGAATCGATATCGTGCGCCTGCGTTCCCTCAGCCTCGGCAAGAATAGGGTATGGAAAAGAATACTGAATTTTGCCACCTTCTCAATAGCCTGTGCGTTGCGGTTGGCGGTTACGCCTCGACATGATGCAGTCGTCGCGTTGACTTCGCCGCCGCTGATATCCTGGCTGGCCGCGATGTTCACTCGCATCAAAGGGGGACGGCTCGTTTTCTGGGTCATGGATTTAAATCCTGATGAAGCTATAGCAGCAGGTTGGCTGAAAGCTCAGTCGGCGACAGCGAAGGCGCTCAGTACCTTGCTGCAAAGCAGCATGCGCCGCGCGGAACGAATTGTCGTGCTCGATCGGTTCATGCGAGATCGCATCGTCGGGAAGGGAATTTCGAGAGACAAGATCGCCATTATCCCTCCATTCAGTCATGACTCACTCCGCTACGATGAAGAGGGCCGAGAACTATTCAGAATGCGTCATAATCTATCGGGGAAATTTGTCGTGATGCATGCCGGCAATCACAGCCCTTGTCATTCGCTCGATACTCTGTTGGCGAGCGCGACGCAACTCAGAGGGCGTGACGATATTGTATTCTGCTTTGTGGGGGGCGGCAGCGAACTATACAAAGTGCGAAACTATGCGCGCGCGCACGAACTTGAAAACGTTCGTTGTCTGCCGTATCAGCCACAAGCGGAGTTGGCGGCTTTGCTATCGGCGGCAGACCTGCATGTAGTCGTCATGGGCGAAGCGTTTCGCGGTATAGTCCATCCGTCCAAGATTTATAACATCCTGGCGATTGGTTTACCGTTTCTTTATATTGGTCCAAGTGAAAGTCACATGGGTGACATAATCGCACGATTTAACGGTAATGGTCTGGCAACGCAGGCTCAACAGGGAGATGTTCCCGAAGTGGTGACGCAAATTCTAAGTTTCGCCGACGGGTCGAACGGTAAACCTGCACCCGAGCCGGCATCGCTGGCCCAGGATTTTTCCAGAAGCGCGTTGCTGCCTCGTTTGATCGCAGAGATTGAGTCGTCAGATTCGGCAAGTAGCATCGACCTAAGTCTCTCAGTCGCGTCTCCAGTCGTCGCCGCAGTTGGCGATCAGGCGCCAACGATGACAGACTGAGATGTCTGCGGAAAGTAAATGAAGACTTATTTCGCACTGTTTCTAGTCGCCGCCTGCGCGTCTCTGATACTGACGCCTTTGTTGCGCCGTTTCTGCGAACGTTACCGGTTGGTCGACGAACCAAAGGATGAGCGGCGCATTCACCAAAAAGCTGTGCCGCGACTGGGCGGCGTGGCCATCTTCTTGTCGATTCTGATCGCGTTGTCGCTACTGGCGCTGGTCAATAATTCATTAACGAGGACGCTGCATTCCGATATAAAAGGAATCGTTGTCCTGCTGGGCTGCGGTGTGTTAGTGCTGTTACTCGGTGTCTACGATGACCTGCGCGGCGCCAACGCGACGGTGAAATTTGCCGGCCTCGCGGCGATAACGGTTTTGTTCTATGGCTTGGGCGGCCGCATCGAGGGACTTTCTATTCCTTTTGTCGGCGGCGTTACATTTCATCCTATTCTGGGATTCCTGTTGACCGCAATTTGGGTCGTCGGAATTACTAACGCTTTCAACTTAATTGACGGCGTCGACGGTTTGGCGGCGGGCTCGGCCTTGTTCTCTTCGCTAGTATTGCTTACCGTTTCATTGATGCAGGGCAAAGTGATGATTACGGTCGTCGCTTTGGCTTTAACGGGCGCGCTCGCAGGTTTCCTTCGTTACAACTTTAATCCAGCTTCGATTTTTCTGGGCGATTCCGGTTCATTGTTCATTGGCTTTACGCTGGCCGCGCTTGCCGTGCAAGGATCGCAAAAGGCTTCGACAGCGGTGGCCGTCGCAATTCCGATTCTCGCCTGTGGGCTTCCAGTGGTAGATGCGGGCGTGACCATTGCGCGCCGGTTCGTTAGCGGGAAACCTATTTTTCAGGGTGACCGCGAACACATTCACCACATGCTGCTGGCGCGAGGCTGGTCACAGCGTCGCGTCGCGCTGGTCTTGTACGGCGTCAGCGCTTTGTTTGGTCTATCGGCTATGGTGTTCGTCAATAGTGGCAGCGGGCTTACGGCCGTAGTCCTTTTCGTAATAGGCGTGGCGGTAACTCTGGCCATCGGTCATTTGCGGTATCACGAAGTCGATGAGTTGCGCGCCAGCTTCAAACGCAACATCGGCGAGCGACGAACACGCGCAACTAATAACTTGCGACTGCGCCGGGCATGTCAATCGGTGAGTTCGGCCAGGACGATCGACGACCTTTTCAATGGCGTGAAGGAAATTCTGGAGTTGGGCGAATTCGCCTACGCGTTCGCCCAATTGAACTGCGACCACGCGGACATAGGCAACAACGGACTGGCGGCTGGGAACGGCTCCAAACACCACGTGGCGCGCGATGACGGGCGGATTGACTGGTCGTGGAGCCGCGCAGGCCTCGAGCAGGTTGATGTGCCGGCTTCGACCCGTTTCTGGACGATGCGCCTGCCGCTCGAAAGCCGGGAAAGACTGCTTGCGCGCCTGGACTTATATCGCGCTTTTGATGCCGGGCCGCTGCAATTCGACGTGAATTACCTGACCTCGGTCTTCCAGCCGGCCGTTGCCCGTTCGGCCGAACGCATCTTCCAGACATCTGCGCAGTCACCGCCGAGACAACTTGCCGCCACGGCCAAGTAGAATACTGCGGCCGAAGCCTCACGCGCTCAATCGCGTATTGGAAAATTCATCAGTTCAAAGTGATGCCGGCGTGCTCATACTGAAGAGTTCGCGCAGCCGAGCCGCAGGGGTGCTTGAAGCCGCGATCTTCTACGGCTTGATCGCTGTCATCATCTTCACGGCAATCCCATACGGAACTGTCGATCCATGGTCGCAGGCGGTTTTCGAGTGCGCGGTCTTCTTCATTGGCTTACTCTGGCTCGGTCATGCATTGATGACGGGGTCATGGCGTGTCAGGAATCTGCAATTGGTTCTGCCAATGATCGCTTTGGTTGGTCTAGCGATCTTGCAAAGCCTTCGTTGGTCGCAAATTGATTTAGCGGGCGTCAGAGTTTTTAGATCGATAAGCGCTGACCCATTCGAAACCCGAGCGTTCGCGCTACGGCTAGCCGCTTTGATTTTGGCCTTCGTGCTTTTTGTTCGCTTCACGACAAGCCATCGCAGGTTGAGCTTGCTGGTACACGCGTTGATCGGACTGGCAATTGTCTGCGCCCTGTTCGGACTGGCACGCCAGGCCCTTCAACATGGTGACGGTTTTCTCCTGACGCGGCTCAAACCAGGAGTCGGTTACGCTCAGTTCATCAATAAGGACCATTTCTCTTATCTGATGGAAATGGCTTTTGGCCTGACGGTGAGTGTCGCTTTTATGCCAGGCAACCTGGAACGCATTCCGCTGTATCTCTCAGGCGTGATCATTATGTGGGCAGCGTTAGTACTCTCTTCGTCTCGCGGCGGATTACTGGCAATGACGATTCAAGTAGTTTTGGCGGCATTCCTTTTCCTGACTTCGAGAAAAAAAGCGCGTGGTGCAGCGGAGTTCCTTCAAGGAAAACGACGGTTTCGTTCCGCGCTAGCTAACGTCCTGGTAACTGTAGTCCTGGTGATGATCATGATCGCTGGCGTGGCTTGGCTGGGAGGCGATCAGTTGGCCACCGCAGTTGAGACGGCCTCGATTGAAATGGGCGGCGCGGACACCAGCGAGTTACACGAAGCCGCGCGGCGCCGCGACATCTGGCGCGCGAGTTGGCGGATGTTTCTGCAGCATCCAATTGCCGGCGCGGGCCTCGCAGGTTATTGGGCCGAAGTTCCTGCCTTTCACGAAGGCTCCGGCGTGTCGACGCCGCAGCAAGCGCATAACGATTACCTTGAAATGTTGGCTAGCGGTGGCTTAATCGGAGCGACGATCCTGATCTGGTTTGTCGTCGCGCTTATTCAACAGACTCGCCGAAACATTCAGTCTAGCAAGGGATTTCAGCACGCGGTGTCAGTGGGAGCGATAGTCGGCGTGGCCGGCGTCGCCGTGCACAGCGTCGTCGATTTTGGTCTGCATGTTGGCGTAAATGCACTGGTGTTGATGGCACTGCTGGCACTCTTAAGTCCGAAGCCGTTCAAAGAGCTAGGAATTGAAAATTGAAAAATGAAAATTGGAGGAAGATCGAAGATACCACCGCTCCGCGGCTCTGCCGCGTAATTTGAAATTTGCATTTTTCATGTCAAACACCGGCACGGCAGCGCCACAAAATTCAATTTTCAATTTGCAATGTCAGACTCTTCGCGCAAGCGCATCCAATGTTGGCGTTCAACTTGAAGATTAGCACTCTGAGGTCACACGAAAACTGGAGACTAAGGACCTGCGAAAATTGAACTGCCACAAATTAAATAAGCGCGCCTCTGCTTTGTTCCTGATTCTCGCGCTGGAGTGCGCTAGCTTTTTTGGTTTGCCACAGGATATCGCCGGCGGGGCCAGCACGCTTCTGGGACAGGACATCATTGGCGGCGCCAACATTGCTTTCAAACGGCCCCCGCGCGTGCGCGATATTGCAGGCGGGGCGAGTACGTTACTTGCGAGACGTCGCGCTCCGCGCAAGCCGTCTGAGCCAACCGAGATTTCGCGCAACAAACCCCCACGGCCGCCGCAACCTGGCCCAACTCCAACGCCAGAGACGACCCCTAAAGAGCCATCGAATGAAGAGAAGGCCGAAGCCTTCAACGATCAAGGCAACACGCTTTACGATGCCGGCCAATATGCCAAGGCAGTCGAAGCCTACAAACAAGCCCTGAACTTTAAAGCGAACGAGGCGCTGACTTACAACAACCTCGGCGCGGCGTACTTTGCACAGGGCCAAAATAAAGAGGCCATCGATTCGTTTCAGAAGGCGATCAAGGCAAAGCCCGACGATGCCGAAAGCTATTTCAATCTCGGTATCGCTTACAACACCACCGAGCAATATGAGCAAGCGGCGACTGCCTTGAATCAGGCGATCAAGTTAAAGCCGGATTGGCCTGAAGCATTGAGCGCGCTCGGCGACACCTATCTAAGCCTTGATCGATACGAAGAAGCGGCGCGAGCTTTTCAGGCTGTGGTGAAACTACAGCCGGAAAATACAGGCGCCTATAACAACCTCGCCTTCGCTTACGATCAATTGTCGCGACATGAAGAATCAATCGGCGCGCTGCAGAAAGTCATTCAACTAAATCCTAAGGACGCGTTTGCTTATAACAACTTGGGCGCCGCTTCTTACAAAGCCGGTAAATACAAAGATGCGGTCGATGCGTTCAAGCAGTCGTTGCGCCTGAGACCAGACGATGCGGAGACGCAGAACAATTTGGGTGCCGCGCAGTACGCCCTCGAAAAATATGGTGACGCCACCTTGTCGTTTCGGCAGGCGATCAAACTGCGGCCCGATTTTGCCGATGCGCAATACAATCTGGGTAATGCATATTTGATGTCCGCAAAAATCAATGAAGCGGCCGATGCCTACCAGCAGGCAATTAAGAACCGCCCCGTTTATGGCGAGGCGCAAAACAACCTCGGGATCGCGTTGACTAATCTCCGTCGCTTTGCCGAAGCCGTCGCCGCATTCAAAGAGGCGGCGCGGCTGAAACCTGATCTGGCAGTAGTATTCAACAACCTGGCTTTCGCGGAAGACAAACTGGGGCACGTGCCGGAAGCGATCGCAGCATACCAAACTGCGATTCGGCTTAATCCGAAATACGCGAAGGCGCTAAACGGGCTCGGTTACATTTATGACAAGACGGGAAAACCGAATGATGCGGTGGACCTTTTGAGACGAGCAGCCGAAGCAAAGCCTGATTATGTCGCGGCCCATTTCAATCTGGGTAAGGCCTACTTTGACTCAGGTCACGCCGCAGAGGCGATCGAATCGTTCAAGCGCGCCACGCAGCTCAGTCCCGACTATGAGCCAGCGTACGTGAGTCTGGGGACGGCGAGTTTTCGCGCGGGTCAATATAGCGAAGCCGCGGAGGCCTTTCGCAGAGCCACTATACTGATGCCCTCCGACACCGAAGCGTTCTATGGGTTGGGAAACGCCAGTTATAAGGCTGCGAATTACAAGGAAGCACTGACAGCCCTGAAAGAAGTGCTCAGACTGAAGCCAAATTATGCTCAGGCACACTATAGTCTAGGGCTGGTTTACGTGGGTCTCAACGACAAAGATGGTGTGACGCGAGAGTTTGCGATTCTGAAGAGGCTCGATCCTAAACTCGCCGATCAGTTTTATAATGCGGTAAAGCAGTAAGTGTCCGAACCGCGAGCGGTAGCGACCGGATTCATTTGTCATTGATGAAGATGGACAGCTCCAAATAATCCGGGTGTTAATGATAAATGATCCGGTCGCTACCGCTCGCGGTTCTGACACTCGTTCCCGCAGAAAATTATTGACACTCCTTTTCCGCGGAAGTAGACTTGTCGACGACCCCGTAAGAAACAGTGTCCGTTGGCTTAGCCAGACGAGTTGACCACGATGAATGTTCGAACCATAAGAGCTTTGACAGCCGTCGCCATCGTCCTTGTTTTATCGCTTACGCAGATTTGCTACGTACTCGCTGGCTCGCCGCAGCGAGTAATTACCGCGCGTCTGATCACAAAGAACAATCAGCCAATAACCGTCAACGGAAATAATGCCGGCACGGGCAGCACGATTTTGACGGGCGCCACCATCGAAACGCCGGACCAGGTGAGCGCGACGATCGATCTCGGCGATGCGGGAACCGTGGAACTTCAGCCCAATTCCAAAATTCAACTCGATTACGACATCAATGGAAACGTCCGCGTGAAGGCCATTCGCGGATGCGCTGTGGTGAGAAAGAAGACCAACGTGCTTCCAGGCGAGATCGAGGTCTACACCGACTCCGCTTCGGAGAAAACCGATAAGAAGCGGCGGCACATGGGCTTTTGCATTTTGCCGAATGGGCAATTGTCGACAATCAGCGCGGGCGGGTTGAGTGCCGCAGCCACCGCTGGAATCATTGCCGGAATTGGTGGCGGAATTGCGGTCGGTGTTGGTTTGAGCCGCGGAGGAACTACCTCAACGATGCGTTAAGGTTAACAACCTGTCTTTGGTCTATCGAGCCAGTACTCTCTCGGGAGCGCTGGCTTTTGCTTTAGCTGATTCCAACTCGCAGATTGCTTTCTCTCATCTCATTGGGAAGCGGAAGACGTTTTTCTCTAGCCCAGGCGTTTACGCCTGGGGAAGCGGAGAAGACAGGTTTGGTCTAGCCTCCTTCAGGAGGCTTTCATGATGAATTAGCCAAGGTTGCACGATATATTGACCGGCAGGACGAACATCATCAATGAAGAACGGTGTCGGACTTGTCGGGAAGATCCGAATGCCAAAGATGATTGGCCTAAAGCTGTCGCCATAGAAGCCTTCTGAAGAAGGCTGGATCGAATAATTGGGGGCATCCGTTCCCCAGGCGTGAACGCCTGGGCTAGAGAAAAGAATTGAAGCGTATCGTCATTGCCACAATAGCCACCGTTCTTTGCTCCTGGGCCATTTGGCAGGCGGCTCGCACGGGCATCGCGCGCACTTTGGCTGAGCGCGCGGAGTTAACCGATGCGATCAGCGCGGCCGATCGAGCCGTGAAGCTTGCGCCCAATGACGCGGAAACTCATTTCGCTCGCGGCCAGGTGCTGCAACGCAGTGAAGATTATGCCGGAGCATCGCTTGAATTTGAGCGTGCCGCGCAATTACGCCCGCGCGATTATTTTCTCTGGCTCATGCTTGGGGTCACTCGTGACGAGAATCAGGATCAGGAAGGCGCGTTACGCGCTTTACGACAAGCGGTGGTCCTGGCGCCGTCTTACGCTCCGCCGCGATGGCAACTCGGCAATCTGCTCTTGCGGATGGGGCAGTACGACGAGGCGTTTGCCGAATTGCGGCTTGCGGCGATCGGAAATCCGAAACTTTGGCCCAACGTCATCGACTTGGCCTGGGGCATTTACGGTGGTGACGTTGACGCCGTGGTTAGGGTCATTCAGCCCCAAACCGAGGAAGCGCGTCTGTCGCTGGCGCTTTTTCTTGCCCGGCACGATCAACCCGCCGCCGCTCTCGATCAGTTTCGTCAGACCGCAAACACTGCAAATGCGAAGAACGAAACCTTGCTGGAGGAAATGTTGAAAGCACGGGCCTTCAACGAAGCTTATGAAGTCTGGGCAAGGATACGTGGTATTGCCTTGCGCACCCTCCCTGACGGTCGGGTTTCTGACACTGAGGTCGGGATTCGCGATGGTGGGTTCGAGGAACTCGTCACTGTAGTAGTGTCAGGATTCAGTTGGCAAATTACGCTGAACGTTGCGAACCTGACGATGTCTGTGGACACGAATGACAACCAACGCGGATCGCCAAGTCTGAGCATCGACTTTCGCGGTAACTCGGACGCAACGTCTTTTTTACTGACTCAATTGGTGCTGGCTAAGCCACAGACACATTACCGCCTCAGCTTTGCCGCGCAATCACGCGAGTTTGTTTCAGCATCGTTGCCGATCATTACCGTCAACGATGCCTCTGATCCGAAAGATACGATCCTCGCGCAATCACCGCCGCTCTCATCCGATCAAAACAGTTGGCCAGAAGTGACACTTGACCTCACCACGGGCCCTCAAACTCAGGCGATTACAATTTCGCTTTCGCGCCAAAGCTGCGCGCAAGATCCTTGCCCCGCCTTCGGTGTTCTCTGGCTCGATTCGTTCGAACTCAAAGCCTATGATTAGTAGATCCAAGGCGAAGCGCTCATCCATCTGAGAGGTCACCTCCATAAACTTGAGAGCCGTATTTTCATCATTCACTTTCAATTACATCGATCGCAGTTCCGGCGAAAACTCGTTGACGGCCTAGTGCTCCCATGGTACTTTTCAAGACTCAAGCTACTTTAACTGTGGACGCAACCGGGGCAGCCCTTTCGGCGGTTCTCTGACGGAGGCCAAGTGAGGACCATAGGTCTGGAAACAAGAGCACTAGCTCGCAAAGATGGTCTGGTGATTCAGGAATTGCCTGACGAAGTTTTGGTTTACGACCGGGAGCGCGATCGCGCCCATTGCCTGAACGAAACTGCGGCTTACGTATGGCAACATTGTAACGGAAGGAATTCAACCGCGCAGATCGCACGAGCGCTCGGCCGAAAGCTGGACTGCTCAGTCGACGAGAAAATTGTTTGGCTGGCCCTCGATCAGTTGGACCGCAACCATCTGCTGGAGCGTCGCCCGGTCGCACCGCCCGCGCTGCTGGGAATCAATCGCCGCGCGATGGTGCGCGCACTGGGTCTTACCGCAGCGATTGCTATTCCTGTGGTTACCTCGATCGTTGCGCCGACTCCCAGTCAGGCGGCGACCTGCACACCAAGCGGTGGAGCTTGTTCCACAGATGCCCAATGCTGCTCAGGTTGTTTGTGCACAGGCAACGGCAACACGACTTGCGCCGGAACGTGCTAATAGCGTCTCT
>Ga0137369_10004045_pt1 | contig 14979 bp, 19 predicted proteins | sample SagtaG_12_FD_104918 | JGI IMG/M metagenome (GOLD analysis project Ga0137369, IMG submission 104918) | Vadose zone soil microbial communities from Sagehorn Ranch, Mendocino, California, USA - Sage1_L_113_16 metaG | ecosystem: Environmental > Terrestrial > Soil > Vadose zone | place: USA... | reverse complement strand
GGAGATCGCGAACCTCGTTGACACGGGCAAGCTCCGCGTGGAGGTCGGCGCGGTGTATCCGCTGTCAGAAACGCAAAAAGCATTTACGGATCAGTCCAACCGCACGGTAAGGGGCAAGGTCATTCTGCAGCCCTGACCCGCATCGCCGGCGGTTCTCTTGCATATGAGTGGGTCGACCGGATTCGAGCCCCGGAAGCTTGGCACTGCGCCCGCCCTGGGCAAACGATTGAACCTCAAAACCCCTGCCAGACAGCCACCCAAACCGGCGGATTCCGCAGCCCTCCGCACCCGCCACCACGCAGATGCAAGAGAACTCGCCCTGCTCAGGCGAACACGTCCGCGACGGACAGGCGAAAGCCGGGCAGCACGTCTTCCGCTTCGAGCACATCGCTGGCATTGGCGCGCAGCACGCGGCTGTGCGTGCCGCCACGCGGTTCAACCGGGTCGGGCCGCAGCTCCTCGACCGTCCGCGTGCGCGGATCCACCAGCCACACCAGCCGCACGCCTGTGGCGATGTACAGGCCGAGCTTGGTGCGCACATCAGCCTCGGTCTCGGTGGGTGAGCGGATCTCGACCGCCAGATCGGGCACCACGCGCAGGAAGCGCGTGCGCGCGTCGGCCGGCGGCAGCCGATCGTGCCGCACGAACGCCACATCGGGCGAGACCAGATCGGTCGGGCGTTCACGCAGGATAAAGCCAGTGTCGCCGGTGTGCGACCCACACGTATCCCGAGTTGTGTGCTCTCGCGTGTGCATCGTGCATGGCCACCACCGATTCGAGACGTACTGTGGTCACGTTCGCCCAGGGCGACAGGAGAAGAGGCTCGACTATGATCGAACAGGCGTCAGTCAACCAGGCGACCGCTCGCCTGACATACGCGCAGATCTGCGTAGACTCGGACGGAGCGACGCACTTTCGGGAGTCGGCGGTAGGTATGACGCCGGGTGTGTATGTTCCGGGCATACCTCTGGTGGACTCGGCTTCGCCTCTGCCTGTGACCATGCTGACTTTCTCACCACTCGAGCCAGCCTACACAAGTGACTGGCACCCCGCGCCGCGGCGGCAGTTTGTTCTTCTCCTTTCAGGCGTCATCGAGGTGACCGTGAGCGACGGCGAAACGCGGTCCTTCGGGCCAGGAAGTGTGGTTCTTGTGGAGGACACGGTCCGGGCAGGCCACCAGACGCGCGCCCTCGGATCAGACGAGTGTCTCTTCGTCACCGTCGCTTGCTGAGAGCCGGTGCATGGCGATGGCAACCATGTCCAGCGCATAGCGAGCGTTCGCGACGTTTTTTGGTCCCGCATTATAGCCGGGCGGGTGCCGCTGAACGTTCTCTGACTTCGAAATTTCTCAATGTTTGTGGCACCGGCGCGACGCCCGTCACTGTTCGGCTTTTTGCCCGCACTCGTCACGCTCGTGTCGACAGTGCGATGGGGGCGCGTCACGGCATCGGCGGGACTGAACGCGTTCCAGCGGCTCGCTCAGTTCAACAAGAAGTGTCAGGCGTGGCCCAGCCGCTACCCTGAGACTCGCTGCAGCCAATCGCCACCTTGCTCACGGCCTCGCGCTTGGCCGCGCGGCTGACGTGCTGGTAGTAGACCGTCATCAGTTCGCTGCTGTGGCCGAGCAGTTCCATCGCGACCCGTACGGGCACGCCCAGTTCGGCCAGCAGGCTCGCGTAATCGTGGCGTAGGGCGTGGATCGTCTGACGCTCGCCCAGGCCGGCACGTACGCATAGTGCCTTGAAATCTCGCGTGATGTTGTCAGGCGACGGCATCGTGCCTGAGCGCGTCGCCAGCACCCAGCAGCACGGGTCGTTGGGCGGCGAACTGGGGTTGTCATACTTGCGGGCGGATGTCCGAAGTGCGCGGGTCTTGGCCCACACGCCCGCCACGTACTCCTCCTTCTGCTGCCGACTCAGGCGTTGGAGAGCCGCGCTCAATAGTTCATGAATGGGGCTCTCGCGCTCGCCCGCAGCGGTCTTGGCACCCTCTCGCTGCTGTAGCCCTCCGTATGCTGCGTTCAGGTGAACGACATGTCGATTGACAGTGATCTCGCCTGTCTCCAGGTTGATGTCCTGCCACTGCAGCCCCAGCGCCTCGCCCTTCCGGAACCCGAGTCCCAGTGTCAGCAGCACGAAGACCTGCAGCCGCAGGTCATCCTCTACCGCTCGTAGCAGGGCCCGCACTTTGTCAGCGTCGGGAGCGTCGCGGCGCTTGCGCGCGGTGCTCGGTCGCTCGACCGTCTTGGCGACGTTACGTGCCACTTTGCCGCGGTCCTCGGCCAACTGCAGCGCCATACGCAGAATAGTCACCCCCAACTGCCGCGTGCGGGCGCCGACGCCCTCATCCTCGAGTTCGACCAACCAGTGGTCCAGGCGTTCCGCGGTCAGCTTCTTAAGCGGGATGGAGCCGACATGTGGATTGATGTGCAGGCGAATGTTGGTCTCCCACAACTGCAGCGTGGAGGGCGCTTTTGTGCGCTTCGTCAGCAGCCAATGATCCAACCACTCCGCAACGGTCCAGTGTTCGACGACCAGTGAGCTACCGCGCTCGGCGTCGCGCTTCAGCTGCTCCAGCTTGCGCTTGACCTCGCCCCTTTCGCTGCCGCGACGGTAGTACGTCTTGCCGTTGATGTCGATGCGGCCGCGCCAGTGGCCTTTGGACCCTTCCCAGATGGAGCCGTCTCCGTTATCTCGCCGTTTCCCCTTACTCACGACCCCCGCCTCCTAAGGTGAGTTGTTCGGCAGGCTGGCTATGTACGCTTCGAGGTCGCTCATCCGAACGCGCCGAGCCGATCCAATATACACGCTGGGTAGTTCGCCTTTGTAAACCAGGTCGTAGGTGGCGCTCTCTGACATGCTCAGCAGGGCCGCGACATCACGGATGCGCAGCAGCAACGGTGTTGGTGCTCTCACTCTCGTTGGTGAGCGAACACCTAGATGTGGCAGCTCCTCAGCACCGGCAGAGGTCATGAACGACCCTCCCTGCATCGGACCGCACCCCTCGGGATGCTGCCGAGGCGGGGGCCTGCGTCCAGAAACCCATGCGATTGTGCAGTGTCAATGCTCGTCGAACAGGCTCGCCCGTGGGACTCCCAAGGAGTATCGAGATGGAATCTTGCGCTCGGGCGGCGTCCAGTGACAGCCAAGCCATGAGGTCCCACTTGATTACCCTATCAATGACCGTGAACATCCCCGCTCAACAAGGGATGAATAAGCCGCAAGCCTGTCGGAGTTAATGCGCGAATGATTTTAGGCTGCGGAGTTAACCGACATGTTAAGGCGAGCCACGCCGAACAAGTTGTTGCCCAAGCACCGGTCCTCGGACCGGTACACGAGGGCGGTCGCTCCGCATTGTCCATACCCATCCCACGGCTCGCTCCGCAGCAACGGAGTGGTGTGGCCTGGAAGAAGTTGACACACAGTCGCCGAGCCAAGCGCGACACTTCCACCAGAAGAAGGGCGTACCTCTGGGACAAGTCTGGGTGGGGTGGCAGTACGGACTATGTCGCCAACAGGTGCCTGCAACACCAGGTCGTCGTCAAATGAAATAGGGACCGCCACACGCGGCGGCTAGTCATCGTGACAATCTCCCTCGCAACCCGCTGTCCAGAACGGCACCGTGAGATTGCGCGCCGAATATGGATTATCGGTGCGAAGCCAGCCAGGCTGCTACCTGATAGCGCGATCGGAAGCCGACCTTGCACAGGAGGTGGTTTGCGTGGATTTCAACCGTACCTTGGATGTTAACGAGCTCCTTGGCATTCTCGCGATTGCGCTTGCCGACCGCCATCAGTTCCGCGATCTCGCGCTCAGAACCGGTCAGGGCGGCGACACGTGCGGCGCGAGTTTCTCGGGCGCGAGCCGAAGCGCTCGTTCGAGTGTTACCTCATGCTCATCGTGCGAAACTCGCTGATAGCAATACCAGATGATTGCGGGACTCCGCACGCCTGCTGCCATCCGTCTCCTCCAGAAGCAGCTCCGACTGCTGGAGATGAATGAGCGCAATCTCCGGGGCGAAATCGGTTCCGCACCGCCGACTCGATGTCCAGAGGCGGCTGGCAACTCCGCTTACCGGTCCGAGTTCACGGGCACCTCTGCTACTGCCCTGATCTGGTCAGCTCGATATTGTGCTCGAGCGCCCAGCGCTCCGCGGCCGCGGCGCCCCAGACCGCTGGAAACAGCGCCCGCGTGGCGGCGGATTGCGTGTCCAGGCTCAGGCCGTCTCGACTGACTCCAGGCGCGGGGCACTTCAACTGCGGATCGAAGACTGAAAACAGTACTTGCCCGTTCGGGCGGAAGTAGGCGTGGAGCATGTAGTGGGGCTCCTCCAGGCCCGGATGACCTGGTTGGACTAAAAGGGTTTGCCCGAAGAGAACCGGCGCCGGCGCGTGCTGATTTGCCTCCCACTCGAAGCCGACCACCCTTTGGTCGGCGTCCACCAGTACGATCGGCGGTTGCTCAGGGTCCGGCCGACCGCTCCGGAATTGTGCCTCGAGCGGCGCCGGCCGGACGGCGTGGTAGCCCATGCTGCCGAGCTGGGGCGGCGCGCCTGCCATCCCGGCGGTGACGCAGACCGGCTCGAGCTGATGGCCGGCCTTCGCCAGGTCGGCCGGAGTCAGCGACTCGAACTTAGCCCGCAGGGCGCCGAACTCGGTCGACTGGGTGATGATGACGGACGGCGGACCGGGCGAAGGGAGGTAGGCTGCGCGGCGGCGGCGGGTGCGGCCCCTGCGACTAGGGCGAGTGCGCCCATCGCTGCCAGGCCGAGGTGCCTCTGAGCGGCTGTGTGTCCGAAGCGTGCGTGCAAATTACTTGACATGACTCGAATCCTCGTCGGTCAGCCGGACGCGGGCGATCCAGCGCTGGGCGACTGCCGGCTGGACCTCGTCGACGGTGGGTAAGCGCTTGATGTTCAGCTTCAGTCCGAGCAGAGAGGCGCTGCGCGGACCGAGACGGTCAAGGAGCCCCTTGAAGGTCTGAGCCACGTGGTCAGGCAAGTCTTCCACGTCCGCGTATCCGGCGCGCTCGCGGCCGTCGAGGGTGACACGGACCGGGGCACCCCCTCGCAGGTTGTACCGCCAGCCGCCACTCACCGAAACCACCAGCGTCCCGTTGAACTCGTGGCGTCCGACGGGGACCGTGTAGGTGCGCCCCGTCCTTCGGCCGGTGATCGACAGGAGCATGAGCTGCTTGCTGAGCAGCCGGTGCCACGGGGAACGAAGGAGCGTCGAGATGACGGGGTTGACGACGGCAAGCACCAGCCGAGGAGGTCTGGCATCTTCCACGGCAGGCTGATCGGGGGACACCGTCTGAGCGACTAGTGCTGTGTGTAGCAGGATTGTCATAGCGCACCTCTCTTTGCAGGCTCGACTGCCCGACATCCTGCGTGGGGATCTGCTTTCGAACAATCCCAACAATGTGGGGTTTGCGAGCCACGAACGTGGGCGTACCCTCGTGGGCATGACGACAGAGTGGGAGCGAGCCCGTTGCCGAGAGCGGGTGCGCGCACTCGCGGCTTCCAGTCTCTCGTCCGTGGAGCTGCGCCTCGAGGCAATCGGCATCCTGAAGCGCACGATCGGCTTTGATCGGTGGTGCTGGCCGCTGGCCGACCCCGCGGCGGCCCTCCACCTGACGGGCATCGGCGAGCTCGACAACTGGCAGGCCCTACCGCGCATGATCCTGCTCGAGCAGACTGGCGACCCGTTCAATGCGATGCCGGTGCTGGCGCAGAGCCGCCGCGTCGGTAGCATGCTCAGCGCCGCGACCGGCGGCGACCTCGCTCGCAGCGCGCGTTGGGACGAAGGCATGCGCCCCTTCGGGATCGGCGACGAGCTGCGTGTCGCACTGGTCGACGATGTGGGTATGTGGGGCTTTATCGACGCGATGCGCGACCGCGGCGAACCGCCGTTTGAGCCGGAGGACGTCGAGCTGCTTGAGCAGCTCGCGCCTGTGCTCGCAACCGCGCTACGCCGGCGCGCGATCCAGTATCCGGGCGCCCCCGAGGGCCCTGGGCCCGCAGGCGCCGGCGTGCTGATCCTCAATGAGGATCTAGAGATCCGCAGCTGGACCCCCGCCGCTCGCGACTGGCTCGACGCACTTGTCCCCCCAGGCGAGCCAGGAGCTGAGGCGATTGTTTACGGTGTGGCGGGTCGCCTGCTCGCTCTACGACGAGGGGTCGCGGCCCACCCTGGCGACCGTGTGCGCGCGCGCACGGTCACGGGCCATTGGGCAGTCATCGAGAGCGCCCAGCTGGTGGGCGCCGACGCCGGCAGCATCGCCGTCAGCATTCGACCGGCTGCCCCCGCAGACCTCATGGACCTCATCTGCGCGGCCTATGAGCTCTCTGCCCGTGAACGCCAGCTCGTCGCGCTCCTCATGGCCGGACTCGACACGACCACGCTGACGAACATGCTCTTCATCTCCCGCCACACCGTCCAGGACCACCTCAAATCGATCTTCGCCAAGGTCGACGTACGCAGCCGACGCGAGCTCGTGGCCAAGCTGACAACCGGCACGCTGGCGGGCACCAGCGGCTCCTAGAGACGCGACTCCCAAATCCTGTGACGCCACGTCCTTATGAGAGCGTCTTCTCCAAACTTGATCAACGACGGCGTGTTGCAGGGCTCGGCCTGGCCCTCAGGCGCAGGTCACGGTCGGCGTAGCAGGACCAGGGAGTACATCGGGTTTTCGTACGCGTACAGCGGATGAAAGCGCTGGTCGTGGTGATCGAACACGCCTCGCTGCATTACCGAGTAGAAGCTGCGCAGAGCGGCGATGAGGAGATGCAGGCCACTATTGCTCATGCACGAACCGGCCGTCTCGCGCCCGCCATGCAGGCCGCAGCCTGCCTCGATCAGGAACAACCGCGTGTACTCACGGACGGCAGCGGGCCGCGCATTCCACGCGTAGCCACGCTTCACCAAAAACCCGAACCAGGGTCGCAGCACGGCCAGATACGTCTCGCACGTTCGTGCCGCGCCCCCACAGTGCGTCAGGCGATACCACTCGTTCAGCGCGACGATCAGCTGACCTCAGCACCGAACACCAGGCGTTCGTAGCGCGGTGCGCCAGGAGGGACGGGGAAATCTTGCGCGAACTGCAGAGTGCTCGTGCCGTACACCTGCTGAACCGGCCGCGGGCTCTCCGCTGGGTACGCATGCCTGGGCAGCGCCATGCTAGATCTCAACGAATGTGAATGACACACGTTCCGCCAACTGTTAATCGGTACGCATGACAACTGGTGACCTCGGCCGTTGCGCACGCTTCCCTGTGGCCTTCGTTCGATGGCGCATGGATCGCTCGGTCGACGACTGCGGCCTCCAGCAGCTCAGTTCGTGACTGTCTGACGTGCGACCATCGGCTCAATCCTCATCTCGCCAACCCACGACTGCACTTCTGCCGACCTGTTCGAGATAACACGAGGCGCACACCTGCCGGCTGTCGCCGTAACGACGTGGAAGTCTGAACAGGCTCAGCACAGCGGAGCTGCAACCCGGGCAGAGGCGCCGCGCATAGTTCCGATCATGTCCTCGCAACGCGTCTGCTCTCTCGCCCGCGTACCACAGTCCGTATGGTGAGTTGCCTCGTCGCGGCGGCGGTAGGTGGGCAAGCACGTGCTGCACCTCCTGCCAGAGAGCCCAATAGAAGGCTGCAGTGCCCTTGAGGGCCGCTACAAGATCCTCGAGTTCGATGCAGCGCGGGCAGACCTCGGGCTGACGCACGCACTCAGTGTACGAACGCGTGTTCTATCGATGCACGACCTGGCGCCCCAAACCAGCAACTTAATCCCTATACATGCACATCGATTTTGATCTCAAACCGCCGTGTCCGGGGGCACGCGTTTTTATACCCTTGCGCCATCGCCGGAACACGGCGGTGTTCCCAGCTGGCGGTACCCGACGATGGTCGAGCATTGTGTGCGTAGGGAGCAGACAAGGCCCCACGTGACTACGGCGGCACCAACCTCGCTCCCTACCGACGCTCGGAAAGACGCGGGGTCGTTGGGAAACCTCACTTTGCTGATGCGACGACGGTCCGAAAACCTGTTTCGTTCCCGACCCGGACGGCACCGAGTCGGGCTTATCGAGTGGCCACACGGCCACGGAGACGGCATCACCCGCGCCGACTAAGCAAGCCGCCGGGGGCGCAAAGTCTCTCGATGGGGAGCCTACTTCAGCACTCGAAAGCGGAGATGGATGACACCGCGGCCTTCGACGACGCGCGAGACTTGCAGGCCCATGGACCGCGCCGCATCGAGACTGTCGAACAGGCGCACGCCCTGCCCCAGCAGAACTGGCACCAGATCGATGTGGATTTCATCGAGCAGTCTGGCGTTCAGGAACTGCTGAATGATGCTGGCGCCGCTGACGCTGACGTTCTTCTCGTCGCCCGCAGCCTCAGTTGCTCGCTTTACCGCGGACGCAACGCCCTCAGTGACGAACGTGAACGACGAGCCTGGCGTCGTCCACTCCGGCGGCACTCGATGCGTGACGACGAAGTGCGGCAGGCCGAGCGGCGGTTTGCCACCCCACCCGTTCGAAAGATCGAACGTGCGTCGGCCCACAATGACCGCGCCGAAGGCCGGCCACGTCTCGCGCAAGAACTTGGCAGTGGCAGGCGCCACTTTCATCACCTCGTTCTCCGAGCCGGGCACCTTGTATTCGGTGTCCCCGCCCATGGACCAAGTGTGCAACTCATCGACCTCGTCGTTGGGGCCGGCGACAAAGCCGTCCAGCGACATGCTCATGTACGAGATGACATTTCCCATCGTGGATCGGCCCTGATCCTACGCGGGCCAGGACGCGCATGGCTTGTAGAAATTCAATCTGTTGGCAACGGACCGACGTCCAGCGCATGGCCCGGGTTCTCGGATCGGAAGCGCCGTCGCAACCGTAGATAGTCGGTCGGATTGCGGCCGGTCAGCGCAATGGACTCTCGGTCGAAATGCGACAGGTCGTAGTAGCCGGCCTGGTGCGCGACCGATGTCCAGTCGACAGGCTCAAGCGGATCGATCGAGAGAACCACGTGCGCAAAGCGAGAGAACCGCGCCAGCTGCTTGGGCGTGCTGCCGACCATGGCTTTGAACTGGTTGCCGAGATGGTTCTGGCTAATGCCGAGGTCATCGCTCAGGGCTCGAATGGACAGCCCGCCATGCCGCCTGGCGATCTGCGCCAGTGCGAAATGCACGACGTCGGGCAAGGTTGCGGTCAGTCGGGCCAGCAGGAAGCACTCGAGGACGCCGAGGCCTGCCTAGACGTTTGGCGCCACAGCCAACCGCTCGCGGACCTCCGCGGCGGCGCGACCCCACGTGGCGTCGAGCGCAACGACCTGGTTGTGCAGCTCGATAGCGGGCAGGTTCAGGAACGGGTAAACGCCACCCGGCTTGAAGTGCACACCATACAGCCGCACGGGCTCTCGCCAGTCGACCGTGTAGAACGTGCTCCACAGGCCGATCCACCAGCTCTCGCTGCACGTGGCGACCGGCGCACCCGCGTGTGACCCGGACACGTCGAATGCCGGGCCGAGATTGACCATTAGCTGCAGCGACGGCCCTGGGTGGACTTTCAGCCTTGGGTACGGTGAAACGCCCTCGAGGTAGTACAGATCGTCGATGTACACATCCGGCGGCGGAGCAGGGAACCGGCTGATGTAGTCCATGCGCAGCATCTTGGCCAGGCTCACCCTAGCATCGCATAAGCCGCATCGGACTGTAGACCAAGACTGGTTGACCAGGCCGGGTGACTCTGCGACGAGGGTCGGGGCGCGTCGCGTGATGCGGCGTCGGCCGTGGAGCACTAGGGTGACGAACTTCAACGTGGCGGAACGAACCCGGGCTGTGGCCGGTCGGGCGTGCACTCAGGCGAGGCCCGTACTCGAAGGCCCTCTGGGCACCACTACTTTGCCCCCTGGTGACAGCTTCCTTAATGTAGGGCCAAGCTCCAACCCGTAGGGAGCACACATGGCCCGACGGTAAGTCGAATCCCAGTCGAATCCCTCGCACTGTGCTCCCTACGCACCGGCGACGCTACGTGCAGCGGAGTTGGAAGACGTTGATGCGGTTTCGGCAGGCCAGCGCTGGCCGCGTCTGTGGCCCGTTCAATGCTGACATTCGGTCCCGCTTAAAAAATGACGCACGTGAGAAGGAGACCGCATGCCTCGGCACCCCAGACTTCGCCACCAGCATAGGCCGTCGTCAGCCGCGCGAAGACCGCGACCGGCAAGCTACGTTGATCCCGCCGCGTCGCTTCGCTCGCTGATCCACGAGGGGATCATGACCGCCGCGGCGCTGGATGCACGCGACGATCTTGGAGCGGCCGCGATCTCGATGCAGCGCCTCGGCGAGTTGACTTCGGGGATGTGGCGCGCCCTGAGCCGCGAGCTGGTGACCGCCGCTGACCGGCTCGACCGACAGGCGGAGGAGCGCCTGGACGAGTTGGAAGGCCGGGCGCACGCGCTCGGGGTCGCACCGGATGCTGTGCTTGCGGCGGCCGCAGCGGCCGGGCACCTAGACGAACACCGCCAGACGCTCGAGCGACTCGAGCTCGGCGGGTGGGTTTTGCCAATCGATCTCGCGGACCACGCGCAGATCCGCGGGATCGACGTACACGTGCTTGGCGCCCTTGAATGCCGGCAGCTCGCCGCGCTTGATGTAGGCGCGCAGGACGTACTCGGAGACGCCCGCGGTCCGCGCGGCCCGCTGTAGGGGCCAGCCCCTGGCAGTGCCGACGCGCAGGCCGAGCTTGCGCGCCCGCGCGCGTACGGCGGCCTCGCCGCGACCGAGCGACTCGGCGATCGCGATAGTGGGCTGGACGCCGAGTTGGGTGAGGATGTAGCGGTCCTGTTCGACGGTCCACGGTGCCCAGCGCGCGCCGCGCAGCTGAATGCCTGCCGCGGTCCAGGCCGCGCGGAAGTTTGGAAAGTGGCGCAGCACGGCGTAAGCCGTCGGGTACCGCGATTGCCTGTGTCCGATGCGTTGGATCAGGCCAGCCCAGTTGCGGCTGGTCGTCGGTGCCATGCCGGTGACGCGGTGGAAGGCGATGAGTCCATCCAGCACACGCTGGCGTGTCCACCACGTCCGCCTCGAGTCCGGACGAATGCCGCGATAAACCGGTAGTCGCGGCTCGGTTTCGGAGTTAACTGTATCAAGCGATTGGCCGCGGCGGCCGAGCACCAGGTGATCGGGTCGTACACAGGCAGGCCTGCGGCAGCGTCGCCACACTCGCCGTCCTGCCGGAAGCGGTCCGACGAACAGCTCCCAGGCGACGCGCGCCGCCTCGAGGCGCTGGACCTTGCCAGCCTGACGCACGGGGAGGATGCCGGCGCCGCTCTTGCGGTGGACTCCGGTCCAGACCCAGCACGCCTCCGTTCGCGCAACGTGGCGCCAGAAGCGCTCTTCGATCGGCGCGCGCCGACGCGGGCCGCGCCGTGTGGCCGGCACGATGAAGTGCCGGCCACAGCTCTGACACGCTCGTTCGAGCTCAGGCACATTGAAGCACGGCGCGCAGCAGGTGCAGGTTCGGACACTCCTCGCAGATGGCTGGTGCAGAACTGAGCCCGCACGCGCAACACTCTCGCGTAGCCAGGTCGGCCAGTTGGCCATAGGTAATCGGCCGATCGGGCTCGGCGCGGAGTGCGTCCAAGGCGGCCTGCCGAGTCACACTCGGGCCAGGCGGCTCCTCGTCGTCCCGCTCGTCATCCGCTGGCCGCGGCGCGTCCTGCGCGGGCGGTAAGTGCAGCGCCGTCTCGATCAGGTTGCGCACCTGGGCCACGGTCAGGCGTCGACGGACAGCGTGCCTGGCCAGGCGGAGCTGGTGTGTCTGATCGCGTAGCGGCACCAGTTGGAGAGCGACGCGCAGCGGCAGATCGCCGCTGTGGACCATGTCCTGGACACGCGAGTCGAGGTCGAGCAGGGCCAGCCGTTCGCGGACACGGCTGGCGGGCACGCATACTGCGCGGGCGATGCTGGCCTGGGTGGCACCCGCGTCGAGCAAGTGGCAGTACGCGCGGGCCTCCTGGACCGGGCTCAAATCAGCCCGCTGGAGGTTTTCGGTCAACTGGGCAGTGAGCTGGTCGATCGGCGACAGTGCGCACACGACGACCGGCACGTCCTGGAGGCCGGCCTGTCGCGCCGCGGCCAAGCGCCGATGGCCGGCGACGACGGTGCCGTCAGGCGTCACCAGCAGCGGCTGGAGTATTCCGCCCTGGGCGGCGTGGGCCACGATCGAGGCGCAAAGCTCCGCCACGTCCGCGGCAGTCAGCGCGCCACGTGGGTTGAGCGGGTGGGGCCGCAGCTTGCTGGTTGGCCAGCGCGCGGGCGCGTTCGGGGGAAACCGCTCGGGGTCAGGCGGCCCGACCTGGACGTCCTGGATGGCCACGTTGGGGCGCGCCTGGACGGCGCCATCCTCAGTGGCGTCCTGAGCAAGCCAGGCGTCGTCATGCCTGCGAAAGACCACCAGGTCCTCGCCGATCAGACCCGGCACGGGCTCGGGGAGGCTGGCGGCCAGCAGGGCCGCGAAGCCACGGCGGACATGGTGGCTCCACGGGGCATCCGGTCCCTCGAGGCGCTGGCCGTGATGGAGCGCGCGTCTGACGACGTGGGCGCCGGCCTGGGATGGCGAGAGCTGGCGGGCGGTAGTGCGTAGCGCGGCAAACCAGCGTTCCCAGTCGGCGGAATGGGGCGGCAGGCCGCCGACGGTGGCCTGCGCGAGATCGGCGCAGGCGGCCGCGTACAGACGACTGACGGTTCGGCGCGCCTCGGGCGAGACCCAGGCGCCGGCCAGCAGGTCGCGGCTGGTGGTGTAGCCGCTCTGCTGGCCAAGCCAGCGGGTGTCTTGCCAGGCACTGGGTGAGGAGGCGATCGGCGGCGAATCGCCCGCGGGCGATTGGGGAAACTCAAGAGCGCGAACAGCCATGCAGATTGCTCCTTGCGCCGGCTGGCGCTGGTGCGGCAGCTCACCTCGGGTCGCCACACGCGTGGGGCGCGGCCTGGAAGTGAGCTTGCTCTGATCACGAGTTGGAAGTTGAGGTCGGCAGACACCGGCCTGGCAGGCGACCATCGGACTGACAGCTACCCCGCCCTGCGTCAGGTACAGTCCGTCGTCAGCAGTTCGGAGTAGCCCGGCCAGCACGTGGCGCTGGATGCCAAGCGCGGTGTCGTTGGGCGCATCCGCCAGCGCGTGCTGCAGCACCGCTTCGGTCCCGACATCGCAGATGACCGTCACGTGCGCTCGATGGCGGGAGAGGGCCACACACAGGCGGCCAGGGTCGGTGGCGAACGACGGCGCTTCGCGGTAGCCAGCCAGCGGGTGGATGACCACCACCGCCTCGCGTTCGAGACCCTGGGCCTGATTAGCGGTTCCGATGAGCACACCCGGCACATCGGCCAGGCGCGCGGTCACAGCGCTTGCCTGCTCCACGTGCGGAGTGATGACGCCAGGTCCCGCGGCTCAAGAGCGCGGGACCGCTCAGAGCCCTCGACGATCGCGCCGCCCTGCAGCAGGTCACGTACGCGATTGGCCGCTGCGGCGGCGGGGCAGGCGTCGCCTGGCCCTGCTAACGGGCTCTGAAGCTCGAGTCCGATCTCGGGCAGAGCGGCGCCGCGAAGCTCGACGTGGCGCGGCGGGCGGGCCGACTCGAACGGCAGGTCCGCATAGAATGCGGGCTGGATGAGCGCGGTGGTGTCAGGGCCCAGCCGCCACGTGCAGGGCAGTCTGAGCCGCGTGACCGAGTCGGGATAGGCCGCGAGGAGTGCCTCGGGCGCGGCCCGCTGGGGTGCCGCGGGGAGGTGCTCCCATCGGCGGCTATCGCCGGTGACAACCGGGGCGATCTGGCCAGGATCGCCGACCAGGACGACCTGGGCGCTCAGCGGGCCCAGCCCGCCCAGGTCCGCCCAGGTCATCTGCCAAGCTTCGTCGCAGACGCAGACCTCAGCGGTGTACTCGCGCTCATGGACCCAGAGCCAGCGGGCAGTGGTGGCCACCACGACGCCAGGCCAGCGCCGGAGATCGGCGACACCAGCCAGGTAGTGCGCGCGAGGCTCGAGGTCCAGAGGGCGGTGGGAGTCGCGGGTTCCCAACAAGGCGACGCTGGCGCCGATACGCGCGGCCCGATTGGTCACGTCCAGCGCCTGGACGCGAGTCTGGGCGGCTATGGCGACTGAGAGACCGGCCCGCCGATTCAGCTGGTCGGCGAGCTGGACGACCAGGCTGGTTTTGCCGGCGCCCGGTGGCGAGGCGACCACCACCGCCGGGTCGCCGGACCATGCCGCGAACAGAGCCGCGGCAATGGTCGGGTTCGTTTCGGACGGGATCGGAACGTTGGAGGACGGGGGCTGTGAGACGGAGGCGATCGGGCTATCGGCTAGGGTGCGCACGGACTGCAACTGGCCAACGGGCTCATCGTTCGGCTACTCGGCGGCGGCCACGACGACGTCGAACGGAACATCGCGCCGCTGCGGCGTTGGCGCCGCGCCGCCCGAGAGCCACGAGCGGCGAGCGGCGTAGCGACGGTGCAGCTCCTGGCGGCCGCTCCGCTGCTGGCGCGGGTCGATCGAACGTGGTCGCAGAGTCAGGCGCTGGCCTGCACGCGCGGGGCCGGGGCGCACGATCGCGTCGCCGATCGAGATCACCAGACGCTCGTCCGGCGCAACACGCGTTGCCGTGACGCGACCATGCACGAACGGCGTGCGGCTACCCGCGGGTGGCAGGTCGCGTGGAAAGCCGGGGAAGCCTTCGACCTCGGTCTGCTCGCGCAGCCGGCAAGCCAGGTGATCCAGCGTCAGCTCCACCACGCTGCGCCCCTGCACGGCGGTAACCATGCCGGTAACCACCGTGCCGCTGAACGACTCGCGCGTGGCAACCAGCGGGTCGCCGAGCCTGAGGCTTTCGTATAGCTCGGCGGCATCGCAGCGCGTGGCCAGACCCAGGGCTGCCTCGCGGCGGCTATCGCGAGCGCGCCAGTCCCAACGCGAGCTCGGGTC